>Ga0335077_10000882_pt1 | contig 34317 bp, 29 predicted proteins | sample Lox_Sample_31_FD_207151 | JGI IMG/M metagenome (GOLD analysis project Ga0335077, IMG submission 207151) | Soil microbial communities from Loxahatchee National Wildlife Refuge, Florida, United States - Lox_Sample_3.1 | ecosystem: Environmental > Terrestrial > Soil > Wetlands | place: USA... | reverse complement strand
CTTATATAGCAATACCATAAATTCTGTTGACGTGATATAAGAGATACGCTAACTTGAAACATGCGCCCGCAAGGTTTGTACGATCCACGTCACGAACACGACGCCTGCGGGATGGGTTTCATCGTCCAGCTCAATGCGAAACGAACCCACCAGATCGTTGAAAAGGCACTGGAAATTCTTAAAAACCTGGCACATCGTGGCGCGTGCGGCTGCGATCCGGAAACCGGCGACGGCGCTGGAATCCTGATTCAGATCCCGCACGAATTTTTCGCGCGCGAGCTTCCCTTCGCCTTGCCTCCGCCCGGTAAATACGGGGTCGGGATGATGTTTCTACCGGTCGAGCCGCACGAACGGTTGCTCGCCGAGGGGGCGGCAGAGCGGATCGCGATCGAGGAGGGCTTGGAAATTCTCGGATGGCGGGACATTCCGGTGAATGTCGACGCGATCGGCCGTCACGCGCGCAACACCCAGCCGTACATCGAGCAGGTTTTTCTCGCACCGGCCGCGGACATGGCGCAGGACGAGTTGGAACGGCGGTTGTACGTCGCGCGGCGAAGGATGGAGAAACTGTTTTACATTCCCTCGATGTCGTCGCGCACCATCGTATATAAAGGACTCTTACTCGCGCCGCAGATCGCCGAATTCTACGGCGAACTCGCCGATCCTGAAACGCGCAGCGCGCTGGCGCTGGTGCACCAGCGGTTTTCCACGAACACGTTTCCGAGCTGGCAGCTCGCTCATCCTTATCGTTTCCTGTGCCACAACGGCGAAATCAACACCGTTCGCGGAAACGTGAACTGGATGAACGCGCGTGAATCGGTGCTCGAATCGGAATTGCTCGACGTGAACAAGATCGCGCCGGTGATTGTGCCGGGCGGGAGCGATACGGCTTCGCTCGACAACGCGGTCGAGATGCTGACGCTTGCAGGACGCAGTTTGCCGCACGTGATCGCGATGCTGATTCCCGAGGCGTGGAACGCGGACTCGACGATGAGCGAGGAAAAGCGGGCATTTTACGAATATCACGCGTCGCTCATGGAGCCATGGGACGGTCCCGCGGCGGTTGCGTTTACCGACGGGAACTGGGTCGGCGCGACGCTCGACCGCAACGGGCTGAGACCCGCGCGATACCTGGTGACGAACGACGATCAGTTGATTCTGGCTTCGGAAACCGGTGTGTTGCCGGTCGAACCTGAAAATGTTCGAGAAAAGGGACGGCTTCAGGCGGGAAAAATGCTGCTGGTGAATCTCCAAGAGCGGCGCATTGTTCCGGATGAGGAGATAAAGCATCAGCTCGCTTCGCGCAATCCGTACCGCGAATGGCTGAGAGAAAACCAGATCACGCTGGATGCGCTGCCGCAGCCTCCGCGCGTTTACGGGTTCGATCAGAAAACCATTGTTTCGCGCCAGCGCGCTTTCGGATATACGGAAGAGGACCTGAAGGTTCTGCTTGCGCCGATGGCGATGAACGGCGAGGAGCCGGTGGGGTCGATGGGCGTGGACACGCCGCTTGCGTGCCTGTCCAACCGGCCCCAGCCGCTGTTTCATTATTTCAAACAGCTTTTCGCGCAGGTAACCAATCCGGCGATCGATCCGATTCGCGAGGAACTGGTGATGTCGCTCACCAGCTACATCGGCACGGAGCGGAACATTCTCGAAGAGACGCCGCGGCATTGCCACACGCTCAAGCTGGACCACCCGATGATCACCAATCTGGATCTCGAAAAGCTCCGGAGGGTCAAGTGGGGCGATTTTCTCGCGACCACGCTTCCCGCGGTTTTCGGCGCGGCGGGCGGAGAGCACGACCTCAAATCGTCGCTCGGGGATCTGTGCCGGCGTGCGTCGCTAGCGATTCGCGACGGGTTCCGTCTGTTGATTCTTTCCGATCGCGCCACCGACCAGCGGTTTGCGCCGATTCCAAGCCTGCTCGCGCTGAGCGCGGTGCACAATCACCTGGTGCGGGAGCGGACGCGAACGCAGGTCGCGCTGATTGTTGAATCGGGCGAGCCGCGCGAGGTGATGCATTTCGCGCTGCTGATCGGCTACGGTGCGAGCGCGGTGAATCCGTATCTGGCAATCGAGACGCTCGAAGATCTCACGCAGCGCGGGCGTCTTGGCGACATCAACTTCGCCACGGCTCTGAAAAATTACAAGAGGTCAATCGGCAAGGGGCTGCTCAAGGTCTTTTCGAAGATGGGAATCTCGACGCTGCAAAGCTATCGCGGTGCGCAGTGTTTCGAAGCGATCGGCCTGAATCGCGCAGTGGTGGAGCGGTACTTCACCGGAACGCCGTCGCGGATTGAAGGGGTGGGGCTGGATGTGCTCGCGCGCGAGGCGCGGCTGAAGCACGATTTCGCCTTCCGCGCGCGAAGTGAATCGGAAACCGAGCTCGATTGGGGCGGAGAATATCAATGTCGCACGGGCGGCGAATATCATTTGCTCAATCCGCACACGGTTTCCAAGTTGCAACATGCGGTCCGATCGAAAAAGTTCGAGACATTCAAAGAATTCTCGGCCGCGATCGACCGGCAGAATCGCGATCTGTGCACGCTGCGCGGCCTGACCGAGCTGAAACCGGCCGCGGCGCCGGTGCCCATCGAAGAAGTCGAGCAAGCAAGCGAGATCGTGAAGCGATTCACCACCGGCGCGATGTCGTTCGGCTCGATCAGCAAGGAAGCCCACGAAACCTTGGCCATCGCGATGAATACCATGGGCGGAAGATCGAATACGGGGGAGGGCGGCGAGGATGAAGACCGCTTTGGCGACGCGCGGCGCAGCTCGATCAAGCAGGTCGCGAGCGGTCGGTTTGGCGTCACCACCCATTACCTGGTGAACGCCGACGAGCTGCAAATCAAGATCGCGCAGGGCGCCAAGCCGGGTGAAGGCGGGCAGCTTCCGGGGCACAAAGTCGATGCGACGATCGCGCGGGTGCGCCATTCGATCCCCGGAGTTCCGTTGATTTCGCCGCCGCCGCATCACGATATTTATTCGATCGAAGACCTGGCGCAGTTGATTTACGACTTGAAATGCGTGAATCCGCGGGCGCGAATTTCAGTGAAATTGGTCGCCGAAGCGGGAGTGGGGACGGTCGCGGCGGGCGTGGCGAAAGCGCATGCCGACGTGGTTTTGATCAGCGGGCACGACGGCGGAACGGGCGCGTCTCCGCTGACTTCGATCCGGCATGCGGGGATTCCGTGGGAGCTGGGGCTCGCCGAGACACAGCAGACGCTGGTGCTGAACGATCTGCGCAGCCGGATTCTGGTGCAGACCGATGGAAAGCTGCAAACCGGGCGCGACGTAACCATCGCGGCGCTGCTCGGAGCTGAAGAGTTCGGATTTGCGACCGCGCCGCTGGTGGCGATGGGCTGCATCATGATGCGCAAGTGCCATCTGAACACTTGCCCCGTCGGAATCGCGACGCAGGACCCGGTGCTGCGCACGCGTTTCGCGGGTGCGCCGGAGCACGTGATCAATTATTTCTTTTTCGTCGCGGAGGAAGTGCGCGAGTGGATGGCGCGGCTGGGGTTCCGAACGATGAGCGAGATGATCGGGCGCGTGGATCGCATCGAGATGCGCGCGGCGGTGGAACATTGGAAGGCGCGGGGCCTTGATTATTCGCAGATTCTTTACAACCCGGCCACGCCGATGAGGGTGGGGAGAAGAAAGAAAATCGCGCAGGATCATGGGGTCAAGAATGCGTTCGACCGGAGCTTGTTGCCGCTGCTCGATCGGGTTCCGGTCGAAGTCGGGATGCCGGTGCGCAATGTCGATCGCAGCGTGGGCGCGATGCTGTCGGGCGAGATCGCACGGCGGCGCGGGGCCCGCGGATTGGAGCCGGATTCGATCCGCGTTCGGCTCAGCGGAAGCGCGGGGCAAAGTTTCGGCGCCTTTCTGGCGCGCGGCGTGACGCTTGAACTTGAAGGCGACGCAAACGATTATACCGGCAAGGGGCTAAGCGGCGGGAAGCTGATTGTACGGCCTCCCAGGGCTTCGCGTTTTGCTCCGGAGGAGAATGTTTTGATCGGAAATGTCGCGCTGTATGGGGCGACGTCGGGCGAAGCGTTCCTGAACGGCCGGGCAGGGGAGCGGTTCGCGGTGCGGAATTCCGGCGCGATCGCGGTGGTGGAAGGTGTGGGCGATCACGGGTGCGAGTACATGACCAAAGGACTGGTGATTGTGCTGGGGCGGACTGGGAAAAATTTCGCGGCGGGAATGACCGGCGGGATCGCGTACGTGCTGGATGAAACGCGTCTGTTTTCGGGCGCTTTATGCAACCGGTCCAGCGTCGATCTGGAGCCGCTCGATGAGATCGACGCGCGCGAGCTGCGCTACTGGATCGCGCGTCATGCGGAAGAGACGAGAAGTCCGCTCGCCGGCCGGATTTTAGAGAATTTCGAAGGCTCGATCGAACGCTTCGTGAAGGTTTTCCCGCGCGAGTATAAGAGGGTGCTGGCGCAATCGCGGATCGAGGCGGAGGTCGCCTAGCAATGGGCAAGACTAGCGGATTTCTTGAATTCGAGCGTGAAACCGCGGCACGGCGGCCCGTGACGGAGCGCGTCAACGACTGGTTTGAGATTTACCAGGATTTCCCCGCCTCGGCGGTGAAGCGGCAGGGCGCGCGATGCATGGATTGTGGGATTCCGTTCTGCAATGACGGCTGCCCGCTGCACAACCTGATTCCGGACTGGAACGACCTGGTGTACCAGGGCCGCTGGCGTGAAGCCGTGCGTGCGCTGCATGCCACGAATAATTTTCCCGAGTTCACCGGGCGTGTCTGCCCGGCCCCGTGCGAAGCGGCGTGCGTACTGGGAATCAACGCGCGGCCGGTGGCGATCAAGACGGTGGAACGGTGGATCATCGATTACGCGTTCGATCAGGGATGGATTCAACCCGAGCCGGCCAAAACAAAATCGGGCAAACGCGTGGCGGTAGTCGGATCGGGACCGGCGGGGCTCGCCGCAGCGCAGCAGCTTGCGCGTTCCGGACACGGCGTGACAGTGTTCGAAAAGAACGACCGTATCGGAGGACTGCTGCGCTACGGCATCCCGGATTTCAAGATGGAGAAGGCCGCGATCGACCGGCGCATTGCGCAGATGGGGGAGGAAGGCGTCGAGTTCCAGGTGAACGTTGACATCGGACGCGGAATTCCGGCGACTGAGCTGCGGTGCGAGTTCGAGGCGATTTTGCTCGCCATAGGAGCCGGGGAGCCACGCGATCTGCGGGTCGAGGGGCGCGAGCTTGCAGGCATTCATTTCGCGATGGATTTTCTGACTGCGCAGAACCGGTGCCTGGCTGGCGACGCAGTTCCCGATCAGATCGTCGCGACCGGAAAGCGCGTGGTGATTCTGGGCGGGGGCGATACGGGCGCGGATTGCGTGGGGACCTGCCATCGGCAGCGTGCGTCGAGTGTCCACCAGTTCGAGATTCGGCCGATGCCGCCGGCGTCGCGCGACGCATCGACGCCGTGGCCGATGTGGCCGTATGAGCTGCGCACGGAAAGCTCGCATGAAGAGGGCGGCGAGCGCGAGTGGTCGATTGTGACTACCGCGCTTTCAGGCCATGGGTCTGTTAAGAAGCTGCACTTGAATCGCGCGGGGTTCGAGACGCAGATGGATGCGGACCTGGTGCTGCTCGCGATGGGGTTCACCGGACCGGTGCGGGCAGGGGCGATCGAGCAACTGGGCGTTGCCATCGATGCTCGGGGGAACGTCGCGACGGAGGACTACCAAACCTCGATCGAGGGAGTGTTCGCGGGGGGCGACGCGCGCCGCGGCCAGTCCCTGGTGGTGTGGGCGATCGCGGAGGGTCGCGCGGCGGCCCAGGCGATCGGGCAGTATCTGGGTGGGGTGTAGATTCGGGGGAGCGTCGCGTTTCTAGCCAGAGGTTGCGGAAAATTCGAAAAACCGCTTGCTCACGCGCGCGGCTCCGAATCGGCGCATTGCATTCACAGCCAGTTACACAGCCACGGCCATCAGGGAGTAGTCTCGCTGGGCGATTTTTATCATCCTCTCAAGGCAGCCAGCAAGAGGGAGCCGCGAATAAAGACTGGCCAGAAAGAGCCATCGACATCAATTTCGTGTTTCATTTCTGTTCTGCCAACCAATATCCTGCAGCCTGAATTAGCCAGCGTGCCAAGGCTAACCCATTGAATTAGCAAGGTGACTGTTGTTCAGGTTCGGTTCCGCCTCGCCGATGCGGTGGTTTTGGGTCGGCGGGTGCCGCGCGTAAATCATTTCCCGGCGTCGAAACTTTGCGCGCCTTAAGACATCTGATTATTCGCCGTGGAATCCGCTCCTTCGGCTTGAGTTCCTTGAAAGGAGACCGTATGGAACTACCGGACGCTCCCATTGCTCATGAAGCCTTCTTCGTGACACATTTTCTTACCGTGAAGGATCAGGAAAAATCGGCGGACTTCTACGTGCGAATCCTGGGCGGAAAGTTGATCAAGCCGAAAGATCCTTGCTACATCAAGCTGGTCAACTCCTGGATCATTCTCAACTCCGGTGGTGGACCGACTGCCGATAAGCCCGCGGTCATTCTCGAGCCTCCGTCGGACCTCAACACGGTGAACGGTTTCCTGAACCTGCGCGTGGCCGACATTTGGGCTTGCTATCGGCAATGGCGCGCTAAAGGAGCTGTTTTCATCACTGAGCCGCTGGCCAATCCTGACGGCTGGGAATGGCGTTGCTACATGCGCGACCCTGATGGATACATCATCGAGGTCGGCCAATACACGCAGCTCGCGATTGACCACTTCAAGGAGTACGCCGCGTGAATTGTAATTTTCGGCGGGGTATCTCTGGTTGAGGATCATCCGATCCGGACCGGCGGGTTTGGAAAATTCGGCGACATGGTCGGCGTTGTTGAGGACGTAGGAATGCGTTCCCCGGCAATGCCTTCGGGATCAAGGATGTTTCAGATGCGTGATCTTTCCAGACGCGTCCATGAAGTCGCCGGGCTCCATTCCGGCGGGGCACGCACCGACGTATTTCTGATCCTGAATGAGAGTCGACTCCGCCGTGCCGAACAGGGCGGGCGTGTAGGTGGCATGTGTCTCAGCGTGAATGGAACTATTCCCGCTGAAAGTAGTGACCGTCTTGCCCTTGATCACACTGCCCTGCACGTTGCATTCGGACTCTGTGGTGAAGGTATTGCCGGCGGAAGTTTCCGTGAAGGTCTTGCAGGTCTGTTTTTGCTTGTTTTCGGCCTGCTGTCGCACGCGTAAATCGTATGCGTGATTGCGGCAAATGGAGCGGGTTCCTTCGCTCTTTTTGTTGCCGGGATTATCGATGCTGGTCGTGTGGATCGACCAGAGCCCTTCTTTCATGGCCGGTGTATCGGCGGCATAGAGAACGACGATCAAAGAAACGCCAGCGAGCAGCATTCGCTTCATGAAACGAGTATAGCCGCTGGCCGGGCTTCATAAATCGCTTTCCCCGGCTTTCACATACCACCGCCGCCCAGGGCCGACAAGCGAAATCTCGAGCGTCGTTTCAGGGTCGGCTTGGTACCGCGCCAGGTTTGAAGCGGTTTTTGACCGCAACGGCTGTTCGTAAGCCGCCAGGATTCATTGCGAAGTGCGGCCTGCGGCGATCGAGAATACAGCAGTGCGAGTTCCGTCCGCAACCGTCAGCGACGTAGGTTCTGCGGTTGGTGACCAACTGACTTGAGGATTCGGGGCAGCAGCACCAACGCGGCGCCGAACACCAGCAATGAAATCACCAGCGGCAGGTGATCGGGCGAGGCGAGATCGCGAGCGAGCATTTGCCACGCGGCAGCGGCCATGGCCGCGTACATCAGCCACACGAGCTCGCGACGGCCGAATCGCGCGCCGAGCGCTGCAAGCGCCAGGGCGCAGCCGACCAGAGACGGGGCGGGAAGGCCGGGAATCGAGACCTGGGTCAAGAGCGATGCGGCGATGGGATAGAAGAGCGCCGCGGCGATCAGTGATGCGGGCCACAATCCAGCGCGGCTTCGGACGGAAACGGCGTAAACAATCGCGGCGGCGGGTGCCACGATAATCGCGTGGGGAGCGAAGGCGGCGGCGAGCCACAGGAACCCGGTGGCGTTCCAGCCGCCCAGCTTCCCGGGGTTGATCCAGAACAGCAGAATCGCGAGCGCGAGCCAAATCGCCGAGAGAGCCCAGCCGGAGGCTATCATGCGGACCGCCGCGGCCGAGAGCAGGAAGGCGAAAATCGCGTAGGCGTAGAGATTGCGGCGGTTCGCGATGCTCGCGGCGATCCATTCGCATCCTGCGGCGGACGCGGCGAGAATAAACGCGATCACGAGAGTCGCATGAGTGAGATACCACACGCCGCCGATTCCGAAGACGAACGCCAGCACGGTTTGGGCGATTCCGAAGACTGAGAACGGCTGAAACCGGACGAGCGTCCGGGCGAGTGCGCTTGCCGAGTAGATCGCGGCGAGAAGGACGCAGAGGATCGTCGCGGCGAAAATCGGGACGGGCGCGTAGCCTTCAGGAAGGCCCCCTCTTCTGCCGGCCAGACCGGCGAGCAGCAGGACGGCGCAATCGGCGGCGATCGCCACGATCCAGCGTGTGTTGATTTGAGCGAACTCGCTGAGCGCGGCGATCGCCAGGACGGCGAGCGTGAATGGAAGGAGCGAGCGGGTTCCGAGAATCAGAATGAGCGCCGTCCAGGCGCAGGCAGGCGCGGCGATGGAGAGGATAATCGACCCGGGTTTCAGGCGATAGGCGGCTATGGGGAGAACAAGCAGCGTCGCGGCAGCGACCGGAAGCGGCATCGCGTTCAGGCGCGCCGCCGATTCCCACAGCAGCGGAACCAGAATCAGGATTGCGGTGGAGGCGTGGAGCGCGGCGGTGAATTCGCGGCGCGCGCGCGAGGCGAGCCACAGCCAGAATGCCGCGTACACGATTCCGGCGGCGATTCCCTCGGGGCGCGGCAGGATGCCCATTTCGGTGAGTGCGCGCAAAAGATAGGCGCCGGCGATTGCCAGCAGCGCGCGGCCGAGCGCGGGGACGGTGTCGGCTGAAACGGCGAGGCCGGGGATCGGGAGAGCTTCGGGATGAGCAGCGATCACGGGTGCATGATGCTCGAGCGCGGAGACGCGGCGTTCCAGAGCTTGGACCTCGCCACGCAAATCGAGAATCAGCTTGCGCGTTTCGTCGCGCGCGAGATCGGGCTGCGAACTGAGAGAACGAGCGTCCATGACGCCCTCCTCGATGTACCGATTCTCAAGCCGCCTGTTCTTTCCACGGCGGCAGTAATTTCAGCAACACCCACAAAATCGCCAGCGGCAGGAGCATGAGAACAATCGCGGGCAGAAGGCCCTCCCGTTCGGCGAATCCCACTTTATATGTCGTGTATCCCAGGAAACTTTTCGAAAAAAGCTGGCCGCCGATGACCACATTCCAGCGCATGGCGAAAATGCCGATCATGGTCAGAATTCCGGCGAGCGTATACATCCTGCGGCGGCGGACTTCCGGCAGCTTGATTACCTGATTGATGCCCAGAAGCACCAGCGGAAACAGCGTGCCGACGAAGATCTGCAAAATCACCTGCGAAAAATACAGGCGCGTGTGAACCATGAAATCCAGGCTGCGGAAAGATTCGTCGGATTCGTAGATGCGGTGCACCAGATCCAGCATCTCGAGCGAAAAATCGATCACGAAGACGTAGAACAGATACTTGGCGATCGCATCCAGGCATGGCATGTCGACGGGCTGCCTGCGCAGGCGATTCACAACCTGGTAAACCAGCATCACTACGGCGATTCCTGAGACCATCGCGGAAAACAGGAAGACCACGGGCATCAGCGGGCTCGACCACCAGGGATTGGCTTTCACCGATCCGAAAATGAATCCGACGTAGCCGTGCAGCAGGAACGCCGAGGGGATCCCGATGACGGTGATCACATAGCCGACCTTGTCGTCGATGCGGCGCGATGCCTCGCTGACATTCTGCGAGCCGAGCGTCAGGACCCGATAGATCAGGCGCTTGACTCCGGTCGTGGAGCGCGACATCAGCACGATATCCTTGCGAAAATCGAGCCAGATTTCCATCAGCAAGACCACCAGCAGATACCACAAGTAGACGAAGCCGAACATCGCCATGGCGGAAGTCTTGTGCGGCGTCAGATACATTTCGATGGAGCGTTCGGGATGGCCCAGGTGCAGTTGCAGAGGGAGCGGGGCGACCAGCAAGAAGGCCAGCGCGGTGAGCAGCGCCAGACGGTAGGTCGGCTGGACTTCCTTCACGTTAAAAACCCGCGCGAGAGAGGCGAGAATGAATGCGCCGGCGACCAGTCCCGTGATGTACGGGTAGAGAACGATCAGCAGGCTCCATTGCAATTCGACTTCATTGGGATACATGAAGCCGTCGACTCCGGGGATGGGATGCATAGTTACCTCACGGCTCCGTCGAGATCTTTGTAGAAAACTTTGGCGCCGGTCGCGAGCTGCGGCTTGAGAACCTCGACGTGATTTTCGCGCAGGAATTTGTGAACCGGGTCATTGGGATTTTTCAAATCGGCAAGCTGACGTGACGCGGTCGGGCAGACTTCGACGCAGGCGGTCACCATCCCCTTCGTGATGCGGTGATAGCACAGCGTGCACTTGTCCACGACGTTCTTGCGTGGGTCGAGATAGCGGCAGCCGTAGGGGCACGCCTGGATGCAATAGCGGCAACCGATGCAATATTTCTGATCCACCAGCACGACGCCGTCGGGCGATTCAAAGGTCGCGCCGACCGGACAGGCCTGCACGCACGGCGAATCCGCGCAATGGTTGCATAGCTTGGGAACAAAGAAACTTTTCGCGTCGGGATGGTCGTTGAGGATGGGAAAGCCGTTCTTGCCCCCGTTGGGCGAATCGACCAGCGGGTTTTCGACGCCGCGATCTTCCGTGATGCGATAGCGCTCCACCCACGTGCGGAAATAGCCGTCGGGGACGCCGTTTTCAGCGGCGCAGGCTTCGACGCATTTTCCGCAGCCGATGCACTTGTCGATATCGATGGTCATGGCCCACCAGTGGTCGGCGGCTTTGTATTTGTCCTTGTCGGCGTCAGGGACGGATTCTCCGCGCAGGGTATCGAAAGCGACACGCGCTGCGCCAGACAGGAGAATGAACTTTCCGGTGGTCTTGAGGGCCTCGCGGCGGTTGAGTTCCATGGTTTCTCCTTAGGGCAGCGGACTGTGCGGCTTGTGACACTCGATGCAGGAAATATCACCGGCGTGATCCTTGGAAACCACCTGCGGGAACGACTTGGGACGCGCCGGATCGGCTTCATGGCAGCGCACGCACAGGACTTTGGGATCGGGTTTCATGACAGCGTGTTCAGTGGGATCCTCGGTGTGCGCGGCGGCGGGACCGTGGCAGGTTTCGCACGCCAGGCCGGCGTGTTTGCCGGCGGCTTTCGTCTTGGCCTGATCGTCATGGCAGGCTTCGCAGGTGGTGTGGCCGGCGAAGGAGATGGGGCGCGCGGCGATATCGTCCAGCGCGGGACCGCGATAGTGACCGAACTCACCGAATCCTTTGGGAACGATGGCGTGGCGGATAATCAGAAACAGGATGAGTCCCGCGGCGAAGACCCCCACTAGCCGAAGGAGGTGTTCAGAGTCCTTGAGGATTTTCCTCATAGCCGCGGGTGCGGGGTGCACGCGGCAGGCCAACAGTCGTGGGAACGAGGGTTCTTTTTGTAACTGCTTGCAATGGCGCAGGCGATTTGGGAGATTCCCTCACGTGCCGGAATTCAAATCGCGCGAGGACGCGCATGGTATTGGGGGATTTGACGACGGGTGCTCGTCAGCACCGCCCGCCCTACAAACCGACGAATCGTGTTTAGAGCAGTCTGCTCGGCTTCCTGACCAGCCTTCGTGATCGCTCATATTGTCGACTCAGCAAGGTTCGCCGCAGGACAGATTCACGCCGGAATGGACGTTGTGGCGTGTTTATCGGAGTGCGCGAGGAGCCGGCTTCAGACGTTAGCTGCTCACGACGTGAACCGAACATGTATAATCGGGTGTTCGTGAGAGGGTTGGTACGCAGCACGGGCTACCGTATCGCAGGCGTGCTTTTAATACCCTGGTTCGCTTGCGCGCAGAACGAGGTCGCGATCGGCGACGCGCTTCCCCGTTGGACCCCTGGGTACATCGACATTCATCAAATCTCTACCGGACGTGGAAACTCGGCCCTTTTCATTTTTCCTGACGGTACCAGCCTCCTGGTCGATGCGGGAGCTGCCGGCGATGGCATTCCGGAAACAGATCCGCATCCGGATGCATCGCGGTCTCCGGGAGTTTGGATCGCGCACTATATCGAACGGAATTTGCCTTCCAAAACGGCGACGCTCGACTATGCACTACTCACGCACTTCCACCCTGACCACATGGGCCAGATCTCGGCTACATCGCGAGTATCGAAGAACGGCTACGCCTTGTCTGGAATTACCGAAGTAGACGACGCCGTGCCGATCCGAGTGCTGATCGATCGGGGTTGGCCTGACTATTCGTACCCGTCGCCACTGACGGATCGCACCATGCTGAACTACCGGAAATTCCTGGATGTGCGGACTCGAAACGGCATGAAAGTGGAACGTTTTCGACCCGGCTCTGCGAGCCAGATCCGTCTGGTCCATGAGCCCGACCGGTTTCCCGAATTTGAAATCCGCAATGTGATCGGAAATGGCGATGTATGGACGGGCACCGGGGATTCCAGCCGTCCGACATTCCCTCCGCTCGCATCGCTTGCCCCCGCGGATCGACCCACTGAGAACATGTGCAGTCTCGGAATTCTCTTGCGCTACGGAAGATTTCGATATTTCACCGGCGGCGATCTCCCGGGCACACCCGATCCAGGATTTCCCGCCTGGCACGCACCAGAGAACGCGGTCGCGAAGGTGTTGGGAAGCGTAGACGTGCACGTTGTCAATCAACACGGTTCCATGGGAGAGGAGAACGAAGCCTTTCTTGGCGCGCTTCGCTCGACAGTGCTCATCGTGCCCTCATGGGCGCCGAGTCATCCGGCGCCGGACGTACTAAAAAGGATCATGAATAGTCGCTTGCCCCCATTGAAGCGATATGTGTTTGTCACTGATCTTCGGGAGGCGGCGAGAATTGTCATCGGTCAGAGAGCCAACCAGCTTGCCGGCCCGCCGGGTCATATCGTGGTGCGCGTCGACCCTGACGGCGCGCATTATCGCGTCTTCGTGGTCGATAACACTGATGAACGCGATCGCGTAATGGCTGTGATCGGACCTCTCGCGTCGAACGAGTGACGGCGGATTCGGGGCCGTTCGATTCGGTCAACCGTGCTCCTGCCGGAAAACGACCCGGTTGTCATTGTGCCGGTAAAACCAGCGCGCAAACCGCTCGATTCGTGCACGCCCTGGACGTTCTGCCACCAGAAATGCACGGATCGCTACCCTCAGGACGCGAGGTCCGGGGAACGGCTGCGGATGATTTCCGGGCGGCGCGTGATGGTTGACGCCCCACTATGCCGGATGTAGCATCAGGAAATCATCCTTTAACGTCTCTTCACAATTGGGAGGTGGACCCCATGGCGAAGTCGAAAAATGCAGTGAATCGGCGCAATTTTCTGACCCGTGCGGCTGCGGGTGCGGCGGTGCTGGCGACGAAGCCAACGGGCGTCAAGGCGCAGAATCAGTCCACGCGGCCCACCGCGCCGATGCCGTCGCCGGCTCAGATTGCGGCGGAAACAAGTGCGCCCACTCCACGACCGGAGGTTTATACAACCGATCGGCCCGGCGCGGATTTCATGGTCGATGTCATCAAATCGCTGGGGTTCGAATATGTTGCCGCCAACCCCGGCTCATCGTTTCGCGGATTGCATGAATCGCTGATCAACTACGGCGCAAATCATATGCCGGAATTGCTCACCTGCTGCCACGAGGAATCCTCAGTCGCGATGGCGCATGGCTACGCCAAAATTGAAGGCAAGCCGATGATGGTCATGGCGCACGGAACCGTGGGATTGCAGCACGCCTCGATGGCGATCTATAACGCCTATGCCGATCGCGTTCCGGTTGTGATTGTGCTGGGCAATATTCTGGATGTGAATTATCGCCGCAGCATTGTCGAATGGACGCACAGCGTGCAGGACGCAGCGGCCATGGTGCGGGGGTTCACGAAGTGGGACGATACTCCGGTATCGCTCGGCCACTTCGCGGAATCAGCCGTGCGGGCTTACAGGATCGCGATGACTCCGCCGATGGGACCGGTGGTGCTCGTCGCCGATGGCACGCTACAGGATGAACCGATTCCCGATGCCGAGCGTCGCGCATTGCGAGTCCCTAAACTCGGCCTCACCGCTCCGCCCGCCGCCGATTCCGCGGCGATCCCGGAAATCGCGCGAATGCTGGTTGCCGCCGAAAATCCGCTGATCATCGCGGGACGCTGCGCGCGCACTCCGCAGGGCATGAAACTTCTGGTCGAGCTTGCAGAGACCATCCAGGCGCCGGTGCAGGAGCCGCGGCGGTATCGCATGAATTTTCCGACCCGGCACCCGCTCTACGGCGGCGGGCAGATCGGCGAAGCGGACGTCATTTTGGGATTGGAAGATTCGGATTTCTGGCAGGTCCTCCACGCGCAGCGCCCCATCAACCGGATGGGAATGGACTACCGCCCTCTCACCAAGGACGGCGCCAGGATCGTCACAATTTCGTCGAATGACCTGAACGACAAGAGCAATTACCAGGATTTCGGACGCTACGTCGAAGCGGATCTGTCCATTGCGGCCGACGCGGAAGCCAGCCTTCCGGTATTGATCGAAGCATGCAAGCGCCTCATCACCGTCGAACGTAAGACCTTCTTCGCCGAACGCCGTCGATCGATCGAAGCGGCAACCCGCCGGGCGCGCGAGCAGGCGCTCGAACAAGCGGCGTGGGGTTGGGACGCGAGTCCCATTTCGATCGCCCGGCTCTCGGCGGAAGTTTGGGATCAGATCAAAGGCGAAGACTGGTCACTGGTTTCCGATGTCCTCTTTCAAAGCAACTGGCCGACGCGGCTGTGGGATTTCACCGAACACTATCAGTTCAACGGCGGCCCCGGAGCGTTCGGGATGGGCTACCAGGCACCGGCGTCCGTGGGAGCCGCGCTGGCGAACCGAAAACACGGACGCATCAGCGTCAGTTTCCAGGGCGACGGCGATCTGAACTACGCGCCCGGTGTGCTGTGGACCGCGGCGCATCACCACATTCCGCTGCTCACCATCATGCACAACAATCGCGCCTATCATCAGGAGCGTATGTACGTGCAGGACATGGCTGCCCGCGCCGAGCGTGGAATCGATCGCGCCAACATCGGCACGGCGATTACCGACCCGAATATCAATTACGCCACCATGGCGAAAGCATATGGGATGTTCGGTGTCGGTCCGATCGAGAATCCGAACGAGCTCGCTCCGGCGATCCGGAGTGCGCTCGAGGTGGTGAAGCGCGGTGAACCCGCGCTGATCGACGTGATCTCGCAGCCGCGTTAGGAGCTTATGTGAAATTCTTATTGTTGGTGGGTGCGGCAGCGCTTGCGATCGCTCAAGGGCCGGGGAAACCGGAAAACGGCAAGATGCTGTTCATCAAGGACGGCTGTTTCGAATGCCACGGCTACGCGGGCCAGGGCGGCGTCGCAGGGCCGCGGATCGCGGCGACAGCATTGAACGCGCAAGCTCTGATGCGCTACGTGCGGCGCCCGTTTGGTGCGATGCCGGCATTCACGCCGAAAGTCTTACCCGATCCAGAGTTGGCGGACATTTATGCGTACCTGAAATCGCTTCCACCGGCGAAACCGGCGAAGGACATCCCGCTACTGAAGCAATTGCAGTGAACGGGCTGGAACGCTCAATCCGCGCGGCGACCCCGTCTTATTGAGCCAAAGTGAAAATGACATCGATTGGCGCGATCACCTCCACCGCGCTTCCGTTCAACAGCGTCGGCTTGTAAATCCACTGGCGGACGGCGTCCACCGCGCTTTTGACCAATAGTGGATGGCCGCTGACGACTTGCAACTGTTCGATAGTTCCGTCCTTGGCGATGACGCCGACCAGCCGGACTGTTCCGGCAATGCGCGCTTGTTTGGCGAGCACGGGATAAACCGGAATCACCTTCCTGATCAGCCTGGCGGCTTGCACGTCGCCGCCGACCGGGTGCGGAGCTTCGATGATCTTGGCCGCCTCGACGGCGGGTTTCGCCGGAGGCGGAGTGACTTTGAGCAGATCAGAAAACGACTGGGGATTGGCGGATGAGCTGATCGCGGCCGGACTACCGGCAATCGCGGGCAAGTATGGGACCGCGTCGTCGGAGATCATTACCGGTGTGTTGGAAACGCGTTGCGGGGTTGCTAGGCGGAAGATGCGTGGCACGCTCGACCGTGCCCCGTGCGTGGGCGGCGCGGTCTTAACGGGTTCCGGTTCGGCTCGGCGCAGCACGGGCATGGAGACCAGCAGCAATGGGTGCGCCAGGCCGAGGCGGTCGCCCCAGATGAGCGGAGCCAGCACCAGCACGCCGACGGCAACGGCTTCGACCGCGAAGGATGCCGCGACGGCGCCGGTTCGTTTCCCCATTCCGGTTTCGATCAGCACGGATTGCTCGAACATGCCCAGATAGACACCGCGGCGATCGGAAGGTTCCCGCGTCAATCCATTCGCTAAGCCCGGAGAAGAAGCGAACCTGTGATGCCCGGGTCGGCTGGCGCGACAAGCGCACTATTGTACAGTTGCCGTCACGATATGCACGATCGCCGGCGTGAAAGCCCCGAAATCCACCTGTCCTCCGGCGACCAGCGGAGGCGTAAGCGCTGTCGCGGTAGAGGATTCGGCGCTGACTACCCCGCCGGCGTTCGGTTGGGCGTTTATTTCAATCTGCCATGTCCCGGTCGACGGCAGACAGGCAAGCGCCGCCGCCGGAATTGTGAATGATCCCAGGCTCGCCGGCACTGCGCAGGATACCGATGTGCCCTGCGTGGTTGTGGATGTCTGCACACCCCCGAGGATCAGAATGTTCGCCAGATCGAATCCTGATCCGCTCCTTCTCGGAATTGTAAGTGACACTTGACGGCGTATGTGCCCGGCGAAGTCGACGACGGCAGAAATCCGGCGACCACGCCCGTGCTCGTGAAAACCGTTTCGCGTTTACAGGCGTACCGCCCCCCGCGGGAGTGAAGCTGATGGACGGTCTTGCCAGAGTTGCCGGATAATCCGGAGGAGTGGCGCCCTGAATCGCCCCCGGTCCCAGGTTGTTTCCGAAAATCACGAATACCACGCCCGGCGCGAGCGTCGTCTGATATCCGGACGCGTTCGCGATTCCGCCCGGAGTGATCGAAGGCGCGGCCGCCGCGCAGGCCGCAAGCACCAACACAGGGTAATAGCGGTTGAATCGAAGTCTCGTATGAACTCTCAACAGGCATTTGCGTAGGAAGCAGTTGCCGCCCGTCACGCTCCGGCATTGTGATAACATCCGGCGAGGCGGCGCTGCAAACATGACAGCCGGAATCAATCAACCGGGCATGGACGAGCTGTTTGCCGCGACCTAAGACGAACTGCGCAGGCTCGCCTCCGCGGTGAAAGGCCGCGACAAGAGCGTGACGCTCAACCCCACCGCGCTGGTGCATGAGGCGTGGATCAAGCTGTCCGCATCGTCTGGAATGAAGGCTGTATCCGAGCTGCACTTCAAGCGCGGCGGCGCCAACGGCACCCTGCTCCTGACCACCGACCGATTTTCCCGAAGCGCCGGCCGTGGTGGTTGGCGATGAGTTGATCGCGCTCGACCGCGTGCTCGACGATCTGGCATTGATGAATGCCCGGCAGGCGGCGATGGTCGAAAGCCGCTTCTTCGGCGGGCTCGAAATGACCGAAATCGCCGAACTGCTCGGCCTGGCTCGACGCCGGCAATTCAGGGATCGGAAGGATTTCCACATCAGGGGCGTTGACGTTCTATAAGCTGCCCGTCACCGGCGGCAATCCGACCGGGATCGCTACCGGTCCGGACGGAAATGTATGGTTCAGCGACGCGAATCACAATTCCTTGGACCGGATCACCCCGTCGGCGTCATCACGCAATTCCCCTTGACCCAGGGAGTGGAACCGCGCCGACTTCGCTGACCATCGGCCCGGATGGGCAGCTCTGGGCGATGGCCGGCACGTTTATCATGAGCTTTACCACAGCAGGAGCAGTCAGCGTATCGTTTTTTGATTCGAAAGGGAATGACGGCCAAGGCCTGGCAACCGGTCCGGATGGAGCGTTGTGGTATGTCAACCCGGTGTTCGGTTTTATCGACCAGGTGACGACCTCCCTGTTTTCAGGTGAATGTCACCATTCCTCAGAACGCCCCGACAGGCGACCGCGTTACGCTGATAGTCAAATCCGCCGATGGCAGCGTCACCAGCAACGTCGCAACGATTGCCGTCCGATCGCAAACTCCGCAATTCGAGCGCGCACTTGTTAGAAACTCGCGCTGTACTAGGTGACGATCGTGTACCGCTTCAGAGGAACGCCGCATTGAAGCTGGTTCGCCGCGCCTCTAATCTCGGGTTATGCTGCGGGATTGTGCCGTTGTAATGATGCTGGCCACCGGTGCGGCCTGGTCACAGACGCCGGTTGACTTGTCGGGCACGTGGGGGTTCACTCACGCCAACGATCAATTTCAGGGTTGGGTTTCAATCCATCAGTCGGGCCAGATTTTCCGCGGCACCTGGCATACCAGTAAGGGCAAAGTCGAACCCGATGATGTCGTCACTGGCCGCATAGACGGAGACACGGTTACGCTATGGAGATTCATCGGCGAATTCCGTCAGAGCTTCGTTCTCACTCTGTCCCAGGACGGCAACCGCCTGGATGGTTTCGGGGACGGATACTTCCTGAATCACACTAATCTGAACATGCTACGCAGCCGTCCAAGCGCGGCGCCGGCGTCCGCCGCTGCGCCGGCCCGGAAGGATTCGCGAGCAGGGAAAACGGTCGCGGACGTTTCCGGGCTCTGGACGTTTACTCACGCGGATGGTCGCTTCGAGGGCACTGTCCTGCTGCACCAGGACGGCGTCGAGTTCACTGGCACCTGGCACACCTCGAAAGGGAAAGTCGAGCCGGATGACGAGGTGTCCGGCCGCATCGACGGCAATACCGTCACCCTGTGGCGGTTCATCGGCGATGCGCAGCAGCACTTTACACTGACGCTTTCGCCCGACAGAAGCCGCCTCGACGGTTACGGCGACGGCTTTTTCCTGGACCACACGAATCTGAACATGCAGCGGATGACGGACCCCGCTTCTGCCACGCCCTCGAAGTAACCCGGCCAGAGTGCTTGCTTCCCGGGACGCGATTCTAAGGTTTTCACCTTCTTTCTGGTCGCGGCAGATCTGCCGATCAAGAGGTGATGCCAATGAGGATTTGTATCTCAGATGAAGCGATTCCTGGAGCACGTTCCCCGGTGCAGATTCTCACGATTCCGCAGGCCGCCATCACACCTCGGGAATTGATCCGCTGCCGGATCCGGGAAGAAGTGGAGCGGCACAACGAGGCGCCCTCCGAGGTGTTTCAAGGTCTCGTTCAGCCGGAAGAATCCGAACGCATTCTGAACGGGTTCCGGATGCAAACCCGGCGATCCCTGAGCTGGGAAGTTCAGTTTGAGCGCGCCTGCTCGAGCTTCCTGAGAAACGGATTTTTGTTGATCGTGAACGGACACCAGGTGTTGGACCTGGACGAGCCGATCGAGCTCCAGCCGGACTCGGAAGTGCAATTTGTAAAGCTTGTTCCGCTGATCGGAGGATAACGCACACGTGATCCCGAACGATCTCGATCGGTTGTGGGCATCGCTGCGCCTTCAAGTTGAACCGGACGCGGATGCGAGCCCGCACATGCTGGCGATCATTAGGGCACTGAATTCGAAGCCGAGACTCTACAAAGAGCGAGCGGCGATCAAGGCTCTGGAGCAGCCGCTGGAGCGCCTGAAATCAGCGCCGGATCAGGAACGGGTCGCGTTCGTGTTCGAGGCGGTGGCTCACATGTCATCGCACAAGGATATCGCGCTGATGCTGGCACTCAAGGGCGTCGCTGCTGAGCTGATGCGAAAGGGCCTGCCGCTGAGCAGTGTTGAGGCTGTGCGGCTGATCGAGGCCGTTACGATTCGTCAATTCCGTTTTAACTTCCCGTATAACGCAGTGCTCTCGGCCCTGAAGGACGTGACCATGACCCCGGCGCTCTCCGAGGCGCTTCTGCGGTTGCGCGAGATGGTCGGCCAGGATCACGGGATGGATGAGGTTCAGGAGAAGATCGACGTTTTGGTGCACGGCAAGAAGGAGAAGCCGGCCGAGGCGGTTTCAGGCTGGAGCCGTCACGTATTCCCGGAGATAGACGCCTCGGCGAAGCAACTTGCATGGCGGCGGCTGTTTCTACACGCGCGATCGCTCACGCAAAGCACGGCCTCGAGTAAGTGGCAGAGGGAAGCCGTCGCGTGCGCAGACCGGATCGGACGCCCGGAGTTTATCGAGTCGGCGCGGCGCTGGCTGGCGCTCGGGCCGATGCCGGGGATGCCCGCGACGCTCCAGGTCCCCGAGGACGAGGCGGATTATCAAAAGGGATTCGTCTGGACATTAGGCGCGCTGGGCGACGCCTCTATGGCAGGCGCACTCGCCGATTTCGCCATCGCCTGTTTCCGCAAAATTCCACAGATCGGCGCCGTGTCCCATCGCGTCGGCAACGCGTGTGTCAACGCGCTCGCCGCAATGCCGGGACTCGAAGCCGTGACGCAGATCAGCCGTTTATCGATGCGCGTGAAATACGACGTCGCGCGGAGGTTGATCGAAAAAGCGCTGGCCGAAGCAGCCGAGCGAAACCACGTCGGCCGGGATGACCTGGAAGCAATGTCCGTCCCATCCTATGGGCTCAGCAGCGATGCTACGCGTGTCGAGGTTCTGGGAAGTGTCGAAGCGAAGCTGTCGATCGAAAACGGCGACGCAATCCTAACCTGGTTGCGCGACGGCAAGCCGCTGAAGGCGCCGCCGGCGGAGGTTAAAGCAGACCATGCCGATGCTCTGGCCGTCTTGAAGAAAGTCCATAAGGAGCTCCAGGCGGTTCTTTCGACCCAGCGCCTGCGGTTGGAGCGCCAGCTACCCTCGGAAAGCTGGTGCCGCTTCGATTGCTGGCAAAACTGGTATCTGAATCATCCGGTCACGTCGGTGTTCGCGCGGCGCCTGATTTGGGAAATCGATGATGCCGGAACAATTCGAACCGTCATCTGGCACCGGGGTAGTCTGGTCGACTGGGCAAGCCAAGCTCTAACGCCGAATGCGAGCGCGCTGGTGCGGCTCTGGCATCCGATTCGGTCGAGTCTGCAGGAAATCCTGAGCTGGCGAGCCTGGCTCGAAGACCGCGGCGTTCGGCAGCCCTTCAAGCAGGCGCATCGAGAAGTTTATATTCTGACCGACGCCGAACGGAAAACCGGAACCTTTTCGAATCGCTTCGCGGGGCACATCGTGCGCCAGCACCAGTTGGCAGCTCTTTGCCGCGAGCGCGGCTGGCAATTCCGCCTGATGGGCGATTGGGATTCGCACAACAATCCGCAGCTCGAAATCCCACGTTACTCCCTGCGCGCCGTGCTGGATGTCGAGTTCGACGAGGACGGTGAACTTTCGGGTCACATGATCTACCTCGCGATCTTGACCGGTCAGGTCCGGTTCTATTCGGTCGAGCACGCGCGTAATCGCTCCGAACTGAGATTGCCGGGCCGGGCGTTACAACTCTCCGACGTTCCTCCCGTTGTTTTCTCGGAAGTCATGCGAGACGTGGATCTCTTCATTGGTGTCACCAGCATCGGCGCGGATCCGGCCTGGGGTACCGAGCATGGCGACGCGCACGCTGAATACTGGCACCGTTTCGCCGATGCGGAGCTTTCCACGGCCGCGGAAAATCGCAAGTCCGTTCTCGAAAGCCTGATCCCCAAGCTGTCGATCCGGGATCGCTGCCGCTTCACCGACCGCCATCTTGTGGTCCGCGGGGAATCCCACGAATACAAAATTCACCTGGGCAGCGGCAACGTCCTGATGGAACCCGGGAGCCGCTACCTTTGCATTGTGCGGGGCGGAGGCGATTCGGCCGCCAACGTGCCGCTGCCGTTTGAGGGAGACGCGATGCTCGCCATCATCCTCAGCAAGGCGATTCTTCTGGCGAATGATCGAGCCATAAAGGACGCGGCGATTTTACAGCAGATCCGCGCGACGTAGTTCGCTTCTCCTGTTTCCTTGCCGGGCTTTACTTGGCGTTTTCGATCGCCATCACCGCATATGCGGTAGCCGCATCGCTCATGAAACGGCCGGCGTCGGAGGAGAGTTCGCGCTGTTTGTTCAATGAAGAAGCTGGCCAGCGGCCATCACTCGAGTTCTGATTATGGCGCAGCCATGAAATTGCGCGGTCGAGGCTAGGGTGCATCTGTGGATCCCCGATCTGTTCCAGCGCAAACGCGATGAGACCGGTAGCGTAGCCGTCGCTTGCTTTGTCGAGCGGAGTGTTGTCCCTCCGTTTCCAGGCGCCGACCAGATCCGACATGCTGAACCCGCCATCCTCGCGCTGTTTCGCCAAAAGATCGGCGATCATCCCCCTTTGCTCCGCTTCGGTGAGGAGACCGGGGATCTTAGCCGAAGCCCACAGGAGCGCCGCGCGGTCCAGCGGAGTCTGCGCGCTCATCCCTTTGCGCAGGTACTCGATCATGCGCTTGATGCCCGGTTGAATTGCGGCTTCGGACTTGTACTTGCCGGGCGCCGATCCGACCGCAATCGCCGCCAGAGTCGTCCCCCAATATTGCGAGTCCCCCTCCCATGGCGCATTGTGGAATTGAAGCCAGACCCACGAACCGTTCATGTCGCCGGTCTTCATTTGCAATTCCCACATATGATCGAGCGCGAGGCGGGCGTCCGGGCTCAGCACACCGGATGGAGCGTCGCGCCAGACGAGGAGAATCGCATCGAGAACCGATTCCGTGCCGCGGGATTCGGATGTCTTCGGCAACCCTCGGGTCTGGTCCGGGTAAAATGGCTCGACTTCCTTCCACAAACGGACGCGCTTCACCACGTTGTCCAAGACCTTTTGCTCGGTCGGAGAAGGACCGGTTTCACCGAGCGGCCGGTGCAAGGCTGCACGACTCAATCCATACGGAAGTACCGTGTGGCAGGAAATGCAGAAAGTATCGTGATCGCGAGCGGCTGGAGGCCAGCTCATCCACCAGGACAGGCGAGCGTCGAGATACTCGGCCGCAGTTCTGGGATTCCAGTCTCCACCGGAAACGTCAGCGGCCAGCAGGGGACCGCTGGTGAATCCGCCCAATAAGATTGCCGCGAAAAAGCCCACGTATCCTAATGGCCGCATCGATTTGCTCCTTTGATCTTGTCTAGATGCAGTAACAGCGCTCATCCGGATATTTCGTCGTTCACATCGTACTAGGAATTCCTCGCGAGGATCAAGCCGGGAGATCGAACCTATCCGCGCCCCGATCTGGGCGAGAGTATTTTAATGATCCGTAAGCCCGACCAGAAATGTTGAAAAAAGTATAGCCTTGAAGCGTGGGGCAGGCGGATGATGCGGAAGTGTTAGAAGTTGGCGGGCGCGAGGTGCGCGTCACGCATCCCTACAAGCTTTATTTTTCGCGCGAAGTGCGGCTGACGAAGCTGGAACTGATGCGCTACTATTTGTCGGTCGCGGCGGGTGCGTTGAACGGAATCCGCAATCGCCCCATCGTGCTGAAGCGATTCGTCAACGGAGCCGAAGGCGAGGCGTTCTATCAAAAGCGCGCGCCCAAAGAGTTACCCGACTGGCTTCGCACGATTGAGCTCTCATTTCCCTCGGGCCGCACCGCGGACGAAATCGTGGTCGACGATGAGGCCGGCCTCGCGTGGATCGTTAACCTCGGGTGCATCGAGCTGCATCCGCACGCGGTACGCGCGTCGGATCTCGACCATCCCGATGAATTGCGCATCGATCTCGATCCGGTGCCGGGCGTGGCGTGGGACGACGTGCGCCGCGTCGCACTGGACGCGAACGAATTCCTGAAAGAAGTGGGACTGCGCGGCTGGCCCAAGACCAGCGGATCGCGTGGGATGCATATCAACGTGCGCATTCAGCCGCGATGGACATTCATTGAAGTGCGGCGGGCGGCGATCGCGCTCGCCCGCGCGGTGGAGCGGCGAATTCCGCAGCTCGCAAGCGCGAAATGGTGGAAGGAAGAGCGCCACGGCGTGTTCCTCGATTACAACCAGAACGCGAAGGATCGCACCACTTGTTCGGCGTATTCTGTGCGGCCGCTGCCGGATGCCCGTGTATCGGCGCCGCTCGATTGGAGCGAGGTCGCCGATTGCGATCCGGCCGATTTCACGGTGTTGACGATGCCGCGGCGATTCGCGGAGCGCGGCGATCTGCACAGGGAGATGGACCAGCATGCCGGATCGCTCGAAGCGCTGCTCGAGCAGGCCGATCGCGATGAAGCTGCGGGACTGGGCGATGCACCATGGCCGCCGCACTTCCGAAAAATGGAGGGCGAGGGCAAACGCGTCGCGCCATCGCACGCGAAAAAGGCGGAAGACGGCACGCGGCCCGTGCGCGGATCGCGAAAGCCTTCGGCGCCGCTGCTGGTGATCGCAAATTCGACGAAGAAAGACGAAGCGCTCGCGGGGCTGGAGCGATGGAAGCAGAGGCACCCGGAGGCCGCACAAAGGCTCGCGCCGGCCGACGTGCTGGTGGATTCGATGCGAGGCAGATCGTCGACATGGACGCGCATTCGGGTGAATTTGCACAACGTGCCGGAGGAGTTGCGTCCCCCGCAGGAGACTCCGGATCCGGATGACGATCCCACGCGCGAGTGGCGCGAGTCGAAAAGAAAACGCGATTCCGCCGCTAAATCGGCGGCCCGGGCTAGCGGCCGGTCGCGAAAATCTCAGTGAGCTCCAACGCAGGCACCACTTCGAGCTGCGCGTAGGTGCATGCTGCGGGCGGCTTGTCGGTTCGCCAGCGGCGAAACTGCGCCATGTGCCGGAATCGCGAGTCCTGCATGTGCTCATAGGCGATCTCAACCACCAGTTCCGGCCTCAGCGGCTCCCATGAAAGATCCTTGCCCTGGCTCCAGCGGCTTTGCCCTCCGGGCATGCGCTGACCTTCGCCGCCCGCGGCCCATGCTTTCCACGGGTGATTCACCAGCGCGTTCTTGCGATACGGCGCGAGAAGCTCGACCAATTCTTTGCGCATCTCCGTGGTGAAGCTGGCGCACACGCCGACGTGCTGCAGCGCGCCCGCGTCGTCAAACAAGCCGAGCAGAAGCGAGCCGACCATCGTCTGGTCGCCCTGCTTGTGCCAGCGAAAGCCGGCGACGACGCAATCGCAATCGCGTTCATGCTTCACTTTGAACATCACGCGCTTGTCAGGCTCGTAAATTCCCGCGGCGCGCTTCGCCATCACGCCGTCGAGCCCCGCGCCCTCGAAGCGGCGAAACCAATCCGACGCGACCTTGCGATCGCGCGTCGCAGGCGTGATATGGATCGGCGGGGCGGCAGCCGCGAGGATCGATTCGAGCTTGGCACGACGGTTTTCGAAAGGAGCGCCGAGCAGATCGTGATCGCCGAGGCACAGCAGATCGAAAAAAACCACCGATGACGGCATCTTCTCCGCGAGCATTTTCACCCGCGACGCCGCCGGATGAAGCCGGAGCTGCAGCGCATCGAAATCGAGCGCGCCGTCATGCGCGATGACGATTTCCCCATCGAGCGCGCAGCGCTCCGGCAACCGAGCAAGCAGAGGGTCGATCAGATCCGGGAAGTAGCGATTGAGCGGTTTGGAATCGCGGCTCTGCAGCAGGATTTCTTTGCCGTCCCGGAAAATCAGCGTGCGGAAACCATCCCACTTGGGTTCAAAAATCCATTCGTCGCCTGCGGGAAGCTCGGGCGTCCGCTTGGCGAGCATCGGCAAAACGGGCGGCGCGACCGGCAGGTTCATGCGACCTTCATTTTCTCAGGATTGGCTCGCGCGGGCGGGAACCCTTTCGAAAACGCAATCGATTAATCTCAGGGAATGAAGCTGTCGCACATTTTCGTTCTGCTCGCGATGATTCTCGCCTCCGCGTGTTCCACAAAACAGGCTTCCGAAACCTCGGGGATCGATCTCAAAGGCATGGATACCTCGGTCGCGCCCGGCGATGATTTCAACGCGTACACCAACGGCGGATGGATCAAATCCACGCCCATTCCCTCCGATAAGTCGGGCTACGGAATCGACGCGATTCTGACCGACGAAGCGAGACAACGCACGCGTGATCTGATCGAAGAGGCTGGCAAATCCGCGGCGAGCGAAAACGATCGCAGAGTGGGCGATTATTACTCGAGCTTTATGGACGAAGCCGCGATCGAGGCGAAGGGCTCGGCGCCGCTCAAGCCGCTGCTTGAAAACGTGGCGGCGATTGCAGATCGTCATGCATTGGCGCGTGCGATCGGAAGCCGGATTCGCGCTGACGTGGACGCGCTCAACAACACCAACTTCCAAACCGGAAACCTGTTCGGCGTGTGGATCACGCAGGGCCTCGAAGATCCATCGCATTCTTACCCGTATGTGCTGCAAGGCGGGCTGGGACTGCCGGATCGCGATTATTATGTTTCCACCACGCCGCACATGGCGGATATACGCAAGCAGTATCTGGCGCACGTTGAAAATGTCTTCAAGCTCGCCGGTTTTTCAGACGCTGGTGCGCGCGCGGAGCGCGTTTTCGCGCTTGAAACCCAGATCGCGAAGGCGCATGCGACGCGTGTTGAATCGGAGGACGTGCATTCGGCCGTTTCCTGGAAGAGAGCGGATCTCGATTCGAAAGCGCCCGGTCTCGACTGGGCGGCGCTGCTCGATGCCGCGGCATTGAAGGACGCGACGGTATTCATCGCGTGGCAGCCGAAGGCGATCGCAGGATTGTCAGCGCTCGCGGCGAAGGAGCCGATCGAGGCGTGGAAGGATTGGCTGGCGTTTCACACGGTCGAAGACGCGTCCCCATTCCTGGGCAAAAGCTTCGTCGACGAGCATTTCAATTTTTACGGGAAAGTGCTCAGCGGCATCCCTGAGCAGCGGCCGCGGTGGCAGCGAGGAATCGATTTGACCAATGCCGCCCTGGGCGACGCAGTAGGGCAAATGTACGTAAAGCGCTATTTCCCGGCGGAAACCAAAGCCAAGGCGCAGGCCATGGCGGCCGATCTGGTGAAGGCGTTTGCGTCGATGATCGATTCGCTCGAGTGGATGTCGCCGGAAACGAAGGTCAAGGCCAAACAGAAATTGCAGACGCTGAAAGTCGGCGTGGGGTATCCGGAGCGCTGGCGCGATTATGCGGGCCTGGAGATCGTCAAAGGCGACGCGCTCGGAAACGCGCAGCGCGCCGAGCTGTGGGAATATCGATACCAGCTTGCGAAATTGCAGAAGCCGGTGGATCGCGACGAGTGGTGGATGACGCCGCAAACCGTCAACGCCGTGAATCTGCCGCTGCAGAACGCGCTGAATTTTCCGGCCGCGATCCTCCAGCCGCCATATTTCGACGCGCACGCGGACGCAGCGCACAATTACGGCGCGATGGGCGCGGTGATCGGTCATGAAATCAGCCATAGCTTCGACGATCAGGGCAGTCAGTTCGATGCCGAAGGACGGCTCGCCAACTGGTGGACCAAGGCCGATTTCGAGCACTTCAAGGCCGCCGGCCAGGCGTTGGCGGCGCAATTCGACGCTTACCGTCCGTTTCCGGATCTGGCGGTGAACGGGCAGCAGACGCTCAGCGAAAATATCGCCGACGTGGCAGGATTGCTCGCGGCCTACAACGCTTATCATTTGACCTTGCAGGGCAAGAGCGACGTGGCGCGGGACGGATTCAGCGGGGATCAGCGATTCTTCATCAGCTTCGGCCAGAGCTGGCGATCGAAAATCCGTGATGAGGCGCTACGCCAGGAGATCGCCACCGACGGCCATGCGCCGGAACAGTATCGCGCCGATACGGTGCGAAATCTGAATGCGTGGTATCCGGCGTTTTCGGTCGGCGTGGGACAGAAGTTGTATCTGGCGCCGGATCAGCGCGTGGGTATCTGGTAGTGACGCGATCGACCGGCGAGTTTATCCGCTCGCGCTTTTCCGCTGGTTCTCGTTCTTTGTCACGATTGCGGCGTCGAGCCGTTTGCTGATCGCATCGAAAGCGTCCGTCGGGCCGACCCAGCGAATCTCGTCCACGTCCTCGAGTAGCTGAATGTCCGTGCGCAGGGTCGCGAGCGTGCGGAACAGCAGAGCGCGATCGCGGTCGCGGGAAAGTGTCGCTGCGAGCGAACTGGCGTTCGATACGTCGACATGCCAGTCCCCGGCGTCGGCTGGAATACACTCGATGTGCAGGAATTTTGCGAGCACCGCTGCCGTGGACTTCGCGCCCCAGCCGGGCAAGCCAGGATAGCCGTCCGCTGTATCGCCGACCAAGGCGAGGTAATCCGGGATGGACTCAGGCGGCACTCCGAACTTGGCAATCACGCCGGCTTCGTCGAGCGTGACGCGGTTGCGGCGATTCAACTGGACTACGCGGCTGCCCTTCACGCACTGGGCGAGATCCTTGTCCGGCGTGCAGATCACGACGCGATCGACGCGCGGGTCGCGAGCCGCGAGCGCCGCTCCGGCGGCAAGCGCGTCATCCGCCTCGAACTCGACCATGGGCCAGACGGCAACGCCCGCAGCCGAGAGCGTTTCTTCCAGCAGCGGGAATTGCGACCAGAGATCCGGATCGATGCCGTCGCCGGTCTTGTATCCGGACCACAGGTCGTTTCGAAATGACTCGATCACCTGATCCGTTGCGACGGCGAGATGCGTGACGCCGTCGCGGATCATCCCCAGGACCGACTTCAAAACTCCGCGCACGGCGCCGACCTCGCGCCCGTCTTCATCGCGCGCGGACGGCAGGGCGTAGAAGTGGCGGAACAGTTCGTAGGTGCCGTCGATCAGGTGCACTTCCAAGGGAACGCTCTCTTATCGCGCGCTCGCGATCTCACCAATGTAGGCGGCCGTCCCGCCCTTCGCCATCGATGGCACGGAGCAGATATACACGACGATCCCCGTGATCGGCGCGATAACATCGGTCACCTTGTCGCCGAAGTAATCCGTCGTGTAACCAATGGTCATGCCTTGCTGAACGTAGGCCTCGGGGACCACCAGTGGATAAAAAATCCCCTCCTGCTCGCTGTGAACTGTCGTGATCTGGCCGATCCAGACCGGGTGCTCGATTGGGTGGACCTCGCCAGAAAGCATTTTCAAGTGTCGCATTACATTCTCCGAGCCGCGAACCAGCGCGTCCACATCCTCGGCGTTCGTCGTGCCCGCGTGACCCGCTTCCGCGATGACCGTAGGTTTTCCCAGATCCTCGGCGAAGGCGGAAATGGAGGTAGCGCCGGGAACCGACGCGCCCCGTTGCCTTTGAATAATGATGTGATCGAGCCCGAACGCCATGACCATTCCGCGCGTCGTCGCGTCCAGTTGCGCTTTCCCCGTCACGGGCAAATAAGTGTAGCGCCGCAGGTTTTCATCGAGGTCTCCGCCGTGCAAGTCGATCAGGTAATCGCAGCGCTCCACGACTTCACGGCCGATCGCCCATAAAGCCCGCTCGGTCTGCGTGCCGTCGGCTTTGCCGGGGAACATGCGGTTCATGTTCTTCCCGTCGATCGGATTCACGTGCGGCACTTTCTGGGCGAACGATGCCAGATTGACCAGCGGCACGATAATGAGCGCACCGGAGAGTTCCGCCGGGCTGACACTCGATCCCAACTTCTCCAGTGCAATGATCGACGCGTATTCGGTTCCATGCGATCCGGCGACCAATGCCAGTTTTGGCCCGGGCTTTGCGCCATTAATAATGATGACCGGAATGTTCGTCGCCGCATCGACGCCGGCCGGCACCTGGATGTAGCCTGTGGCTCGTTGTCCGGAGTGAGCCGTCGCGGTGCCCACGGTCACATCGGCAGCGCGCAGGGTCGAAGAAAGAACCACCAGAAAGGCGATAACCCGAATGGAGGTCGTCATATCTGATTTCATGAGCTTACTCCTATTTCTCCCAAACGATGCGCCCCATCCGCGGCGGCCACCCGTCCATCGAATGCATCTTAAGCGCAGGCGATCGCCCGCGCAGCGCCTTTAACGCGGCTTCGACATGCGCTTGAGTGTTTTCGTGCCCAAGCTTCGTCTCGAGCCGAACTCCGACATCGATGTCCTGAATTCGCTCGTGCCCGGTGTTGATGCCGCCGAAAGCTACAATCTTTGCGATCCGAAGCGGCTGATTCGTTTCGAGGTTGAAGGCATGAGCACGCTCTACCACGTCTTGCATGAGTTCCCCGGCTTTCGCTCGGGTCAAGCGCGGCGGCTTTACTTGAGCGACCCGATTTCCCGTTTCCGTGTTGCGCCAGGTATCCCGCTTCTTCGGCGCCGGCTCGGCGTAGCCGACCATCGCAAGTTCGCCTGCGATCTGTTTCGCGAGCGCGCGATCGACTCCAAGCGCACTCGCAAGATCCTGCGGAGTCCAGTCACGTTCGAGAGCTGCGTGTTTCAGAAAAAGCAGCAAAACACGCGGTGACGGCTTGGCGACTAATTCAGGCGCTTGAGCGGGCTCGGGGGTTGACGCTGGAGGTTCGCTCTTCGTCTTGGGCAATACCTCATCACGATATCAGCCTTGGAAGCTGCTGTTCATCACCGATCGCCGCATTCACTTAAAATGAAATCGAACCATGCCGATGTACGAATACCGCTGCCACGCCTGCGGCAAGAGCTTCGAGTTGCTTCGCCGGATGCAGGACGCCGACAGCGGTGCAAAATGTCCTGACTGCGAATCAGAAGAGTGCGAGCGGCTGCTTTCCACTTTCGCCACCAGCGGGTGCGGCACGTCCACCTCCGGCCGATTCACCTGAGCGCGCTAGCGCGGAGGCCGGTCGGGCTTCCGGATCGGGCGGTCAAATACCGAGGCGCTCTTTGACCGCACGCACGCGATCGCGCGAAACCGCAATCTCGGTGTGCCTGGGATCCTTAAGACGCAGCATCATGCGGCCGGCAAACCAGGAGTGCAGCTCCTGAACGTATGCCACGTTCACCAGAGTAGCCCGATGAACGCGGACGAATCTGGCGGGATCGAGCTTCTGTTCCAGCTCCTGGATGGTGTAATCCACGGCATAATTTTTGGCGGGCGTGGCGGCGAACGTCAGCTTGTCGGCGGCGAAGAAGTGCGTCACCTGCGTCAGGTCAATGAACTCGATGCGCTCGCCGACCTTGGATGCCACACGACCCGGATATGCTGGCGCTTTAGGGGTGCGGACGGCGGCGGCGAGTCGTTCGATCAGCTCCGCCATCGCGGGAGGCGTAGCAGCAGCGCCGCGGAGGCGCTCGATTTTTTCAAGCGCGCGATCGAGTTGTGACGCCTCGATCGGTTTGAGCAGGTAATCGACGGCGCTGACACCGAAGGCTTCGAGTGCGTAGCGGTCATAAGCCGTAGTGAACACGACCCAGGGCTGCGGGTGAAGCTCGGAGAGCATTGCGAAGCCGGTCATGCCGGGCATTTCGATGTCGAGAAAAAGAACATCGGGCCTGGCTTCGAGGATCCGGGGCACCGCTTCCACCGGATCGGTGGCTGTGCCGGCAATTTCCACCCGCCCGATGGCGGCGAGCATCCGCTCCAATCGCTTCAGGGCGAGCGCCTCGTCGTCAACCAGAAAAGCCCGCATGCTCGTTCGCATTCTGAGGCACGGATAAGGTGAGTTTGTTCCGCCCGCCCGCGCGTTCGAGCGTCAGGGCCGCCTGGCTCCCGAACAGCGCGCACAAACGGCCTTTCAGGTTGTCCAAACCATGGCCCTCCGGCGCTGACTCCAGACGGAAAGCCGGCCCTGAATCCGAGACCTCCAGCCGGCAAGCGCCGTTCGAGCGGGCCGCCGTGATGCGGATCTCGCCGCCCGCGCGATCGGGCGCGACGGCGTACTTGACGCTGTTTTCGACCAACGTCTGGAGCGCGAGAGGCGGAATCTGCGACTGGTTCAGTTCGGCGGGGACGCCGACCTGATAGCGCAGGCGATCGCCAAAGCGGGCGCGCTCGATTTCCAGATAATCGCCGACGATCTTGAGTTCGCGCTCCAGCGGGACCAGACCGGATTGATGTGCGTCGAGCGAAAACCGCAGCAGCGCGGCCATCTGTTCCACCAGGCGCTCGGCGCGCGCGGGATCTTCGGGAATCAGCGAGGAAATCGAATTGAGCGTGTTGAACAGAAAATGTGGATGAATGCGTGATTCGAGCGAGGCGAGCTGCGCTTCGGTCGCCAGCTTGAGCGCGCGCTCGCGCTCCAGCTCCTTGGTGCGCAGCTCGAGCGTCGTCTCTTCCAGCCGTTCGCGCAACGTGGTGTAGACCCCGATGCTGACTCCGGCCACGATCGTCAGGCAGGCGGCGAAGGTGAAGGAGCCGAAGAACTGCGGCCAGTAGGCGCTCATCGTCTGCCAGCGCAGCGCTACGAACAGGAGCCCGGCGATTAAACAGCCCACCAGACAAGAGGCGAGCATGGCGGACACCCGGAAAGCCCATTGGAGCCACTCCGGCACGCTGCGCGCCTGCTCCCACACTCTGGGAATTAATGCGAAAGCCACGCCTCCGATCGAGTTCGAGTAGATCCAACAGAAGCCGAACTCGATCAGGAGCTGGCGTCCAGTCATTCCGGGATTCAGCGTAAAGACCAGAATCGTCGGGACGAGCGCGAAGGCTGAATCCCAAAGCAGGATATTCCGGATGTTCTTAAAACGGATCATCGCAGCCGTTGTCTTTATGTTACTTGCTCGCTTGCGACGCGCCCGTATGGCAACTCAGGCAGCCGGCCTCGCGCGGCGCGAGATTCCTGGTCAGCAACCAGGTTGTGGCCGATTTCGCGTAGGGTGTCTCGGGAAGGTCCTTTTGAATGCGCTCGAACCACTGCTCCGCCTTATCTCGCTGGCCCAGCCGGGCGTAACCGTCGGCGAGGCCGATCATCAATTCGCCGCGTTCATGGGTCCCAAGGTGGCTCAAGTCCGGTCCCTGGACCGAGTAGGCCTTCTCATAGTCAGTCAGGCCTTTCTCGATCAACGGGCGGGCAGCTTCCTGGGGCACATACTGCGACGCTGTCAGCAAAACGGCTCCGCGCACGATACGCACGCCGAGATCGTCGGGCGCGAGTTCCGCCGCCTGGTCCATTTCGTCCACGCCGCGCTGCCATAGCTCGCCACCGCTTTTTTGATCGCCTTTCTCGAAAGCCTCGCGCGATTCGGTCATCAGACCGGTTCCGTGCCAAACCAGGGCCTCGGGCTGCTTGGGATCGTTTGACAGGATACCGTCGCAGATCTTCATGCCTTTGTCGAGCGAGGCTCGGTCGCCGGCCAGGCCGGCAAAGAAGAAATTGCGGACTTTGAAGTCGAAGCGATCCTGGCCTAGCAGAAGGCCGGCACTCAGAATTGTTACGGCGGCAAGTGTTGTGTTTTGGATTTTCATGGGGTTCCTTTCGGGTACAGAATATGCGCGAAGGCGCGGAATCCGAGCCCGAATCGGATGAAAGCCCCAAAACGTGGACCAACCGTGCGTATGAGCCGATGAATTATGCGGGCCGGGGACTAACGCCGTTGATCTCCTGACCCGCCAAGTGAAATCTCGAACGTCCGTTGCCGCGCTAAGTTTTGCTCGCTGTGGCTTTCTTGGCAGCAGGTGCGGCGTTCGCCGCCTTGGCGGTCGCCCAGCGTCGCTTGGCCGCATCCGCCATAGCCTTTCGCGCCGCCGCGCTGATCCGGCGCTTCTTCGGTGCAGCCTTTGCGACCGCAGCAGCGGCGTTAGCTTCGGTTTCGGTGCTTTTCGGACTCGCTTTCGCGGCCCTGGTCGCGGCCCATCTTCGTCTTGCCGCTTCGGCAATGGCCCTGCGGCCCGCTGCGCTGATCGTGCGCTTTTTCGCTGCCGACGTTGTGGCGCGGCGAGTTCCGTTCGTCGCGGCGGTTGGCGATGGACGACCATGGCGCGCGGGTCCTTGAAGCGCATCAATGGCTTTGGAGAGACGATCGCGTTCCGCGATCAGCAAAGAGACAATCTGTTCAGTTTGCATCTGGCTAAATATTATCACTGTATCGAGCCAGGGTTCTCCGCTCGCCCCGACAACGCGTATCTGTCCGAGCCTTCAAATTCAGGCTCCTTCGCCGCTAAATGCGCGTACTCGGATACTTATCAAAATTGCTTGATGATAATAAGCAGCGACTCGCATGACTCTTGGAAGGCGCTAGGGTGGGGAAAACCAGACGCGTTTAACAGTTTCACGTGAGCATTATGAGCCCG
>Ga0335077_10000881_pt1 | contig 34318 bp, 24 predicted proteins | sample Lox_Sample_31_FD_207151 | JGI IMG/M metagenome (GOLD analysis project Ga0335077, IMG submission 207151) | Soil microbial communities from Loxahatchee National Wildlife Refuge, Florida, United States - Lox_Sample_3.1 | ecosystem: Environmental > Terrestrial > Soil > Wetlands | place: USA... | reverse complement strand
CCTCCCGTCCCGCAGCAGGAGCCGCCGACGACGCAACAGCCGCTCGAAGTACGAACCACCATCGTCAACGTATTCGTCACGGTCCGAGACAGGCACAACGCCATCATTCCCGACCTGACCCAGGCCGATTTCAAGGTCTATGAGGACGGCGTGGAGCAGAAAGTTGCCTACTTCACGAAGGAAGTGGACATGCCGCTCTCGTTCGGCATCCTGATGGACACGAGCGGAAGCATGTACAACATGATGGAAGCGGAGAAGGACGCCGCCTCGGATTTCATCGAGGGCGTGATGCGGAAGAAGGACGAGGCGATGATCATGACGTTCGATCTGGACGTGAATCTGCTGGCCGACTTCAGCGAGGATCCGCGCGTGCTCGAGCGGGCGATCCGCCGCGCGACGATCAACGCTGCGGGACCGATGGTCACTCCGGGCACCGTGCCGCAGCGCGGCTCGATCGGGACCAATCTGTACGACGCGGTCTATCTCGCCTGCCATGACGAGCTCTCGACGGAGGCGGGCCGGAAAGCCATCGTCCTGCTGACGGATGCCGAGGACAACGGCAGCAAAATGTCCGAAGCGGACGCGATCGTGGCGGCGCAGAAAGCCGACGCGGTGATGCACTTTCTGCTGATCACGGACCCCGGGGCATCCGAAGGCTACGGGCCGGGGGTCGCTTCCAAGATGGCGCAGGAGACGGGCGGGCGCGTGCTGGTGGTGCGCAACGCGAAAGGGCTCGATAAGGCGTTTAAGGAAATATCCGAAGAAATGCGCTCGCAGTACGTGCTTGGCTACTATCCCGCCAACACCGCGCGCGACGGCGAATTCCGCAAAATCAAAGTGGAAGTCGCGCGGCCGGATGTGAAGATTCTTGCCCGAAAGGGTTATTACGCCCCGCGCCAGTAAATTCCGGGAATCAGCGGAACGCTAACTTAGTTCGCGCCGCCGGAAGGCGGAGCCACCCCGTAGTAACCCTTGCGCGTGCGAACGGTCAGCCCCTTGCGATCGGTTTCCACGTCGATCTTGCGATATTGGCCGATCGGGGGCGGACTCGAAGGCGCGTAGGCGATGAAATACTGGCTGCGAAGTTCCTCCCCAATGTCCAGAAAAGACTGCGCGAGATCGTCAACGCGGTAGGGGAAGAAGGCGCTCCCACCGGTCTGGTCGGCGAACTGTTGCAGCACCTTGTCTCCCGCGTCCACGTGATACTTGCTCGGCTTGCCCGGATTGTCGATTGCCAGCCAGTCCGTGTTGGTGCTGACGGCGAATACGGCCGCTTCGGAGCGAATCGAGGCGTCAACCGCGTCGCTCAGCGCGCGGTCGCTCAGATTGTCCTGGCCGTCGCTGATGACCACGATCACGCGGCGGACGTCGGACTCGGGGGCCTTCGGCGGCGGCGCGTGTGAGAGGCGCTCCGACGCAAGGCAGATGGCATCGTTGAGCGCCGTGCCGCCTCCCGCGCGCTGCTCGCGAATGGCGCCCATCAGAATGCCGATATCACCCGTGTAGTCCTGGATGATCTCCGGCTCGTTGTCGAATGTCATCAGGAACGCCAGGTCCTTGTTGCGGCGAATCACTTTGTTCAAAAAATCGATGGCGGCGTCTTTCTCGAACTCCAGGCGTGGGCGGATGCTGTTGGACGTGTCGAGCAGGAGAGCGATTCGCAGCGGCAGATCGGTCTCGCGGCCGAAGAATCGGATGTCCTGTGGCACTCCGTTCTCGAGGACCTTGAAGTCGCTCTTGTCGAGATCGGTGATGAAACTGCGGTGACGGTCCATCACGGTGACGACAAGATGCACGAGGCCGGTGGTGCTGACGATGGGAGGCTGCTGGGCCTGCGCTGCGGCCGACGGTCCATTCTGCGGCGCGGCCGGTGCTGGAGCGGAAGGCGGACCCGGCTGCTGCGCCTGCACGCGGCTTAGCGAAGCGCTGGACAGAATCGCCAGGGCCAGAAGCGCGCGCATCCATTTTGCGTGGAAATTCATGGCACCAACCGCATTCCCTTGCACGGATTATAGGTACTCACGAAGCACAGCGTCAATCGAAGTAGGGTCGGCTTTCACCGCGCGGCCGAGCAGCGCGATGTAGTTCGCGAGCTCGGGCGGCAGCGGCGCGCGCACCTCGATGCGGCGCGCGGTCCGCGGATGCGTGAACGCCACGCGCGCGGCGTGCAGGAAATTCCGGTTGAGCGGCGGCAGCGTTTCCGTTGCGGCGCGCTCCTGGCGCGGCGCGCCATAAAGCGTGTCGCCCACCACGGGACATCCGAGCGCGGAAAAGTGGACGCGAATCTGATGCGTCCTTCCGGTGTGCAGGTCCGCCTCGATGAGCGTGAAGCCGTCGAGGCGCAGGCGCCTGCGCCAGTCGGTGCGGGCCGGGCGCCCTTCGCGACGGCGTGCGGTCATGCGGGCGCGGCGGCGCAGGTCCCGCGCGACGGGCAGCTCGATTGTCCCCGCATCTCCCTTGATTTTCCCGTGAAGCAGCGCGACGTAAGTCTTCTGTACAAGCCGGTCGCGAAAATCTTCCGCCAGCTTTTTGTGCGCCGCGTCGGTGCGCGCGACCACGATCGCTCCGGAAGTGCCCTTGTCGAGCCGGTGCACGATTCCCGGGCGCAGCGGGCCGCCGACGGACGACAGCCCCTCGCTCTGGCCGAAGCGGTGCAGGAGCGCCGCGACCATCGTGCCGGCGTTCGCGCCCGCTCCGGGATGGACAATCATTCCGGCCGGTTTGTTGATCACCGCAACGTCTTCATCTTCGTAGAGGATTTCCAAAGGAATCGGCTCGGCCTCGATGCCGGGCGGCGCCGCGGGCGGAATCTCGACGGCCACGGTCTCGCCCGGCTGGATGCGATGGGCAGCCTTTCGCGCGACGCCGTTGACGAGCACGCGGCCTTCGTTCATCAGCAACTGGATGCGCGAGCGGCTGAGCGCGGGAAGCTGCGAGACAAGGAAACGGTCGAGGCGCTGGCCGGCGTCCTCGACGGGGGCGATGAATTCGAAATGTTCTGGGGAGTGAGTCACGGCCGGATGCTACGAGCGGCCGGCTGCGGCGCGGGCCGTCGTTTGCGGCGGGACCGAAGCCGCCCCGCGCCGCCCGCGTATCCACAGAAACGCGCCGGCAATGATCAGCGCCACGCTGACGATCTGCATCAGCGAAACGCGGTCTTGAAACATCAGCGTGCGGCCGGGATCGCCGCGGAAGAATTCGATCGTGCCGCGCTCGATTCCGTACAGAATGAAATAGGCGCCCACGATCTGCCCCCGGAGACGCCGCCGCGTGCCGAGCCAGACGAGCAAACCGAAATTCACGAACTCCGCGATCGCCTCGTAGAGCTGCGTCGGGTGGAGCGCAGTGTTGAGCGGAGTGCCGGCGATCCGCTCCGCTACAGGATTCGTGAAGGTGACGCCCCACGGCAGCGACGTCGGCTTGCCGTAGCAGCACCCGGCCACGAAACATCCGATACGTCCGATCCCGTGCCCCAGCGCCACCGGCGCGGACGCGAGATCGAGCACCCCCAGAAGAGGCATTTTCTTGAAATGCGTATAGAGAATCACCCAGAGAATTCCGCCGATGATGCCGCCGTAAAACGTTCCCGCGGATTGAAACGTCTCGATGCTGAAAATCTTTCCCGGATTCGAGGAGTAGTAATCCCACGCGCTCAGGATCAGCCAGAGCTTCGATGCGCCGAGCGCGACCAGAATGCCCCAGATGCCGAGGTTCCAGATTTCGTTGGCATCGAGGCCCACGCGCGGGGCCTGCCGGTAGGCGTACCACAGGCCGATCAGGAAGCCCGCGGCGGCGAGCACTCCGTAGGTGTAGATGGTGAGCGATCCGACTTGAAAGAGGACCGGAAACATTTTCAGGCGCGTTCGTGGCTCGGATGCCGCCAGTCGCGCAGCAGCTCGATCACCACGAATGCGGCGCCCAGCGCGATGGCGGAATCAGCCAGATTGAAAGTGTACCAGTGGTAGTTGCCCACGTGAAAATCGATGAAGTCCGTGACGCTCCGGCGCAGCACGCGGTCGAGCACGTTGCCCGCCGCGCCGCCGAGGATCAGCGTCATCCCGCACTGGCCGAGCCAGCCGCCTGCACGGCCAGTGGCCAGCAGCCACACGATCAGGCCAATCACGGCAACGGCGAATGCGATCAGCACCGGCGCGCGCCACGGCGTGTCCGAATCGGCAAGAATTCCGAACGCGACGCCGGGATTGCTCGTGTGCACCAGGTTCAAAAGGCCGGGAATGAGTGTGCGAACCGAGCCTGCGGCTGTGAGCTTTTCGACGGCGTGCTTGGACCACTGGTCCGCCGCGAGCACGGCCGCCGCGAGGAAGCCGAGCGCGAAGGACGAGCGTGGCGCGAGCGCGCTCACGAAGCGGCGCTCCCGGCGCGATTGCGGGCGTCGCGCTCGATTTCGGCGAGCGCGGCCAAGCAGCGCTCGCAGAGAGTCGGGTAGTCGGCATTTTCGCCGACGCGCGTGGAGTAGTTCCAGCAGCGCTCGCATTTTGCGCCGTCGGCGTGTTCCACCTCGATAACTTCCTGTTGTATGCCTGCACCGGATCGCTCGTTCATTATCGTGCCTGGGTCAGGCAACGCACGTAACGCTACTTGCGACACGATGAAGAACGACGGCAGTTGCTCGCGGTACTTGGTAAGGATCGAATGCAGAACCGGAGTTGAATGTATCGTGACCTTGGCTTCAAGCGCTCCACCAATGACCTTGCGATTCCTTGCATCTTCAAGTCCTTTGAGGACCGCGGTGCGAACATCAGCTAGGGCGTCCCAGTCTCGTAGCTGCTGAGTTGAAAGCATTCCCTCAAAGGTCGTCGCATCCGGGAACAAAGCCATATGCACGCTCTCGGGTCGGACGGCGGCGCGCGGAAGGTGCTCCCAAACTTCCTCACTCGTAAAGACAAGTATGGGGGCGAGCAAACGCGCAAGGATAGAGGCGATCCGGTAAACGGCCGTCTGCGCGGAGCGGCGGCCGCGATTATTGGGCGCGAAGGTGTACAGGCGGTCCTTGAGCATGTCGAAATAGAACGCGCTCAGTTCGACGCTGCAAAAATCGCGCAGCGCGTGATAGGCGCGATGGAATTCGAAGCTCGCGTACCAATCGAGGCACTGCCGGATGAGCGCCCCGGTGCGGCGAAGCATCCACGCGTCGATCTCCCACATGTCGGCGTCGTGGACCACGTCTCGCGCGGGATCGAAATCGTTGAGATTCGAAAGCGCAAAGCGGAACGTGTTGCGAATCTTGCGGTAGGCTTCCGCGAGCTGCGTCATCATCGCGGGCGAATTTCGCATGTCCGCGGTGTAGTCCTGCGAGACGACCCAGACGCGCAGCAGGTCGGCACCCCATTTTTCGGAGATTTCGTTGGGATAGAGGGCGTTGCCGAGCGATTTCGACATCGGCGTGCCCTTGTCGTCGAGCGTCCAGCCGTGCGTCACCACCTGCTTGTACGGCGCGCGGCCGCGCGTGCCGATGGCGTTGAGCAGCGAGCTTTGGAACCAGCCGCGGAACTGGTCGGGGCCTTCGAGGTACACGTCCGCGGGCCAGTGAACACCATTCGCCTCAGTGAGCACGGCGAGGTGCGTGGAGCCGGAATCGAACCAGACGTCGAGAATGTCGGATTCCTTGCGCCACTTCGCGGCGCCGCACGCGCACTTCGTTCCCGGCGGCAGCAGTTCCTCGGCGGAGTGCGTGTACCACGCGTCCGCGCCCTCGCGCTCGAAAAACGGGAGCACGTGGCGCAGCGCCCGAAAATCCTCGAGGCGTTTTCCACACGCGTCGCAATAGAAGACGATGAGCGGCACGCCCCAGAAGCGCTGGCGTGAGATGCACCAGTCGGGGCGGTCGGCGATCATTTCGCGCATGCGTTCGCGTCCCCACGCCGGGAGCCATTTCACTTTCTCGATTTCCTCGAGAGCACGCCCGCGAAGATTTCCCTGATCGAGGCCGATGAACCACTGCTCGGTGGCGCGGAAAATTACGGGATTGTGGCAGCGCCAGCAGTGCGGATAGCTGTGCGCGAGCTTCTTTTCGCCCACCAGCATGCCGCGCTTCATCAGCAGCTCGATGACGATGGGATTCGCCTCCCACACAGTCTTGCCTTTGTATTCGGGCAAGCCTTCAGTGAAGCGCCCGTCGTCGTCCTGCGGCGCGTAGGCCTCGAGGCCGTACTTCTGTCCCGTGCGGAAGTCGTCAGCGCCGTGGCCGGGAGCGGTGTGGACGATGCCGGTGCCCTGATCGAGCGTGACGTAATCCGCCAGCACTCCGGGCACGCGCAGATCGAGGAACGGATGCTGGAACTGGATACCTTCGAGGTTTCTGCCCTTCCACCCGCCGCTCACGCCGGTCGCGACGACGCTCAAATCTTCCGCGAGAGCCTTCACACGATCCCTGGCGAGGAGCAGCTTCCCCACGGGCGTGTCAGCAACCACGTATTCATAGTCGGGATGAAACGCGAGCGCGCGGTTCGCGGGAAGCGTCCACGGAGTCGTCGTCCAGATGAGCGCGCTTACGCCGCTGCCGAGCATGCTCGACTTCTCGCTCGCGACGACGGGAAACTTCACCCATACCGAAGGGCTGGTGTGGTCCTCATACTCGACTTCGGCCTCGGCGAGCGCCGTCCGGTCGTATATGCACCAATAGACCGGCTTCAATCCTCGATAGACGTAGCCCTTTTCGACGAAGTCGATGAACGCGCCGGCAATCGCGGCTTCCATGTTCGGGTCCATCGTGAGGTAGGGCTTATCCCACTGGCCGAAGATGCCGAGGCGCTTGAACTCGCGCTTGTGGATTTCCACGTAGCGCGCCGCGAACGCGCGGCACATCTTTCGGAATTCGGCGGCTGGCACCTTGGAGGTCTTTCCGCCCAGCTCCTTCTCCACCTGCGTTTCGATGGGAAGGCCGTGGCAATCCCAGCCGGGAATGTAGGGCGCGCGGAAGCCCGCCATGGTCTTCGACTTCACGATCATGTCTTTCAGGATCTTGTTCAGGCCGGTGCCGAGATGGATTTCACCTGTGGGATACGGCGGACCGTCGTGCAGGACGAACAGGGGCTTCCCCTCGCGCGATTCCAGGATGCGGCGATACAGCCCCATCTCCTCCCATGCGGCCAACTGCTCCGGCTCGCGCTGGGGAAGCTGCGCCTTCATCGGGAAATCGGTTTTCGGCAGATTCAGAGTGCTTTTGACGTCGAGGGGTTTCGCCATCTTGCGGGATCGAGAAGCCCTTTCTTCCACGCTCGGGCGCGCCAACTGGCGCGGGCATGCCTGCTTGTGCTACAAGTGCCGCTCCGGCGGCCGAAATTTACACCAACGGCAAGAGTTTGCGCCGTGGAAACCCAAAATTCGGTTCACTCCCCCTATGCTACAATGAATCTTGCAGCGTGTCAGCCGCGCCCGGGGCTGATACATCCTTTTTTGCGGGGATGCGTCTAACATTTGGTACCACTGCGGAGAGGCACGCAGGTAATTCGCATGTCAGACTTGAGCGCCAGAATCAACAACTCGGGCCGTTCCAGCGGCGATCCGGCACTCCGGCTGGGGCGCCTGCCTTCCCCCTCGAACGAGGGGAGCCTGCGCAGCCTTTTTTCGAACCTGAAGGACTTTCTCACCGAGCGCCCGGTAAAGATCCGGACAGGCACGCCCACCGCGTTCAATATGCCCAAGTTTGGCGACGGCCTGGGCGGCAACCTGAAGGAATTTTTCCATTCGGCGCCGCGCGGCAAGGTGAATTCGGCGTTCCTGGTGGACTGGCACGAGGAACCAAGCCTCTGGCAGAACTTGCGCGACTGGATCGCTCCGCGAAAGCTGCCGCCACTGAAGACGACGAGCAAGCCGATTCCCGTCCCCGAAATCTGGTCGAAGAACACGCAGTTCAGCCGCGTGCAGGTGGTCTCGATCCTTGTGCATGCGGCGGCGATCGCGCTAATCGTGCTGCTTCCGCTGCTGCTTCCTCAGCTACTTTCACCTCCGGTCACGAAAGCGAGCAAGCTCGATCTCGAAGACGTCACGGTATCGCCCTACCTGACGAAGCTGGCTCCCGCGGCCAAGGCGGCCGGCGGTGGCGGCGGCGCAGCAGACAAGCTTCCCGCAGCGAAGGGGCGACTGCCGAAGTTCGCGTGGACTCAGATTTCGCGGCCGATGGTCAACCCACCGAAAAATCCGCAGATTGCTGTGACGCCCACCGTCCTGGGGAATCCGGATATCAAGCTCCCGAACAACAACCTGCCGAACTGGGGGGATCCCTTCGGCAAGTCAATCAACGACTCGATGGGCCAGGGCCACGGCAATGGCATCGGAAACGGAAATGGCGCGGGCGTTGGGCCGGGCGAGCAATATGGCACGGGCGGCGGTCTGCCCAATGCGGGCGTAGGGGGATACGGCATGCCAGCATGCTTTTACATGCCCAGGGCTGATTACAGCGACGAAGCCATGAAGGTTAAGCTCTCGGGCAGCGTAGAACTCCAAGCTGTTATTACGGCCGAAGGACGTGTGACAAATCCACATATCGCCAAGGGTCTCGGACTTGGCCTCGACGAAAAGGCAATCGAAGCCGTTCGCACATGGCGTTGCACGCCAGCACACGGCCCTGATGGCAAGCCTGCCAGCGTGCAGGTGGTGATCGAAGTCGTATTCCAACTGTTTTGACGGCCCCGCTAGACGTGCGTCTGCGCGAGAATCCCAGCAGCATTCCCTCCTAAGCGTTTACTAACCGGACCCAGGCATATCGACGCGCGCATGCTTCTGCTACGATGAGCGGCATGAAACGCATGATTTTTTCCGTCGTTCTTCTGCTGGCAGCAGCACTCGCGCTTTCGCCTCGCGCGTCCGCGCAAAACGGCTCCATTGAGTTCGTCGCGCGCGCCACTCCTTCGGGAGGCCTCGAAGAGCCGGTGCGCGGCTTCCCGTTTTACCTCCTGAGCAAGAGCTTCGAGGATATCGGCAAGGAGGCGAGCGTCGGATCGCCCGAACCCGACATGGCGGCGTTCATCGATTCGCTCGACGTCTCGCCGGAAATGAAGGCGTGGATGAAGAAGTACAAGACGACTTCATTCACCGGAGAAGACTTCATCAAGAAAGTGCACCCGGAGGACGTGATCAACGTGCCGGAATTCTACAAGGCATACATGGACAGGAACTCCGGCGATCAATCCGTCGATTTTCCGAAGCCGCCGAAGTTCAAGCCTTCCGACAAGGCGAACGACCCGGCGAAATATGAAAAGCTCTCGGCGCAGTACACCGACACGATCCGCCACTACGTCGAGCAGCACCCTCAGAGTGTGGACGGCATCGATCTCAATCTCCAGGAGTTCGACCCGGCGTCGAAATGGGCCGCGCTCGAAGCCAAGAGGCTTCCCGAAATTCATCGCCGCACTCTGAATCTGGCTCAGTCGAAATACCTCGTCGCGCGAGCCGAAACGAATCTTCAGGGCCAGGGATTTCTGCGCGACATTCCGCCCGGCAACTACTGGATCAGCACGCTCGACGTGGCCGCCGACGTCGGCGACGCGCGCCCGCGATGGGATGTGCCGGTCACGGTGCGGGCGGGCCAGACGCAATACGTCACGCTGTCGAACGTCAACTCCGTGCAGCCTTCCCCCGCGTCGCGGTAGCGATCCGCGCGAACGAGGTCTCGCGTGCCTGATTCCACTGACTTGGCTTCGTTGATCCGCGACCTCGCCGGCGCCGATCCTGCGCGCCGCGCCGGCGCCGCAGCCGAAATCTTTCGCCGGGGCCGCGGGCTCGCCCACTCCGCGACGCGAAAGTGGCTCGACGATGCTGAACTCGCAGCGTGCCTCACGCGCGGCCGGGACGGCCTGGCCGAATTCACGGTCGGCGTGGCCGTCGAACCCGAAACCTTTGAACGCATACGCGGCGCGAGTGGCCTGCCGCGCCTTGCCGATGTGCCACCAGACCAGGATGCGAAGGAATTCGAGCTCGATTTTCCTAATGGCACGCGGCTGGACGTGCTGACCACGCGCCAGCCCGGCGGCTCCGGAGCGATCGCGCGCTATCTACAGAAATTTGGCGGGGGCATCCAGCAGGTCGAGATCGCGGCAACTGACGTCGACCGCGCGACGGAGATTCTGCGCGCGCGATTCGGCATCGAGCCGGTGTATCCCGCGACGCGGGCTGGCGCGGACGGCACGCGCGTCAATTTCTTCCTCGTCCCGCCGCCAAACGGCAAGAAGATCCTGATTGAATTGGTCGAGCGCCGTGTGAACTCGTAGGGGCGGGTTTCAAACCCGCCCCTACAAACAAGACGGCGAGAGCTGAAGCCGGCATGAAACCCGCCTCTATAAATCAGGCCGGCGGGCGAGAACCCCCGCGCCGGACGAGGCAGGCTGCGTCTACTCGCCACTCTGCTCCAGCAGCTTGGCGACCAGCGCCGTCCACCCGGTCTGGTGATTTGCGCCTAGCCCCGCGCCGGTCTCGCCGTGAAAGTATTCGTAGAAGAGAATCAGGTCGCGCCACAGAGGATCCTTCTGAAACAACTCGACGTCTCCGTGCACGGGGCGCCGCCCCTCATGCCGGAGAAAAATGTGCGAGAGGCGGCGCGAGAGATCGCTCGCGGCATTCCACAGTGTCTTCCGGACGCCTGACCCCGTCGGGCATTCCACCGTGAATTCGTCTCCGTAGTAAAAGTGCACGCGCTGCATCGATTCGATCAGCAGGAAGTTCATCGGGAACCAGATCGGCCCGCGCCAGTTGGAATTTCCGCCGAAAAGATCCGTGCCGGATTCGCCCGGCTCGTAGCTCACCGAATGCGTCTGCCCGTCCACGGTGAGCACGAATGGATGGTCGCGGTGAAACTTCGAAAGCGCGCGGATGCCGTGAGGCGAAAGGAACTCGTTTTCGTCAAACACGTAGCGATAAATCCGCTCGAGCTTTTCGCGGTTGGCGATCGTGAGCAGCAGGCGCGGCCCCTTCGCCGTGCGATGGCTGATCTCGACGTGCTCGTGCGTGTCCGGGTGGTGGTCTAGGAACCACTGCATGCGCTTCACGAACGACGGCAGGCGCGCCAGATCGGTGGAATCGAACGTCTCGACCGCAAACAGGGGAATCAGGCCGACCATCGAGCGCACCTTCATCGGAATGTGCGTGTCGTCATCTCCCATGTGCAGCACGTCGTAGTAAAAGCCGTCGTTCGGGTCCCACAGGCCGATGCCCTGCCCGCCCATGTCGTTCATCGCCTGCGAAATGTGGACGAAGTGCTCAAAGAATTTGCTGGCCACGTCTTCATACGCAGGATCGTCGTGAGCCAGCTCCATCGCCATCGAAAGCATGTCGAGGCAGAACATCGCCATCCAGCTCGTGCCGTCGGATTGCTCGATGAAGCTGCCCGGGCCGAGGGGCTGCGAGCGGTCGAACACGCCGATGTTGTCGAGGCCGAGGAATCCGCCTTCGAACACGTTCTTTCCCTGCGGGTCCTTGCGATTCACCCACCACGTGAAGTTCAGCAGCAGCTTGTGGAACACGCGCACCAGAAACGAGCGATCCGGCTTCTTCTGAATGCGCGCCGCGATCTTGTACACGCGCCAGGCCGCCCAGGCGTGCACTGGCGGATTCACGTCTGAAAAATTCCATTCGTAGGCGGGCAATTGCCCGTTGGGGTGCATGTACCACTCGCGCAGGAACAGCACCAGCTGGTCCTTCGCGAAATCCGGATCGATCAGCGCCATCGCCACGCAGTGGAATGCCAGATCCCAGGCCGCGTACCACGGATACTCCCATTTGTCCGGCATGGAGATGACGTCCGAGTTATAGAGGTAAATCCACTCGTGATTGCGCCCCTGGAGGCGGCGCGGATCGGGCGGCGGCTGCGTGGGATCGCCGTGCAGCCAGCGGCTCACGTTGTAGTGATAGCTCTGCTTGCCCCAGAGCAGGCCCGCAAAGGCCTGGCGCTGCACGAGCCGCGCATCGTCCGTCACTCCCACGTGCGCGCGCTGCTTGTAGAACTCATCCGCCTCCTTCAGCCGCTGATCGAAGACTGCATTAAACGCCGGGCCGAAAAACGTCTGCGCCGTAGTCTGGCTTGCCGCGGGATTTTGGTCCGTCAGGCGCGCGCGGATCGCCCAGCCTTTTCCGGGCGGTATCTCCGCCACGTAGTGCGCGGCGGATTTCGTCCCGTGCAGCGCGGGATTCACGGCGGCGCGCTCGCCGTTGATAACGTACCGGTGGAACGCATCCTTCACGTAGGGCGTGCGGCTGGGGCTTTGAAAAAGGAGCTGCGAATTCGTCTCGTTCTCGGTGAAGAGCAGCTCCGGCGCGCCTTCGAGCAGCAGCCAGCGCTTGCCGTAGTGAAACTCGGTCAGCTCGATCAGCGAAGTGCCCGCCGGCCCCGCGATGCGCGCCGCGTCCGGCAGGTCGTCGTAGTCGCCCCACGACCAGCGGTTGCGAAACCAGAGCGTAGGAAGAATGTGTAGCCGAGCTGGCTCCGGCCCGCGATTCCACGCCGTGATGCGGATCAGGACGTCTTCCGCCGTCGCCTTCGCGTATTCGACGAATACGTCGAAGTAGCGATTCTCGCGGAAAATGCCGGTATCGATGAGCTCGTATTCAGGATCCTGCCGCGTGCGCTTCGCGCTTTCGCTGATGAGCTGTTCGTAGGGGTATGCCGCCTGGGGATACTTGTAGAGAAATTTCAGATAGGAGCTCGTTGGCGTGGCGTCGAGGTAGTAGTAACACTCTTTGACGTCTTCGCCGTGATTCCCTTCTCGGTTCGTCAGTCCGAAAAGACGCTCCTTCAAGATCGAGTCGCGTTCGTTCCACAGCGCGATCGCGAAACAGATGTGCTGGCGGCGGTCGCAGACTCCGCCGATGCCGTCTTCGCCCCAGCGATAGGCGCGCGAACGTGCGTGGTCGTGCGGGAGATAATTCCAGGCGTCGCCGTTCGCGCTGTAGTCCTCGCGGACCGTGCCCCACTGGCGTTCCGAAAGATAAGGACCCCAGCGCTTCCAGTGGACTTCGCGCTCGACGCTCGCTTGCAGCCTCTGTTCTTCGGTGGTCATTCCCAAGTTCCTCGCGCTGCGGAGGCCGCGAAGTTCGCCGCTGCGGTGTCTTCTGGGTGATCTTCCGCCGGGCGCAAATTACTGTAGCCGTTCAATCATCGGGTGGCAAGGCGGCCCGATTTGGCGCATTCCTATGTGGCACACTGGCGAAGCGCCAGTGGCGGCGAGGCGATCGATTCTGTATTCTCGACGGACGACGCATTCGAATTCGAGGTCTGATTCTGGCTCAGCCGGCACAAGCAGCCGCACCCCAATCGTCAGCCCCGCGAGCGTCATCTTCCTGGCGCGCGGCTCTTCTCTGCGTTTGTCTCGCGGCAACGGCCGTGGTCACGCCAATGTGTTTTCGCGGCAACGTCTCCGGGCACGATTTTCAATTCCATCTGGCGTCGTGGATGGACGTGGCCGGTCAATGGCGCGAGGGCATCGCCTATCCGCGCTGGGCCGAATGGGCAAACTGGGGATTCGGCGAGCCGCGTTTTGTATTTTACCCGCCGGTTTCCTGGATGGCGGGCGCGGCGCTCAGCTTCGTGCTGCCGTGGAAAATGGTGCCGGGCGCCTTCATCTGGCTGTCAATGGTCGTCGCCGGGATGTCGATGTGGCGGCTGGCGCGCGACTGGATTGCGGGACCATGCGCCGTCGTGGCAGCGGTCCTCTTCGCGGTGAACCCCTATCATCTCGTGATCGCGTATTACCGCAGCGATTTCGCGGAGCTGCTGGCGGACGCGCTCTTACCGCTGCTGATCTGGGCGTTCCTCGGAGTCGCGCGCGAGGGATGGCGGCGCGTTCCGTGGCTGGCCGTCATCTTTGCGGGCATCTGGCTTTCGAACGCGCCGGCCGCCGTGATCGCGACGTACGCCCTGGGGCTCATGCTCCTGATCGTGTGCGCCGTACAGCGGAGCTTCCGGCCGCTCGTTCCTGGCGCCACTGCGATGGCCTCCGGATTCGGCCTGGTGGCGTTTTACATCCTGCCCGCGGCGTGGGAGCAGCGCTGGGTCCAGATCGGGCAAGTGGTGGGCGAAAATCTTCGCCCGGCCCAGAACTTTCTCTTCACGCGCGCGAACGACCCCGAATTCGTGGCATTCAATTGGAAAGTCTCGTGGGTGGCCATCGCTGTGATGATCGTAACGGGGATCGCCGCGACTTTTGCCGCGAGAAGGCGCCGGGATTTTCGCGAGCTATGGTGGATTCTGGCCGTGCTGGGGGCGGTCGCGGCGGCGTTGATGTTCGGACCAAGTCTCTTCCTCTGGCGCAGCCTGCCTGAATTGAACTTCATCCAGTTCCCGTGGCGATGGCTGAGCATGCTGGACCTCGCCCTCGCATTCTTCGTCGCGGCCGCAATGAGCCGCGCGCAGAAGATCGCCTCGTGGCTCGGGATCGCGATCGTCTTCGCGGCTCTGCTCGCGGCGGGGCGCGCCATGGTCGAAGACGCGTGGTGGGATAGCAGCGACGTCCCTGCAATGGCCGAGGGCATTCGCTCCGGCCGCGGATATGAGGGCACGAACGAATACGCGCCCGTGGGTTGCGACCGCTGGGAATTCCCCGGCGATCCCGACGACGACGCGAGACCGGCGGATGTCTCTCCCGTGCCTGCGCCCCCGATCGGCAAAATCGATCTGGCGACGGACACGCTTGTTCCGGCCACAGGCGTGAGGCTTCACGTCGCGCGGTGGACCGCCGAGCGCAAGGTGTTCACAGTGGAGACGCCCGCGCCGGTCACATTAGCGCTGCGGCTGGTGAGCTATCCCGGCTGGGAAGTTCGTGTGGACGGCAAACAAACTCGTGGGGAATTGCGCGCGGACACGAACCAGTTGCTTCTCCCGCTCGGCCCGGGCGCGCACCGCGTCGAAGCGCGATTCGGCCGCACGTGGGACCGCACTGCCGGTGACGCGATTTCGGTGCTTTCGGCGATGGCGTGGCTGGGTCTTGTGGCGGTTCTTCGGAAACGAGGAAGTGGAGAGCCGGCGCGCTAATCCAGTCGCCGGTGCTTGAATTTCTTCTCGCCCTTGGCGTATGGGCCGACGGTGTCGCCGTGCCCGATCAGCTTGTACTTGTAGGTCGTCAAGCCTTCGAGGCCCATCGGGCCGCGCGCGTGCAGCTTGCTGGTGCTGATGCCGACTTCGGCGCCCAGCCCGTAGCGGTAGCCGTCCGCGAAACGCGTCGATGCATTTTGAAAGACTCCCGCCGAATCAACCTCGTTCAAGAACCGCCGCGCGGCTTCCGCATCCTCGGTGACGATCGCGTCCGTGTGATGAGATCCGTAATGGTTGATGTGCTCGATAGCTTCATCGAGGCTCGCGACAATCTTCACGGATAGAATCAGATCGCCGTACTCCGTCGCCCAGTCTTCTTCCGTGGCAGGCACGATTCCCGCATTCGGCAAAAGCGCGAGCGTCTTCGCGTCGCCGCGGATTTCGACTTTCCCCTCTTTCAATTTCGCCACGGCCTGCGGCAGAAACTTTCCGGCGATCGTTTCGTGCACCAGCAGCGTCTCCGCGGCGTTGCACACGGCGGGATACTGCACCTTCGCGTCGTAGATGATGTCGATCGCCTTCTGCACGGCGGCCGCGCGGTCCACGTACACGTGGCAGATTCCCTCGCTGTGCCCGAGCACGGGAATCCGGCTGTGCTCTTGTATGAACCGCACCAACTCGTACGATCCGCGCGGGATGATCAAATCCACGTCGCGATCGAGCGAGAGCATCTCCATCACGTCCGTGCGCGTTTGCAGCAAATTGATCGAATCGAGCGGCACCGCGGCATATTTCTTCAGGCACTCGCGCCAGATCGATACGAGCGCGTCGTTGGTCTGCGCGGCTTCCTTGCCCCCCTTTAGAATCACAGCGTTCCCGGATTTCAGCGCGAGTGACGCGAGCTGCGGGACCACGTCCGGCCGGGACTCGAAAATCACGCCGATCACGCCGAACGGGCAAGATTCCCTGTAGAGCACGAGGCCGTCGTCGAGCTCCGTGGCCGTGAGCCGCCGCCCCAGCGGATCGTCGAGACGCGCCACTTCGCGCACCTGCGCGGCCATCTGCGCGACGCCGCGTTCGCTGACGCGCAGCCGCGCCAGCATCGCGGACGTCATGTTTCCTGCTGCGACTTCCGCTTCGGCCGCGCGGCAATCGTGCTCGTTCGCCTCGAGAATTCGCGCGCGTGCGTCTTCGATCGCCTTCGCGGCCGCCAGCAGGACTTCATTGCGCGCCTCTGCCGAAAGCTTTCCAAGATCGCGCGAGGCGGCCCTGGCCCGTCGCGCGACGGACGCAACCGAGCTTTCGCTCGCCTGCAAGGGCGCTGTAGTCGGCTGGCTCATGATTTCTGCAATAGCACGATATTGTCGCGCGTGACAAGCACGGGCGCGGGCGCCGCATCCCGGCCGCCGCGGCCGCTTTTCTTGCCGGAAAACTTCTCCGCTTCCTCGCTCGCGCAGTTGGCGATGCCGCGCGCGAATTCGCGGCCCTCGGAATCGACGATGCTCACCACATCCATCGAGGCGAATCGGTTCTCCACGCGCACGATCCCCGACGCGAGCAGGCTCGCCTTGCCTTGCGTGATGGCGCGGTGCGCGCCCGCATCGACCACGACCCGCCCGTGCACGTTGGCCGCGTACGCAATCCAGCGGCGCTTGCCGCGCATCCGCTTCGCGGGCAGGAATGCCGTGCCGATATTATCTCCGGCGAAAATCTTGTCGAGCGTGTCCGGGTTGTTGCCGTTCGCAATCACGGCAGTGCCGCCGCAATTCATGGCGATCTCCGCGGCTTCGAGCTTGGTGCGCATGCCGCCGCGCCCGCTCGCGGACGGTCCCGCGCCAAGCGCTTTGAGCTCCGGCGTAATCTCATCAACGAGCGAGATCACCTCCGCGCCTCCGCCGTTGCCCGATTCCTGCCGCAGCAGGCCGTCCACGTTGGTCAGCAGAACGAGCGCGTCCGCTTCGAGCCCGCTCATCACCAGCGCCGCCAGCCGATCGTTGTCGCTGAAGGCGGGCGTGCGCGATTCCGGCACGGCCGATTCGAGCTCCGCCGTCGAGACTGTGTCGTTTTCATTCACGATGGGCAGCACTCCGAATCCGATCAGCTTCTCCATCGTGTGCTGAAGATTTGAATAGCGCCGCCAGTTCGTGAAATCCTCTTCGGTGAGCAGCACCTGCGCGATCTTGACGTCCCATTTTGCGAACAGATTCTTGTACGCATCCATCAGCAGACTCTGACCGACGGCAGCGCAAGCCTGCTTGGTGACGAGATCGTCGAGCCGCGAGCGGTGCAGCCCCAGCCAGCCCCTTCCGAGCCCGACGGCGCCCGAGGACACGAGCACCACCTGCCGCCCGGCCTTCATCAGAGCCGCAATCGAGCGCACGATCGGCTCGACGCGCTCCAGGCACAGCTCCCCCTCGGCGCCCGTGACCGTGGCCGTCCCGACCTTGATCACCAGCCGCCTCGCGGCGCGCAACAGCTTGGCTCGCTCGGCTTCCATGGCGTGACTTTCCTAGATTGTACCGAAATGCCTGCGCAACCGTCTCCCGTTTCTGCGGCTCCGTTCGGCCTGCGCATTTTTCACGCAAACGCATCACGAATCCCACGCGCTCGATTTGATTCGCGCCGGGCGGCCCGGAATTTCGCGGGTAATGTTTCTTCATCCCGCTAATATTTCACTAGGTGAAACGCGAAAGGCATGCTAGATTGGAGTTGCGTTTGTTGCTCTTGTAACACCTTTAGATTCGATTGAAGGGGCTGCAAGTTACAAACTTGTAGCCCCTTTTGCTTTACGGCTGGAGGCGGTCGAGAAGCACAAATAGCTTACAAAGAAGGAAGTACATCAGTGAGAGAACAAGGAACAGTGAAGTGGTTCAATGCCAGCAAGGGATTCGGGTTCATCCAGCGCCAGTCCGGCGAGGACGTTTTCGTCCACTTTTCCGCGATTCAGGCGGAAGGGTATAAGTCGCTGAACGAGGGCCAGGCGGTTGAATTCGAAGTCACCCGCGGCCCCAAGGGCCTGCAGGCTGCGAACGTCACCAGCCTCTAGTCAAGAAAGGGCGTTCCGATCGATCCGATCGGGACGCCCTTTTTTTGTGCCCCGGCGAAATCCGGTTTTGCCGTTGCACCCCAGCCCCGCAGCCTGAACCGTTCGATGGTATTGACCGATTGTGTCGATGCGGCGCGATGCTCCCCCGCGGGCGCCTTGTCGCAGGTGTAGAATGTGCTTTGGACGCTGCTTACAACCGCACGCGCACGTTGGAATCTTAAGCAAGAAATCGCCGTGAATGTAGAGTATCCGGAGCGAGCGGTGCGCTGCGCTCCAGCGGACAATCGAGTGAGGGACCTGCATGGCCGAGATGAAAAACCAGACGCCGGGCGACACCACCGCTGAGCGCCGGCGCTCGCCCCGCGTCAATATCGCGATGCCCGTGCTCGTTCGGGGCAAAAGGGGCACGCAGTCTTTCGAAGAGCCGGTCCAGACCATCTCCGTCAGCGCGCACGGCTGCATGATACGCATGGCCACGCCCGTCTCACGCCACCAGGAGATTGCCATCGTCAATACGAAGACGGCCGAAGAGCTGCCTTGCACCGTGACGTTTCTGGGGCAAAAGGAAGGCGGCAAGACCGAGGTCGGCGTCGAATTCGCGGAGGCCTCGCCGCTCTTCTGGCGAATCGCTTTCCCGCCCGAAGACTGGGACCCCTCCGAGCGCAAGCGGCCCGGCGGCCCGCGCCCTGCCGCGAAACCTAAAGGCTAGTGCCTCACGAAACTCCCGACTCTGCTCCGCTCTCGGATTGCCGTCGATTTCTTCGCGCGCAATGGCTGAAAGTCCTCTCGATCTCGGCAGCCGTCCTGATCCCGTGTTTCTGGCACCGCGAGATTACATCGGCCGACCTCGGCAGCCATCTCTACAACGCGTGGCTTGCGCAATTGGTCCGGCATGGGCAAGCGCCGGGACTTTGGATCGCTCCTCAAAAAACCAACGTCCTCTTCGACCTCCTGCTCAGCGGCTTCGGCTCGCTCTTCGGGCTGCGAGCCGCCGAACGAATCGCCGTCTCGCTCGCCGTCCTGATTTTCTTCTGGGGAGTTGTCGCGTTGGTTTCCGCGGCCACGCGGCGCGCGCCCTGGTTTCTTTTGCCCGGAATCGCCGCCATCACGTACGGCTGGACGTTTCACATGGGCTTTTTCAACTTCTACCTCTCGCTGGGCCTGGCGTTTTTCAGCCTGGCCATCTTTTGGCGAGGCCAAGGATGGCAGCGGCTGGCTGCCGGTGCGCCGGCGCTGCTCGCCGTCGTGGCGCATCCGCTGGGATTCATCTGGCTGGTGGGCGCCGTCGCCTACGTTGGAATCGCCGAGCTTGCGCCGCGCCGCCGCTATCAATGGCTGCTGTTCGCGGCGGCGGCCGCTTCGATCTTCGCCGTGCACTCCTACCTCTGGCGCCATTACAACGTATATGCCGGAACGAAGCCCGCCGCGCTCTACGACGGTGCGGACCAATTGGATCTGTTCGGCCCGCGGTATCACATCCCTGAGCTTGCGCTGATTGCGTTCGCGCTGATCTCGCTGGCCACGGATATCGGCCGCCGGCGCGATCCGGGTTTGTGGAGGTCCTACGCGATTCCGCTCCAGCTCTACCTGCTGGCCGAGATCTCGGTCGTTCTGCTTCCCGGCGGTGTCCATTTTCCGCCGCCGACGGCGACGGTCGCGCTCTTGACCGAGCGCCTCACGTCCGTTTCCGCCGTGCTTGCATGCTGCCTGCTGGGAGCGATGCGGCCAAGCCGGTGGCATCTGGCGGGAACCGCGGCGATTGCCGCGCTGTTCTTCACGTTCGTGTATCGGGACACGGCCGTCGCGAACCGGATGGAAGACCGAATCGTCCAGCTCGTCAGCAAGTTGCCACCGAACCAGCGCGTGATGGCGACGATCCTGCCGCTGCCCGGCTCGCGCATCTCTCTCCAACACATCGTGGACCGCGCATGCATCGGCCGCTGCTTCAGCTACGGCAATTACGAGCCGGGCTCGGCCATTTTTCGCGTCCGGGCGCTGCCGGGGAATCCCTACGTCTTGAGCGAATACGACCTCGCGGTGCAGATGGAGCAGGGAGAGTACGAGATACAGGCGGAGGATTTGCCAGTTTATCAGGTGTATCAGTGCAGCCTGAGCGGCACCGATTTGTGCATCCGTTCACTCGAAGCGGGCGAGAAAAATGACCGCCTCGGCGTGCATCCGGACGAGTGAGGCGAACCCGAACCTTGCTCTCGCCTGCTACGGAAGCAAGCCGAAGACGACGACCGCGTTCGGTGTGCCAGCGTACACCTTGCCGTTTGCAATCATCGGCGTCACGAACTTGTCGTTCGAGTTGGACGAGAACTGATCGCGCGAGCCTGCCTGATTACTCGTGTAGAGCAACGTTGCGAGATTCGTCGCGTCGTATGCCCGGAGTGTCCCGGTACTACCGGCTTCTAGCGTCCACACGATTCCGTTCGACGTGCCATTGGCGGAAACGCTCGGCGTCGTTCCCGGATAGCCGAAAGAGTTCGTGGTTGACGAGGATGGCGAAGTGGCAATCCTGGCGTTCGCGATCGAAAACGCCAACAAGTTGTTGCCCCGCGGCCCGTAGTAGACAGTATTGTTGAAATACGCCGGCGCAGACCAGACTCCGCCAGGCAGGCCCCCCGCGAGCTCTTCGTATATTCCACTGTCGTTGGTCGTAAATTTACCCATGTTATCTCGGTCCACAATATACATATTCTGGTCCTTGCCAGCTCCAACCGCGATATGGCGGATGTTGCCCTGCCCGTCCTTCAGGTCTGGGAGGAGCATCTCACCGCCAGAACCGAGATCTGTATCCGAGCTGGACTCTGCCTCGGCGGTGCCGTGGCTGTTGTTCATCGCGAAATAGTCCGCCACGGCGAGCGTATTCCCGGTGGTCGAAAGTTTCATGAACGAATTGCCGAAATCCGCCTCATTCGGGAAGCCGCTGCCATTGAGCGTCGTATCGAACGTTCCGTTCCCGACGAGGAAATAGACGTTGTTGGATGCGTCCGCCGCCGGGCCGTCGCCCGACATCCAGATGGCGCCTTCCTGGCCGCTCTGCGTTGTGCCGTTCGCCGTAAGGTTCAGGACGCTCAGCCTCTGGAGATTGGATTCGCCAAAACTGATCACCCAACCGGTGTAATTCGGCGCGTCGCAATGAGAACTCCACGTCGTGTAGATGACCCCGTTTTGCAGCAAAAGTGCAGCGCGCTCCTCGTAGGAGGCCGGGTTGAACGACTGGTTCCCGCCTGAGCTGCCCGTGCCGCTGCCGGGAACGGTGATGCCGCTGATGTCCACCGGCCCGCCGTTGAGCTCAGCATGCGTCACCAAGTCGATTGCATGCAACCGCTGGTGATACGTGCTGCCCGCTTTCGACATGGAGACTACGAAGATCGTCCCGTTGGGACCCGCATTGAGATCGATCACCGGAGTCGAGGTAATTCCAATTTCGGGTGTCACCTGACTGCAGCCGCGGTCGTCGCTGGGCAGCTCAGTCCCGGGAATCACCGAGATCTGCCAGAGCGGAGCCCCCGGCGTATCCGCGTCGAAGGCATATACCATGTCGTGTTCGGTTACGACGTACACCACGTTGTGCGTCGCACCGTTGATCGTGAGATTCGGAACGTAGAGTGGCTGGGCGTCCACCAGTCCGGTAACGGTCAGAGTGCCCAGCTTCCCGAACTTCGTGGAGTTGACGTTGCTGGTCGTGAGGATCGTCTCGTTCGGATTCAGTCCGGTGCGCGAATTGTCATTGTGGTAAGTGAGCACGCTGATCGTCGGAGGCGGCGGCGCCGGATTCACCGTCAGGGTCGCGGAATTGCTCGTCGCCGCAGGATTCACACCGTTGCTCACGATCACCTGGAAGGTCGCGCCACTATCGCCGATCGTTGTCGCAGGAGTCGTGTAACTTGGTGAATTTGGCGCACCTGAGATATTCGCGTTGTTCTTTTGCCATTGGTAGCTTAGTGGAGCGGTTCCTGTCGCTACCACGGTAAAGGTCGCCGTCTGGCCAGCGTTCACGGTTTGATCCGCCGGCTGCGTCGTGATCGACGGGGCCACCCCATTCACCGTCAGTGTGGCAGAATTGCTGGTCGCGGGCGGATTGACCCCGTTACTGACGATGACCCTGAAGGTCGATCCAGTGTCGGTGAGAGCCGTTGCCGGCGTCGTATAGCTCGGTGAATTCGGCGCACCTGAAATGTTCGAGTTGTTCTTTTGCCATTGATAACTCAGCGGTGCGGTTCCCGTCGCCACCACAGTGAAGGTCGCCGTCTGCCCAGCATTCACTGTTTGATTCGACGGTTGCGTGGTGATCGACGGCGCCACCGGCGCGGCGTTCACGGTAAGCGTTGCGGAGTTGCTCGTCGCGGGAGGATTCACGCCGTTGCTCACAATGACTCGAAAAGTCGATCCGCTGTCGCCCGTGGTCGTTGCCGGTGTGGTATAGCTCGGCGAATTCGGCGCACCTGAGATGTTCGCGTTGTTCTTCTGCCATTGATAACTCAGCGGCGCAGTACCTGCGGCCACAACTGTGAACGTCGCCGTCTGGCCGGCTGTTACGGTCTGATTCGCCGGCTGTGTCGTAATCGACGGGGCTACCGCCGCCGCATTCACCGTCAACGTTGCGGAGTTGCTCGTCGCGGGAGGATTCACGCCGTTGCTCACGATGACTCGAAAAGTTGATCCGCTGTCGCCCGTGGTCGTTACCGGCGTCGTATAGCTGGGTGCATTCGGTGCACCAGAAATGTTGGCGTTGTTCTTCTGCCACTGGTAGCTCAGCGGCGCAGTCCCCGTTGCCACCACAGTGAATGTCGCCGTCTGACCGGCTGTCACCGTCTGATTCGCCGGCTGCGTCGTAATCGACGGGGCCACCGGCGCCGCATTCACCGTCAGCGTTGCGGCGTTACTCGTCGCCGGAGGATTCACGCCGTTGCTCACGATGACTCGAAAAGTCGATCCGCTATCGCCGAGCGTTGTTGCCGGCGTCGTGTAGCTCGGAGAATTTGGGGCGCCTGAGATGTTCGCGTTGTTCTTCTGCCACTGGTAGCTCAGCGGCGCGGATCCCGTGGCGAAGACAGTGAAAGTCGCGGTCTGCCCCGCTGTCACAGTCTGATTGGACGGCTGCGTCGTAATGGAGGGGGCAGTTTGCGTAGCGTTAACCGTGAGAGTCGCGGCGATACTGGTTATGCTCCCGGCCGGGTTCGTCACGACTACCTGGAAACTCAGCCCGCTATCGGCCACTGTTGTTTGCTGAATCGTGTAGCTTGAGGAAGTAGCACCTGAAATGTTCGCGCCGGTAGTCGCGTTCTGCCACTGATAGCTGATCGGCGGCGTCCCTGCCGCAGTAACACTGAACGTTGCCGATTGGCCTGCCGTGACTGTTAAACTGGATGGCTGTGCGGTGAGCGTTGGAATCACGCTGCCACCGGGGCCGCCGGACCCTCCCTGTTGAACCGCTCCGGCCATACACCCCGCGAGGCCCAGCAACGAGATGCAGGAAAAAAAGACGCTCGCGATCTTCATCAAGTGGGTGCCCCCTAAGTTCTTATCGGAACGACGGCGCAGTGACATTAGAGATATATCTGCCGCCGGCCTACCAGCCCGCCCCAGCCGGCGTCGGCTGTGACACATAGTGCGCGCCATAAATCTTAGTTGTGGCAAAACGAAAACACACCTGTACTTGAGTACAGTAAAAGTACAAGCAACGACGGGTTGCTACCTGGTTAAGAGAATGGAGGTTTGGATTCGAGGCAGTGACTAAGATTACTCGACGAAGACCGATCCCCCGACTACGGCATCTCTGCCGTCACGGGTTCCTTCCGGGTCACTGAGGAGGCAGAAACCCTGCGCCGTGCGGCAAGCCACGCCCCCAGCCGCCACAGGAGCAGCACGGCGACGATTGCGGCGTACATCAGCGGCTTGCGCACGTCGGATTTGACGAGCCAGTAGTAGTGGACCACTCCTGCCAGCGCCGTTGCGTAAATCAAGCGATGGAGCATCTGCCAGCGCTTACCGCCTAGTCGCCGGATCCAGCCCGCCGTGGACGTAATCGCGAGAGGAATCATCAGCGCGAAGCCGGTGAAGCCCACGGTGATGAACTTCCGCTTCGCCACGTCCTTCCACATCTCGGCCCAGGCGAACTGCTTGTCAATCCCGATCCACGTGGCGAAGTGCAGGCACCCGTAGAAAAACGCGAACAGCCCGAGCATCCTCCGGAAGCGGATGAGCTGCGGCGTCCGCAAGAGCTTCCGCAGCGGAGTGATGGCCAGCGTGATGACGATGAAGCGAATCGTCCAATCGCCGGTCGTGTGGGTGATGAACTGGACAGGATCAGCGGTCAGGTCGCCCTGAAATCCGCGCCACACCAGCCAGGCCACCGGCGCCAGACACGCGGCAAACACCACCACCTTGGTCCACTTGCTGGTCAGGATCGCATTCAGCACGGCCGCTCCGGTCAGAAGTTCTTGCGCAGATCCATGCCGGTGTAGAGGCTCGCCACCTGGTCGCCGTAGCCGTTAAACATCAGCGTGGGAATCCGGCGCGTGAAAAGTCCAAGCCCGGGCCCCAACCGCCGCTCCATCGCCTGGCTCCAGCGGGGATGATCGACGTTCGGATTCACGTTGGAATAGAAGCCGTACTCCGAGCCGCCGGCGTACAAATTCCAGGTGGTCGCGGGCTGGCTCTTGACGAATCGAATCTTGACGATCGACTTGGCGCTTTTGAAGCCGTACTTCCACGGGATCACCAGGCGGACCGGCGCGCCGTCCTGGTTCGGGAGCGTCTCGCCGTACATCCCGACGCAGAGCAGCGCGAGCGGATTCATGGCCTCATCGAGCCGCAGTCCTTCGAGATAGGGCAGCTGCACGCCGGCTGAGTTCGCCCACGGCATCTGCTTGAGATCGTAGTAGCTCTCGAACGCCACGAACTTCGCTTTCGGCGTCGGCTCCACCAGCTTCAAGATCGTGCTCAGCGAATAGCCGATCCACGGCACCACGATCGACCACGCTTCCACGCACCGATGCCGGTAGATGCGCTCCTCGAGCGGCGCAAGCTTCATGATTTCGTCCATCGTGAACTTGCGCGGCTTGGCGACTTCCCCTTCGACCGAAACGGTCCACGGAGTGGTGACGAAGTTCTTGGAGTTTTGCGCAGGGTCGCCCTTGTCGGTGCCGAATTCATAGAAGTTGTTGTAATTCGTGACTTTTTCGATGGGTGTTTCCGTCTCGGTCGTGCTGCCCGGCCATTTGACAACGTTCTCGATCGTCACCGGCACCGAGCCCTTGCCCGCGGCCGAAACCAGCCGCGGAAGCTTCTTCCACGCTTCCACGGCGGCGCCCGTCGCCACCAATCCCAGCAGGAAATTCCGCCGGCCCATGTAGAGCCCTTTCGGCGTCACATCGGCGTAGGTCAGGTCCGGCTGCTTTTTGATGAGCATGGTTTTCCTCCCGCCCCTGCTTCCAATCATACTACGCGACTGCCTCTACATTGGATGCTTGAACCTGCCGGACGTGACAAGGATTCTACGGGGTCACTGGCTCGCGAGCTCGGCCATCAGGGCCGCGCGGATTCGCTCCTGGTGCTCGGGCTTCAACTTGGCTCCCGCGGAGGTCAGATAGAAGACGTCGATGGCCGTCTGCCCCTCGGTTTCAATCAGCGCGATCTCGATGTTGCAATTCTCACGCGAGAATTGCGAGCTGATGCGATACAGCAGCCCGGGCCGGTCCTGCGTGATCACCTCCACAAGCGTGCTGTGCTCGGAGCACTCGTCGTCCACGATCACCTGCGTTTCGACCTTCACCTTCGGCGCCACGTTCTTTTCCGACCGCAACCGGTCCTTGAGCATGCGATCGAGATCCATCTTGTCCAACAGCACGTCGTGGATGCTCTTCTTGAATCGCTCCCATTCCGGCAGGTTCAGCTCCAGCGTCTGAAATCGGTCCGTGAAGAAGAACGTGTCCACCACCGTTCCCGCCTGATTCGAAAACGCCGCCGCCTTCACGATGTTCATTCCCCAGGCGGCCAGCGCTCCGGCCATTTTCGCGAAAAGGAACGGGCGGTCCCCCGTGACAAGCGTCAATTCGTACCAGTTGCGCCCGCGCGTCAGCTCCAGCTGCACCGGGTCCGTCGCAAGGCGGCTCGCCATGTCCATGTGGCGAATCACGTCGCTGGCCGCCTGCGTGCGCAGGTAGCGCCGCGGCAGGCCCTCGAGAAAACTCTCGAGCTTCTGCCCCGCGGCCGGTGTGAGCGTGCGGAGGTGGGTCATCACCTCTTCGTCCACTTCGCCATGCACGCGCTCATCGACGCTTCGCATCAGGAGATTGGCGGCGCCGATGTAAAGCTGCCATAGGTTTTCCGCTTTCCAAGGTGTCAGGGCCTCGGGATTCACGGCTTTGATGTCGGCGTACGTGAACACGCAGAGCATTTTCAGCCGCTCGGGCGTTCCCATTTTCTCCGCGATCTGGCGGATCGTCTCGGGATCGAAGATGTCGCGCCGCAGCGCCGCCCCCATGTCGAGATGGTGCGCGATCAGGAAGAGCACCGTTTCCCGATCCGGCGCGTCGAGTTCCAGCCGGTCGAGGCAGGCTTCTGCGATTTCGAGGCTGCCCGCAATATGGTTGTCGGGTTTGGTGCCCTTGCCCGTATCGTGCAGCAGCAACGACAAGTAGAGCAGGTCGGGCTGCTCCAGCTCGTCAAGAAGCTCTGCGTAGCCTTGATCCCACTTCGATTGCGACTTTCGCAGCGCGTGCAAGTTCTCGATCGTCACGAACGTGTGCTCGTCCACCGTGAACCGGTGCGAGTAGTCACGAATCACGAGCGAATCGATCGCCTGGAATTCCGGCAGCAACAGCGTTAGCAGCCCCAGCGAGTGCATCGTGCGCAGCGCCTCCGCCGCGTGGGGCGCCAGCAGAATTTCCTGCAAATAGTGCCAGAGCGCCGCGCCCTTTGGCGGAGCGGCGGCGAGGCTCGGCATCATTTCATCGATTTGGTGTTCGGTGGCCGAGCTGAGGCTTAGGCCGTGGCGCGCCATGAAGCGGAACATCCGCAGCGGCAGTTCCGGATCGCTGAGCGCCTCCTCGCGCTGCAAAAAGATCCTGTTGTCCACCACCGCGAACTCGGCGTTGGAAAGCCGCGAGCGCAGATTCTGAAACTGGCGGTAGAGCGAAGGCCGCGCCGCCGGAAATTCCTCGAGCAGCTGCCCCGCCACGCGATGGATCAGCCGCGCGTGCCCGAAATAAATCCGCATCCATTCCGACGCGGTGAGCGACGCTGCGTTCGGCGCGCCGACCTTGAACGCGGCGGCTTCGTCCTGCGCCACCCACGCCAGCGTGTTGTCGTCGCGCTTGTGGCGGAAATGCAGGAAGCAGCGGACGGACATCAGGAAATCGAGCGCTGCGTCGAACTTTTCGCGCAGCCACGGCGGAAGCAGCGTATTCTCGTCCGGCCAGGCGCCCTGTTCCTCCATCGCGGCGATCAGCGCGAGCCAGTGCGCCAGGTTGTAATCGCGCAGCCCGCCCGGGCCGTCCTTCACGTTGGGTTCGAGATGGAAGACCGTGTTCCCGAATTTGTTGTAGCGGCTGCGCGTCAGATCGGTCAGCCTCTGCACGATTGCCCGCGATTCGCGCGCCACGTGTTTCGGGATCACCTGATCGTGCAGCCGCGCGAAGAGCTTCTTGTCGCCGGCAAGATACCGGCAATCGAGCAGCGAGATCGCGAACTCCACGTTGTTGGGATCGAATTTCTCGCACTCCGCGAGCGTTCGCGTCGCCGGACTCAGCTTCAGCTTGAGATCCCACATCTCCTGTGAGAAGGCGCGGGTGCGGTCCTTAAGGTCGCGCTCCGTCCCTCCCCCGGCATGGAGAAAAAGAATGTCGATGTCCGAATACGGGAAGAGCCACCTGCGGCCGTACCCTCCGAGCGCGATCAGCGCGAAATTCTCGGGGCCCTCGACATCGGGCGAGATCACTTCCTTCCACAGGCGGACGGCCACGGAGTCAACGAGCGCGGTGCGCCCGTGCACGGCGGCGCGGCCGTCGGTCGTCGCCGAGAAAGCGTCGCGCAGGCGCGCCGATTCGGCGGCATAAAATTCGCGCAGTTCGTGGCCTGATAAGGGTCTTGTTGCCATACACGTGTGACGGAAGTCTATTCTGGCGCAGGCGGCCGCCAGGCTGTTCTCCTGGCCGGCGCCGCGTTGCGGAACCTCGAGGCGTCCGGGCTACAGCGCGCTGTCGCCTCGCTCGTCGTTCCGGATCCGTATGGCGTCGTCCACCTTCGTCAGGAAAATCTTGCCGTCCCCGATTTTCCCGGTGCGCGCCGACTTCACGATGGTCTGGACGGCTTTTTCCACCATTTCGTCCGCCAGCACCATCTCGATCTTGATCTTGGGGATGAGATCGACGGTGTACTCACGCCCGCGGTAGAACTCCGTATGCCCCTTTTGCCGCCCGTGGCCGCGCGCCTCGAGCACCGTCATTCCTTCGACGCCGATCTCGTGCAAGGCGTCTTTCACCGAATCCAGCTTCGACGTTTGAATCACTGCTTCCACTTTTGTCATCGTAGTCTGCCTCAGCCTTAAGATTCTCTCACCGAGACCCGGTAGAGATTACGCCCAAATCCACGTGCTCGCTACGAGGATGTCTCCCAGGAGTAGCCCTCTTCGCCGTGCTGAGTCAGATCCAGGCCTTGCGCCTCGTCCTCCTCTGCGACGCGCAAGCCGACAACCAAGTCGACGACTTTGAGAATGATCAGCGTGCCCACGATCGCCAGCACCCACGCAATCGCCACGCCGACAAGCTGATTCAAAATCTGGTGAAAATTTCCCTGAATTGCGCCCGAGGGCAGGGCGTTGCCATTCGCATCTTTATAGATCGGGTTGATGAAGCTGGAAGCGAATACTCCCGTCAGCACCGCCCCGACCGTGCCCCCCGCCCCGTGCACTCCGAAAGCATCGAGCGAATCGTCATAACCGAAGAGCGCTTTGAATGACGACGTCATCCAGAAGCACACGGCCCCTGCGATCACTCCGATCGCCAGCGCCGACATGGGGCTCACGAATCCCGATGCCGGTGTGATCGCCACGAGCCCCGCCACGCATCCCGAGATCGCGCCGAGCGCGCTGGGTTTGCCCTTGCGGATCCATTCCGCGCCGCTCCACCCGACCACTGCTGCAGCCGCTCCGAAATGGGTGGCCACAAATGCGCTCGTCGCCAGGCCGCCCGCAGAAAGCGCGCTTCCCGCGTTGAATCCGAACCACCCGACCCACAGGAGGCACGCTCCAATGAAACTGATCACCACGCTGTGCGGCTGCATGGGTTCCTTCGGGTACCCCAGCCGCTTTCCGAGATACAGCGCGCATACTAGCGCAGACACTCCGGAGGTGATGTGGACCACCGTGCCACCTGCGAAATCGAGCGTCGGGAACCGGCCGCCCAGCGATGCGCTCAACAAACCGCCCTTGCCCCACACCATGTGCGCCATCGGGTCGTAGACCAACAGCGACCACAGTGTGAGAAACAGCAGCATCGCGCTGAACTTCATGCGCTCGGCGAACGCTCCGGTGATCAGCGCGGGCGTGATGATCGCAAACATCAACTGAAAGATCATGTAGGTTTGCATGGGGATCGTTGCCGAATAGTCCGGATCCGGTTGCACGCCCACACCTTTCAGGAAGATATGGTGCAGGCCACCGATGAAGCTGTTCCCCGATCCAAAAGCCAGGCTGTATCCGACGATCGCCCAGATCACGGTAATCACAGCCATCATCGCGAAGCTCTGCATCATCGTGCTCAGCACGTTCTTTTTGCGGACCAGCCCGCCATAGAAGAGGGCGAGACCCGGTCCCGTCATCAGCAACACGAGTGCCGAGCTCGCGAGCATCCACGAATTGTCGGCGGAGCTTTTCGCCTCCGCCACGGCATGCTCCACCGCTGCGAGCCGGTCCACGTGGATTTGTGGAGCCATGAGAGTGGCGGCGGCCACTGGCCCAGTCCCGCCTGGCATCCGCGCGAACGCGACGATCGGAGCCACGCAAGACAGCAATAAAACGGCCGCAAGTCGTTGGATCCATAGGTTTCGCATTGAGGCTGTCGTCTCCTATTTAGCAGACGCACGCCTCCACACACACTATGAGCGTTCCGTCTGCCTGTCAGTAATCTATATTTCGATACGCGCTATCGGTTATTGCTATCCGGTCCCAAACCAACGCGCATTATACACACGGATGAGCGTGGTCAAGCTCTCCAACGCCGCGCCGCCACCGCAAAAACTTCTGCGAATCTCGCGCGCCCGCCGTTTGCAAAACACTACCGGCAAGCACCTGCACTTCGGGCCAGGATTAGCTCCCTTTCCTGTTCACCTAAAATACTGCCGTAACGGGCGGGAACTTCGGCCCGGGGAAGGGGCCCATCGCACTAAACGCACGGTTTTCAGAGGGTTAAACAGCCTTCACCTTGAACCGAAACTTTCCCGGGCGGCGCGTGTTTCATCTCGTGGACGGCCTCGATACCAGTTCCGGGGGGGCCGACACTTAATGTAAGAATCAGAATCACGCGGAAGAGAGGAAAAACATCATGAAGACGAGACACCTTATTTTGAGTGCGGCGGCCCTGATTGGTTTCTGCGTGCCGTCGGTGTTCGCTCAGCAATCCAGCACTACTACGAATACCTCTACTACCAGTCAACCGGGCGAAATCGCCCAGCGGAAAGACAATCAGCAGGACCGCATTGCGAACGGCATCGACAGCGGCCAGCTCACCGCCGGCGAGACCAAGCGCCTTGAGACCGGCGAAGCGGGCATCAACAAGGAAGAGCACACCATGCGCACGGAAGACAACGGTCATCTGACCGCTGCCGACCGCGCCAAGATCAACCGTCAGCAGAGCGTGATGTCGAACCGCATCTACGACGACAAGCACAATGCTCGAACGGCCCACTACGGCAACAATGAAGTCGGCCAGCGCCGCGAGAATCAGCAGGACCGCATCGCGCAGGGCATCCAGAGCGGCCAGTTGCGGCCCGGCGAAACCGCGCATCTTGAAAAGCAGCAGCAGAGCATCAACCGCGAGGATGCGGCCATGCGCTCGGCCAACGGCGGGAAGCTGACCCCGGGCGACAAGGCTGCCCTCAATCAACGGCAGAACAACGCTTCGAAGAACATCTACGCGAAGAAGCACAACGGCCGCACCACACGGCCATAGTCGCCACATCCTGTGTCGTCAGTGGTTTTTAAGGGGTCGGAGCTGAACTTGTCCCGAGCGCAGCCGAGGGAGCTCCGACATAACGACCAGAAAAGAACGGGGCTTTAGCCCCTGAGGAACAAGGGCTCACGACCCCCAGCAGTTTATGAGGCAGGTTGTAGCATCACGGAGAAAAAAGAGCCCCGGCGAATCGCCGGGGCTCTTTTCTATTCTGCGTATCCGCGCGGGTGCTTGCGTCGCCATTCCCACTGTGAGCGCAGGATTGCAGGTAAGTCAGACTTGACTGGTTTCCAGCCGAGAACCGATTGAGCCTTCTTTGCGTCCGCCACCAGCTTTGCCGGATCGCCCGCACGCGGCCCTTCTTCACGAATCGGTATCGGATGCCCCGTCACTTGCCGGGCCGTCTCGATGACCTCCAACACGGAATACCCCTGTCCCGTCCCGAGATTCAGGAAATCGGACTCGCCGCCCTCGCGAAGATGGTCTAGCGCGCGGATGTGCGCTTCGGCCAAATCGGACACGTGGACGTAGTCGCGGATGGGAGTCCCGTCCGGAGTCGGATAACTCTTCCCGAAAACGGGCACTTCAGACTTTTCTCCGAGAGCCGCGGCCAGGACATTGGGAACCAGATGAGATTCCGGCTCGTGGTGTTCGCCGCAATGATCGGTCGCGCCCGCCGCGTTGAAATAGCGCAGCGCCACGAATTTCAATCCGTACGCGCGGTCGTAGCTGTCGAGCACTCGCTCCATCAGCAGCTTCGACCATCCGTAGGGATTCACCGGCCACTGCGGGCACGATTCCGGAATCGGCACCTGCTTCGGCTCACCGTACGTCGCGCACGTCGAGGAAAACACCACTCGCCGCACGTCCGCCTGGAGCAGCGCGCTCATCAGCGCCACGCCTTGCTCCACGTTGTTCTCGAAATACTTTGCCGGCTCGGAAACCGATTCGCCAACGTAGGCGAGCGCGGCGAAATGAACGCACGCTTCGACCTTATGCTCCTTGACGATGCGCGCCACCAGAGCGCGATCGCCTACGCGGCCGTGATAGAACGGCACCTTGCGGTCCACGGCCGCGCGGTGGCCGCGAAAAAGATCGTCCAACACCACCACTTCTTCGCCCTTGGCCCGCAGGGACTCCACCGTCACGCTCCCGATGTAGCCCGCGCCGCCCGTCACAAGAATCGTCATCGTTCTCCCGTCCGCTCAACCGATACGGTGCCTGGAGCCAAGGCCCGCGATTATATCCGAATGTGAAAATTTCCGTCCGTGCGAGATTCGGTCCTCAACCGTCCGCACGCGGCAACATCCAACCGTCCTCGCGCGTAGTAACATGGAGAGGGTAATAATGGCACCGGGCAATCAATTAGCAATCCGTGCGGAACACGTCACGCGGCACTACCAGATGGGCGACACGCTCGTCCGCGCCGCGGACGATGTGTCCCTCAGCATCCTCGCCGGAGAGTTCGTCGCGCTGCTGGGCAGCTCCGGCTCCGGCAAGTCCACGATGCTGAATCTGATGGCGGGCCTCGACCGGCCCACCTCCGGCGCCATCTTCGCCCACGACCGCAACCTCGCCGAAATGAGTTCGGAGGAATTGGCCCACCACCGCAGCCACACCGTCGGCATCGTGTTTCAAGCCTTCAACCTGCTTCCGCGGATGACGCTTGAGGAAAACGTCGAGCTCCCGCTGCGCCTCGCCGAGGTCGATCGCAACGAGCGCGCCGCGCGCGTCCGCGAAGCTGTCGAGCGCGTCCGGCTCGGCGCACGGCTGACCCATCGCCCCACTGAGCTTTCCGGCGGCGAGCAGCAGCGGGCCGCGCTCGCCCGCGCGCTCGTCAACCGCCCGACGATTCTTCTCGCGGACGAGCCCACCGGCAATCTCGACAGCGCCACCGGCGACGAGATCATGCGCCTCCTCACCGAGATCAACCAATCGCTTGGCATGACCATCGTGATGGTGACGCACGAGCGCCCGCGCGCCGCGCGCTTCGCGCATCGCATGATCCTGATGGGCGACGGGAAGCTTCTCAGCGACGGGTGGCGCGCGTGAAGGCCCGCGATCTGATCGAGCTCGCCGACCGTAATCTCCGCGAGGCCATGCTGCGCAATTCGCTCACCACGCTCGGCATCGCCGTCGGCGTGGCGTCGCTCGTCGCCATGCTCTCGCTCGGCGTCGGCTTGCAGAATCTCGCGACCGAGCGGCTTTCGCGCACCGGCCTGTTCGACGCCATCTTCGTCGCGCCGCAGACGAATCTCAACGGCTTCGGCCGCCCCGTCAGGCCCACCACCACGCCCGCCGAGCAGCCGCGCCCGCTCGATGAAGACGCCCGGCACAAGATCGAAGCGCTGCCGGAAGTTGTCGAGGTTTATCCAGAAATCCGCTTTCCGACCGAGATTCGTTTCGCCGGCAATCCGTATTCGACCGTCGTCGCCGGCCTCACGCCCTCGGCTCGCAGCGATGGCGCGTTCGACGGGATGAAGGGCGCTTTCTTTTCCGGCCCCGCCGCCAACGAAGCCATTCTCCAAATCGACTTCGCGCGCGAGCTTTCGAACGCGCCCGATACGCTCATCGGCCAGGACATCGTCCTGCGCTACGCGGAGCGCCAGGCGCTGCCGCCGGACGCCTCGGGCGGCAATTCCGCTGGCGGCGGATTCTCCATCGTGCCGCGCGAGGAAAAGCTTCGCATCGTCGGCATCGTCGAGACAGAACCCGCCGCGGGCTTTGGAGGCTTCGGCCGCGGCAGGCTCCTGATCCCGCTTCAAGTGGCGGAGACGCTGCGCGCCGCACAGGCCACTGACCTCCGCGACCTCCTCCGCGACAAGCCTTCGCAGCGCAGCTACGAAAGCCTCACAGTGCGCGTGAAAGGCACATCGCAGGTGCAGCGCGTGGAGGACACGCTCAAGCAGATGGGCTTCGCCGCCTTCTCGCTGCTCGACGCCACCCGCAATCTGCGCATCGTGTTCGCTGTCTTCGATCTGCTGCTCGGCATTTTCGGCAGCCTCGCGCTGATCGTCGCGTCGCTCGGGATCATCAACACGCTCGTGATGGCGATTCTCGAGCGCCGCCGCGAAATCGGCGTCCTCAAGGCGCTGGGCGCCGCCGACCGCG
>Ga0335077_10000880_pt1 | contig 34323 bp, 28 predicted proteins | sample Lox_Sample_31_FD_207151 | JGI IMG/M metagenome (GOLD analysis project Ga0335077, IMG submission 207151) | Soil microbial communities from Loxahatchee National Wildlife Refuge, Florida, United States - Lox_Sample_3.1 | ecosystem: Environmental > Terrestrial > Soil > Wetlands | place: USA... | reverse complement strand
ACGTCGGGATAGAGCGTGCCCTGCGCCAGCCACGCAAACTCTCCCAGCTTGTGCGCCTCCTCCTCGAAGACCGCGATGAACTCCGCGCCGATCCGCTTGCGCTTCAACTCTGGATCCGTCACCCCTCGGAGCCGATCGAGAAACCGCCGCGACGCGTCCACCTGCACGAGATGAATCTTGAACGCGTCGCGAAAGGTCCGGGCCACGCTTTCCGCCTCGCCCTCCCGGAGCAGACCGTTGTCGACGAAGAGGCAGGTGAGCTGATCGCCCACCGCACGGTGGGCCAGGACCGCCACGACGGACGAGTCGACGCCGCCCGAGAGCGCGCAGAGAACCCTGTCCGAGCCCACCTGGCGCCGGATGGACTCCACGCTCGCATCCACGAACGAGGGCATCGACCACTCGCGCCGCACGTCGCAACGGCGGATGAAGTTGTCGAGGATGGTCTTGCCCTGCGGGGTATGCGCGACCTCCGGATGGAACTGGACGGCGTAGAAGCGGCGTTCCGGGTCGGCCATCGCGGCGACCGGGCAGTTGTCGGTCGAGGCCAATTTCACGAAGCCCCGCGGCGGCTTCACAACGGTGTCCCCGTGGCTCATCCAGACCGAGACCTGGCGATGGCGCTCGGGTGTGACGCCATCGAGCAGCCCGCCCGCCCCCTCGAGCGTGAGCCAGGCGGCTCCATATTCTCGTCGGTCGGCGGGAACGACATGACCACCAAGGAGGTAACCCATGGCCTGCATGCCGTAACAGATGCCCAGCAGGGGCACCCCGGATTCGAAGAGCTTCTTGTCGGGGAGGGGCGCGTCCTCATCGTACACGCTGGAAGGCCCGCCGGACAGCACCAGGCCCTTGTACCCGGCCGCCAGCACGTCGTCGAGCGGCTGGGTGCATGGCACGATCTCGGAGTAGACGCCCAGCTCGCGGATCCGGCGGGCGATCAGCTGGGTGTACTGCCCGCCGAAATCCAGGATCCCGATCGTGTCCATCGGCTACTCGGGGATGGGGGTCGCGCCCCTCTCTGGAGTCCTCGCCCGGAAGCCGTGGCGCCGCCAGACCATCGCGGGCGCCCGATTCCTACCTTGGAGTCCCGAGCTTCTGCGCGCGCTGGAACACCTTGCCTTCCGTCTTGATGGAAGGGGCGATGATGAGCTCCGTCTGCTGCAGCTCGCGGATGTTCATCGCGCCCACCGACCCCATGCAGGTCCGGATGGCCCCGACCAGATTGAGCGTGCCGTCCTCGGTGAACGCGGGGCCGAACAGGATCTGTTCCAGCGGGCCGGCGATCCCGACTCGGATGCGGGTTCCCCTCGGCAGGTTGGAATGAGGCGTCGCCATGCCCCAGTGGTAGCCTCGTCCGGGCGCCTCTTGCGCGCGGGCGAAGGCCGAGCCGATCATGACCGCGTCGGCGCCCGACGCCAGCGCTTTGCAGATGTCCCCACCGGTGGTCATGCCGCCGTCGGTGACGATGGGCACGTAGCGGCCGGTCCTCTTGTAGTAGAAGTCGCGCGCCGCTGCCGAATCCGCGGTGGCGGTCACCTGGGGCACGCCGAGCCCGAGCACCTCCCGGCTCGTGCAGGCCGCGCCGGGACCGACACCGATCAGCAGCGCATCGACGCCGCATTCCATCAGCTCCAGGCACGCCTCGTAGGTGACCACGTTGCCGACGATGAGCGGAATCGACAGATGCCTCTTCAAGAGCGTGAGGTCCACGGGCGTGTATTCCGTGGCGACGTGCCGCGCCGTCGTCACCGTCGACTGGACGACGAAGAAGTCCGCGCCCGCCTCCTCCGCGATCTTCGCGAAGCGCTCGGCGCGCTGGGGAATGGCCGACACCACGACGGGCCCGCCGCCCTTCTTGATCTCCGTGATGCGCTTGTGGATCAGCTCTTCCTTGATGGGCTCGCCGTAGATGCTCTGGATGATCCGCGTGGCCTCTTCGAGGCTCGCCGAGGTGATCCGGTCGAGTACGGCCTCGGGCTGTTCATAGCGAGAGAAGATCCCTTCCAGGTTCAACACGGCGAGGCCGCCGAGACGTCCCATCTCGATGGCCAGCGTGGGACTCACGACGCCATCCATGGCCGCGGCGATGATCGGGATCTCGAAACGACGGCCGCTGAGTTCCCAGGAGATGTCCACTTCGGCTGGATTGATCGTCAGGGCGCCTGGAACGAGGGCGATGTCGTCGAATCCGTACGCTGCCCTGGCCTTGCGTCCGCGTCCCACCCACATGCCCATGATCGACGTGCCCTCCTGTGGGGCCTCCAGCTACCGGAAGCCCAGTATATAGAGACCCCTCCGATGGCTCATACCGTATTTAGGGGTCGAGTATACGGTGCATCGCGATGGCTGTCAATAGCAGCTCCCCGTCAGCTCCCCGCTGCGAGGCTTCGAGCGGCTGAAAATGTCCAGCGTCGCGTCACACCGTGAGCGGATGGGCTTGCTCCCAGATCATCCTGAGCCCTTCCAGCCTCAGATGCGTATTGACCTGCTGGATGCTCCGGGCGACCTCACGCATCTGTCCCGCCAGCCCGCCGGTCGCGATGACCTTCACGTCCCCGTCCAGTTCCTGGCGCATGCGCTCGACGAGACCGTCGACGAGCCCCGCGTAGCCGTACACGACCCCCGACTGGATGTTCGTGACCGTATTGTGGCCAATGGCGTCCTTGGGACGGACCAACTCGACTCGGTAGAGTCGCGCGGCCCGGGAGATCAACGCCTCCGTGGCAACGACGAGGCCCGGCGCGATGGCCCCGCCGACAAACTCTCCCCGGGCGTTGACGACGTCGAAGTTGGTCGCCGTGCCGAAGTCCACGACGATGAGCGGCGTCCCGTAGAGCGCTATGCCGGCCACGACGTTGCAGATCCGGTCCGCCCCGACCTCCATCGGATGATCGACTTTCAGCGGGATCGAGACGTTGACGCCCGGCTGCACCGTGAACGGCCGCACGCCGAAGTAGGTCTCGCACATCCACTCCAGCGTTTGCTGGACGGTCGGCACGACGTTGGAGATCGCCACGCCCGCAATCTGCTGGACCGCGATGCCGCGGGTGCCCAGGAGCGTCTGGATGAAGAGGCCGTACTCGTCCGCCGTCTGTTCGCGTCGACTGGTGAGCCGCCACGACACGAGGAGCCGCGATCCGTCGTACACGCCGACTCCGGTGTTGGTGTTCCCGACCTCGATGACGAGCAGCATCGCGCACTCCTTTAGCGAGGGATGGCTCAGGACTCCGGCGACCCCAACCGCGAGACCACGCGCGTCAGTTCACCGAGACCGGCGTCGACCAGCAAGGCCCCGCTCTCGTCCACGTCGACCGCGATCCCCTCGCGACCATCGCTGGTGAGCACGCGCTTGCCAAGCGTACTCGCCCGCTGGCGCCACTCTTCCCGTAAGCCGGCGAATCCGATGGCGAGCCACTCGCGGTACCGCCGGTCGAGCGCATCCAGCACTGCCGCAAGCAGACGTCCGTGGTCGTGCCCCACGCCCGTCGCCAGACGCAGCGATGTGGCCTCGTCGCGCAAGGCGTCGGGAAAGTCCGCCTGGTCGACGTTGATCCCGATCCCGAGAAGAGCGTGCCGGAACCCATCCGGGAGGAACGCAGCTTCCAGCAACACGCCGGCAATCTTCTTCCGATCGATCAGCAAGTCATTGGGCCAGCGGATCCGGGCGGGCACGCCGGCGGCAGCCGTCAGCGCGTCAGCCACCGCGAGTCCGGCCACGAGAGACAGTTGCGGCGCTTGGGCGGTCGAAACGGAAGGCCTCAGCAGCACCGACATCAGCAGGCTCTGGCCAGGCGCGTCCCACCAGTGTCGCCCGCGGCTGCCTCGTCCGGCCGTCTGGTGACCGGCCGTGACCACCGTTCCCTCCGCCGCGCCCTCTCCGGCGAGGCGAGCCAGCACGGCCTGGGTGGAATCGACGCTGTCGAAGGTGTGGATGGGGTGGCCGAGGAGCCGGCTCACCACCGTCACTCGAGCGCAGCGAGGCCCGCGGACAGCTTTTCTCGGACGCGACGCTGCTCCGACAGCCGAAGGCGCTCGCGCTCCACGACCTCGGCGGGCGCGCGCTCGACGAAGTCCGGTCGGGCGAGCTTGCCCTCGACGAACGCAATCTCCTTCTCGGCCTTCTCGATCTCCTTGCGTAACCGGCTCCGCTCTGCGCCGAGGTCCACGACCCCGGTCAGGGGTACGAACACCTCGGCGTCGCTCGCCAGCGCGTGCGCCGATTGCGGCGGGCGAGCGGCCTCGGGCGCGACCGTGATGCGCGAGCGCGCGAGCGCGCCGATGAGCGTCGCGGCCTCGGTCACGGTCGTCGTCATGCTGTCCGTGACGGGCTTGATCGTTACCTGGAGCTCGGCGCCGGGTGAGATCCGACTCTCGCTCCGGATGGCCCGGATCGCGCTCACGATCTCGATCACCGGCGCCATCGATCGCTCGGCCTCGGGATCGTGCTGCCGGCGGGTCGCCTTCGGGAACGGCGCGACCATGATGGATTCCCCGCGATGCGGCAGGCGCTGCCAGATTTCCTCGGACAGGAATGGCATGAACGGATGCAGGAGCCGCAGGGTCGTCTCGAGCACCTGCACCAGCGTCGACTGGGTGACCGCGCGCGTGACCGGATCTTCGGACTGATAGAGACTCCGCTTCGCCATCTCCAGGTACCAGTCACACAGCTCGTGCCACAGGAACTGATACACGGCCGACGCGGCGTCGTTGAAGCGATACGTGTCGAGACCGCGGCGAACGGCCGTCACGGTCCCGGCCAGTCGGCTCAGGATCCAGCGATCGGCGACGCTCGGACGTCCTCGCTTCGCGAGCTTCGGGTCGTAATCCTCGAGGTTCGCGAGGACCAGACGCGACGCATTCCAGATCTTGTTCGCGAAGTTCCGGTAGCCCTCGATCCGCTCCTCGGCGAGCCGGATGTCGCGCCCCTGCGCGGCCATCGCCGCCAGCGTGAACCGGAACGCGTCGGTGCCGTACGTGTCCATGATCGTGAGGGGATCGATGGAGTTCCCCTTGGACTTGGACATCTTCTGCCCTTCGGCGTCCCGCACCAGCGCGTGGATGTAGACGTGACGGAACGGGACGTCGCCCATGAACTTGAGCCCGAGCATCGCCATCCGCGCCACCCAGAAGAAGATGATGTCGAAGCCGGTGACCAGGCACGAGGTCGGGTAGAAGATCTTGAGCTCGGGCGTCTCGTCCGGCCAGCCGAGCGTCGAGAACGGCCAGAGTCCGGACGAGAACCAGGTGTCGAGCACGTCCGTGTCCTGTCGGAGCGGGCCCGCGCACGTGGGGCACTCGGTGAGATCCGTGCGCGACACGTGCATGCTACCATCGGCGTCGCAGTACCAGACCGGAATCCGGTGTCCCCACCACAGCTGGCGGGAGATCGGCCAGTCCCGGATATTGTTCATCCATTGGTAATAGGTCTTCTTCCAGACCCGCGGGATGATCTTGATCTTGCCGCTCCGTACCGCCTTGATGGCAGGCTCGGCGAGCGGCTTCATCCGGACGTACCACTGCTTGGAGATGAGCGGCTCCACCACCGTCTTGCAGCGGTAGCAGACGCCGACGGCATGGCGGTACGGTTCGATGTGATCGATGAGTCCGAGCGCCTTCATGTCCTCGACGATCCGGCGGCGGCACTCGAAGCGGTCGAGCCCGGCGTACTTCCCCGCCAGCGCCGTCATCTTGCCGTCGAAGCCGATCACGCTTCGGGCCGGCAGGTTGTGGCGGCGGCCGATCTCGAAGTCCGTCGGGTCGTGGCCCGGCGTGACCTTGATGACCCCGGTGCCGAACTTCGGGTCCACCGCACTGTCGGCCACCACCCGAAGCGTGATGGAACCTTCCACCGAGGGGACTTCGAGGGTCTTGCCCACGTAGCGCGCGTACCGCTTGTCCTTCGGGTGCACGGCCACGGCGGTATCGCCGAGCTTCGTCTCCGGGCGCACCGTGCCGAGCGTGAGGGGGCCGTACTTGATGTAGACGAACTCGGCGTCGCGCTCCTCGCGCTCCACCTCCAAGTCCGCCAGCACCGTCTGGCACCGCGGGCACCAGTTGACGATGTAGTCGCCCTGGTAGATGAGGCCCTCTTCCCAGAGCCGCGCGAAGACCTCGCGCACCGCTCTGGACAGGCCGGGGTCCATGGTGAACCGCTCCCGAGGCCAGTCGCACGAGGCGCCCAGCCGCTTGAGCTGCCTGATGATGGCGCCGCCCGACTCCTCCTTCCACTGCCAGACGCGCTCGACGAACCCCTCGCGTCCCAGGTCCTCCTTGGTCTTCCCCTCGGCGGCGAGCTGCCGCTCCACGACGTACTGCGTGGCGATGCCGGCGTGGTCGGTGCCCGGCATCCAGAGGGCATTGAATCCGTCCATCCGCTTGTAGCGGATGAGGATGTCCTGGAGCGTGAAGGTGAACGCGTGGCCCATGTGCAGCGAGCCGGTGACGTTGGGTGGCGGGATGACGATGCAGTACGGCGTCTTCGCGGAGGCGGTCTCGGCGTGGAAATATCCCGCCTTTTCCCAGATGTCGTACCAGCGGCCCTCGACGCGCCCAGGCTCGTAGCGATCCGACATCTCACTCATGGGAGTCGTCATTGTAGCACGGGGGCGGCGGCGGCCAGACGCCAGCCTCGCGCTCCGCCGCGCCACGTGAGCGACCAGGGCTCACGCTGCTGATCGTGCTCGCGCGTGGCGGCGACGATGACGGTGCCCGGGCGCGCGGGATCCCGCGCGTCGCAGACCGGCTCGGCGCGCAGCTCGCGCGGCAGTCGCGCCCGAAGCGAGGGATCGGGCACGAGCTCGGCAACGACGTGCCGATCGTCGGTGCCGAGGGCGCTGTACAAGCGTGTCACCGCGGACTGCAGCTCGCGGTGCCAGCCGTTCACGACGCGACGGTGCACAAGGGTCAGACCAATGCTTCGAGCGGGCCGGCCGAGCACATCTTCCTGCTCGGTTTCGTCCGGACACCCCGGCTTCCAGCCCGGATACTGGACCTCGTGCCGGACGACGAGCTGACCTGTCCTGAGGGAGAAGGCGGTCGCCCGAAGCCCTCCCGGGAAAGTCTGTTCGCTGCTCCAAGCGCGTACGGGATTGGCGCCGCGAAGTCCCCACAGCTCCAGGTGAAGGGGTCGGCTTCCCTGCCCGACCTCCGGCCCGGACCAGAACGCCAGAACGGACCCGGCGTCCGGCCATTCACGGACCTCGACGAGCCCGTCATGGGTCGCCGCCGCGAGCAGGGAGCGCCGCCCCATACCGCGCCGGTAGAACCGGACCGACCCGAGAGAATCACCGCGCGTTACGGTGAAGAGTCCAAGCAGCGCGGGGTCGGGGGCCCCGCGTCCGACGGGCACGACCTTGAACGCCGCTCCGCCCCACGCGTCGCCGAACGCGTTCAGGCGCTCCTGGATGAAGGCCACTGAGGAAAATGGCAAGCCGCTCGACAGATTGTCGTGCACCTCGTCGTCGACGACCGCGAAGAGCTCGGAGAGCAACTGCGCGCCGCTTTCCTGGTCCGTCATCTCCACGTACCGGCTCGCGATCTCCCGGAATCGATCGAGCCGATCCGTCGGTGTCGGCGGAGCCGCGCCGGCCGTCGACACGAGCACGATCAATGCCGGCGCCCAGGCCCACCACATGACGGCATCGTACTACGCCCTCACGAGGCGTCGACGGCGCGGTCAGCGTCGCTCCTTGAGCTGCTGCAAGGCCTGCTCGAGGCGTTTCTGCTCCTGCCCGTACGAGCTCCAGTCCCCCCGCTTGAGGGCATCCTGGCCTTTCTGCCACGCGTCCCAGGCGCGCTGAATGTCCCCCAGCAGGGCGCTCTCCGCCGCGGCCGGCGGCGCCGCGCCGGGTGTCGCAGGCCGTGGCGCGGATTCGTCGCCGCGAGGTCGACCGCCGAAGATGCGCTGGAGCGACAGCTCGAGCGAGGGTTCCATGGCGATCTGGTTCCCGTACACGACGACCACGCGCCGGAGCTCCGGCAGCGCGCCGCCCTGCTCGGAGGCCAGGTAGAGCGGCATGACGTAGATGAGCGATTCGTCGATGGGGATCGCCAGGAGTGATCCCTTGAGCACCCGGCTCCCCTGCTGATTCCAGAGCGAGATCTGCTGCGAGATCACCGGGTCCTGGTTGATCCGGGCGTCGATGTTGCGCGGGCCGTACACCAGCTTCCGCTTGGGCAGCGTATACGCGATGAGCCTGCCGTAGTTGGGCGCGTCCGCGCGCGCCGCCATGATCGCGATCATGTTGTCGCGTCCGCTCGGACTGAACGGCAGCAGGAGAACGAACTCCTCCTTGGGTTCGCCCGGCAGCCTCATCACCGTGAAGTACGGCTCCATCTCGCGCTCGCTGCCGTCCTGGGGCAGTCGCGGGATGACCCAGAGGTCTTCCTTGTTGTAGAAGACCTGCGGGTCCTGCATGTGATAGACGGCGAACATCCGGGCCTGGACGGCGAGCAGATCCTCGGGATAGCGGATGTGCGCCTGCAGGTCGCGCGGCATGTCGGCGAGGGGCCTGAGGGTCCCGGGGAAGGCCTTCGCGTAGGTGCGGATCAGCGGGTCGGTCGGATCGGCGATGTAGTAGGTCACGGTGCCGTCGTAGGCGTCCACCGTGGCCTTGACCGAGTTGCGGATGTAGTTGAGGCCGCGCGTCGGCTGCGCGTACGGGTACCGGTCGCTCGTCGTGTAGGCGTCCGCCATCCACACGAGGCGGCCGGCGTCGGTCACCACGAGATACGGGTCGCGGTCGAAGCGGAGGAACGGGGCCCCCTCGCGAAGCCGGATCCCGATGTCGCGATAGATCATCACGCGACTCTCGGCGGTGAGGTCGTCGGACAGGAGCACCTTCAGCTCACCGAACCGGAGGGCGAACGCGACCTTCGCCAGCAATGAGTTGACGGGGATCCCGCCCGTGCCCTGGTAGCGCGCGTACACGTTCTGGTCGCCCGACGGGTAGTCGAGCTCCTGCGAGCGCGTCCGCACGAACACATAGTCGTTCCCCAGCTCCCCGTAGTAGATCTCGGGCCGCGTGATCTTCGGCAGACCATGCCCGGTCGGCGGGATGTCCTTCAGGAAGAACTCCGGCAATCCCTCCGGGCTGATCCGGTTCACCGGACCGGCGACGAGCCCATAGCCGTGCGTGTACGTGAGACGCTCGTTGATGAAACCCCGGCTAGGCAGATCCTTGTACGACAGCTCGCGGGCCGAGAGCATGACCTGACGGTACTCGCCGTTGACCGTGTAGCGGTCTACGTCCACGTCGAGGAACTTGTAGTAGGTCCGGATCTCCTGGAGCTTGCCGTAGGTCACGAGGAGCGGGCGGTGATCCCAGAGGCGGATGTTCTGGACGGTGAGGCTGTTGCGTTCGAGCGCCGCCGCGGTGAGGTTGTCCTCGGCCGCAAAGTCCTTCTCGGCGACCCGATCGAGTAGGTAGGCCTCTCGCGTCATGCGGATGTTGTTCTCGATGAAGGGGCGCTCGGCTTCCAGCTCGTTGGGCGTCACCCTGAACCGCTGGAGCAGCGCCGGGTAGACGCCCAGCCCGAGCACCCAGAAGAGGACCAGCACCATGAGGCCAGCCACGAGGAAGCGCCAGCCCGTCCAAACCATCTGAACGAGACACGCCCCGGCGCAGGCCAGCGCCAGCACGACCAGCCATCCCAGCACGGGAAGGCTGGCGTGCAGGTCCGTGTACGAGGCGCCGAACACCACCCCGCGCGGCGAGTACAGGAGATCGTAGCGATCGAGCCAGAAACTGATCGCCCGCAGGACGAGGAAGAGCGCGCCGAGCCCGAGGAGGTGCAGGCGCGCCGCCCCGGCCAGCCGGGGGCCGCGCGCCGTCAGGACCAGGCTCCGCTGCAGCACGTACACGGCGGCGGTCAGCACGATGGTCCCAGTCACCAGCGCCGTCGCCCACCCGTGGAGGAGCCGCCAGGTCGGGAGCACGAAGAGATAGAACCCGAGGTCGCGGCCAAAGAGCGGGTCGGCCCGGCCGAAGGGCGTCGCGTTCCAGTACTGGAGCACGGTGTCCCAGGCCGCCGTTCCTCGCCCGCCCGCAAGTAGGGCGATCACGCCGACGACGGGCAGCAGCAGCCGCCTGACGAGCGGCTCGAGGATGGCCCGTCCAGGGAGGCCCAGTTGATCCTCCAGCTCCCAGTACACGTCGGGCGGCGCCGTGCGAGCGGCGAGCGAAAGGTTCGCGAAGAGGAAGACGAAGACCGTCGCGCCCAGTCCGATGAAGAGCCAGCTACTGAGGGTGAGCCGCGTGGTGAAGATCTGCGTGAGGCCGACTTCCTTGAACCAGAGCCAGTCGGTGTAAAGCGGGACAGCCTGGCCCGCTGCCGCGATACCCAGGAGCGCGAGCAGGAGCCAGAGGCCGAGGCGGGGACGGGGGCGCCGAGGGTACCCGATCGCCCCCTGGGGGCTACGCGCCACGCGGAGGGACCCCGGCGGGGGGCCTCACGGTCGGCGAGAGCGAACGACGCCTCACGTCATGGTCAGTCATCGAGTGATCCCGTCCACGTTCGTCCGACGACGCTCCCCCGGCGGCGGTTCCCGCGCGGCATTCCGCCGCGCCCGGGGTCAGATTCCGGCGTCGTCGCGAAGGTCTTTGACCCGGTCGAGGCGCTCCCAGGTGAAATCGGGCTCGTTGCGACCGAAGTGCCCGTAGGCCGCGGTCTTCTTGTAGATCGGGCGGCGGAGGTTCAGGTACTTGATGATTCCTGCGGGCGTGAGATCGAAATGGCGGCGGATCATCGATTCCAGCTTGGCGGTGGGCACCTTGCCCGTTCCAAAGGTCTCCACCATGACGGAGACGGGGTCAGCGACGCCGATGGCGTACGCGACCTGCACCTGCGCTCGCTCGGCAAGACCGGCGCCGACGATGTTCTTCGCCACGTGTCGCGCCATGTAGCAGGCCGATCGGTCCACCTTCGTCGGGTCCTTGCCGGAGAATGCGCCTCCGCCGTGAGGGCACGAGCCGCCGTAGGTGTCGACGATGATCTTCCGGCCGGTGAGTCCCGTGTCGCCCATCGGGCCGCCGGTGACGAAGCGCCCCGTCGGGTTGATGTGGTAGACGATGCGCTTGGGATCGATCAGGTGCCCCGGAACGGTCGGAAGGATCACTCGTTCGACGACATCCTCACGGATGCGCTCGAGTGTCACGTCCGGACTGTGCTGAGCGGCGATGACCACCGTCTCGACCGACACCGGCTTCCCGTCCACGTACCGGATGGAGACCTGACTCTTGCCGTCGGGTCGCAGATACGGAAGCTCACCGCTCCTTCGGACCTCGGTGAGCCGGAGGACCAATTTGTGAGCGAGCGTGATCGGCAGCGGCATCAACTCCTCGGTCTCGCGGCAGGCGTAGCCGAACATGAGGCCCTGATCGCCGGCACCGAGGCTGTCGACGCCCATCGCGATGTCCGGGGACTGGCCGTCGACGGCGGTGATGACGCCGCACGTCTCGTAGTCGAAGCCGAACTTCGCCCGCGTGTACCCGACGTTCTTGATCGTGTCGCGCACGATCTTCGGGATGTCGGCGTAGCCCGAGGTCGTGATTTCCCCGGCCACCACCACGAGGCCGGTCGTGAGGAGCGTCTCACAGGCGACGCGCGCGACGGGATCCTGCGCGATGATCGCGTCCAGGACTGCGTCGGAGATCTGATCGGCGATTTTGTCCGGGTGCCCCTCCGTCACCGACTCGGACGTGAACAGGTGCTCCTCACGCGCCATCCGCGGCCTCCTTGAACGGTAGCTTGGTTGGACGAGAATCCAGGCGAGACTGTAACATGCCCTTCCGGAGCGCCTCAAGGGAAATCCCGACTCGTCCGTGTCCGGTCACGTGCGTTCCAGATCCCGGTGACGCAGGATGGGCGGAAAGCCGGCGTCCTCGAGAAACGCGCGCAGCGCCTCGACCAGGGTCACGGAGCGATGGCGTCCCCCGGTGCACCCGATCGCCACGGTGAGATACGCCTTGCCCTCACGCCGGTAGAGGGGCAGCAAGAACCGCAGCAGGTCCTCGAGGCGCCCCATGAAGCGACGCGTGTCCTCGTGCGAGAGCACGAACGCCGCGACCTGCGGGTGGCGCCCGTCGAGGGCCCGCAGATCCGGCACGAAGTGCGGGTTGGGGAGGAACCGCACATCGAACACGAGGTCAGCGTCGTAGGGCAGACCGAACTTGAAGCCGAACGATACCAGCGACACGGTGAGCGCCCCTCGAGCCTCCTGTGCCTCGTAGGCCTCCTGCAGCCGGTCCTTGAACTGGTGGACCGTGAGCGCCGACGTGTCGATGACTCGACCGGCCAGCTCGCGCAGGTGCGCAAGCGTGTGCCGTTCGGCGCGGATCCCATCCAGCACGCTGCCATCGCCGGCCAGCGGGTGACGGCGGCGAGTCTCGTGATACCGGCGAACCAGGGCTTCGTCCCCCGCCTCCAGGAACAGCACCTCGACGTGATGGCCGCCGGCCCGCAACGCCTCGAGCGCTTCCACGAAGTGCGCGAGGTATTCTCCCTCGCGGACGTCGACGCCGAGGGCGATCTTCCGGACGGGCCGGTTCGATTGCATGCACAGCTCGGCGAAGGTCGGGATGAGCGTCGTGGGCAGGTTGTCCACGCAGAAATACCCCATGTCCTCGAAGCACTTGATGGCGAAGCTCTTGCCCGCGCCGGAGAGCCCGGTGATGATGACGAATCCGATGGCCGGGTCGGCGGCCACCGTGAGGGGCAGCATGTCGCTCACGCCACGGGCTCGACGAGTCCCAGACCCCCGTCTCTCCGGCGGTGAAGGACGTTGACCGCGTCGGTCGACGCGTTGGTGAAGACCACGAAGTCGTCGCTTCCCTGCGCGAGTTCGGCGGCCGCCTCCTCGACCGACATCGGCTTGAGGGCCACCTGGCGCACGGTGACATCCAGAGCGGCCCCCTCGCGGGGCTGCGCCGCCGGTGCGGGTCGGCGGGCCGCCCGCGCCTTCCGGTTCTTGACCCGATCTTTCATCTCCCTGACTTGACGGGCCAAGGCGTCCACCGCCATGTCGACGGCCACCGCCAAGTCCCCCGCGGTCTCCTCGCTCCGGAAGGTGTGCAGCTTCGTCACGAGGGTGAGGGCGGCCGTCCGCCGATGCTTCTCCTTCGACAGCACGGCCTTGGTCTCGATGATGGGCAGGAGGGGTTCGAGCTTCGAGAGCTTGCGCGTGAGCGCATCCTTGTAGGAGTTGGAGATGGTCATGCCGCGCGTGCTGAAGATGACCTGCATCGCGTCTACTCGAAGGGGAACGCCGGCCGCCGCATCGCCCTAGCGCTTCTTGGCCTGCAGGCGCCGCTGGTGCGAGGGCAGCACGCCCAATTCCTCGCGGTACTTCGCCACCGTCCGCCGCGCGATCGTCAATCCCTGCGCGTGCAACGCCTGGGCGATCTCCTGATCCGAGAGGGGCGTCTCGGCAGCCTCGTGCTCCACCATGTCACGGATCGTCTTCTTCACGGAGACCGACGAGACCATGGCGCCGTCCTTCGAGGCGATGCCGCTGTGGAAGAAGAACTTCAGCTCGAACAGTCCCTGCGGCGTCTGCACGTACTTGTTGGTGGTCACCCGGCTGATGGTGGACTCGTGCATGCTGATGTCGTCGCCAACGTCCCGGAGGGCCAGCGGCCGGAGGTGCGCGATCCCCTTGTCCAGGAACTCACGCTGGAAGTTCACGAGGCTCTGGGCGACCCGGCGCAACGTACGCTGCCGCTGCTCCACGCTCTTGATGAGCCACATCGCCGACCGGATCTTCTGCTCGACGTACTGCTTGGCTTCGTCCCCGGTCCGCCGCAGGAGCGACCGGTAGAGCGAATTGACGCGGAGTCGTGGAATCCCCTCCTCGTTCAGGATGACCACGTAGTCGCCGCCCACCTTCTGGATCGTCACGTCGGGGACGATGTAGCGCGAATCGCCGCCGCCGAAGCGCCGGCCGGGTCTGGGCTCGAGCGCCTGGATTTCCTCGACGGATTCCATGATGCGGTCCGGCGGAAGCTTCATCGCGCGCGCGATCTCGGCGTAGCGCCTTCGCCCCAGGTCGTCGAAGTAGCGCTCCAGGATCTCCACGGTCACCGGGTCCGGCTCCGGATCCGCGTTGATCTGCAGCAGCAGGCACTCCTGCACGCTGCGGGCCGCCACCCCGCGCGGATCGAATCCCTGGACCAGCCGGAGCGCCGCCTCCACGGCGTCGAGGGCGCTGCCGGTACCTGCCGCGATCTCGGCGAGATCGGCCCGGAGGTAGCCGTCCTCGTCGAGATTGCCGATGATCGCCTCGCCGATCCGGAGCGCCGACTGATCCTTGGTGGTGAAGCGGAGCTGTTCCATGAGGTAATCGGTGAGGGACGTCACCTCGTTGCCGGCCAGGTTCTCGAAGGGCAGGTCCTCGCGCTCCTCCATCGATACCGGAGTGCGCTCGTCGGGCTCATCGAACATGGCCGAGCTCAGGTCGAACGGCAGCTCCTCGGCACGGTCGGCATCGACGGTGGCCGTTTCCTTGGAGACCGGCTCCTCCGGCGCCGAGGCGGACGCAGGCGGCGCCGTCTCGCCGCTTGCCTCCGGCGCCGTCGCGGTCTGCGCCTCGCCAACCTCTGCGGGCACCTCTTCCAGGAGTGGATTCTCCTCGAGCTCCTTGCGCACCACCTGCTCGAGCTCCAGCGTCGAGAGCTGCAGCAGCTGGATGGCTTGCTGGAGCAGCGGCGTCATCACGACGCGCTGCGTCTGCCGTAGACTGAGCTTCATCGGTCGGTCGCCTACAGCGAGAATTTCTCCCCGAGGTAGATCTCGCGCGCCTTGGGGTTGTTCGCCAGCTCGGTCGCGGTCCCGGAGGCCAGGATGCGTCCGTCGTGAAGGATGTACGCGCGATCGGTGATGGCCAGCGTCTCGCGCACGTTGTGGTCGGTGATGAGCACGCCGATGCCCCGCTCTTTCAGGCGCGCCACGATCTCCTGAATGTCCCCGATGGCGATGGGGTCGATGCCGGTGAACGGCTCGTCGAGGAGCAGATACCGCGGGTTCGTCACCAGCGCGCGCGTGATCTCCAGGCGTCGTCGCTCCCCGCCCGAGAGCGTGAACGCCTTGTGGCGCGCCAGGGGTGTCAGCTCGAGCTCGGCCAGAAGCTCCTCGAGCCGCGCCATGCGCTCCGCGTGCGACAGGTCGAGCATCTCCAGGATCGCCAGCAGGTTCTCCTCGACGGTGAGCTTGCGGAACACCGACGACTCCTGCGGCAGATACCCCATGCCGAGCCGACACCGCTTGTACATGGGCAGGTCGGTCACCTCCTGCCCCTCCAGGAAGATCCGCCCATCGTCGGGCCGGAGCACTCCGACGATCATGTAGAACGAGGTGGTTTTCCCGGCGCCATTGGGACCGAGCAAGCCCACCACCTCGCCGGGATGGATGTCCAGGCTCACGCGGTTGACGACGACCCGACTCCGGAACTGCTTCCGAAGACTCTGGGCGATCAGACCTTCCATGAAAGCCCCCGGAGCTCGGTGCGGTCCTGCCGGCGTCCCATCAGCTGCATGGGGCCCCGGCCGGCTTGGCGTCGGCCTTGCTCGGTTCCTGGCTCTTGGGAAAGAAGACGGCCTTCACGCGCTCCTGCTTGCCTCCTTCGACGACGCTCCGGTCCTCGGCCAGGTACAGGGTGATACGCTCGCCCGTGACGACGTTATCGTCACGCCAGACGCGCGCGTTGCCGATCAGCACCACGCGCTGCTCTGCGTCGTAGTACTCGGCTCGCTGCGCGGTCCCCATGCGGCAGTCCTTGGTGATGATCCGCACGTTCCCGACCGAGACCGTCCGGACGATGCTGTCACCCTTCGCGTCCAGGTAGACCTCCATCCGGTCCGAGTACTGGGTGGAGTTGTCCTGGCTCGCTACCACGTTCCCCGTGAAGACGATCAGCCCCTCCTTCTGCATGTTCTCGAGCTGGTCGGCATCGACCGTGACCGGCGCGTTCCTGTCGCTCCCCGGTCGCGCGAGCGGATCGGAGGGTCGCGACGTCGGCGCTGTGCCATTCGGAGGCGGGGCGGCCGGACGGTTCGGCGGCGGGGACTGCGCCCATCCGAGCACGGCCCAGTAGAGAGCGGTCAGAATCAACAGGAGCGCGGCCGTTGCCGGTCCACGCCTCACCGGGTCGCCTCCGCCGAGTCCTTGGGCTCCGGCGTGATGGTGGCCCGAAGACGACCCTTGACCCTCGTGATTTCCTCCTTGGAGAGCGACTCGAATCCCTGGCCTTGGACCATCATGGTGTTGCGCCAGATCGTCACCGGCTGATCGGTCCAGACCCGCTGCTCCTTGGCCAGCCAGTTCAGTCGGTCCGTCTCGAGACGCAGGCCATCACTCGACACCACCACGACGTGGCCTCGCAGCAGGATGTCCTTCGTTTCCTGCATCATCTCGCCTTCGTCGCTGTTCACGGTCCAGATGCGCGCTGGGTCGTTGATGCGGATGGTCACCTTTTTCATCACTGTTTTTCCCAGGTTCTCAAAGACTTCCCCATAGTCTGCATCCAGTTGCCAGCTGCCTCGGCCTTGGTCCTCTTCCTGCAGGTGCACTTCTTTGATGCGGTAGTCCGCCTTACTCTGTGCGGGCTCGGGACCATTCGATTTGGCTCCGCGGGACTTGGCAGCGAGCAGCCCGGCCATGGCCACCAGGAACAGGACAACACATCCGAGAATCAAAATGGGCAGTTTACGCATGTGCAATTTCGGTACCACCGTAGCACATCAGTCCGGAGCGAGCAAACGAGAAAGGTACGCCCATGCCGGTGGCGTACGGCATTCACGACCGAGGTGGCCAAGCATGACGCGCTCTTAGCAGCATTTCCAGGGCATCGCGCACAGCTCCGTCTCCGCCGGCGCACCGCGAAACCCAGTGGGCGGCCCGGCGTACCTCGGGCACCGCATTGTGGGGCGCCAGGGCCAGCCCGGCCTTCTTCATCGGCGGCAGATCGTTCAGGTCATCGCCCATCACCGCCACCTCTGCCGCGCCGAGTCCGAGACGCTCCATCAGGCGGATGACCACGGCGCACTTATCGTGCACGCCCTGATGGACCTCGGTCACCCCGAGCTCCGCCAGGCGCCGCGCGACCGCCGCCGAGGCTCGCCCAGACACAACGGCCACCGTGAGACCCGCTCGCCTCGCCTCGACCATGGCCAACCCGTCATGCACGTGAAAGCGCTTGGTGTCCTCGCCGGACGCGCCATAGTAGAGTCCCCCGTCCGTCAGGACACCATCCACGTCCAGGACGAGGAGCCTGATGCGCGCCGCTGCTCGCGCCGTGACGCGTTTCACAGGATCTTGGCGCGAAGAATATCCTGAAGGCGAATGACGCCCGCGGGACGCCCGACGGGATCCGTGATGATGAGGTGCGTGATGGCGTGAGCCTCCATCACGGAGAGCGCGGCGTGCGCCAGCTCGTCGCCGTCGATCCGCCGAGGGTGCCGGCTCATGCACTCTTCGGCACGGTGGTCGAGCAGCGAGCCTCGGACCAGCTGGTGCCGACGCAGATCGCCGTCGGTGATGATGCCGCACAGCCGTCCGGCGGCGTCCACGACCGTGGTCATCCCCATCCGCTTGGCGCTCATGACCTCCATGGTCTCCTTCATGGTCGCCGTCTCTGCCACGGTCGGGACTGCGTCGCCCGTGTGCATGAGGTCACGGACCTTGAAGAGCGCCTTCCAGCCGAGGCCGCCACGTGGATGCAGGGCCGCGTAGTCCTCTGGACCGAGTCCCCGCAGATCGAGGAGCGCCATCGCGAGGGCATCGCCCATGGCGAGGGCCGCGGTGGTGCTCGAGGTGGGCGCGAGATTCATCGGGCATGCCTCTTCCCTGACGCCCACGTCCAGCATCACATCGGCTTGACGCGCCAGGGCCGAGCCCGGCGTGCCCGTCAACACGACCAGCGGGATGCCGAGCCGCTTGATGGCCGGGAGCACCGCCAGGACCTCGTCGGTCTCGCCGGAATTCGAGAGCGCCAGGACGACGTCACCACGGGCCACCATCCCGATGTCACCATGGACGCCCTCGGCCGGATGGAGAAAGTAGGCCGGCGTCCCGGTGCTGGCGAACGTCGCCGCGATCTTCCGTCCGACGAGGCCCGACTTGCCCATCCCGGTGACGATGACGCGTCCGGTACAACCATGGAGCAGCTCCACGGCCTCGATGAGGCGCGCGTCCAGGCGCGGGCAGAGATCGAGGAGACTCTGCGCCTCCAGTCGCAAGACCCGCTCCGCGAGCGCCAGGATCCGGGCGTGATCCGTCACCTGTGTCCCACCCGAGACCCGATGGCCGTCAGGTCGTCGAGCAGCCGCGGGAGATCGTCGAGTCTCAGCATGTTGGGCCCGTCCGACAGGGGTCGCCCATCCGGAAGCGTTCGATCCGGGTCCTCGTGAATTTCCATGAAGAGCGCGTCGACCCCTACCGCCACCGCCGCGCGCGCCAGTGCTTGCACGTATTGCCGTTCCCCCCCGGAACGATCGCCCTGACCGCCGGGAAGCTGCACGGAGTGGGTGGCGTCGAACACGACCGGATAGCCCCAGGCACGCATGATCGGAAGGCTCCGGAAGTCGACGACGAGGTTGTTGTAGCCGAAGCTCGCCCCTCGCTCGGTGAGCAGGAGATCCTCGCTGCCGGCAAACCGGATCTTCTCGACCACGTTCTGCATGTCGCGCGGCGCGAGAAATTGCCCCTTCTTCACGTTCACTGGCCGGCCGCTCCTGGCGCAGGCCAGGACGAGGTCGGTCTGGCGGCAGAGAAACGCCGGCACTTGCAGCACGTCGAGGACCTCGGCCGCGGGCCCGACCTCCGACACGTCGTGGACGTCGGAGAGGACGGGGACGCCGAGCGCCTCCTTCACGCGGCGCAGGATGCGGAGTCCCTCCTTGAGGCCGGGACCCCGATAGGAATGCACCGACGAGCGATTGGCCTTGTCGTACGACGACTTGTAGATGAAGGGCACGCGCGCTGCGCTGGTGATGCGCAGGAGCTGCTCCGCGACCATGAGCGCGTGCTTCTCGTCCTCGATCGCGCAGGGCCCGCCGATGAGCGCCAGCGGGGCCGAGCCGCCGATGCTCACGGAGCCGACCTTGACCGTGCGGGTCGGGTTCATGGCTGCCACCAGCACGCTCGGCTCATGCGCCGCTCTGATGGTCCAGCGAAGCCTTGACGAACGCGGAGAACAGCGGATGCGGTTCCCACGGGCGCGATCGGAACTCCGGGTGGAACTGGCTCGCCACGAACCACGGATGATCCGGCAGCTCGATGATCTCCACCAGTTGCTTGTCTGGCCAGATCCCCGAGATCCGTAGGCCACCCTTCTCGAGCGTGTCGAGGTAGTCGTTGTTGACCTCGAAGCGGTGGCGATGGCGCTCCTGGATCACGCCCTGGCCGTACGCTCGCGAGGCGGCGCTCCCCTCGCCGAGCACGATGGGGTAGAGCCCCAGGCGCATCGTGCCGCCCTTGTCCTTGACGACGCGTTGCTCGGGCAGGAGGTCGATCACATTGTGCCGAGGGGTTTCTTCGAACTCCGTCGAGTTGGCGCCCGTGAGGCCCGAGACGTGACGGGCGAACTCGATGACCGCGCACTGCATCCCCAGACAGATGCCGAAGTACGGCACGCGCTGCTCACGCGCGTAGCGGATCGCCTGGATCTTTCCCTCGATCCCGCGATCGCCGAAGCCGCCCGGCACGAGGACGCCGTCGAGACCGGCCATGTGGCCCTGGAGCCCCTCGCGCTCGATGCGCTCGGCATCGACCCAGGCGACCTCGACGGCGGCCTCGTGGGCGATACCCCCGTGGGCCAGCGCCTCATAGAGGCTCTTGTACGAATCCTTGACCTCGATGTACTTGCCGACCACGCCGATCCGACATCGGCGGCGTGGCGACTTGATCCGACGGACGATCTCCTCCCAGCGGCCAAGGTCGGCGGGCCGCCGGGGCAGGCCGAGCAGCCGGAGGATGCTGTCATCGAGCCCCTGGTCGTGGAACGCGAGCGGGACCTCGTAGATGGTGTCCACGTCGCGGGCCGCGACGACCGCGTCCTCCTCCACGTCGCAGAAGAGCGCGATCTTGGACTTGATGCCGGGCGTGAGCGGATGGTCCTTGGCCGTGCGGCAGAGCAGCACGTCGGGCTGGATCCCGATGGCTCGCAGCTCCTTGACCGAATGCTGGGTGGCCTTGGTCTTGAGCTCCGCCGCGGCCTGGATGAAGGGGACCAGGGTCAGGTGAACGTAGATGACGTTGTCCTTGCCCACGTCCTTCTTGAACTGACGCACGGCCTCCAGGAACGGTAGCCCTTCGATGTCGCCCACCGTCCCGCCGATCTCCACGATGACCACGTCCATGCCGGCCGCCACCTTGCGGATCGAGGCCTTGATCTGGTCGGTGATGTGCGGGATGACCTGCACGGTCCGACCGAGATAGTCCCCGCGCCGCTCCTTCTCGATGACGGTCCCGTACACCTTGCCCGTGGTGACGTTGTGGTCCCGGCTCGTGCGCGTGGAGGTGAAACGCTCGTAGTGGCCCAGGTCCAGATCGGTCTCACCGCCGTCGTCGGTGACATAGACCTCGCCGTGCTGGTACGGGCTCATCGTCCCGGCATCCACGTTGATGTAGGGGTCCATCTTCTGCAGCGTGACCCGGAAGCCCCGCGCTTCCAGCAGCGACCCGATGGACGCGGCCGCGAGCCCCTTGCCCAGAGACGACACCACACCTCCGGTCACGAAGATGAATTTCGTGGTCACGTCAGGGCCTCCTTTCCCGTTCGGCCTTGCGTGTCGCGTGTGCCGCGCTCGTAGCGCTCTCATACATCCTCCCGAACCGGACCCTCCGCTCGGGCGGCGCCGGCCGCCGTGCGACACGGCGCCCGTGTTTGCGAAGCCACGCCTCGACGAACAGACGTTCGTGGCCTCGAGTCTTCACGATGCGGTCCAGCCGAAGTCGACGCAGCGCTGCGAGGCATTCCCCCACGGCGGGGCCCTGGGGCACGCCGAGCGCGACGACGTCGTCACCGGACAGCATCGGTCGCACGTGCCGACCGGTGCGGAGATACCACTCCACACGCCGGCGCGCGCGCCGGCCACCGTGGAGCCATGCGCCGGCCAGCGCCTGGATCGAACACCGACCCAGCGCGTCCGCAATGGCGCTCGGACCGGGTAGCCGCTCGCGGTCCAGGCGGCGGGCCAGCGCGGTCGCGGTGGCGGCCTCCTGGAGTCGCCGGGCCGGCTCGCCGCGGAACGCCAGGCGCTCGAGGCATCGACTCACCACGGCGGGATGTTGATCCACGAGCAGGGCGATCACCATGACCTCGCTCGCATCGAGCTCGATGCCGGATCGCTTCGCCCAGCGGCGCAGTCGAGCGCCGGCTCTGATCCGGCCCACGCCGCGCCGAGACTCCTCGTAGTCCGCGTCCCAGAGGCGCAGCGCTTTCCACCGGAGCAGCGATGCGAGCCCACGCCACCCCTGCGGCTCCGCGACCATCAGCTCGACCTCAGCACGGAGGCGCTGCCCGGAAAGCGCCGGATAGGCGGCGACCCTGAGCGCGAGCCGAATCGCCCGGATGCCCGCGATGTCCAGGCGGAACCCAAGCCTCGCCGCGTAGCGCGCCGCCCGGAAGATCCGCGTCGGATCCTCGACGAACGAGACCGGGTGGAGCAGCCTGAGACGACGTCTGGCCAGATCGCGCCGGCCGCCCAGCGGGTCCAGCAAGCGGCCGAACGACGACGGCGACAGGGCCAGGGCCAGCGCATTCACCGAGAAATCCCGCCGCCGCAGATCTTCCTCCACCGTCGCGCGACTCACGACCGGCAGCGCGCCCGGCACCTCGTATCGTTCGCGTCGAGCGGATGTGATGTCGATCCGTCCGAGGCGGGCGCCGGCGGGGCCGGACGCGCCCTCGATCGAAGCCGTGCCGAACGCCGCGTGAACGACCACCTCGCCACCGATCTCCTCCCGGAGTTGCCGCGCAAACGCGACGCCGTCCCCTTCGACCAGGAGGTCGACGTCGGGAGCCACTCTGCCGAGCAGGAGATCGCGGACGAATCCGCCGACGGCGAACACCGGTGTGCCGAGGCCCTCGCCCATCTTGCCGGCCACGCGGAGCAGCCAGAGCCGGGCCTCTCCGTCGCGCGCGTCCACATGATCGAGCTCGTGGGCGAGCGACGTCATCGGGCGCGCGATCTCCACCAGGTCGGCGTCGATCACGCCCAGCACCTGCCGGCCGCGCCGCACGAGAAGCATGGGCGCTCCCTCGATGAGCAGACGCCGTGCCACGACTTCCCGAGCCGTCGCGGGCACGGCGGGCACGTCGTGCCACGCCAGGTCGCTCGCGCTCAAATCGCCGAGTCCCCACCGCACACCACGCTCCAGCTCCCGCCGCCTCACCGCTCGACGCGCCCCGAGAACGACGACCTCCGCACCGGCCCCCTGGGCGGCGCGGAGCGCGTCGGCCACACGTCCTTCCGCCGGGAAACCGATCACGCGGCCGCGCATCAGGGCCGTGACACCTGGCTCGACCTGCGGGTAGATCCCGCCCGTCCTGGCCATCGCTCAGCTCGCCTTCCGCGCGCGTGGGTGAAAGCGCATGTACATGTCCCGCACCGCGCGGGACGAGAGGTGCGTGTAGATCTGGGTCGTGGAGATATCGGCGTGCCCCAGCATCGCCTGGACGGATCGCAGATCGGCGCCGCGCTCGAGCAGGTGGCTCGCAAAGCAATGCCGCAGCGTATGGGGTGACACGCTCACGCGGAGATCGGCCCGCCGCGCGCATTTCTTGAGCACGTTCCACAGGCCCTGGCGCGACAAGGGTCGTCCGAATCGGTTCAGGAAGAGCGTTCCGGTATCGGCGCGACGGGCCAACGCCGGGCGCGCGGTCTTGAGATACAGACGCACCCAGCGAAGCGCCTGAGCGCCCACGGGGACCAGACGCTGGCGGCTCCCCTTGCCCGTCGGGACGACGTAGCCCGCGGACAGATTGACGTCCTCGATGCGCAACGTGAGCGCCTCCGAGGCGCGGAGGCCCGATGCGTACAGGAGCTCGAGCAGCGTCCGGTCGCGCAGTCCGTCCGGGCGGCTGATGTCCGGCGCCTCGATGAGCGCGACCACATGAGGCATGGACAGGGTCCGCGGCAGACGGCGCGGAGGTCGAGGAGTGTCCAGGTGCTCCGTGGGATCGCGCGCGATCACACCCTCCTCGAGGAGGTGACGGTACAGGCCGCGGAGAGCCGACAGGTGCCGCGCGACGCTCCGGTTGCCGAGACCGCGCCGCCGCAAGTCGCCCAGATACTTCGTCAGTTCTCGGGGACCTGCGCGCCCGATCGCGCTCCGCTCCGCGCGCAGGAAATCGGAGAAGCCCGTGAGATCTCGCCGGTAGGCCAGGAGCGTATTGTGGGAGGCGCCTCGCTCGATCTGGAGGCTTCCGAGAAACTCTGCGACAGGATCCATCAGGACGTCGAGGCAGGGACGACCCGGGGACACCGAACCACCTGCCAGACACCCCGTCGTCGGCTCATCCGAAGGGCTCTTCCCTCGAATCCGAGACGCATGGGGAATCCTATCACTCCGCTCACCCGGAAGGCAAGCGGCGCTCTCGGCGTCGCAGCATCCCGAGCAGCGCGCCGAGCTCCGGGGCGCGGAACAAGGCCGCGGCGGCGATGTAGACGAGGACGCCACTCGCGAGCGCGACGAGCGTCGCTCCGCCGCGGGCGCCAACCAGCCAACGAGCGAGCCAGACACCCCAGAGAAGCAGCACCGACGAGGCGCCGACCGTCCGCGCCAGCGAGAGCCCGAGACCGGGGTGACTCAACAAGCCGAAGCGACGATGCAGGATGACGCAGAGGGCGACGAGGTTCACGTACGATGACAGCGACGACGCCAGGGCGAGGCCCACATGATGGAGCGGCCACATCAGCGTCACCGCGAAGACGATGTTGGCGGCGACGGCGACGAATCCGACGTAGACCGGCGTGCGGACATCGCCGAGGGCATAGAACGTCTGGGCCGCGATCCGGACCGCCGTAAACGCCGGCAGACCGATCGCGTATCCGACGAGGGCCTGCGCGGTGAACAACGAATCGGCCGCGCCGAACTCTCCGCGCTGGAAGAGCAGCCGCACGATGGGGCCGGCCAGCGCGATCAGACCGACCGCCGCGGGTACCGAGACGAACGCCCCGATTCTCAGCGAGAAGCCGACCGTAGCCCGGAGGGCCACGTGGTCGCGACCGGCGGCCTGAGCCGCCATGCTCGGCAACGTCGCCGTGGCCACCGCGACGCCGAAGACGCCGAGCGGGAACTCCATCACGCGATCGGCGTAGTAGAGATACGACACCGACCCGGCGGGAAGCAGCGAGGCCAGCAGCGTGTTGACCATCACGGTGATCTGCACCCCGGCCAGACCGAAGGCGGCGGGCCAGAGGCGCCGGGCGATCTCTCGGATTGCGGGATGCGACCATTCGAGGCGGGGCCAGAGCGGTACGCCCATCTGCCGGACCTGGGGGAGCTGGAAGATGAGCTGCCCGAGCCCGCCGACCACCACGCCGATCGCCAGCGAGAGGATCGGCGGGGTCAGGTAGCCACTGAGGCCGAGCACGGCCGCGATCATCGCCACGTTCTGCACGGCCGGCGCCAGCGACGGGGTGAAGAACCGGTGGTGGGCGTTGAGGACGCCGACGGCGAGCGCCGCGAGGCCCACCAGCAGAAGATACGGAAACATCACGCGCGTGAGCATGACGGCCAGTTCGAAACGCGCCGCATCGGCATGCCAGCCGGGCGCCAGGATCCGTACGATCCAGGGCGCCAGCGTGATGCCGAGCGCACACACGGCACAGAGCACCACGAGGCCGGCGCCAACGACGGCCTGCACGGTGCGCCCCAGGGCTACCGGACCGCCCGTCCGGAGCGTGGCGCTGAACACGGGAACGATGCCCGTGGACAGCGCGCCCTCGGCGAGGAGACGGCGTAGCAGATTCGGGATGCGGAACGCGACGAAGAACGCGTCCGTGACGGGATTGGCGCCGAACGCCCGCGCCACCACGATGTCCCGCGCATAGCCGAGCACCCGGCTGGCGAGCGTTCCGAGCCCGATCGCGCCGATGGAGCTCACCATGCCGCGCTCCGTGGCGTGATGCGAGGCGTGGCCCTCAGGATCGTTCAGGGCGACAAACTCCTTGACACGCCGTGGGCCGGACGGTACCGTCGAATGTCACCCAGTCCCTACCGACAGGAGGCATGCGTTCGTGGCCAATACCAGATCCGCCATCAAGCGGATGAAGCAGAACGAGCGGCGACGTCAGCGCAACCGCGCCGCGCGCAGCACGATCCGGTCGTCGCTCAAGGCCGCGCGCACCGCTCTGGCCGGGAAGTCGCCCGACTCCGCGTCCACGGTCCACGAGGCCATCCGCGCGCTCGACCGCGCCGTGAGCCGCGGCGTGGTGCACCGAAACACCGCCGCCCACAAGAAGTCGGGACTGACCCGCAAGCTGAACGCCCTCGTCTGATCCCCCGGGAAGGGCGTTTCCTACTCCCCTCGCGACTTCGCCAGAAGAGATAGGCGGCACGCGCCACGCCCGCGTGCCACCCACGCCCGTGTCGGTCACCGCCGGCGACCTTCTGCCGAAGCCAGCCGCTCGAGTGCCGCCGTCGCCGCCGAGCGCACGACCTCGCCGCCACGCTCACCGTACAGACTGGCGCAGGCGATGTAGCTCGGCCGCCGGTAGTGGACGGGCGCGAGGAAGTAGCCGAGGTAGTCGTTCGACACTCCCGCGATGAGCACCTGGCCGAAGCGCGTCTTTCCCCAGGCCTTGATCTCGAGACCGAGCCTCGTTTCCAGTTCACCGGGAATCGTGACCCATCCCGTCCGGCCGATCCCGATCGCCGTCACCTCCGTTGCGGAGGGAAGGGCGTCCGCCAGGCCGATGTTCATCCATCCCGGCGCCCATCCGTCGAGGCAATTTCTGAGGGCGACGCTCGGCGTTGGCAGCGGAACGCGTTCCGTGGCGACCTGGAGTCCGTTCGGCTCGGCGCTGGCGCTATCCCACGCGCGGAGGGCGCCCGCCGCCAGCGCCTGGCCTGCGGTCTGCACCCCGGTCCATCCGCGCGGGCGCGGGCTCACGTCCCCCACGGCGCCGTTCACGAACAGAGCCGGCGCCCCGATCGCGCGCTCGATGCGCTCCCCCGCGTCGCCCATCAGATCTCCAGACAGCAGGAAATTGTCTCGGCCGAGTGCCGTGCCATGAATCGCGTAATTCCAGATGGCGGCCACCGGGCGCCCGTTCACTCCCACCACCTTCACGACGCCGAGTTCCTGGTCGAGGGGCTCCCGTACCCGGCTCTCCGCGATATCTCTGACCTCGGTGCGGCCGAAAGCGATGCGGGCCGGGATCTTGCCCGCGTCGGCGCGGCGTGCCGCATCCTCCAGGCCCGCGACGAGCGCCGCTCTCACGCTCGGTGAAAGTCGGTCCACCGCGAGAAAGCCGAAGAGCGCCGAGTCAGCGTAGGCTCCCGGCCCCGAATGGGTGTGTGATGCCGACGCGACGACGGCCGTGTAGCTCAGGCCGCGCTGTGCCAGGCGCGGGCGAAGCTCCGTCAGGAGCCCAGGATCGATCCCGACGAGGTCCAGCGTGACCCAGAGAAGCCGCACCTGTCCCGATTCGAGGACGAGACTGCGGATCGTGATGGGATCGTGCACGCCGGTCGACGGCCTGAACCAGAACGCGTACGGATGGCGTCCGAGGATGTCCGGGAGCCAGGCGCGGCGAGGAAATCCACCGTAACCCCCGAGCGGCGTGCCGCTGGGAAGCGTCACCTCCACCCGGGCCGCCCCGGCGAGGAGCGTGCCCACATTCCGGCTCGCCAGAGCCGGCGACGTCACCCCCGACCACGTGACGACGAGCGTGGCGGCGAGGGCGCGACGAAAGGCGCGCGCGCTCAGCCCGCGCACAGATCCGCGACGAGCAGTGACAGCTCCGGCCGGGGGGGCGCGCTCAGCTTGATCCGCCGCTCCGCTTCCCAGCAGCGCTCGACGAGGCGCGCGGCCGTCCCCGGCCCCGTGGTACGCGCGCGCTCGATCACCGCCGTCGCCGCCGCCGGCGGGCGGCGCAGGATGCGCGCGATGTCCTCCTCGCGACGGCCTCGCCTCAATGCCTCAGCGGTCTCCCACACGGCGCGTACCTCGCGAACCAGCATGCCGAGCACGCCGAGCGGCTCCTCGCCCGCATTGAGCAGCAGCTCGAGCACCGAGAGAGCGGAGGCCGCATCGCGCGTCGTGACGGCGCGCGTGAGATCGAACACGTGTCGCAACCGGTGCTCTCCCACCACCGCGCGCACCTCGCTCACCCCGACGCGCCGGTTGTCCTGCCCCCCCGCCAGCGCCGCCTTCGCCACGTCCCCGTTGAGCCGAGCGAGGTCATTGCCCGAGAGTTCAATCAGGAGGTCCGCGGCATCCTGATCGAGCTCGAGCCCGTCGGACCGGGCCTGAGCGCACAACCACGCGCTCAACTGGCGCCCGCTGGGCACCGCTACGGACACGTTCCACGCCGCCGACACCGCCTGGGTCAGCCAGTGCGAACCCGGCAGCGCCGAGGCCGCCAGCAGGAGCAGCACAGTGGATGGATTGGGCGCTCGGACGTATCCCGCCAGCGCCTCACCCTGCTTGGCGCTGAGCGCGTCCACGGCCCTCGCCACCACGAGGCGCCGCGCGGACATCCAGGGCAGCACGAGCGCGGCCTGCACGATGGCGTCGGCGTCGGTCTCCCGGGCGTCGAGCGTCTCGCGGAGCAGCGACAGGTCGGCCTCTCCAGGGAACAGCGCCTGCGTGACGTGAGTGACCGCTTCCTCGAGCAGGAAGGGCTCGGGGCCGTGCAGGAGAGCCACCGCCGGCGTCTGACCTCGTTCCACCGCCTTCAAAAACGCGACGTAGTCCACGATACGAACGGGAACGCGTCAGAAGCGGTCCAGAGCCAGGCTGACGATCCTCCGTGCGATCTCCGTCGTGGCCTGGGCCGTCGCGCCCGTTCTCTCCTGGCTGATGGTCTCGGCCACACTGCCCCACGCGCGGAAGTCGGATCGGTCTTCGACCCCTTCCTGTTTCCAGATCACCGTGTTGTTCCGGAGGTTGCGGAACTGGATGTTCATTCTCACGCGCAAGCGATACACCAGCGCATTGCTGCCCGAGTCGTAGGAGATCGACGTGAGGTTGTACTCCGTCACCTCGCCCTCCAGGATGGAATCGGCTTGCTGAACGGGGACGACCTTGATCCCGGAGTTGGCAAAGGCGGCGACGACCGCCGCGGTCATGATGTCCTCGACAGCCGGCTGCTGCGTGAGATTCTTGAACGTCGGGACCGCGATCGTCTTGACGTCGGCCGGCAGGTGCGAACCGATGGTGTAGCCACAGCCTCCGGCGAGCAGCCCCACCAGGACCGCCGCCAGGCTCGCGGCGAACCGCCACGAGACACCGGGTCGGCCCACGTTCACCTTCCCCTCCGTCAGCCTCGACGCCTGCGTGGCACGCGTCATCTCAGCCTCGAGTCACGATGTTCACGAGACGGCCCGGCACCACGACCACCTTCGCGACCTCTCGCCCGTCGAGCCAGGAGCGCACCCGTCCGTCGGCCAGCGCCAGGTCCCGGATCTCCGCGTCCGGCGCCGCGATGCCCGCCATGAGCCGGCTCCGCACTCGCCCGTCGACCTGCACGACGATCTGGACCTCGTCGCGCGTCATCGCGTCGCGGTCGGCAACCGGCCAGCGCTGTCGGAACAGGCTCTCCGCGTGCCCGAGCGCGGTCCACAGCTCCTCGGTGATGTGCGGGCAGACCGGGCCGAGCAGCAGGAGCGTGGTCTCCACCGCCTCGCGGAGGAGGCTCGCCCGCTCGTGCCGTCCTACTTTATCCATCGACACCCGCTCGAACTCCGAGAGCGCATTGACCAGTTCCATGATGGCGCTGATCGCGGTATTGAAGTGGAAGTCCTGCTCGATGTCCTCGGTCACGCGGTGCGCGGTCTCATGGATGACTCGCCGGAACACCCGGCCCGCGGCCGACAGGGCGGAGGGATCAACGGCCGACGCAGCCTTCACCTCGTCGAGGTGCGCGTGCACGAAGCGCCACAGGCGGTTCAGGAAACGGGACGCGCCCTCGACGCCGTGATCGTTCCAGTCCAGGTCCTTTTCCGGCGGCGCCGCGAACAGGGAGAAGAGCCGCGCGGTATCCGCGCCGTAGCGGCGGATGAGATCGTCGGGGTCCACCACGTTCCCCCGGGACTTCGACATCTTGGCTCCGTCCTTGATCACCATGCCCTGGGACAGAAGCGACGTGAACGGTTCGTCGACCGAGATGAGCCCGAGGTCCCGCAGCACCTTCGTGTAGAAGCGCGCATAGAGCAAGTGGAGCACCGCGTGCTCGATGCCGCCAATGTACTGATTCACGGGCGACCAGTACTCGGCCGCGGCGCGCTCGAACATGCCCTGATCATGGGCCGGGGAGCAGTATCGGAAGAAGTACCACGACGACTCGACGAACGTGTCCATCGTGTCCGTGTCGCGTCGGGCCTTGCTGCCGCAGCGCGGACAGCGCGCGTTCACGAAGCTCGGCACCCCGGCCAGCGGCGACCCGCCCTTGCCGCTGATCTGCACGTCCTCGGGCAGCACCACCGGGAGGCTCTCGTCCCGCTCCGGCACCATGCCGCACCGATCACAGTAGAGAATCGGAATCGGCGCGCCCCAGTAGCGCTGGCGACTGATACCCCAGTCCCGCAGACGGTAGTTGATCTTGGCGTGTCCGCGCCCCTCGCGGACCAGCCACTCGACCGCCTTCGTCTTCGCGGCAGCCACGGTGAGGCCGTCGAGAAAGCCGGAGTTGATCTTCACACCGTCGCCCGTGTACGCCTGCGTCTCCTCCCAGCCCGCGGGACGCTCCACGGTCGGGACGATCGGGAGGCCGTGCGCCTCGGCGAAGTCCCAGTCGCGCTGATCCTCGCCCGGCACTGCCATGATCGCCCCGGTCCCGTAGCCCATGAGGACGTAGTCCGCGATGAACAGCGGGATCTCCTCGGCGTTGAACGGGTTGACGGCTCGGGCCCGCAGGCGGAGGCCTCGCTTGGGGCGGTCCACGGCCAGCCGCTCGACCTCCGACTCCTGGGCGACCTCGCGACGGAACGCCTCGACCTGCTCCCGTTCGTCGGTATCGGTCACGAGGCCATCGACCAGCGGATGCTCCGGCGCGAGGACCGCATAGGTCATCCCGAACGCCGTGTCCGGACGCGTCGTGAAGATGGCGATCTTCACGTCGTGCCGGCCAACGACCGGCAACTCGAACTCGGCGCCTTCGCTCCGTCCGATCCAGTTCCGCTGCATCGTGAGGACGCGCTCCGGCCAGCCGGGCAGCCGGTCGCACCACTCCAGGAGCTCGTCCGCGTACTCCGTGATCTTGAAGAACCAGCCTTCGATCTCCTTGGGAAGCACCTCCGAGTCGCAGCGCCAGCAGCGACCGGCCTCGACCTGCTCGTTGGCGAGAATCGTCTGGCAGGACGGGCACCAGTTCACGCTCGAGCGTTTCTTGTACGCCAGACCGCGCTCGAACATGCGGATGAAGATGAGCTGCTCCCACCGGTAGTACGAGGGATCGCAGGTCGTCACCTCGCGGTCCCAGTCGTAGGAGATCCCCATGCGTCGGAGCTGGGTCCGCATGTTCGCGATGTTCTCGTACGTCCATACCGCGGGATGCACGCCGTTCTCAATGGCCGCATTCTCGGCGGGCAGTCCGAACGCGTCCCAGCCCATCGGATGCAACACGTTGAACCCGCGCATCCACTTGAACCGCGCCAGGAGATCCCCGATCGCGTACACGCGCACGTGCCCCATGTGAATTCGGCCGGACGGATACGGAAACATCTCGAGGCAGTAGAATTTCGGCCGCGCGGGATCCTCGGTCACCTTGAACTGCTTGGCGTCCTCCCAGACGCGCTGCCAGCGCGCTTCGATCTCGCGAAAGGGATAGCGATCAGGACGGTCGTCGAAGGCCATATACGGGTGATGTGTAGCACGCTTGCCGGAGCGAGGCAAGAAACAGGCCCCCGGGGGCCCGCCCATCGCGGCCCCCGGGTCGGCGTCGATCGCCTACTGCTTCATCTTCAGCGTCAGATTGATCGGCTTGGCCGCCTCCTGGGCCTTGGCCACCGACTCCGCGTGCTTGCCTTCCTTGTGGAGCTTCTCGGCATCATCGGCCAGCGCCAGCGCCTTCTTGCAGGCGTCGTCCGTCTTGCCGGCGCATGCATCCCGCACTTGCTTGATCAGCAAGGGGCACTGATTGGCGAGCGCTGGTCCGGCGAGAAGACCGACCACGGTCAGAGCGATCGCGAGTGTTCTCATCTCCGTCGTCACCTCCTTTCACCGAGACGTGTCTTCTGAAGAACGCGCGGATTCCGGGGAAGGTTCCGTCACCGGCGCCGTCGGATGGAAGAACTCGTGGATCCGTTGCGCCAGCTTGGGCGTCACCTTGGGCACCGCCGCGAGCTCCGCCACCGAGGCCTCCCGCACCACCTTCGCCGAGCCGAGCGTCTTCAGCAAGTTCGTGCGTACAGTTGGGCCGACCCCGGGGATCTGATCCAGCACCGACGAGATGGTCCGGCGCTGGCGAAGCTTCTTGTGGTAGGTGATGGCGAAGCGATGCGCCTCGTCACGTATTTTCTGGAGCGCCTGGAGCGCCGGTGATCCCAGGTCCAGCACGAGTGGTTGCAGATGCTCCGGCGTGTATACCTCCTCCGCCCGCTTGGCTAGCGACGCGATCGGCAGATAGTCGAGCCCCAGGTCCTCCAGCGCCTTCATTCCTGCGTGCAGCTGTCCCCGCCCACCATCGAGCAGGATGAGGTCGGGGAAGACGCCCTCGCCCTCTAGCGCGCGCCCGTAGCGGCGCGTGAGCACCTCGCGCATCGCCGCGAAGTCATCGGTGCCGGTGACCGTGCGGATCTTGTAGCGCTTGTAGTCGTCCTTTTTCATCTCTCCATCCTGCCAGACCACCATGGAGGCCACGGTCTCGCTGCCCTGGATGGTGGAGATGTCGAAACCCTCGATGCGATGGGGCGAGCCGGGCAGGTTGAGGGCGCGCTCGATCTCGTCCAGCACGGCCTGCAGGCGGTTCCCGCGCGCGAGGACGTGCGTCTGGAGCGCGAGCACTGCGTTGTCCTCGGCCATGGCGACGAGATCACGCTTCTTCCCCCGCTGGGGCGCGACCAGATCGACGCGCCCCCCGCGGCGCCGGCGGAGCCACTCCGCGGTGAGCGAGGCTTCGAGCGGCTCCTCGGAGAGCAGGATCTCGGGCGGCGGGGTCACGTCGCGCGCGTAGAACTGCCGCAGAAACGCCGACAGGATCTCGCCGGCTCCGGAGCCGGAGACGCGATCGAAGAAGAACGACTCGCGCCCCATCAGCCGTCCCTTGCGCACGAAGAAGAGCTGGACGCACGCGTCCGTGCCCTGCCGGACGATCCCGACGACATCCTGGTCGGTCTCCTCGGTGGAGATGATCTTCTGGCGCTCGCGCACGGTGTTGAGGGCCTGGATCTGATCGCGCAGCCCGGCCGCTCGCTCGAATTTCATGTCGCCAGCCGCCGACTCCATCTCGCGCGTCAGCGTCATCGCGAGGTCGTCATTGCCCCCTTCCAGGAAGCGCTCCACCTCTCGCACCGTCTTGGCGTACCCCTCGTGCGTCTCCCAGCCCGTGCAGGGGGCGTGGCAGCGATGGATGTAGTACTGCAGGCACGGGCGCGGCAGCGTGCCGTCGATCTTGATGCGACACGTCCGGAGCGGGAAGAGCTGCCGCACGAGCCGGAGCGTCTGGCGCATGGCCGTCGCGGGGTAGAACGGGCCGAAGTACGTCGAGCCGTCCTTCTGCACCCGGCGGGCGACCACCAGGCGGGGGAATTCCTCGTCGGTGGTCAGCCGCAGGAACGGGTAGTGCTTGTCGTCGCGCAGGATGATGTTGTACCGGGGACGATGCTTCTTGACGAGGTTCGACTCGAGGATGAGGGCCTCGAGCTCGTTGCTCGTGACGATGTAGTCGAGGTCCCGGATCTGCCCTACCAGGGCGTCCGTCTTCGGATCGCGCGCGCGGGACTCCTGAAAGTACGAGCGCACACGACTCCGGAGCGAGGCCGCCTTGCCGATGTAGATGACCTGACTCTTGGCGTCCTTGTACAGGTAGACGCCGGGCCGATCCGGCACCTGCTCGAGCTTCTCCTCGAGCGTCATCGCCGAGCCCCGAGCGCCAGCGCCAGCATACCCAGGGCGATGACGAGCGGGATGAGCACGAGCCACCGGAAGGTCCGCTCGACCCGGCGGAGGATCGGCGGGCGCGGCCGGTGCGGTCGTGGCGGGTTCATGAAGGCGAGCGCCTTGCCCAGAATGAAGCAGGCGACGGCCGCCACGCCGAAGGCCACGAGGGCCCATTTGAAGACCATCGCGTCTACCGGACCTGCAGGTCGAGCTTCCGGAGCGCCTTGACCTGATCGCGCAGCTCGGCCGCGCGCTCGAAATCCAGCCGCTTGGCGGCCTCCTTCATGGCGAGCTCCAACTCGGCCACGTGCGCCGCCAGGGCGGCGGGGCTCTCCCACCGGGTCTCTGCCGGCTTCGGTGCATCCACGGTGTAATAGTCCCGCTCCGGCACCGTCTCCAGCAATTCGCGTATCGACCTCTTGACCGATTCCGGCGTGATCCCGTGCTCCCGGTTGTACTCGGCCTGCACGACACGACGTCGCTCGGTCTCGGCGATGGCCTCCCGCATGGAGCCGGTGACGTTGTCGGCATACATGATCACTTCGCCGTTGACGTTGCGCGCCGCTCGCCCCGAGGTCTGGATGAGCGACGTCGCGGACCGCAGGTAGCCCTCCTTGTCCGCATCGAGGATGGCCACGAGGGAGACTTCCGGCAAATCCAGTCCTTCGCGCAGCAGATTGATGCCGATTAGGGCGTCGAACTTGCCCAGGCGCAGATCGCGGATCAAGGCCACGCGCTCCAGCGTGTCGATGTCGGAATGCAGGTAGCGCACCCGCAGCCCGGCCTGCTGATAGTACTCCGTGAGGTCCTCGGCCATGCGCTTCGTGAGCGTGGTGATCAGCGCGCGCTCGTCGCGCTCGGCGCGGGCGCGCACCTCCGCCATGAGGTCGTCCACCTGGGAACCGGCGGGCCGGACGGTGATCTTCGGATCCATGAGGCCGGTTGGCCGGATGATCTGCTCCGCCACGGCCCCACCCTCCCACGGGTGCCCCGGTCCGGCTCGGCGCCCGCCCGCCAGATCGAGCTCGTAGGGGCCAGGCGTCGCCGAGACGTAG
>Ga0335077_10000879_pt1 | contig 34330 bp, 43 predicted proteins | sample Lox_Sample_31_FD_207151 | JGI IMG/M metagenome (GOLD analysis project Ga0335077, IMG submission 207151) | Soil microbial communities from Loxahatchee National Wildlife Refuge, Florida, United States - Lox_Sample_3.1 | ecosystem: Environmental > Terrestrial > Soil > Wetlands | place: USA... | reverse complement strand
GACCTCGGCCCCGCGATGCTCGTCTGGCCGGCTCCGTCGACCGCATCGTGCTGGAGCGGTCCATCGAGAACCTGTCTCCAGGGTATCGCAGCGCATTTGTCATGCACGACATCGAGGGCTACGAGCACAAGGAGATCGCCAGATTGATGGGATGTTCAATAGGCAACAGCAAGTCGCAGCTGCACAAGGCACGCCTGAAATTGCGCGACCTGTTGCAGCGAAGCAAGTCCGGTGGCAACAGTGCGCGGCGGCTGGTAAGGGAAAAGAAATCACCCGCGCCTCGAGGAAGCCTGGGACAGCCAGCCCCTACTCTATCGTGAACGGCAAGGGTCGACGAATGGGCGTGAACCGTGAGGCTCACGCCCGAAGACCCGTGACAGGTTCAGAAGAACGCGGCCTTGAACTGATCGTGCCTCTGGCGGGCTTCGTCCATCAGCTTTTGGAATTCCGGCTCGCCGCGGAGGCTCTGTAGAAGAGGGTCGCGCATGAAGTAGGGATAGCAGAAGAATCCCCCGCCGATACTGTGGCGCAGCATGTGCAAGGCCGAGACCTTGTCGCCCAGCACCGCATAGGCTTGAGCAACTTTGTAGATACCTTCGGCGTCGCTGACGCCGCGCTCCTCAATCTTTGCCTCTGTTTCCTGCAGAAGCTTCAGTCCGCGGGCATTGTCATGTTTGATTGAGTAGCTGAGCGCTTTCCCAACGTTCACCGGGAGCACGGAAGGTTTCCTTGCATAAGCGCTGTCGAACTCCCTGGCCGCCTGGTCGCGACGATTCATGTAGTACTCCGCGAGACCACGATAGAACTGGATGTAAACCGAATCACTGGCCGGCAGGCTCTGGAGAAATTTTTCGTACTCTCCCAGGTAGAGATAGCCGTTGATCGCCGAGCTGCTGATCTTTACTTTGGGATTGTTCTGGCGGGCTTTTTCGCACTCCTCTACTGACTCCTTCAACATGCCGGCAAAGCGGTAGGCATAGCCCAGTTCCCAGTGCGCCTCGGCGTTGTTGGGGCTGTCATGCAGGACCGAGCGCAACAGGGGAACGGCCTGCTCCACCTTACCGGTGTCGGTCAGCAGGTTGGCCATGTAGATCCGCGGCTCAACCAAAGCTGGATTCAGCGCAAGCGCTTTCTCGTAAGCGGCTTGGGCCTTCTCGTAATGCTCCCGTCCGCCGAACTGCAGCGATGCGTTGGTGGTGTAGGCTCGCCCCAGGTGAGCCCACGCCGGGGCGTAATTCGGTTCCAGGGCCGTGGCCTTCTCTAACATTTCAATGGCCGCGGCAAACTCATTGAGCGAGTAAAGGTCGATCCCCCGGAGATAGGCTTCGTAGGCGGCAGCATTAATCGGCCTCTCCGCCTTGAGGTTTGCCGCTTCGGCGGGCGACAGCTTCAATTCCAGCTGCTTCACAATCTGCTGCGCCACCCGGTCCTGGACCGTAAGCAGATTGTCGTACTTCACGTCGATGGACTCCCGCCAGAGAATCTTGTCGGGTTTGACGTCGACCAACTGGGCAGTAATTCGAAGATCGTCGCCATCCTTCATGTAGCTGCCGGTGAGCAGCGTGTCCACGTTCAAGTCTGCGGCGACCCTCTTGGGGTCAATGACCTGGTTGCGATACTTGTCCACTGAAGACGACGGGCGAACGGTCAGGGAATTCACATAGTCAAGCTTGGTGATGATCTCGTCCGCCAGTGAGAAGCTGAGGAAGTCCGTCTGCGGGTCACCGTTGAGGTTTCGAAATGGAAGAATGGCCAGACTGCGAGCCTCCTTCGGCGCCGGCGAGGTGCGTGGCCTCCGCACCAGGAAGTAACCAACCACCAGAAGGGCGATCAACAACGCTGTAATCGGCCACAACCACGAACTTCGCGGGGCGGAAATCTGCTCGGATGGGATTGGCAGGGCACGCGCCGGCGTCTTCCTGACAGATCCCGCTTTCTCGGGTTGGGCCCGCACGGGCCCTTGCAGTTTGGCTTGGAACTCCGCCTCCTTCTTGAAGTCCTGCAGGTCAACCTGGAGGTCCGCAACCCCCTGATAGCGCGTCGAGCGATCCTTGCGTAAGGCCTTGGTGATGATGCGTTCGACTTCAGGAGGCATGTCGGGCGCAAGTTCGGCCGGCGGCACAGGCTCGACTTTCAGGATCTCAGCAATCACATCGCTCGACGTCTCGCCTTCAAAGGCTGCCCTGCCGGTGACCATTTCATAGATGACCGAACCCAGGCTGAAAATATCGCTGCGCGCGTCCACCGGAATTCCCCGGGCCTGCTCGGGAGACATGTACTTCGGAGTGCCTCGCACGATACCGGTTTCGCTGGTCACGACCGCGACATTGGATGCGCTGCGGCGAACCGCCTGCCCGCTGCGCCGCGGACTCAACTTGGCAATTCCGAAATCGAGGACCTTCACAATCCCGTCACTTCGCAGAATCACATTTTCCGGCTTGATATCACGATGAACGATTCCAGAGGCATGGGCCGCAGCCAACGCGCTCGCAATCTGTATGGCGATGTCAATGGCAGAATCCAACTCCAACTTGCCGCCACCCAGCCTCTGGCGAAGGGTCGTGCCTTCGACAAACTCCGATGCAATGAAATGCAGCCCATCGGCCTGTCCGAATTCGTACACCGTGAGAATGTTGGGGTGGTTCAGAGCGGAGGCGGCGCGGGCCTCCTGTTCAAAACGCTGCAATCCATGCTCGTCGCCCGTCAGTTCCGGCGCGAGAGTTTTGATCGCGACTTTGCGCCTGAGGTGCAGGTCCTCAGCCAGGTAAACCTCACCCATGCCCCCGGCTCCGAGCAGGCAGATCACCTTGTAATGGGTCAACTGAGTACCGGGAGCGATGGTTGTTTTGAAGGTTCCCGACCGAACGCCGGTGGGGCTCTTATCCTTGCGATCTTCCGGCTTCATCTCCCTTGCTACCGCGAGCACGGCCTGGGGAACGAAGTCCACGGTCTTGCCGGCGGACTCCAGGAGGGACTCGACTTCTTTCTGTAACTCCGCGTCCGCTCCGCACGCCTGCTGAAGAAATGCGGGACGCGCCTGCGGCTCAAGGTCGAGTGCAGCATGGAACAGCTCTTCGATACGGCGCCAGCGATCGGCAGAGTCCATGCCGCCTTCGCTCCTAGGACTGGCCCGGCGCCAGTTCCCGGTGCAGCCAGGCCTTCGCCAGCTTTAATTCGCGATGGACTGTGGCCGGAGAGATGTCGAGAGCAGCCGCGGCTTCATCGTACGTAAGGCCGCCGAAGAACAGCATTTGGATGATTTCACTCTTGCGCGGATCTATTTCGGCCAGCCGCTGCAGGGCCTCGTCCAGTTCCAGAACTGTAGATGCGGCCTCCGGGCCAACCACGACCGCTTCATCCAGTGGAATCGGTTGCTCTCCGCTACCGCGCTTTTGCCGGCCGCGAGTCCGGGCGTATTCCACCAGGATCCGGCGCACCACGCGCGCGGCTACCGCGTAGAAGTGCGCGCGGTCCTGCCATCCGATGTCAGCATCCATGAGCCGGAGATACGCCTCGTGCACCAGAGCGGTCGCCCGCAGGGTGTGACCGGGCCGCTCCGACTGCAGGCAGCGGCCAGCAAGGCGGCGGAGTTCGTTGTAAACCACCGGCATCAACTGATCCAGGGCCTCGTGGTTACCACCCCTCCACTGCTGGAGCAGCTTCGTGACGTCCTGGCGCTCGGGCGACATCCGCGTTTCTTCGAATAGAACGTTTCGCTTAGGGCCCCACGCCCCCGAGAATGCTGTGGGCCGGATTATATCCCAAAGCTCTCGTCTTGGACTTCCCGACGGCCCGGCAGGTCGCAAGAAATCTTTCTTGTTGCGTGAGGGAATTTGGACGCGAATGTCACATATGTAACCAGAGACGGCTGCGGTGGTCCGAATATCTGCAGTACGGCTTACCTGAAGAAGTGTTCCACAACCTTAGAACTTAACTATTTCCGGCCATCGCCGCATGAAAAAAAGAGGAGAAAACTGCCATGAAACGGTTGCACTTGTTCTTTGTCCTGGCCCTCACGCTGCTCTGCACTTCAGCGTGGGCGCAGACGTCCTACAGCTTCCAAACCCTCAACTATCCCAACGACACATTCACCCAGTTACTTGGCATTAACAACAGCCTGCTGATCGCCGGCTATCACAATGCCGACCAGAACTCAGGATTCACGCTCCGTCTGCCCTTCAACTTTACTACCGAGAATTATCCCAACTCGATGATGACGCAGGTGATCGGCATCAACAACAACGGCACCACCGACGGGTTCTACGTTGACAACAACGGCAATACCCACGGGTTCTACAAGACCGCTAGTGGGTACACCACCGTGGATTATCCCGGAACGCCGTTCAACCAGCTCCTTGGCCAGAACGATATGGGACAAGCGTCGGGCTACTACAGCCTGAGCCAGGACAACACTACGCCTGACTTTCCCTACGTCTACGATGAGTTGGCGGGCGGTGTGTTTGAGGTAATCATGATTCCGGCAGCCGCGGGAGGAGCGCAGGCCACCGGTATCAACAACTCGCAGCAGATCTGCGGCTTCTACATCGACTCCAACGGGGTAAACCACGGCTTCCTGCTGAGCTTCGGCGTGCTGGTCACGCTGGACGCTCCGGGCAGCACCTTCACCCAGGCCCTTGGCCTGAACAACAAGGGACAGGTAGTCGGCTCTTACACGGATGCCAACGGCAACGGCCATGGCTTCGTGTGGACCAGCTCGGATGGCTTTAAGACCATCGACGATCCCAAAGGCATCGGCACGACCCTGATCAACGGCATCAACGACAAGGGCGTGCTGGTGGGCTTCTACGTTGACGCCGACGGCAACACCGACGGCCTGGTTGCCTTCCCTAACTAACCAGTCATCTCTCCGTAGCGCCCATCCCCGTCCAGGCGAGAGCCCAGGGCGGGGATTTTCTTGTCCTTAGAACTGCCGAAGGAAATTCGTCGGGCAACACCAGAGGATACTCTCGTTCATTCCACGCCTGAAAGGCCGCAAGACATCGTGACCTCTAAAGTCGCACAACGATGGGATGGGGAAAACCAGAAACAGCTAACAGCTTCTAACTTTATTATTGATGAGTTGGTCGGGGAGAGAGAACTTGAACCTCCGACCCCCTGGTCCCGAACCAGAAACCGGTTTGCTAACTTGTTGTCCCGCTTAGGTTGGCTCTGCGTCGTTTTGCCTCTTGTTCGCCGGTTTTCGGCAGCGAATGGACCCAAGTTGGACCCAAGTTCCTAAAACTCATGAAGGCGGCGGTTTACTAAGTCTACTTGTCCTGGTCGTGCTCACTTCTCTTCACCTGTTTTGTTGGACTTAGCGCACTCTCCTTTGCACGAGATCACCTCATTTGCAGGCGAATGGCCAGCAATTGGCCAGCAGCGCGCGAACACGTGACATGTAACGGCTGTGACTTGACTGCTTGTCCTGACGTGTCTAACTGACACCTAAACCCCATAGACAAGGAAGCCTGCACGAGAAGCAACTGTCGGGCGCACGTATCGAATGATGGCTGGCAATGACTTTTCCTCCCATAGATACGCCAGCGATTAACTGCGCCCGGCATCCGAACCCCAAGAAGCGCTCTACACGGCCTAATCGGACAAGTGGCCGCTCCAAATCTGGGAGGGTTTCGGTACAGGTTCTAAGTCAGAAAATCGAAGAACTGAGCAAGAAGCTTGACGAGTTAAGTCCTCAGGACGTTGTCAAAGACTGGGGCGGCCTTTACAAGCTGCTGGATGACAACAGCAACTCTTTTGGCGACGCGGTGATGCGGACCTCCTCCGTAACTCAAAGTTCGACGACGTTGATACGGCCCTGTCTGATATCAAGTCGAAGATGGGCTCGTAATTCCAACGCCGGTCAACATATTGGGTTGGTGGCGTGGAAGGACGTTCTGCTACCTCGTCTGCTGCGACCACTGTCTGGAAAATATCCCAAGGGATTCATCTGGTTGCGGATGCAATTGCTGCATCGTAACTGCGTAATAGCTTCCTTTGTTCGCGGGATCTTCTGCGTATAGCGAGAAGAAATCATCAACCGCCCGGCGGATAGGGCTGCCACTGGCCTGCCTACTGAGCTCCTGGATCAGGGCATCTTTCACTGCGGCCTGACCACCTTGTCCGGAGTAGGCGTCCCTGGGCAGAGCGATCACCATACGAACACCCGATTCGGAGTCGGGTATCCTCGACGGCCTTCCCGCCTTGCCATGGGTCGTGCTCTGCTCAGCAGCTTTGTAGTAGAACTCGACCTTGAGTTGGCGGGGGAGCGGTTCCAGCAGGCCATTGATGGCGCGGATGTCTTCACCCAGGGTAGTGGCGGCTCCTTGCCATTGCCTTGCGGTCTCGGCATTAGCGGCCGAGGTTTCCTTCGCCTTCTGCGCGGCGGCATTCTGCAGCTTCGTTAAATACGGCACACCGTTGCTGAACAGGAAGTTAAAACACTTAACTGTGCTGCCAATCGCATGCCCCTGAATGTCCCCATCATAGATAGCGGCGTTGGTGTGGGTGTCCGGAGTATCGGCGTCAAGTGACTTGGCCTGCGAAACAGCACTTGCACCGAGTTTGGCCAAGAGCTCCGGCGGCAGAGTTTCACCGGGATAGGAGAACTCTCCGGCCGCCTTCTTGACCTGTTGGACCAGCTTGTCGTGCGCGGCGCGGCTTTGCTGAGGCGGCAGGTTCCAGATAAACAATTCCAGCACGTCTCCGAAAATCGCGCCTGCATCCTGGTAGTGCTCAGCCGGAATTCCCATGGACAGGCTGGTTGGGGATTTCGACAGGACGAGCTGCGGCGGAGCTGTCGGCGAAGGCGGCGGAGGGCTGACGGAAAAGTGGATTCCAATGACGCCGTTGTCGGGGTTCCTGGGTTGCCAGCTCAGGAGATCAGCCCAAGCGCCCCTTGCGTTATGGATGAGGGGATTCAGCCACCCTGCGGCCTTGTTGACGTTTTCCGTGGCCGGGCCGATCAGGCTGCTGCCGATAGCACTTGTGCCGGGGATGGCGAAACTCGCATCCGTGGTGAGGATGGGGTTAATCCCGCTGACGGGCTTACCGGCATAGGGTGAAGCCGGCAGAGAAGAAGGTGGCGGCGAGGGTGCCAGTTCTGCCAGGACTGCCAGCAAGGAATCGGTCGCCCCAGCCTGGCGCAGGTCCGACTCATTCTCCGGCGTCATGGGAAAGTCGATGCCACGTTGACGCACGAGCGCTTCCACGCGCCTGATGGGGACGTCGCCTTTCAGCAGCGTGATGACGTCTGCTTTGGAATAGGGTTTTGTCGAGGGCTGGGTCTGGGCCCATAACACTGGGAGCACCACAAAGAACAGAAGCACGGCAAGGGCAGATCGGCAAACTTGCCCGGCGCTTGGGCTTTGGTCGGGAGGGACCATGGTAGCGTGCATGGCGTAGTGGATGGAATTTCGGCTTAAGTGTAGTCCATTTCGCCCCATGGCAATATGCTAATTGCAGTACGTGATGTACCGACTGGATTCTTGCGGGCTTGGATTCCGGCGCTACCAGTCGTATCATTTGCCCACTGGCCGATTATGAAGTACTGCGACGAATGCCGGAGCAGTTATCCCAACGAGTTCAACGTCTGTCCCATCGATAAGTCCCCGCTTCGTGCCACCTCGGAGTTAGTCCCCGGAATGACCATCCGGGACAAATACCTCATTCTCGACAAGGTTGGCGAAGGCGGCATGGGGGTGGTGTACCGGGCGCGCCATCTGGCGTTCAACGAGACCCGCGCCTTGAAGATTGTGCATCAGTCGCTTGCCGAGGACAAAGCGTTTATCAAACGCTTCAAGACCGAGGCGATTGTCGCTCGCAAGCTGGTGCATCCCAATGCGGTCCGGATCGATGACCTGGACTCGACCGAGGACGGACGGCCTTTCATCGTCATGGAATTGGTGGAGGGTGGCAACCTCAAGAACCTCATCTACGAGGCACGCATCCTTTCCATACGCCGTTCCCTTGACATTGCCGCTCAAGCGGCCGACGCCCTGGGAGCAGCGCACCGCCTCGGGATCGTGCACCGCGACATCAAGCCCGACAACATCCTCGTAACACGTTCCCCTGCAGACGGTAAGAGCGACCTTGTCAAGGTGGTCGATTTCGGGATTGCCAAGGTGCACGAAGGAACCATGAACGTGGGTACCGGATACGGCAGCACTAAGACCGGAATGATTGTTGGGACTCCGCAATACATATCTCCTGAACAGGCCATGGGATTGCAGGGAGATCAGATCGATGGCCGGGCGGACCTCTATTCGCTGGGGATCGTTCTTTACGTGATGCTCACCGGTCAGTTGCCGTTCGAGTCCGACACGCCGATGGGCTTCCTGATGCACCACGTCCAGACCAAGCCGGTGGCCCCCGATGTCATTCGTCCAGACTTGGGAATCACTCCAGTCGTCTCAGCGCTATTAATGAAGGCACTGGAGAAGGACCGAGATAAACGGTTTGCGTCAGCGGGAGAGATGGCGGATGCGTTGCGAAAGGTAAAGTTTGCTCCAGTACCAGCCCAGCGGCCATCATCTGCGAACCTCCCAACGCTTCCCCTCGAGGCAAAGCAGCCTGCATATCCGAAGGCGCCTGAGAGTTCACCCGCTAGTCCGAAGCCAGCGCGTGCTCCCGAACCACCGCACGCTGCTGAGCCGGCGCGCGCTCCCGAGCGGATCCGTGTAACCGAGCCGCCACGCTCTGTCGAGCCACAGCGCCCGCAATACTCCCAGCCGCTGGGTAGCCGGCCATTGCAGGAGCCCCTGCTGGATATTTCGAAGAAGGCTGGAGGAAAGACCCTGATCTGGGCGGCATCGGGCGCGGTGGTCTTGGCGGTGGTTGTCTTTGCCCTGGTTTACGTCTTTAGTGCTTCGAACGGAGGTCGGAGCAACCCAAGTTCGCCGAGCCCGACCGCCTCGCCGGCTGCTACAACAACGCCTGCACAACCGGCAAACAATTCAGGGGGCCATCCTGGAGGTTCTGCTGCAACTAACCCGTCGAAGTCCGGTGTCGAGGCCAGTTCCGAGGCGAAACCGGTGGAGTCGAAGCCGGCACCTGAGAGTGCCAGTTCTTCGAGCCGACAGAGCAAGAAACAGGCGGCCCAGGCCAAGAAGGAGGCAGCCTCGACGAGGGAACAAGAGGAGAAACCCAAAGGCCCGGACGTTGAAGCTCTGATCGCTGCCGGCCGGCAGGCCGCGGAGGAGGGGAAGTACGAGTCAGCAATCGCCAGCTATCAGAAGGCATTGCAGGCGGACCCGGGCAATGCTGCGGCCCAGTCCGGGCTCAACAAAGCAAGAAGGGCCAAAGAAGCCGAAGAGCAGGTGCAGTGAAGGGCCTGTTCGATTTTCGCTCTGATCTCTACAAGAAGCGCTCAATCGCTCTCGCGAAGTTCAGCAAAAAGGAAAAAAAGTCCGGCGTGAACCGCACTCACATTCGCTAGTCTTTCTTCTCTTCGCTGGTGGCGGGCTCTTCGGCCGCCGGTGGCTGCTCGGCCTGCGCGGCTTCCATTTGCTTGCGGGCCTCCTCAGCGCGTTTGGCGCGATGTTCGGCGCGCTTCTGGCGCTTCTCGTCAAGGGTCTTCTCACTGCCCAGCAGCTCAACGAAAGCGAGTTCGCCGCCATCACCCCGGCGGAAACCGCCACGGATGATGCGCAGGTAGCCGCCATCGCGGTCGCCGTATCGGGGCGAGATGCTGTCAAACAGCTTGCTCACGGCCTCGCGGGTCATAAGGTAGGCCGCGGCCTGGCGGCGCGCTGCTACGTCGCCGCGCTTGCCCAGGGTGATCATCTTCTCCACGTGCGGGCGCATCGCTTTGGCCTTCGTGATAGTTGTCTCGATGCGCTCTTCCACGATCAGCGAGGTCACCAGATTACGCAGCAGCGCGCGCCGGTGCTCGGTGTTACGTCCCAGTTTCCATCCTGCTCTACGATGACGCATGTTTTCAGTTCCCAGTAGCCAGTAACCAGTTTCGGTTGAGAATTTGCGTTGCCCAGTCCAGTTGCCGGCAGCCCGGCAGTCACTGGCAACTGACTGCCGGCTACTGACAACTGACAACTCAATAGTTCGACTCGCTGCCGTACATCGAGGGCAGCGACAGGCCCGACGAGCTGGTTTGGCTGCCGGGCACGGCGTTGCCGTGCTCGTCAATCTTCATTCCCAGTCCGAGGCCCATCGAGGAGAGAATCTCCTTGATCTCGTTGAGCGACTTGCGGCCGAAGTTCTTGGTCTTGAGCATCTCGGCTTCGGTCTTCTGCACCAGCTCGCCAATGGTCTGGATGTTGGCGTTCTTCAGGCAGTTGTAGCTGCGGACTGAGAGCTCCAATTCCTCGACCGAGCGATTCAGGTTTTCATTCCGGATCTCCGGCTTGTCTCCGGCGTGCGCGGCCTGCGCCTCCAGCTCTTCCTCAAAGTTGATGAAGATGTTCATGTGGTCCTTCAGCAACTTGGCGGCGAGTCCCAGCGCGTCGGCAGGCGTGACCGAGCCGTTGGTCCAGACTTCCAGCGCCAGCTTGTCATAATCGGTGATCTGCCCCAGACGGGCGGCTTCCACCGAGTAGTTGCACTTGCGCACCGGCGAATGCACCGAGTCGATGGGGATGAACCCGAGGCCAAGATCTTCGTCGAAGTTCTTATCGGCGGAGACATAGCCGCGGCCCTTCTTCAGGCGCATTTCCATGTCAAGCTTGCCACCCTCGCTGATGGTAGCGATGTAAACGTCCTTGTCGAGCACTTCAACGTCAGCGTCGGCCTCGATCATGCCGGAGGTGATGACGCCCGGCTTGTCGGCGCGCAAGTAGATGGCCTTGGGCGCGTCGCCGTTCATCCGAAATGGAATCTGCTTCAGGTTGAGGATGATGTCGGTCGCATCCTCTACCACTCCGGGAATGGACTGGAATTCGTGCAATACGCCTTCGATTTTGACCGCGGTGACCGCGGCGCCCTCAATGGAGGACAGCAACACGCGGCGCAGCGCGTTGCCAATGGTTGTACCAAAACCACGTTCGAACGGCTGCGCCCAGAAGTGACCGTACTTGTCGGTCAAGGTCTCGGTGTCAGTGGCAAGCCGTTTCGGTTTCTGAAATCCCTTCCAAAGCATTCGTAGCTCCTATCTGTCAGTTCGGGCCATGCTGCACGTCCGGTCGCCGCGGCGACGTGGACGGCTGATCTGGCGCGAAGATTGTAGGAAAATGCGACGCAGATTACTCTGTGCCGCCAGTCATTACTTGCTATACAGTTCCACGATCAACTGCTCATTGATGGGCAGGTTGATGTCATTGCGCGTGGGCAGCGAAAGCACTCGTCCCTTGTAAGCATCGCGGTCCACCTCCAACCACGCCGGCGGCGGCTGATGGCTGGCAAAGTCCTTGGCAACCTCCAGCAGGGCCAGCTTGCTGCTCGACTCGCGCACCGCGATCTCGTCGCCAACGTTCACCTGAAGCGACGGGATGTTGACCTTCTTCCCGTTGACCATCACGTGACCGTGACGCACAAGCTGGCGGGCTTGACGGCGTGCCACCGCGAACCCTAGGCGGTACACAACGTTGTCAAGCCGCCGCTCCAGTTGCTGGAGCAACATCTCGCCGGTGACGCCCTTGGTGCGGGCGGCGCGCTCGAAGTAGTTGCGGAATTGGCCTTCCTGGGTGAAGTAGATGCGCTTCGCCTTCTGCTTCTCGCGAAGTTGCAAGCCATAGCCCACAATCTTCGCCTTGCGGTCCTTGCCATGCTGGCCGGGGGCGAAATTGCGCTTTTCAATCGGACACTTGTCCGTGAAGCACTTTGAGCCTTTGAGGAACAGCTTCATGCCCTCGCGGCGGCAAAGGCGGCATACTGCGTCTTTGTACCGTGCCAAGTTACGTTCTCCTTCAGGATGCAGCCTGTGCATCCGGCAAGCGATCGGTTTACGGGCGCTTGGCGGCCTTTCGTCCCGATCGGAAATCAGTTGTTAGGGGCCAGGTGCCAGGGGGTTAGTGATTCTGGTTTCCCCAATAGCTAGCCCGCAATCGTCAAGGAATGAGGGCGGGGTCAGCTTACTAGTCCCAAGCCCCTGATCCCTAGACCCTTCTTCTCTTCGGCGGACGGCAGCCGTTGTGCGGCACCGGCGTCACGTCCTTTATGGTGCGCACGTCCAATCCGGCGGCCGAAAGAGCACGCACTGCCGACTCGCGTCCCGAGCCCGGGCCGCTGACCTGCACATCCACGCTGCGCATGCCGTGATCGCGCGCCTGGTTGGCGGCATTCATCGCGGCCTGCTGGGCCGCAAATGGCGTGCCTTTGCGCGATCCGCGAAAACCGAGAGAACCCGAACTCTTCCACGACACCGTGTTTCCCGTTGGATCGGAGATGGTGACGATGGTGTTGTTGAAGGATGCCTGGATGTGCACCAATCCGTGAGGAATGTGCTTGCGCTCCTTCTTCTTGAACTTCTTGGTCTTGCCCTTCTTGTCCGCCGCAGCGGATCCTGCTGGTTTAGCCATAGGTTATGTCTTTGCCGTTGATTTCTTCTTCTGGGCAACCGTGCCCTTGCGCGGGCCCTTGCGGGTGCGCGCGTTGGTATGGGTGCGCTGGCCACGAACCGGCAGACTGCGACGGTGGCGGTATCCGCGATAGGAACCGATTTCGATCAGCCGCTTGATGTGCATCGAGACGTCTTTGCGGAGATCGCCTTCGACGTTGCCTTCCTGCTCGATGACCTGACGAATGCGGTTGACCTCGTCTTCATTGAGGTCGCTCACCTTCTTCGTGGGCTCGACATTGGCTGCCGCGACAATCTTCGCCGCCCGGGAGACTCCAATCCCGAAGATATATGTCAGCGCAATTCTTATATGTTTGTTGCGTGGAAGATCCACGCCTGCAATACGTGCCATAGTTTCCCCGTAGCAATTAGCAACTAGCAATTAGCAATTAGCTAACCCGTTGCTCGAAGTTCCTTCTGTTAATACAAGGCTAGTTGCTAGCTGCTAAATTGCTAGTTGCTACCCTTGCCGTTGCTTGTGCTTGGCGTTCACGCAGATCACGCGCACCACGCCGTGACGGGTAATCACCTTGCACTTGTCACACATTTTCTTAACTGATGCCCGTACCTTCATAAAACCTCAGTAGCCAGTTGTTAGTAGTCAGTTGTCAGTTTTCGTCCGGATTCTCGGTTACTGACAACCGGCAACTGCTATTTGTAGCGATACACAATCCTGCCGCGAGTCAGGTCGTAGGGTGAAAGCTCTACCGCGACCCGGTCACCAGGAAGAATGCGAATGAAGTTCTTGCGCATCTTGCCGGAGACGTGCGCCAGCACCTGGTGCTTGTTCTCCAACTCCACTCGGAACATGGCGTTAGGCAAAGGCTCGATGACCGTTGCCATCACTTCAATCGCGTCTTCCTTACTCATTCAACCCCAAGAGACCAGTTGTCAGTTGCCGGTCGTCAGTTGTCAGAAATGCCCGCCAGTTCTCACAATTCCTCAGTGATAACTGGCAACTGGCCACCGACAACTACTCCGTTAAAATCATCGGCCCATTCTTCGTCACCGCAATGCAGTGTTCGAAGTGGGCGCTGCAGCTGCCGTCTTCTGTGACAGCGGTCCATTTGTCGTCAAGCACTCGCGTACCAGGCCCGCCCGCGTTCACCATGGGCTCAATTGCCAGCACCATGCCGGCGCGCAGCCTGGGACCATGCCCGGGCGTGCCGAAATTCGGCACCTGCGGATCTTCATGCAGACGAGTACCGATACCGTGCCCAACGAATTCGCGCACCACGCTAAAGCCGTTGGCTTCCACGTGCTGCTGCACCGCCGCTCCAACATCACCGACGGTATTTCCCGAGCGCGCCGCCTCGATTCCCAACAACAGCGAGTGGCGTGTTACTTCGATAAGCTTTTGTAACTCTGGCGAAATCGGCTCGCCCACTGGGACAGTAATGGCCGCATCGCCGTAGTAGCCGTCCAACACCACACCGCAATCGAGTGAAACAATATCTCCTGCCTTCAACACCCGCCGCTCTGAGGGAATGCCGTGTACGATCTCGTCATTCACCGAGGTGCAGAGCACGCAGGGATAATCGTAATAGCCCTTAAACGCCGACTTGGCGCCCAAGTCCCGGATCTTGCGCTCGGCCACCCGCTCCAGGTCCATGGTGGATATGCCCGGCGCAACCAGTTCCCTTGCCGCCTCGAGGACCTGGCGCACGATGTGCCCGCTGCGGCGCATCTTGTCGATTTCCGACTGTGACTTACACACGATTGACATTCTCGAGTGCGCCAAACATCTGTGCTGCTACCGCTTCCACGGGCTGGTTGCCGTCCACTTCAATCAGCCGGCGACGCGAGCCGTAATAGTCCACCAGGGGCAGCGTGAGCTGCTCGTAGGCTTTCAGGCGTTCCGCGATGACCTCTTCCGTATCGTCCCGGCGCTGCACCAATGGGGTGCCGTCACAATCACAAACGCCCGGGACCTTGGGAGGCTGGTAATAGACGTTGTAAATCAGCCCGCAGGTGGGACAAGAACGACGTCCGGTAAGCCGTTGCAGTAGTTGATTATACTCCACCACAAGGCGGATCACAACCGGCGGCGCATAGGCCCGCTGGCCCTGGGCGTCCTTGCCAGCCCGCATCTTTTCCAACTGCCCATCCAACCACTCAGCCTGCCGCACCGTCCGCGGAAAGCCATCCAAAATGAAGCCGCGAGCGCAATCCGGCTGTTGTAGCCGGTCGGCGACCATATCGCAAACCAGCTCGTCTGGAACCAGGTCGCCCCGCTCCATGACGGCCTTGGCCTTCACGCCCAGCTCCGTCTTGCGGGCCACGTTGTCCCGCAAGATGTCTCCGGTAGAGATCTGCGGGATGCCGAAAGCGTCAACTAGAAACTTCGCCTGCGTTCCCTTGCCGGCTCCCGGCGGCCCAAGCAGGATAATCGGACCGACTACCCGCTCCTTCGCGTTAGGGTTCACTGTTGCCGAAGCCTGCGCGCCCATGCTCAATACCCAGGCCCAAACATCGGCCTTTTCTGCCCGCCATGGCGGGCCGGAGCCTCCCGGTAGCTCCGAAAAGCAGGTGTCAGGGATTAGGGGTTAGGGTTTAGTAGTTTCAACTTCAAGCTGGTACTAACCCCTAGTCCCTAGCCCCTAGCCACTGCTTCACCACGCTGCCCTGCGCCCGCGGATGCGCCCGCTGCGTGGCGTGAATCCTTCATAGTGGCGCATCACCAGTTGCGACTCAATCTGGTTCACTGTGTCCATGGCTACACCGACGACGATCAGCAGCGATGTGCCGCCGAAATAGAAGTTCACCCCTAAGCCGTTCGTGACCCACGTCGGCAGTCGCTCGAAGAACGCGCCAATTGGGCCGTAGAGATGGTTGAGGTGAATGCCGGTGATCATCCACTCAGGGATGAACGAGATCAGAATCAGATACAGAGCACCCACCAGGGTAATGCGCGTCAAAATGTCATTGATGAAGTTTGCGGTCCGCGCTCCCGGCCGGATGCCGGGAATGAATCCGCCATACTTCCGCATATTGTCCGCAACCTCGTTGGGGTTGAAAACGATCGAAATATAGAAATATGCGAAGAAAATGATGCCCACGGCATAGAGCAGAGTGTAGAGCGGCTCACCCCACGACAGGGCACGCAACATCGGGCCGAAATATCGGTTGTCCTTGAAAAACGCCCCGGCGGTCTGGGGCAACGTCAACACCGAAGACGCGAAGATAACCGGCATCACGCCGCCGGAGTTCACGCGCAGGGGCAAGAAGGTGGACTGCCCACCCATGATCTTGCGGCCGACCACGCGCTTAGCGTACTGCACGGGAATTCGGCGCTCGCTGCGCTCAACGAAGACGATGAATGCCACGACGGCAATCATCAGCACCACCAGCAGCAACATCGCCGGGACGGTGAAGGCGCCCCAGGCCTGGGTCTTGACCTTGTCCCAGAGGTCGGCGACGCCGCGCGGTAGACCAACCACGATGCCGGCGAAAATCAGCAGCGACATGCCGTTGCCGACTCCGCGCTCTGTGATCTGCTCGCCCAGCCACATGATGAATACGCTGCCCGTGGTAAGGGTCAGCATGGTCATCAAAATGAAGGGAATGCCCGGATTGTTGACGAAGGCCACTCCGCCAGTCAGCGTCTGGCGTTGCAACGTAATGGCGATGCCAAGCGATTGCACCGCACTCAGCAGGAGGGTGAGATAACGCGTCCACTGGGTGATCTTCTTACGGCCCAGTTCGCCTTCCTTTTGGAGTTTGGCCAGCGGCTCGTAAACCACAGTCATCAACTGCAGGATGATGGACGCCGTGATGTACGGCATGATGCCGAGGGCGAAGATCGTTAACCGGCGCAGCTGGCCGCCGCTGAAAAGGTCCACGAAGCCGAGGAAGCTGCCGCGGTTCTGGTCGAAGAACTGGGAAAGCAGATCGGCGTTGATACCCGGCGTCGGAATGTGTCCGCCCAGGCGGTACACGAACAGCAGACCCAGCGTGAACAGGATCCGCTTACGCAGGTCAGGGACGCGGAATATGTTGGTCAACTTCTCAAGCATGCAAAACCTCGTTACAGCAGCTCGACCTTGCCACCAGCCTTCTCGATCTTTTCCCTGGCCGACTTCGAGAACCTGTGCGCGCGCACGGTGACGGCGCCCTTCAATTCGCCCTGTCCAAGTATCTTGACCAGCGTATTTTTCGAGCTGACCACGCCCGCTTTGCGAAGCGACTCAGGAGTGATCTCGCTCTCCCCGAGGCCGGCCAGGCGCTCGAGGTTGACCACTTCGTATTCCGTCTTGAAGATGTTGGTAAAGCCGCGCTTGGGCAGACGGCGGTGCAACGGCATCTGGCCGCCTTCAAAGCCGCGCATCAAGCGCGAACCGCTGCGCGATCCCTGGCCTTTATGGCCCCGGGTCGAGGTCTTGCCCATGCCTGAGCCCATACCGCGGCCTATGCGCTTGCGCTTTTCCGAGGCCTTCCGTGGTGCACGTAAATTGCTGAGATTCATTTTCGTACCTGTTCAGTGCTGACCGTTACTCTGATTACCGGTCGCTCGTCGCTAATTGCTTGCGCTGACAACTTTGACCAGATGCGGCACTTTCGCCACCATCCCGCGAATCGAGGGCGTGTCTTCGCGCTCGATTACCTGGTTCAATCGGGTAAAGCCCAATCCTTTGACCACCAGCTTGTGCTTGACGGGCGACGCGATGGCCGACCGTACCCACTTCAGCTGAATCTTTGCGCCCGGGTTCGTTACTGCCGCTTCCGTCTTCCTTCGAATGCGCGCCATCTTCACAGCTCCTCGACCGCTTTGCCACGCTGTGCTGCCACATCCTGGCGATCGCGCAACTTACCCAGGGCGTCGAACGTGGCCTTGATCACATTGTGCGGGTTGGTGGTTCCAATGGATTTGGTCAGCACATTTTGCACTCCGGCCGAGGTCATCACGGCGCGTACAGCACCGCCGGCGATTACGCCCGTGCCTTCTGCAGCCGGCTTCAGCAGCACCATGCCCGAACCGTAACGGCCCAGCACCTGGTGCGGGATGGTAGTCTGTGTCAGATTCACGCGCAGCAGGTTTTTCTTTGCCGCCTCGATTCCTTTGCGGATGGCCTGCGGAACTTCCTTGGCCTTGCCGGAGCCGTAGCCCACAACCGCAGAGGCGGGATCGCCCACGACCACCAGAGCCGCGAACGACAGGTTCTTGCCGCCCTTGACGACCTTGGTAACGCGGTTGATCGAGACCACCTGGTCCTTGAGCTGATACTGTCCGGCATCAAGCCTTTTCTTGACTGTTGGCATTACCCTTGCATCTCCTAGAATTCGAGTCCGGCTTCTCGCGCCGCATCGGCCAGCGCTTTTACACGGCCGTGGTAGAGGTATCCACCGCGGTCGAAAACCACCTTGTTGATGCCCTTTTGCTTGGCGCGCTCGGCAATCAGCTTGCCCACCTCTTTCGCCGATCCCACGTTGCCACCAGTTGGCCGCTTCTCGCCCTTGACGCCCTTGCCCTTCTCCACCGAGGTGGCCGAGACCAGCGTGACGCCCTGCGTGTCGTCAATGACCTGGGCGTAAATGTGGTTCACCGAACGATAAACATTGAGCCGCGGCCGCACCGCCGTGCCCAGAATCGTTTTGCGGATCCGGGTATGTACTTTTTGCCGCGTCTGATCTTTGGAAGTCTTGGTAATCATTGCTCGCTCTTCGCTGTTAGCTGTTAGCTCTTAGCCTTTAGCACTCGGCCGTTGCGCGGGGCGGCACTTCTAACCCCTAGCCCCTATTTCGCTCCAGTCTTGCCGACCTTCTTCTTGAGTCGCTCGCCGGTATAGCGCACGCCCTTGTTCTTGTACGGGTCAGGTGGACGCAGTGAGCGCATCTCAGCCGCGACGAACCCGACCTTCTGCCGATCGATGCCGCTGATGGTCAAGTGGGTCTGCTTATCGATCGCCACCTGGATGCCGGCTGGCAGTGGGTACTCGATGGGATGCGAATATCCCAGCGTGAACACCACCGTATCCTTGCCTTTCATCTCGGCGCGGTAGCCGATGCCGACGATGTCCAGTTCCTTGGACCAGCCCTTGGTGACGCCTTCCACTGAGTTGTTGACCAGTGCGCGCACCAGGCCATGCACAGCCGCTTTGGAATCATCTTCGCGGACGGCGACGATGTTGCCGTCCTTCTGCTCCAGCTTCACACCGGCAGGCATGTGTGTGGTGACTTCGCCCTTCGGTCCTTTGACCCGGACGGTGTTGCCGTCCACGGCGTACGTCACGCCTTTCGGCAACGGTATCGGTTTGTTTCCGATTCTCGACATAATTTAGCCTTTAGCTTTCAGCACTCGTCGCGCTAATAGACCTCACACAAGACCTCGCCGCCGACACCTTCCTTGCGCGCCTGCCGTCCGGTCATGACGCCTTTAGGCGTCGTCAGAATGCTGATGCCCAATCCGCCCAGCACACGCGGAATCTCGGTGTGCCCGACGTACACGCGGCAGCCGGGCCGCGAGACCCGCTTCAGGTCCGAAATGGGCGACGCGTTGTCGGAGCTGTACTTCAGCTGCACCCGCAGGACCTTTCGGCCCTCTTCCTCGACCGACTTGAAGTTGGAGATATAACCCTCTTCTTTCAGAATGCGGGCAATCTCGACCTTCAGCTTCGAGTAAGGAACGTCCACCTTCTGGTGGCGCGCCTTGATGGCGTTACGAACGCGCGTTAAGAAATCCGAGACCGGATCGGTCAAACTCATTTGCTTTGCATCTCCTCAAATCGTCGCCCGTTAGCTTACCCACCTACAATTTCCGTGGTCCCGCTCCAGGGAGCGCGCGTTATGCGCTCGGGAGCAAGTGTAAGAACCAGCCGCGACGGACTAACCAACTACTAATTACCAGCTCGACTTCGAAACCCCAGGGATCTCGCCCTTCAGCGCCAGCCCGCGGAAGCACAGACGGCAGATGCCGAACTTGCGCAGATACGCGCGCGGGCGTCCGCAGATCTTGCAGCGGTTGTGCTGCCGGGTGGAAAACTTGGGCTTCTTATTTGCCTTCGCTACATGTGATGTTCTGGCCATTGTTTCCTTGAGTTCGGAGCAACTAGCAACTAGCAACTAGCCGCTGCAATCTTGTAAGCACCTGTCCTTGCCGCTCTCACGACTAGTTGCTAGTTGCTAGTCGCGAGCTGCTACTGCCTGAACGGCATGCCCATGTGTTTCAACAGGGCGCGTGCCTGATCGTCGTTGCCGGCCGAGGTCACAATCGTGATGTTCATGCCCTTCAGCTTCTCCACCTTGGAGTAATCAATCTCCGGGAAGATCAGCTGATCCCGTACGCCCAAGGTGTAGTTGCCGCGTCCGTCGAAGGACTTGGTCCCCACACCGCGGAAGTCACGCACGCGCGGCAGGGCGACATTGACCAGTCGATCGAAGAATTCGTACATGCGGTCGCCCCGCAGCGTAACCATCACACCGATAGGCATGCCCTCGCGAACCTTGAATGCAGCAATCGACTTGCGCGCTTTCGTCACCACCGGTCTCTGCCCGGTGATCTGACCGACTTCGGTGACCGCAGGATCAATCAACTTGGCATTCTGCGTCGCATCGCCCACACCCATGTTGACTACGATCTTCTCCAGCTTTGGAGCAGCCATGGGGTTCTCAAGGTTGAACTCTTTCATCAGGGCCGGGCGCACTTCCTTGACATAGCGCTCGCGCAACCGCGCTGTCGCGCGATTGTTCGCCTTGGGCCGAGCCGGCTTTCCCGACGGCTGTTCTCCCGAGGCCTCAACCTGGTCGGGCTTCGCCTTCTTCCCCTGCGGCTTACCGGGAGCTCCTTGCGGCTGCCCTTTCTGTTTCTTCTCGTCTGCCATTACTCGTTATCTACCTTTCTCACGGTTTCGGATTTTGCACCGGTTCGTGAGGAACTCAATTAGCACTTAGCATTTGGCAATTAGCACTTGGCCAATGCTGGATCTACAAGGTCGCTGGCTAACTGCTAAATGCCAACTGCTATTTCTCCAACGTCGCTCCGCATCGCCGGCAAACGCGCACATGGCGGTCGCCGTGCTTTTCATGTCCGACACGCACCGGCCGGTTGCAGGAAGCGCACAGCAACATCACGTTGCTGATCGAGATCGGGCTTTCTTGCTCGGCAATACCACCCTTGATGTTGCGCTGCGGATTGGGGCGCACGTTCTTCTTCACCATCATCACGTGCTCAACCAATACCTTGCTCTCGTCCGGCATGACCCGCAGCACACGGCCCTGCTTGCCCTTGTCGCGTCCCGTAATCACCCGCACCTGATCGTTGCGGCGAATGTCAACTGTCTTCTGCATCTCTCTCCTCAACCAGCACTAGTTGCTAGTCGCTAGCTGCTAGTTGCTAAAGCACTTCCGGCGCAAGCGAAACAATCTTCAAAAACTTCTTTTCGCGCAGTTCGCGAGCCACGGGACCAAACACGCGGGTCCCAACCGGCTCGTGCACGTCATTGATCAGTACCGCGGCGTTCTGATCGAAGCGAATGTAGGTTCCGTCGCGGCGGCGATGTTCCTTGCGCGTCCTCACGATGACGGCCTTCACCACCGTACCCTTTTTGGCAGTGCCATCGGGGGCCGCTTCCTTTACTGCAGCGGTCACAATGTCGCCCAATCCCGCAACCAGGCCGGTGGAACCGCCCAGCGGCAGAATCATCTGCAGCTTGCGCGCGCCGGAATTGTCGGCGACATCGAGCATGGTCCTCATCATCACTGCCATAGTCGTATCTCCTTCCTGCCAAAGTCTTAACTGACAGGCTGCTCCTCGACCGGCGCGACCAACGCCGCGCGCTGCACGATCTCCTTCAACTGCCACCGCTTCAACTTGGAGAGCGGACGGGTCTCTTCGATCTTCACGAAATCGCCGAGATGCGCCGTGCCCTTCTCGTCATGCGCATAGAATTTCTTGCTGCGGGCCACCACGCGCTTATAAAACGGGTGCGCCTTCTGCCGCCGGACTTCGACCACGATGGTCTTGGCCATCTTGGTGGAGACCACTTTGCCAATCAGGGTCTTGCGACGACCGGCCTCGACTGCGTTGCTGGTTGCGGTTGTTTCAGCCATGTTCACTTCTTCTCCGTCGCAGCCGTCTTCTTTGTGGCCGCTTTCCTGGCTTTGGCCGGCATGCTGGTCGCCGCTTTTGTCTTCACGGCCGGCGCCTGAGGCGCCGACGCTCCGTTGCCGCCCGCCAGTTCTTTCTGACGCACAACGGTCTTGATGCGCGCGATGTCCTTCTTCAGCTCGCGTATCTTTTTCAGGCTCTCGGTCTGACCCATCTTCAATTGGAACTTCATCTTGAAGAGCTGGTCAGAGAGGTCGCGCTGCTGATGAATCAGCTCCGCGTCGGTCAGGTTTCTGATCTTCTCAATATTCATGTTCGAATCCCTAGTGAATCGCTTCGCGCTGCACGAACTTGGTGCGAAGCGGCAGCTTGTGCGAAGCCAGCCGCATGGCTTCGGCAGCGTCCGCCGGCGATACTCCTTCCATCTCGAAGAGGATCTTTCCCGGCCGAACCACCGCGACCCAGTGATCGGGCGCTCCCTTGCCTTTACCCATACGGGTTTCCGCCGGCTTCTTGGTGACGGGCTTGTCCGGGAACAGCCGGATCCAGATCTTGCCGCCGCGCTTGATGAACCGCGTCATGGCCACACGGCTTGCTTCGATCTGGCGGTCCGTGATCCAGCCCGGCTCCATGACCTTCAGGCCGAAGTCTCCGAAAGACAGCTCGCCGCCGCGCCAGGCCTTGCCGGCCATGCGTCCGCGTTGCTGCTTGCGATACTTCACTTTCTTTGGCATCAACATAGGTTTCAGTGGCTAGTGGTTAGTGGATAGTGGATAGAAATTCTCTCCACCCATTATTGCGCTCACTTACCCCAGCTCGCCTCCCGATCCTTTGTAGTCAGTTACCAGTCGCCAGTTTTTTTATCTATCCACTAGCCACTATCCACTGACCACTGCTCTAAAACACTCCCGATTGCACGGCCTGCGGTTCGCGGCGCTTTTCCTTGAAGATTTCGCCCTTGTACACCCAACACTTCACACCGATCTTGCCGTACGTGGTGTTGGCTTCGGAGAAACCGTAATCAATGTCGGCGCGCAGCGTGTGCAGCGGCAACCGTCCCTGCAGATACCATTCCGAACGCGCGATTTCGTTGCCGTTCAAGCGGCCGCTGACCCGCACCTTAATTCCCTTACAACCGAAGCGCAGCGCCGAATCCACAGCCTTGCGCATGGCGCGGCGGAAACCGACGCGCTTTTCCAACTGCAACGCGATATTCTCGGCGACCAACTGCGCATCGAGCTCCGGCTTGTGCACCTCCTGGATGTCAACATAAACGTCGCGGTTGGTGCGCTTCTGGATCTCGTGCTTCAGCTTGTCAATCTCCGCCCCTTTGCGCCCGATGATGATGCCGGGCCGCGCGGTGCGGATAATGATGCGCAGCTTGTTGCCGGGGCGCTCGATCTCAATCGAACTGACGCCCGCCGACTTGAGCTTGTCCTTCAGCTCTTCCTTCAGCTTGACGTCTTCCAGCAGCAGTTTGTCGTAGTCACGCTCTACGAACCAGCGTGACCTCCACGGCTTGGTAATGCCGAGGCGGAATCCGTATGGATGGACCTTCTGTCCCATAGTCTTGTTCTCCGCGACGACTGCCTTCGGCAGCGCCGCTAAACCTATTTCTTCTTCGGCTGCTTGGCCGGTCCCTTCTTCTTCTCGGGGGCCTTTTTCGCAGCCTTCTTCGCAGCTTTCTTGGCCGGAGCCCTCTTGACTACTTTCTTCGCAGCCTTCTTCGCGGGCGCTTCGCCGACCGTTTCAACCAATGTGGCCTTGCCGTTGCCGGATGTCTTTTCTTCCAGCGCAATCTCCAGGTGCGAGATGCGACGCTGATAGCGATAAGCACGGCCCATCGGCGCCGGACGGATACGCTTCATGCGCGGGCCGTCGTTGGCGATGGCGCGCTTCACGTACAACCGATCCACATCGACGTCGAGACCCTTCTCGGCACTCACGTAGTTGGCGTTCTCGACCGCCGAACGCAGCAGCTTGTACAACTGCGGGGCGATGCCCTGCCTGGCATACAGCAGGGTGTCCAGCGCTTCTTCCACCCGTCGTCCCTTGATGAGGTCCAGCACTAGGCGTGCCTTTTGCGGCGAGACGCGTACGTAATTCAGTTTGGCCGTGAATTCCATCTCGTCTCCTTACCGCGCCGGCGGCGCCGCTGGTTTCGCCGCTGTTTCTGTCGCCGCCTTCACCGAGTGTCCCTTAAAGCTGCGCGTCATGCTGAATTCGCCCAGCTTGTGGCCCACCATGTTCTCGGTGATGTACACCGGGATGAACTTCTTGCCGTTGTGCACCGCCAGCGTGTGTCCCACCATCTCGGGAATCACGGTCGAGCGGCGTGACCAGGTGCGCAACACCTTCTTCTCGTTGCGCTGGTTCATGTCCTCGATCTTGGCCTGCAGGTGCGAATCGATGAACGGACCCTTTTTTGTCGAACGTGCCATATCGCCTCAGTCCTACTTCTGTCTGCGGGTCACGATGAACTTATCGGTCCGCTTGTTGTTGCGTGTCTTGTAGCCCCGGGTCGGCTGGCCCCACGGGGTCACCGGGTGACGGCCGCCGCTCGTCTTGCCCTCACCGCCGCCATGCGGATGGTCCACCGGGTTCATGGCTACGCCGCGGTTCACCGGACGGCGTCCCAGCCAGCGGGTGCGTCCGGCCTTGCCAATGGAAATGTTCTCGTGATCGAGATTGCCGACCTGTCCAACGGTCGCCATGCAATCAACCAGCACCCGGCGCGTTTCCCCGGAAGGCAGCTTGAGCAGCGCGTAGTCGCCTTCTTTCGCGACCAACTGCGCCTGCGCTCCTGCGGAGCGGGCCATCTGCGCGCCCTTGCCCGGCTTCAGTTCGATGTTGTGCACCGTCGTGCCGGGAGGAATATTGCGCAAGGGTAGAGCATTGCCCACGAGAATGTCGGCCTCCGGACCGCTTACGACCTTCGCTCCAACCTTCAGGCCGACTGGGTAAACGATGTAGCGTTTCTCGCCGTCAGCGTAGTTCAGCAGCGCAATCCGAGCCGAACGATTGGGATCGTATTCGACGGAAGCGACGATGGCCGGAATTCCGAACTTGTCGCGTTTGAAGTCGATGATGCGGAGCTTGCGCTTGTGTCCGCCGCCACGGTGCCAGATCGTCAGGTCCCCGGAGTTGCGGCGTCCGCCGCTGCGCTGCTTGGGCTCGGTCAGCGGCTTGTACGGACGGCCCGTCGTCAGCTCATCGTTGACCGTAGTCGTCGTAAACCGTCGCGTCGGAGTTACCGGTCTGTAAGTTTTGATTGCCATGGTTCTACTCGTTTCGTATCAGCCTGCGCCGTTACAAGTTCTCCGCGTATTCGGGCATCTTCTCGCCTGACTTAAGGCGCACGTACGCCTTCTTCCAGTCGGCACGATGTCCCACGAACTTTCCCCGACGGCGCTCTTTGCCTTCGAAGTTGGCGGTGCGAACCGAATCCACCTTCACCTTGAAAATGCTCTGTACCGCCTGCTTGATTTCGGTCTTGCTGGCCTTGACGGCCACTTCGAAGACCAGGGTGCCTTCGGTTTCCTTCACGCCCAGGCCTTTCTCAGTGATGACCGGACGGCGAATAATCTGATAGGCCGACTTCATTACGCCGCCACCTCCGCGGGCTTGCGCTTGGGCGCGGAAGCCTTCAGCGAGTCCTGCAGTTTCTCCAGAGCCGGACGCGAGAAGATCGCCGTTTCGTGCCGTAGCAGGTGATAGGGATGCACCTGATTGCCGGCCAGCAGCTCTATACCTGAGAGGTTCCGCGAGCTGAGATGCAGGTTCTTCTCGGTCTCACCAATGTACTTTTCCACCAGCAGCGTCGTGCCCTTGGCGTTCAGTTTGTCTAGGGTCTTGCGGAATTCTTTGGTCTTCGGTTCCTTCAGCTCGAAGTTTTCCACCACTACCAGCTTGCCGTCAGCCAGCTTCGCCGCCAGCGCCGACCGCAGCGCGCCCAGCAGCTTCTTGCGCGGGAAGGCGTAGTCGTAAGAACGAGGCTGGGGTCCGTGCACCGTACCGCCATGCCGCCACAGTGGAGAGCGGATGGATCCCACTCGCGCGCGTCCGGTGCCCTTCTGCCGCCACAGCTTCTTGCCCGCGCCGCTAACCAGCTTGCGGTTCTTGGTGGCGTGCGTTCCGGCCCGCTGTCCGGCGCGGAAATGCTTTACCGCCTCCCACAGCAGGTCCTCGTTGACTGCTCCGAACACTTCATCGGCCAGCTCGAGGGAGCCCACTTTCTCGCCGCCCAGATTTAGTACGTCAATCTTCGCCATAACCTTGTCCAGTTGTCAGTAACCTAATCACTTGCTCTTTTTCGCCACCTGGCGCTTTGAAGCCTTCAGCGGGTCGATCGTGCCTGCGCCGCTGAATCCACGACGCTCTCTCGGCGGCTTTTTGGCCTTGGTAATCACCACGTAGCCGTCCTTCGGACCTGCCACGGCACCTTCCACCACGAGCAGGTTGTCATCCTTGTCCACGCCCAGTACGCGCAGGTTGCGCGTGGTAACGCGATCCACGCCCATGTGTCCCGACATCCGCATTCCCTTAAATACGCGTGACGGAAAGGCGGACGAGCCAATCGAACCGGTGATCTGGAACATCGAACCGTGCGATGCAGCGCCGCCGGCAAAGTGATGACGTCTCACGACGCCCGCGAATCCGCGCCCTTTGCTGGTCGCAACCACATCCACAAACTTCTCGCCTTCGAAAATGTCCACCAGCACCTTGTCGCCGGTCTTGGTTCCGTCCTGGCCCTCGCCGTCCACCACGATTCCCACTTCGCGCAGGAAGCGCATTGGTGGCAGGTTGTTCTTCGCCAGGTGCCCCTTCGCTGCCTTGGTCAGCCGCGACTCTTTGGTGAATTCCACCAGCCCGATTTGCGCTGCGTCGTAGCCATCCTTGGAGGCAGTCTTGCGCTGAGTCACAAAACAGGGACCGGCCTTCAGCACCGTGACTGGGTGAACATCACCCTTGTCATCGAAGAGCTGTGTCATGCCAACTTTCTTGCCGAGAATTCCGTTGACTGCCATTTTTATTTCCTTAACTCTGCTTCCTGTTTCCGCCGTTTGTTGCGACGGGGGCTTACGCCACGGAAGCTTTGTTTTTTGCTTTTCGCCGTTCGCTATTCGCCTTTCGCCAGATGCATGCACTCGCCTCTGGCGAAGAGCGAACAGCGAGAAGCGAATAGCGCCTACTTGTGTTCCTTTCCAAACGCCTTGATCTCCACGTCCACACCCGCCGGCAGCTCAAGCTTCATCAGCGCGTCCACGGTTTGCTGCGTGGGCTCGAGAATGTCGAGCAGACGCTTATGCGTGCGAATCTCAAACTGCTCGCGCGACTTCTTGTCCACGTGCGGCGAACGCAGCACGCAGTACTTGTTCTTCACCGTAGGCAGCGGAATCGGACCCGCAATTTGCGCCCCTGTGCGCTTCGCCGTGTCCACGATTTCGCCCGTGGACTGGTCAAGAATGCGATAGTCGTATGCTTTCAGCCGGATGCGGATTCGTTCTTTGCCAATCACGATAGTCGTCTCTCAAAGATCTTGTTCTAGGCTTATCGCCCGGCGGTCTCTGCCGCAGTTATAGAAGCGAGCGCAGCACGAAGCCACGCTCAGAAGAATTACGCAATAATCTCGGTGATGGTGCCGGCGCCCACGGTGCGGCCGCCTTCGCGGATCGCAAACCGCAACCCCTTCTCCATCGCCACCGGCGTGATCAGCTCGATCTCCAGGCTCACGTTGTCCCCCGGCATCACCATCTCCGTGCCTGCCGGCAGCGTCGCCACGCCCGTCACGTCCGTCGTCCGGAAGTAGAACTGCGGCCGGTAGCCCTTGAAGAACGGCGTGTGCCGTCCGCCTTCTTCCTTCGACAGCACGTATACCTCGCCCTTGAACTTGGTGTGCGGCGTGATCGAACCCGGCTTCGCCAGCACCATGCCGCGCTCCACGTCTTCCTTCGGGATGCCGCGCAGCAGCAGGCCGGCGTTGTCGCCCGCCATGCCTTCGTCCAACTGCTTCTTGAACATCTCTACGCCCGTCACCACCGTCTTGCGGGTCTCGCGGAAGCCCACAATCTCAACTTCCTCGCCCACCTTCACCTTGCCCCGCTCGATGCGCCCCGTCACCACCGTGCCCCGCCCCGAGATGGAGAAGATGTCTTCAATCGGCATCAGGAACGGCTTGTCCACGTCACGCGCCGGCAGCGGCACGTTCTTGTCCACCGCGTCCATCAGCTCTTCCACCTTGGTCTCCCACTGTGCCTCGCCATTGAGAGCCCCAAGAGCGCTGCCCCGCACCACCGGCACATCGTCGCCTGGGAAGCCGTACTTGCTCAGCAGCTCCCTGACCTCCATCTCCACCAGGTCGATCAGCTCGGGGTCTTCCACCGCATCGCACTTGTTCAGAAACACCAGCACGTAGGGCACGCCTACCTGGCGCGCCAGCAGCACGTGCTCCTTGGTCTGCGGCATCGGCCCGTCGGTCGCCGCCACCACCAGAATGGCGCCGTCCATCTGCGCCGCGCCAGTAATCATGTTCTTGATGTAGTCGGCGTGGCCCGGACAGTCCACGTGCGCGTAGTGCCGCGCCGCCGTCTCGTACTCCACGTGGGCGGTGGCAATGGTGATGCCGCGCTCGCGCTCTTCCGGCGCGTTGTCGATGGAGTCGAAGGAGCGGAACTGGATCTTCGGGTTGTGCTTGCCCAAGACCTTCGTGATGGCCGCCGTCAGCGTGGTCTTGCCGTGATCGATGTGCCCGATCGTCCCCACGTTCACGTGCGGCTTGCTGCGATCAAATTTCTCTTTCGCCATAATTGCTACTCTCCTCGAATCTTGCGGCTCTTCTTTTGACTCACGTCCACAAAACCCGCCACTCTCGGCTCCGGCTGCGGTGCAGGCTTAAAATCAACCACCGCAGTGGCGAAATAATCCCACTTCAACAACAGCATCGGAATAGACTCGCCCTCTGCATCCAGCAGAATCCATGCTCCGAGCTCATCAACGGCCTCCACATATGCCGTTAGTGCAGGGGTGTCAATAATTCCCTTCAGCGCAACCTTGCCTTCAGGCGACAGCCGAAAGCGTACAAAGTTACGCTCCAGAATCACCTGGCATCCCCAACAACCAGTTCTTCCCGACCGACCGCAGGCAAGATCAACCGCCTTAGTCTCTCCAATACCTCTAGCGCTGGTGAATCGATCACATCCTCCGCAAGCTCCAGAGGAATGACGACGTCCCTTATACCTTTGGGGGTGGCTATCCTCGCAATCCATCGAAGTTCAGTCGCTTCTCGAATAACAGCGCTCAGCACGTACCCAGGTCCGAGTCCCGAAAGTATTTGGTCGACACGTTCGCCCAAAAGTTCGCCTCGAATTTTGTTTCTCTGTTCGGCATAAGTCCCGGCAAGCACACCTCTTGCATAATCCTTCTCCGCGATTTCCATGCGCTTGGCAATTTCAGACTGCTCCTTGGACAGTTTAGGCAGTTCTTCCTCTGGAGCATGCATGGCTCTCTTCCAGTCTTCGGGCAATCCACCACCAGTTCCGCGGATATAAACGTTAAAATGCTGAGTCGCCATAACTTCTCCTACTTCGTCCCTGCCGGGCTTCTGCCCTGCACCTTGGCCACAATCTCCTCGGCCACCGAACGCGGTGCCTCCTCGTAGCGCGAGAAGTGCATGGAAAATGTCGCCCGTCCTTGCGTGTTCGAGCGCATCGTGGTCGCGTAGCCGAACATCTCCGCCAGCGGAACCATCGCCTTAATGACCTGCGATCCAGCGCGATGCTCGATGCCCTCGATGCGGCCGCGACGGCTGTTCAGGTCGCCAATGATGGTGCCCATGTACTCCTCCGGCACAACCACTTCCACCGACATCACCGGCTCCAGCAGCACCGGACTGGCCTTGCGCGCGGCCTCTTTGAACGCCATCGACCCGGCGATCTTGAAGGCCATCTCATTCGAATCCACATCGTGATAGCTGCCGTCGTAGAGTGTCGCCTTCACATCCACCATTTCGTAGCCGGCGAGAACACCGCCTTCCAGGGCTTCCTTGATACCCTGATCCACAGGTTTAATGAATTCCTTCGGGATCACGCCGCCCACGATCTCGTTGATGAACTCGTATCCCTTGCCGGGCTCGTTCGGCTCCAGCCGGATGCGTACGTGCCCGTATTGGCCGCTGCCGCCGGTCTGGCGGATGTACTTGCCTTCTGCCTGCGACTGCTTGCGGATGGTTTCGCGGTACGCCACCTGCGGCTTGCCGACATTGGCCTGAACGTTAAACTCGCGCATCATGCGGTCCACGATGATCTCCAGGTGGAGCTCACCCATGCCGCTGATGATGGTCTGCCCGCTGTCGGGATCGGTATTGACCTTGAAGGTCGGGTCTTCCTGCGCCAGCTTGCCCAACGCGACGCCCATTTTCTCCTGATCGCCCTTGGTCTTCGGTTCGACCGCGACTGAAATCACCGGCGCTGGAAATTCGATGGACTCAAGCACAATCGGGTGCTTCTCGTCACAGATCGTGTCGCCGGTGGTGACGTTCTTCAGCCCAACACAGGCGCAGATGTCGCCGGCATAAATCTCGCTGATCTCCTCGCGCTTGTTGGCGTGCATCTTGAGCAAACGGCCGATGCGCTCGGAACGCTGACGGCCGCTGTTGTACACGCTGTCGCCGGTCTTCAGTTGGCCAGAGTAAACGCGAATGAAGCTGAGCTGACCGACGAACGGGTCAGTCATGATCTTGAAGGCCAGCGCCGCAAACGGAGCCTTGTCATCGGCAGGACGCTCGACTTCTTTTCCGTTGTTGGGATCAGTCCCCTTCACCGGAGGAATGTCGATCGGGGAAGGCAAGTAGTCTACGACTGCATCGAGCAGCGGCTGCACACCCTTGTTCTTGAAAGCAGTGCCGCAGATCACCGGGAAGAGATTCATCTTCAGAGTTGCACGACGGAGCGCGGCCTTCAGCTCAGGCTCAGTGATCGCTTCGCCCTCGATGTACTTGTGCATCAGTTCGTCCTGGTCATCGTTCTCAACGACCGTCTCGACGAGCAACTGATGGAAGGCCGTGGCTTTCTTCTTGAGCTCGGCCGGGATCTCTTCGACGGAATACTCAGCGCCCATGGATTCGTCGTTCCACACGATCGCCTTCATGGTCATCAGGTCGATGACACCTTTGAACTTGTCTTCCTGGCCGATGGGAAGCTGAATGGCTACGGGGCGGGCATTCAGACGCTTGCGGATAGTATCGATGGCGTGCTCGAAATCGGCGCCCATCTTGTCCATTTTGTTGATGAAACAAATTCGCGGGACGCCGTATTTATCGGCCTGACGCCATACCGTCTCGGACTGCGGCTCGACTCCGTGCACGGCGTCAAAGACAGCACAGGCGCCGTCAAGCACGCGTAACGAGCGCTCCACCTCGGCGGTGAAGTCCACGTGGCCGGGTGTGTCAATAATGTTGATCCGAAAATCGTTCCAGAAGCATGTAGTCGCCGCTGACGTGATCGTGATGCCGCGCTCTTGCTCCTGCGCCATCCAATCCATCGTTGCAGTGCCTTCATGGACCTCACCAATACGGTGCGTGCGTCCTGTGTAGAACAGGATGCGCTCCGTGGTGGTGGTCTTACCGGCATCGATGTGGGCCATGATGCCGATATTCCTGCAACGCTCTAATGGAACTTCTCGTGGCAAAATCTTCTTCCGTTTCTCGCTCTACCAGCGGTAGTGGGCGAATGCCTTGTTGGCCTCGGCCATGCGGTGAACATCTTCCTTCTTCTTGATCGCCGCCCCGCGGTTGTTGGCCGCGTCCAATAACTCATTGGCCAGCTTATCCACCATGCCCTTCTCGCCACGCCCGCGGCTGTACGTCAAAATCCAGCGTATGGCCAGCGAGGTACGGCGGTCGGCATTGACTTCCACCGGGACCTGATAGTTGGCGCCCCCTACCCGGCGGGTCTTCACTTCCAGCACCGGCTTGGTGTTCTCCACTGCCTTTTTGAACAGCTTGAGCGCCTCGTCGCCGCCCTTTTCTTCCAGCTTCTTCATGGCTTTGTAGAAGATGGACTGTGAGGTGCTTTTCTTGCCGTCCCACATCATGGAGTTGACGAACTTGTTGACAAGCGTGGACTGGTAAACCGGATCGGCCAACGGTTCCCGCTTCGCGATATGTCCTTTTCTCGGCATAAATTCTCTCGGGGTCCCCGGCAGACGCCGCATTTGCGTCTGCTGGGGTGACTTTAAGCCTTCGGCCTCTTGGCCCCATACTTGGAACGGCCCTGCTTGCGATTGGCGACGCCCACGGAATCCAGAGTGCCGCGAACCACGTGGTAACGAACTCCCGGCAGGTCTTTCACACGGCCACCACGGATCAGCACGATCGAGTGCTCCTGCAAGTTGTGGCCGACGCCGGGAATGTAGGTCGTGACCTCGATGCCGTTAGTCAACCGGACGCGCGCGACCTTGCGCAGCGCGGAATTCGGCTTCTTCGGTGTCTGGGTGTACACGCGGGTACAGACCCCGCGCTTCTGCGGACACGACTGCAGCGCCGGACTGGCCGTCTTGTAATTTGGCGGCGTCCGCCCTTTACGCACTAACTGGTTGAATGTAGGCACTCTTTGCCGCTCCTAATGTTCCTAACTGTGAGCCGCGAACCGGCACAGCCACACCAATTGCACGCCCGCAAGCAGCACGCGCAAACGCTCAACCCTTCTAGGGGCTGGACAGCCAGTTGCCGTCCATACTTCCCCGCACACACGGGGAGTGTCGGTTTCCAATCAAGGTTAGGCGTACGACGGTGGCGCCGTGGTCGTTCCGCAAACCGGCGCTAGCCGCTGCGGAGGTTCAGAACGAAGGCACTCCGTTTCGTTGCCTCGGCCCGCATACCCACTGGAAAGCTCCAGAGGAAGCGCAGGCTCGTTTCAGCGAGGACATCCTGCCACCTCTACCCTTGCAGGATGCTTTCGTTTACTGCAGCACAGCCAGACACTACAGGCAGGCCAAAGGTAACTCGCAGAACTTTTCTAATATAACAACTCCGCTTCGGCGCGTCAATCATCCCTCGCGTTCGACGAACGTCGCAGGAGGGCAGACATTGCCCAAGCGGGAGCACAACAACTCCGACCGAGGCTTGGGGTTTCAAAACTCAACTGGTGTCCATGCGTAGAGGCGACCGCGGCTGGATACTCTGCTTGCCGAAAGGTGTTCATAACTTCTACACTGAGGGCTTTCCGCAAGGAACATTCTGCTTTCATGATCCGCCGGACCTTCTGGCCCGGTGGGGAGGGTACATGCGGCGGTTCGTAGTTTCTGTCCTGGCTGCACTTCTGGCGGTTATCTTTCTCCTTTTCCTCCCCGGTTGCGGCGGAGGTAGCGGCACCAAAACCCCGGCGGTTGCTTCCATCACTCTCACCCCCACGACCCTCTCGCTCAACGAGGGTGGTGTGGCGGGGATTTCCGCCACCGCGCAGAATTCTAGCGGGACGACCATTGCCGCCGACATCACGTTCACCAGCAGCAACACCAGCATCGCTAACGTCTCCACCGCCGGCCTGATTTGCGCCGGCGCGTGGGATTCCGTCTTCGTCAACTGCACCGCCAACAATGGGCAGTCCGGTGTCGGGCAGGTGACCATCACGGCAACTTCTGGCACTGCGACCGCCACCGCGACCGTCTATGTGCATTTGAAGGTCGATCGTGTCGTCGTTAATACGCCGAGTGGGTGCGTCAGCGTCGGCCAGGTGGCATCCGTGACCGCCTCAGCCTACAGCACTTCAGCTCCGGGATGTTCGCAAAGCGCCCCCTGCGACATCACCAGCACCGTGGGTCCTATCACTATCAACTCGAATGATCTAACCGTGGTCGCGAATTCGTCCGGCATAGAACCGACTTTCTCTTCGACCGACAACAGCCCAACCTACAACTCGGGTGGGACAATTACCGGTTCGAAAGGCCAAACCTGCAACCTGTCCAATTTCACCGTCGGGAACAACGGAGGAATCGATCCGGTTTATTCCTCGGTCACAAACAGCCCGACGTACTCCTCGGGCGGGACGGTCGTCGGTTCAAGCGGGCAAACCTGCAGTCTGACCAACTTCAACGGTGTCGACGGAGCAACCGCGACAGTTCCCTTGACCGGCACGAATACGATTGCCGGCGGAACCATCCTGACCATCACCAATGAAGGATCGGGCGGAACCGTCCCGCCCACAACTGCGGCCTTGAGTAACGGCACAGCCACGTGCAGCGGAATAGCAAATGTAGTCACCGCTCTCAACAACACCTTTGGCAGTGGCCAGACTGTCATCGGGGCCATGGCCACGGTAGCTCTGACAGGCTCGAATACCATCGCCAGCGGGACCCACCTTACTGTCACGGCGTCGGGATACGGCGCCAGCACGCCGCCGACGACGGCCACTCTGACTAATGGAAGTGCCACCTGCAGCGGTACGGCCAACGTGATTACGGACCTGACTCCCAGCGGCGTTTTCACAGCGCAGAATCCGGGTTCCACCACCATCTTCGGCAGCGTTTCAGGTGTCAACGGCATCAGCGTGCCTTACCTTACGTGCCCGGTGGTGTCCATCCTCGTGCATGACGCCAACTCCTCCAATACTTCGTTCACGATAAGCAAGGCAGGTACGCAGCCGCTGGTGGCTGATGTCCTTGACAGCAACGGACAATCCATTAAACCCCCGCTCACCTGGAGCTCTTCGTCCACCGCAAGTGCGACGGTGGTCGTGGGAACGTCCAGTACCACGGCAAGCGTTACCGGTATCGCGCCGGGGACGGCC
>Ga0335077_10000875_pt1 | contig 34412 bp, 36 predicted proteins | sample Lox_Sample_31_FD_207151 | JGI IMG/M metagenome (GOLD analysis project Ga0335077, IMG submission 207151) | Soil microbial communities from Loxahatchee National Wildlife Refuge, Florida, United States - Lox_Sample_3.1 | ecosystem: Environmental > Terrestrial > Soil > Wetlands | place: USA... | reverse complement strand
TTGGCCGGAGAGAGAGGGGCTCTGTGTGAGCCCGATTGCTACAAGGATAGGCCGAGAATTGCGAGAGCGATGTCATGAAGTTGTAAAAAGATTGTACAGAGCTGAGTGCCGGAAGGGGATGTATATGAAATTCCATTGGATTTGGCTGCTGCTAGCTGGTTCTGCGGTTGCCGGGCAAGGTCCTTCGAATCTGATTGGGAACATTCCGGGCCGAACGGCGGTCAGCCTTAACGGGGCGTGGCATGCGATCGTAGACCCATTCGACAACGGCCAAGGCTCGCATTTCTACCGGGATGAGAAGCCGCAGAACAAAACCGACCGGGTGGAATACAGCTTCGATCTCTCACCAGTCCTGAACGTGCCGGGAGACTGGAACACCCAGCGGGAGTCGTTGATCTTTTATGAAGGTTCGGTATGGTATCGGCGAGAGTTCAACTATCGCAAGAAGCCGGGTACGCGGGTTTTCATCCATTTTGGTGCGGCGAATTACCGCGCGGCCGCCTATCTGAATGGCGAAAAGCTGGGAGAACACGAAGGAGGTTTTACTCCCTTCGAGTTTGAGGTTACATCCCTTCTCCGCGAGGGCGGCAATTTCCTGATCGTCGAGGTGAACAATGCACGGCGGGCGGATGGAGTTCCGGCGTTGCGGTTCGATTGGTGGAACTACGGCGGGATCACACGGGATGTTGAGCTGGTTGAGGTGCCGGAGACGTTTATTCAGGACTACTCGTTGCAACTGGAGCGCGGGTCGGAAGCCGAAATCTCGGGATGGGTGCAGCTGAACGGAGCGCAAGCCGGGCAAAAGATCGGCATCGAGATTCCGGAGATCGGTGTCAACCACAGCTCTATAAGTGATGCCACAGGCCAGTCAAAGTTCATGTTCCGCGCAAAAGTCGATCGCTGGTCGCCTGACCATCCCAAGCTCTACGAAGTAGTGGTATCGAGCGGCAGGGATAGGGTGCGCGACCAGATTGGTTTTCGCACGATCGAGGTGCAGGGTGGTAAGGTTCTGCTGAACGGGCAGCCGATTTTCCTGCGCGGGATTTCGATGCATGAGGAGGCTCCATTCCGGGAGGGTCGGGTATTCAGCGCGGAGGATGCGCAGACGCTGTTGGGCTGGGTGAAGGAGTTAGGGTGTAATTTCGTGCGCTTGGCGCATTATCCGCATGGCGAGAATGAGGTCCGGTTGGCCGACCGCATGGGGTTGCTAGTGTGGTCCGAGATTCCGGTGTACTGGGACATTGACTGGACGAATCCCGCAACGCTCGAGAATGCCCGGGCGCAGTTGCGGGATATGATCGCGCGAGATCACAACCGTGCGGCGGTGATCTTGTGGTCGATTGCGAATGAGACTCCGGTCAAGGCGGAGCGGCTTGTGTTTCTTAAGCAACTTGCGGAGGAGGCAAGAGAGCTGGATTCGACCCGGCTGATCACTTCGGCGATGAACCACTTGGACACTACAAGCGAGGACCTGCGGACTCTGAGCGATCCATTGGGGGACGTTCTGGATGTGCTCGGACTCAACGAATATATGGGATGGTATTGGGGACGTCCGGAGGATGCCGACAAGATGCAGTGGAGTCTGAACTGGAACAAACCACTGATCGTGACTGAATTTGGAGGTGGGGCTCAGGCCGGACGCCACGGGGAGGCGGATGAGCGGTGGACGGAGGAATATCAGGACAGTCTGTTTCAACATCAGTTGGCAATGATTCAGAACATGCCAAACCTGGTGGGAATTACACCGTGGGTCCTGATGGATTTTCGGTCACCAATGCGACTGCTGCCGGGGGTGCAGGATTACCACAACCGTAAGGGAGTCATTTCGAATCGCGGGGAGAGGAAGAAGGCTTTTTATACCTTGCAGAAATTTTATCGTGAGATGATGACTGCACCTGTGCATTAACTCCGATGATAAAACGGATCCAACTGCGACAAAGCACGCTTGGAACTGCGACCCTGATTGGGGTCGTGCTGGACGATTCCCGCGCGCAACGTAGGGCCCAGGCCACTGTCTCTGCACCATCGGATTATGCTGCCGGCTGATACTCCAACCGAGATTCCGTAGCGCGGAACTCGGTTTCGGTTGATGGCAGAGTGATAGCAAGAAAGATCAACACGATTGTGGCGGTTGGAAACCAAGCTGGTGAGAAAGAGATCCAATAAAGGATTTCTCACACCAGTGATTATATAGTCCGTGAATACTGTGCCAATGATGAGGCTGGATAGTGCCAGCGCGGTCCAGTGAACGCTCGACCACTCTGTAGCTCGACCCCTCGATTTCACCCAGAGGTAAAGAAGTGGAAAGGCCGCCAAAAGGTAATGATGGCGGAAGCTTTCCGGAGATATAAGAAGGATGACCAGAGGAAGTACAGCCAGTTCGTTCACGAGGTATTTTGCGGAAGCTGACTTCTTCCAGAATTGGAGGAGCATTCCGAAGAAGAGGCACAAGCTTAGTGCCCTGTTAAGCAATGCAATGCCGAATGGTAGTACAGGAAGGTTCTGTACTCGAGCGGAACTTTACGGACATACACATCCGCTACAAAGCTGGGAAGAGATTTGCTGGCGAAGTAGGGTACTCCGCTAGAGAGCATGGGCATAACGCGAGTGAGCCAGAAGACATGATTGTGCCAACCCAATTGCCAGATTCCGATTGCTAGGAAAGTTGCCATCCAGAATGTATAAGCAATGAGCCAACGCCATTGCCGACGTAAGAGGAACACAAAAACCGCCAAGGCTGGGCTGAGCTTGATCATGGTCGCTATGGCAAAGCAAAATGCGGACCATATCGATGCCCGAGTTTGAACGAAGTAGACTCCTGAGACCCAGAGAAACAACACAAGGGCGTCTACCTGGCCCTGGAAAAGAGTTTCGATAAACGGGAAGAAGGAGAATCCAGCAGCCACGGCGATAACCAACAGGCCGAAAGAGTGCCGGCCATCGAATAACCCAATCGCGATGTAGAAAGCCGTCACTAGCATGAGAGTGCTGGCGAGCCGCCAACCCATGAGCGCCGTCGCTGGCGGCATGAGGGAAAGAGGTTCGTCGAGCAGGGCCATAAACGGCGGGGCCATGAAGCGGCCCGTGTTGCGAAGCCCAGAGGCTTCGGCCACTCGGCTCCACTCCGTGTTGGGTGGAACTGGATCGAGTAGATTCCTGAGTGTCAATTTCTCGCCGCCATAGGCGGGATAGTATAGCGTGCGGTCGCCATGATGTCGTGCCACATTGCCGGCGATGTAGTAGATTGGAAAGTCTTCTCCGGCCACTTTCGCGGGCCGCTCTCAGGAGCGAAAGCTTTGGATCTGCCGCTGCGCAAGGGAACTCAGCAGCAGAAGCAGAACGGTCAAGCCAGCGAATGATGTCCAGAGGTTCTCCCTCTGAATCTCCATAGTCGGCCCCCGGGGTGGGGCAACATCATACCATCGAGTCCTGCCTTTTGGGTCACAATGAAGCAAAAGACCCGGTGCTGATAACACCTTGCGCCATCATCGTTAGATTCTGAGTGGGAGGTCAGGCTTGGGTGCGGTCCTGGTACTCCTCGTGCCATGCCATCTGGATGGCTTCGAGTTTGCCTTCATTGGAGGCTTTTGGGTCGTCCCCGAAATCGGACAACTCTGTGACATAGCGGTGAAGGTCGGTGAAGCGCACCGTGAGTGGGTCGAGGTCAGGGTGGGATTCGGAGAGTTGGATGCCGAGGTCTTCGGCATCGTCCCACGTGAGTTTCTTGGGCATAGGTGGCTCCTATCGGGCGAGGCTGCCAGGTTTCAATGTTTCAAAGAAAACTTTCCTAATAGCCGCGGCTTAAGTTTGAAACCTTGAAGCCCTTCAGTGATGCTCCTCTGATACGTAATTGCGATTCCATGCCGGAATTTCCACAACCACTTTACCCGGCTTGACGATCTGTGCCTGGCAACCCAGACGCGAGTTGAGCTGGAGATCGGCCGCCATGTCAAGGCGATCGGCTTCGTCGTCGTCCATCTCGGAAAGGTTCTCGGCGCCTTCTTTCACCCACACATGACAGGTGGTGCAGGCGCAGTTGCCGCCGCAGGCGTGATCGAGCGGGATGCCGAAGTTCAGGGCAATGTCGAGGATGGATTCTTCTTTACCATGGTCCTCGTAGGGCAGTTTGCCGTGCTCGAATGTCACGGTCTTGCCTTCGGGGAGGAATGTGATCTGAACCAGATTTTCGGCCGGCGCTTCTGCGGTGGCGGTTCCGGCACCTTGGCTTTTTTCGTCGGACATTTTGACCTCAGTTCTGCATTTGTCAGTTCAGGACCGGTGCACTCCCAACAACGTGGACAGGTCCTTCGCGGCAAAGAGCGCCGCTCACGGATGACAAACTATTTAAATTCTGCTTTGGCCATGGGATGAGGCGCGGTTGGGCCTTCGCCCAGGTCGGTCTCGTCCATAGTCTTGCCTTTGAGTGCGCTTGAGACGGCCGTGTCCATCATCAGCTCAGCGAGGCGCATCGTGCACTGGTTCAGCGCGTCGATCGCCTTTCGGATCGCCTGATAGTCGTCCTCTTTATTGACTTCAGCAAGCGCCTTCTCCATTTTTGCGATCTGTTTCTTTTCGTTGCTGGTGAGTTGTCCCCAGGCCGGACCCTGTTTGCCTTTTTCCAACGCAGCGAGGATCGTTTGCGTCTCATTACGCGCTTCGATCAACTGGCGCTTGCGGAAATCTTCTTCGGCGTTGTCGAAGGAATCGAGGATCATGCTTTCGACTTGCTCATCCGTGAGGCCATAACTAGGTTGGACTTGAATCTCGGCCTGCTTCCCGCTCCGCTGCTCGCGCGCGGAAACGTTGAGGATGCCATTGGCATCGATAAGGAATTTGACTTCGACTCGGGGGATGCCGGCGGCCATGGGCGGAATGCCTTTCAAATCGAACCGGGCGAGGGAGCGGCAGTCTCTGGCCAGTTCTCGTTCGCCTTGCAGGACATGGATGGCGACATTGGCCTGACCGTCCACCTGCGTGGTGTAAAACTGCGTGGCGGACGCAGGGATCGTCGAGTTGCGGAGAATGATTTTGTCCGTTACGCCTCCGGCGACTTCGATGCCGAGCGAGAGCGGCGTCACGTCGAGCAGAAGCATGTTCTGCGTGGCTTGCGATCCGCCTGCGAGAATGTTGGCTTGTACTGCCGCGCCCAGGGCGACGACTTCGTCGGGATTGAGGTCCGTGTGCGGCACGCGTTGGAATAAGTCCTGCACCAGCGCACGAACGTTCGGGATACGTGTGGAGCCGCCGACAAGGACAACTTCGTCGATCTGCTCGGGCCTGAGGTTGGCGTCCTTCAGGGCTCGTTTGACCGGGCCTACCGTGCGGTCGATGATCGGCTGAATCAATTGCTCGAATTGCTCGCGGGTGATCTCGCGCTGGTAGCGCTTGTTCTGCTGAAGTTCGACGTCGAGCTTGACGGACGGCTGAGACGATAGGGCGATTTTCGCATCGATGACGGCTTTACGCATGGCTTGAACTGCTTCGGCGTTTCGCCGGAGGTCGATGCCCAAGTCGCCGCGGATATCGTCCAGTGCGATGCTGATCAGAAGATTGTCGATGTCATCACCGCCCAGATGGGTGTCGCCGTTTGTGGCGACCACCTCGAAGATGCCATCGTGCAGCTTGAGGATCGAAATATCGAAGGTGCCACCGCCCAGATCGTAGACGGCTATGATGCCGTTCTGTTTCTTGTCGAGGCCGTAGGCGAGCGAGGCAGCCGTAGGTTCATTCACAAGGCGAAGAACGTCCAATCCGGCGATGCGTCCCGCGTCTTTGGTGGCCTGGCGCTGCGCGTCATTGAAGTACGCGGGGACGGTGATGACTGCTCTTGTCACGGGTGCGCCAAAATAGCGTTCAGCGTTGCGCTTCAATTGGCGGAGAATCAGTGCGGAAATCTCCGGAGGAGTGAAGGTTTTTTCGCCTAGCTTGATGCGCAGCACTTCTCCTGGTTGCAAGTCTTCCGCCAAGCAGAACGGAAAGAGTTTGAGCTCTTCGTGAACGTCTTCGACGCCTCGGCCCATGAGTCGCTTGATCGAGTAGACGGAGCGCTCCGGGGTTTCGATCAGATAGCGGCGAGCGGAATTGCCGATCACGGGCTGATTGTTGTCATCAAGTGCGACCACTGAGGGGACCAAGTTGGAGCCGTCGTCGCCCGGGATCACGACGGGGGTGTCCCCTTGCATAAAGGCCACGAGCGAGTTCGTCGTGCCAAGGTCGATTCCGACGATGGGATCAGTACTCATCGAGTTTATTTTGCGATTTGAGTCATGAAATTGATTTGGATTCAATATGACTCATTCAGCTCATTCTTCCAATGCTGCGTTCACATCCCTCACAAGATTCCGGATGTAGTTGCGGCGGTTCAGTACATCTACCATTTTTGAGGTGATCTTCTGGCGTTCCTCGACTGGGGCCTTTGAACCATGATTGCGGTCTATCAGAGCATCCCAGTCAGCCCAGTATCGTTCCAGTTCCTGCAACAATGCGTCGTACTTGGTTTCCAGTGCGATCTTGTGTCGGGCGATTTCTGTGTTCAGGCTCGGGTCGTCCTCTCCCATTTTCTTGTTCATGCGCAGTTCCTCGAGTTGCATATTGAGCTCGAAGACCTCTTCAAGGAGGTCAGGCGGGACGATTTGCTTCTTCACCGCTCCCGTGGCTCGGGCCTGTTCAGTGGCGCTTTTGGATTGCTCCTCGAGTGCGACACCCTCCAGATGCAGCAGGTACTGGGTGCGCTTGATGGGGTCGCGGAGCGTGCGATAGGCATCGTTGAGCAGAGAGCTCTGCTCGAGGCTCCATTGCTGTTCTTGCGCACTAGAGCGGGCACTCAAGTCGGGATGAAGTTTGCGACTGAATTCGTAAAAGTCTTTCTCCAGTACGGAGATATCGATATTTAACTTCGGAGGCAGGCCGAAGAATGTGAAGTAGTCGACCGGGGCCGGCGGCTGGACTCTGCCACAAGAGCCGCAGAAGTGAGCGGCGCGCATAGCTCCACAAGACCAGCAGGTGTGCGTGTCCTGAGGTAGAGGTTTCGCGCCGATTTCTGTGACGTACTTTGTGGTCACGTTCTGGTTCCTCTCACAACCAACCGTATCCTTTTCCCGGGGTGATCCGGTGGCGCGTACATCTTGCGGGCGAGGCGCCCATTCGGCGGGCTCAGGGCAGGCCCGCGCCACACAGGAGCAGGCATCAGGCGGAGAATGAGGTTCCGCATCCGCAGGACTTCGTGGCCTGCGGGTTTACGAAAACGAATCCTTGCTGCATCAACGTTTCCTGGTAATCCAAGGTCATGCCGTGCAGGTAGATGAACGACTTGGGATCAACAAAAACCCTGACATCGGCAAACTGGAAAATCCGGTCGCGCTCGCGCGGCTGTGTGTCGAAGCGGATGTTATAGCTCAGGCCGGAACACCCGCCGCCCTGCACACCAAGACGCAGGCCTCCCTGCTCCGGCGAGATGCCTTCTTTGGCCATTGCGCTACGGATCTTCGCGATCGCCTTTTCGGTGACCGTGATGCCTTTCGCAGAGGCGGTGGTCGCGTTTTCAGTTGCCGTTGTCATAAACCAGCTTTGGCTAGTCTTGGAGCAGACAAGTGCTCGCAGGTCTCGACTTGCAGCTATTTCGCTTCGGCGGCTACAGGGTTTGCGGTGTCCTGTTTCTTCTTCCAGTCGCCAATGGCAGCGCGGATCGCGTCTTCGGCCAAGACCGAACAGTGAATTTTAACCGGAGGAAGCGAAAGTTCCTTCACGATTTCGGTGTTCTTGATGGCAAGTGCTTCGTCGATCGTTTTGCCCTTCACCCACTCGGTAGCCAGCGACGAAGAGGCGATCGCGGAACCGCACCCGAAGGTCTTGAACTTGGCGTCTTCAATGACGTTGGTTTGCGGATTGACCTTGATCTGCAATTTCATGACGTCGCCACACTCCGGGGCGCCGACCAGACCAGTGCCCACGTCGGCGCTGTTCTTGTCGAGCGAGCCGACGTTGCGGGGGTTGTTGTAGTGATCGATGACTTTGTCGCTATAGGCCATTCTGCTTCTCCTGAAATTGTTATGCCGTCCCTGAGGGACTCGTTTCTTTCCTGCTTACTTTCCCGGCGCTTCCGTGCCGGGCTTTCACATTCCGCCGTCACTAGGCTAGTTCACAAAATTCAACGCAAAGCACTCGGGCTATCACAAAAACTTCAATTGGCTCGGTGCTCGCAACTCGCTACTCTCCGGCCCACTTCACATCTTTCAGATTGATGCCCTCTTTGGCCATTTCGTAGAGCGGAGAGAGTTCGCGGAGCCGTTCCACAGTCTCAATAACCCGGTCGGCAACGTAGTCGACTTCGGCTTCGGTATTGAACCGCCCGATGCCAAAGCGGATCGAACTGTGGGCCAGGTCGTCTCCGGTGCCGAGTGCCTTCAATACATAAGATGGCTCAAGTGTCGCGGAGGTGCACGCCGATCCGCTGGAAACCGCAACGTCGTTGATGCCCATCAGCAGTGACTCGCCTTCGACATAGGCGAAACTGATGTTCAGGTTGCCGGGGAGGCGGTGCTCCATCGAACCGTTGATATAGACTTCGTCGAGCCTGCCCATGATCCGATCCCTCAGGCGATTGCGCAGACCGGCCAGGCGACAAGATTCCTGCGGCATCTCTGCCTGTGCTATCGCGCAGGCTTTGCCGAGGCCAACGATGCCGGGGACATTCAATGTCCCGGAACGCATCCCGCGCTCGTGGCCGCCGCCGTCGATAATTGCTGAAATCTGCACGCGTGGATTCTTACGACGAACGTACAGCGCGCCAACTCCCTTGGGGCCATACATCTTGTGCGCGGAGATCGAAGCCAGATCAATGTTCTGCTTGTTCACATCAAACGGAACCTTGCCGATCGCCTGAGTCGCATCGGTATGGAAGATCACGCCACGCTCATGACAGAGCTTGCCGATTTCAGCGACGGGTTGCAGGACGCCAATCTCGTTGTTGGCGGCCATGATCGTGACAAGAATCGTTTTGTCATCCATGGCGCGCTTGAGATCGTCAAGATCGATGAGGCCGTCTTTCTGTACCGGCAGGTAGGTCACGCGATAGCCATATTTCTCCAGGCGCTTGCAGGTATCGAGGACAGCCTTATGCTCGGTAACCGCTGTGATGATGTGGTTGCCCTTCTCGCGATACATCTCGGCGACACCTTTGAGGGCAAGGTTGTCGCTTTCAGTGGCGCCAGAGGTAAAAATGACCTCTTTCGTCGTTGCGCCGATCAGTTTGGCAAGGCGCTCGCGTGCGGTCTCGGTGCCTTCCTCGGCGGCCCACCCGAAGGAGTGGTTGCGGCTGGCGGAGTTGCCGAACTTCTCCATAAAGTAGGGCAGCATCTCTTCGAGGACTCGCGGGTCCATCGGAGTAGTGGCATGGTTGTCCATGTAGATGGGCAGTTTGACGCCCTTGCTATCGCTCACGCGAGCGTGGCTTTCAGCCTGGGGGATCTTTACATCCGTGCTCATTGATTGCTCTCCTGCTGGCTTAATTCCTTCGATGAATCTCGTAGTCTCAACGGTTCAACTGATCGTGACCAGCTCCGCCGGTTTGGTCGTCATGCTTCCTGTCTCTTCCGGTTCCTCTCGCATGTGCGAGATCTTGATGCGCTTCAAAACGGCCTCAATGCTCTCGTTCACCTTGCGCAACGGTTCGCGTATGTTACAGCGGTCGCTCTGGCCGCATTCGCCACGCGTGGTGACGCACGAGGTGATAAACAGTGGGCCGTCGATCGCCTGAATCACCTCAAAGGCAGAAATCGTATGTGCCGGGCGCGCTAAGGTGTAGCCGCCATTTGTGCCGTGCTGCGATTGCAGCAGTCCCGCCTTGGCCAGACGCTGAAGGATCTTAGCCAACGCCTCGGGGGGAATGCCGTAGGCGTCAGATACATCTTTGGCGCTACGGGAACCCATGCTGGCGCACTCGGCCAAATGCTTCATGGCCATAAGCGCGTAGTCGGCCTTCTTTGTCAACTTCAACAATGGCTTTCCTGGTCTGGATACCCGACTGACGTGGTCGGATATAAATCCGACTTTTTATGTCGCCATTTATTCTACGCCACCTGAAGACTTGGAGCAAGTTGGAGCAGGGAGTGGGCGCGAAGGCTCATCCAATGGTAAGTACTTTGGGCTGAGCGGTTTGATATTATCCGACAAAAGAGGTCGGAAATACTATGTCAGGATGGAGACATCGAAACCAATTCGCTTACGAATTCACAGGCGAGCGACACAAGAGGGCTTGACAAGGAGAAAAGCCGTTCTAAAATACCCAAAAATTTCGGCACAAAACCGTCCCATCGATGAATCGCAACCTCGGAAATATCCGGATCTCATGACCGCCAACTCACCTGCCTCTCCTGCGAACGTGAATACCAAGCAACCCTGCAAACATCCGCGTGTGCAAGTCGTGAGCCGCGATGAGGAATCAGAATTCGTGGAATGCAAGGAGTGCGGCGAGATCTTCGAGTCCAGCGAGTTCAAGGACATGAGTATTGAGGATCGGATTCAGGATCAGGAGATTTGATTTCCACGCTGGAGTGACTGCCGTAACGTACCTGCTGGTTTTGCTGTTGTTCCCACCGAAGTGACCCTGCTACTTTTCGATTAAAGGGGTGCGTTGGGGACTAGTCCGCCCTCTCTACTCATATGTCGAAGGTCGCCCTCGTCGTCGACGACTCGATGCTGATCCGCTACAGCCTATGCCGCTATCTGGAAGAACGCGGGTTCACGGTGGAGGCTGCGGTGAACGGGGCAGAGGCGATGGAAGTGCTATCTCGAGTGCATCCTGACCTGATCGTGACTGACATGCGCATGCCAAAGATGTCGGGCAGCGAGTTCATCACGGCCCTAAAAGGCAACCCGAAGACCTCGCGAATTCCGGTGCTCGTGGTGACCAGCAAGGCGAACGGCGCCTGCGAACCGGATCAAAGGGCGGACTTTGTGATTTACAAGGATATCGATGTCGAGACCCAGATGGATGCGGCTCTCGAGACGGTGATGAGCGAGCAGAGTCGTGGGCACTCGGCGGGGAGTTAGGCGATCCTGCCCTCAGAGGCGCGCGATAGGCGCCGGAGGGGTCTGGATCGCAAGAAGGTCAACTTAACTTCAACTCAGCTCCCGATCATCGTAGAGTCATTCCCGCCTCGGCCGAGAAGTCCACCGAAGCAAAATCCTTCGCCATGAATTTCGGATAGGCAGCAGCGGCAATCATCGCGGCGTTGTCGGTCGACAAGGGCCTGGAAGGGAAGAAGGCCGGCAGTCCACGCCTGGAGCCCTCGCGTTCAAAGGTTTGCCTCAATTCCAGATTCGCAGCCACTCCACCTGTGACGAACAGTGTGGCGACGTCGTAGGCATCTGCGGCTGCCAAAGTCTTTCCCACCAAATCTTCGATCATTGCCCGCTGGAATGATGCAACCAGGTCCAGTGTCCGCTTGTCGGAGTAAGTGAGGTAATCCTCCAGCTTGGGCTTTGTGATTCTCGACAGAGCTGCGCGCCGTGTTTCCGCCCCGGCGTGCATCTGCTGGGATTCAACGTATCGGAGCATGGCAGTTTTGATCCCACTGTACGAGAAATCAAAGCGCGGGCGGTCGTCACTGGGATCGACCGCGCGTTTATCCATGCGGCCTCGGCGGTCACGGTGCTTGATTTGCGCAGGGGGGAACTTCACGGCATACGGATCGCCGTGAGGAGCCAGGCGATCGATCACGGGGCCGCCGGGATATCCAAGGCCGAGCAGTTTGGCTACTTTGTCGAAAGCTTCTCCGGCCGCGTCGTCGCGCGTGTGACCAATGTTTTCGTAAGTCCAGGTCGACTCTTTTTGTGCGGCCAGGTAAAGATGCGTGTGGCCACCGGAGACCACCAGCGCCAGCACGGGGAATCGCAGATCGCGATTGCCCTTCTGGCGTTCTTCGAGCAGAACGGCGTGGATGTGGCCTTCGAGGTGGTTGACCGCGATGAGCGGTCTCTCGAGAGCAAACGCCAGGGCCTTGGCGTAGCTGATGCCGACCAGAAGAGCACCGGCGAGTCCAGGGCCTTGAGTAACAGCAATCGCGTCGACTGAGTCGTAGGTACGGTTGGCTTCCGCCAGCGCTTGACGAACTACAGGGACGATCGCGCGCAGGTGTTCGCGGGAAGCCAGCTCCGGGACGACCCCACCGTAGGGTTGGTGGGTGGCGATCTGAGAGGCGACGACATTCGAGATGAGCTGCTCTCCCGAGCGAACGACCGCCGCTGCGGTTTCGTCGCAAGAGCTTTCGATACCCAGGATATGAACGTCATACATGGCTTTCTAGTTTTTCAGTTTTGACTTGTGAGGCGCAAGTGCGGTTCCAGCCGCGGATTATGCTCGAGAAATCGTCGAAATCAGTATGGGAAAACCATACTTAAGATGCCGCAATCGGATTCGAACTCTGGTCAGGCGCTATCATGAAAAGGCATGCTCAAAGAGTTCGCCACGTCGATCGTTCAGACGCTACGAGACCGGAATTATCAGGCTTACCTGGTCGGCGGATGCGTGCGCGACCTGCTGCTGGGGCGGGAACCGAAGGACTACGACGTTGCGACAGATGCCACACCGAAACAGGTGATGGCGATCTTTCCAGAGACCTATGCCGTAGGTGCGCAATTCGGCGTGGTACTGGTCCCAGTTTCCGAGAATGAGAGCCCGGCTGATGTACCCACCTCCAAATCCACTGCGGTTGAGGTGGCAACGTTCCGCAGCGACATTGGATATTCCGATGGAAGGCATCCCGATGAGGTGCGTTTCAGCAAAGATCCGCGGGAAGACGTGGAGCGGCGCGACTTCACCATTAACGGAATGCTGCTTGATCCCCTGAGCGGGGAGGTGCTCGATTTTGTCGGCGGCCGAAATGATCTAAAGGCAGGAATCATCCGCACCGTTGGAGATCCGGGCCGGCGCTTCACCGAAGACAAATTGCGCATGTTGCGGGCGGTGCGGTTTGCAGCGCGGTTTGCGTACCAGATCGATCAGACCACTTTTGTGGCCATGCGGGATTTGGCGGAACAGATTCAAGTCGTCTCGCGGGAGCGCGTGCGCGATGAATTGACGCGCATGTTGACCGAAGGCCAGGCACGCCGGGCATTCCTGCTACTGGACGAATCGGCGTTGCTTCGGCAAGTGCTGCCGGAGATTTCGGCAATGAAGGGTGTTGAACAGCCACCGGAGTTTCACCCGGAGGGGGATGTGTTTGTACACACTCTGCTTCTGCTGGATTGTCTGCCGCATCCTTGCCCGATGACTTTGGCTTGGGGTGCCTTACTGCACGATGTCGGGAAACCTCCGACGTTTCGCGTGGCGGAGAGAATTCGTTTCGACGGGCACGTAGAGATCGGCGTGAAGATGGCGGAGGCGATCTGCGAGCGGCTTCGTTTTTCGAACGACGAAACGGCGCAGATCCTGGCGCTGGTCGACAATCACATGCGCTTTGCAGATGCCCTGCGGATGAATCAGGCGACACTCAAGAAATTCATGCGCCTGCCATGCTTTGAGGAGCATCTGCTGCTCCATCGTGCAGACTGCCTGGCGAGCCACCAAAATCTTGCGACTTACGATTTCCTGCGTAATAAGATGGAGGAAATCTCGCCGGAAACGATGCGCCCACAGCTTCTGGTTAATGGCGACGATCTGATCGCCGAAGGGCATATCCCGGGACCGAAGTTCCGCGAGATCCTGACCGCGGTGGAGGACGCGCAGTTGGAAGGCCGGTTAGCATCGCGCGAAGCCGCTCTGGAGTTTGTGCGCCGCGAATTTCCCGCCTGAGCCGGTACCAAACTGCGATGTTAGAATCTTCCTTGCGTCGCAGGAGTTTTCTTTGGAGCAAGCCGGATCAGAGCTGGAACGGATTGTCGCACGATCGTTGCGGCAGGCGCCTCCAGCGCAGGCGCCCTTGATGGCGTGGCCGGTAGTGTGTGGGTCGGCGGTCGCGGAACGCACGCGAGCTTTAAGTTTTGTCGACGGGGTACTGCGGGTTGCCGTTGCGGATGCGGGATGGAAGTCTGAGCTGCAAGACCTCGCTCCGCGATATTTGGCGTGTATCAATCGTTACACCGTGGAAGCCGTGCGGAAAATTGAGTTCGTCGTCACGTGACGTGAGATTCTGGAAGAGGAGATCCGCTGATTTTCGTGCATGAAAGTTACCGATAAAGACGTCGTTTACGTGGCCGACCTGGCGAACCTCGAACTAACCGATGACGAACGTCGCGGGATGGTGCGCGATCTAAATTCCATCCTTGACTATGTTGATCGACTGAACGAACTGGATACCTCCGACGTCCCGCCCATGGCGCAGGTCTCGGACCGCTGCGGATTGGATAAGTCTAAACAGGGCAGCGAGCGGCTTGCGTATGCGATGCGGGAGGATGTACCCGAGGGATTGCGCAAGTCGTTGCCGCATGAAGAAGCACTCGCCAATGCACCGGATGCCGGCGAGCAGTTTTTCCGGGTTCCCAAGGTAATCGAGCGCTAGCAGAATGGACCCAATTTCACTGACCATTGATGCGGCCCGGTCGGCCGTGCAGGAAGGCCGAACCACTGCCCTTGCGATGGCAGAAGCGCACTACGCCCGGATTCAGAAAGAGGACGGGCAGATTGGTGCGTTTCTGACGCTCTCGAGGGAGCGTGCTCTTGAGCAGGCGGATCGCATTGATCGGATGGCCGCCGAGGGCAAGGCACTACCACCGCTTGCGGGCGTGCCAGTTGGAATCAAGGACGTGATGAGCACCCGGGGCGTGCGCACGACCGCGGGGTCGAGAATCCTCGAAAAATATGTGCCGCCATATGACTGCACGGCCGTCGCGCGATTAGAGGAGGCAGGCGCGGTTGTGCTCGGGAAGATGAACTGCGACGAGTTCGCCATGGGCTCTTCAAACGAGAATTCGGGATACCAGCCTGTGCGCAATCCTCGAGATTTGACGCGGGTTCCGGGTGGTTCTTCGGGTGGATCGGCGGCCGCTGTGGCGGCAGATATGGCTGTGTTCACGCTCGGGTCGGATACGGGGGGATCGATCCGCCAGCCGGCGTCTTTCTGCGGAGTGGTCGGTTTGATGCCTACATATGGGCGAGTTTCGCGATACGGGCTGATAGCGTTCGCATCGTCTCTTGATCACATAGGACCATTGACTAAGACGGTAAAGGACGCGGCCTCGGTCTTGCGGACGATTGCGGGACGCGATTCGATGGATTCGACTTCGGCGGAGGTTCCCGTACCCGATTATGTGGCCGAACTGGAAAAGCCCGTGCGGGGGCTAAAGATCGGGGTCGCCAAGGAATATTTTGGCGAAGGCTTGGATGAGGAAGTGCGCGTTGCTGTCGAAAACGCAATCGAAAAGCTTAAGAGCTTAGGATGCGAAGTTGTGCCCGTCTCGCTTCCACACACGCCATACGCTATCCCGACCTACTATCTGATTGCGACGGCGGAGGCATCATCGAACCTGGCGCGGTATGACGGTGTTCGGTATAGCCACAGGGCACGCGGGGTCAGAACGTTATCCGAGATGTACCGGCGCAGTCGGGATGAAGGCTTTGGGGCTGAGGTCAAGCGGCGAATCATGCTCGGCACGTATGCGTTGAGCGCAGGATACTACGACGCCTATTACCTGAAAGCCCAAAAGGTCCGCACGCTCCTTACGCGCGATTTCGATGAGGCCTTTCAGAAGGTGGATGCCATTGTGACGCCCACCAGTCCGACGGCAGCGTTCCGGTTGGGAGAGAAAGCGAATGACCCGCTGGCCATGTATTTGGCGGACATCTACACCGTGACCGCCGATCTGGCAGGCATTCCCGGGATCTCGATTCCATGTGGTGAGACGCGGGAGAAATTGCCGATTGGGCTTCAGATTTTGGGGAAGCATTTCGACGAGGCTACAATTCTGCGCGTGGCCCATGCATACGAACATGCCGCAGGAGCCGTCGCGGCACGTGCATAGATCCTTCGTTTCACGATGCATAGTAGCCATTGTTTAGAGTGGCTTGTAGTAGGACTCGCCTGCACAGGCTCGGCACAGTACTTTCCCATCGTGCCGCACTTCTCTTCGAAAATTAATGCCCTCGCCACACTGCGCACAGACCACGCGCTCACCTTTGTATCCGGGAAATTCTTCTGGCGGTAAATCGACTTTCACCCACTGTGTGGTGAACAGGGCGTCATCGGACATCTCGCGATAGGCGAGCATTTGCTGCTGGTTTTTGCTTTCGAGTTCGGGATGCATTTGGCGGGCAAGGGCTTTGGAAGATTCCTTCGCGGAAATGCGAACCGCATTTCCGCTCTCAATATCAACGAATGTCGCTGCTATCTTTCCCCAGTCGCGAAATTTCAGAGCACGCTTGCCGAGACGGCATCCGGTTACGACGCCGACGGCGTCGGTCGCACAGCGGTCGATCTCGACGATCGTAACGAGCCGCTTGCGGTCCTTGCCGTGCGGATCATCGATGCCAAGTGTTTTCAGTCCCAACATAGCGAGACGCACACCGAGGACTTGCCCGGCGCAGAGGTGGCCGTGGGCTTGTTCGGCGTCGCGGAGGTATTCGTCGAGGGATTTCACAATTTAGCTGTGAGCTCTCAGCCGTCGGGGTTCAGCTTAACATCGACCCGCAGGATATGAGTGAATGCAAATATATTCCCTCTACCGCTTTCATTCCGCCCGAAGCGGAGGATGACGCGGCGGGTAGTTTAGGGCAGCAGATTCACTTTCTGCGCCAGCGGATGCCGTCTTTCGTGATTTCCACGAGGACGCCCGCTTCGGCAAGTTCGGCGCGGATGGCGTCGGACTTGTTAAAGTCGCGACCGGCACGGGATGCTTTCATCTCGGCGATTTTCGCTTCAATGTCGGCGTCGGACAGTTGCGCTGACTGCAGCGCATCGCGGAGCTCCAGGCTGATGTCCTTATCGCGTCCTTCGGATTGAGCCCACTGCAGGACCCGTTTCATTTTCGGAAGATCGTCGTCGTGGAGAACCGCAAAAATTTCGTCGAATTTGTTAAGGGCTGCAAGCAGCGCCGGAACATCTTCCTTCATAACACCGCCAGTGTCGAACGCGGTGTTGGCCTGCCGGACCATTTCGAAGATTGCGGCCTGTGCCTGCGCAGTATTCAAATCGTCTTCGAGGGCGCCGCGCACGCGGTCGATCGTGTCAGCAGCCAGCTTCTGCATCTGTTCGTGGGAACCTTCCGGGAAACTACCCGCGCTCAGACGGAGCCGGAAATTTCGCAGGCGATCTACTGAAACTGCGGCTTGCTTGAGTCCATCGAAGGTGAAGTTCAGTTGATTGCGATAGGGGACAGAGGCTAGCAGGTAGCGGATCGAGGAGGGTTTGTGTCCCTTGAGAACCAAATCGCGGAGAGTAAAGAAGTTCCCCAGGCTCTTCGACATCTTTTCGCCTTCGACCAAAAGAAAACGCGCGTGGAACCAGAAGTGGGCGAAGGGCTTGCCGGTCAGGGATTCCGACTGGGCAATCTCGTTTTCGTGATGGGGGAAGATGAGATCTTCGCCACCAGCATGAAGGTCGAAGCTCTGGCCGAGTTCCTCCATGGACATGACCGAGCATTCCAGGTGCCAGCCTGGACGGCCTGGACCGATCACCGTATCCCACGAAGCCTCGCCTGGCTTAGGAGCTTTCCAGACGGCAAAATCTCGTGCACTGTCTTTGTCGTATTCGTCGACGTCGACCCGCGCGCCATCAAGCATGCTGCTCAAGTCTTTTTTGGAGAGCTTGCCGTACTGTGGGAACTTGGCGATCCGGAAATAGTACGAGCCGTCGTCGGTGCGGTAAGCGATGCCTTTCTCTGCAAGCCGCGCGACGAAATCGGCCATTTCTGGAATGTGCTCAGTAGCGCGAACCAGGATCGGTTGCTCGATTCCGATCATGGCGGAGTCTTCAAGGAATGCCTTTTCGTATTTTGCGGTGTACTGCTGAACCGTGACGCCGTCGCGGGCGGAATTCCGGATGATCTTGTCGTCGATATCGGTGATATTCATCACATGCCGGACTTGGTATCCGCTCTGCCGGAGAAAGCGATACAGAAGATCGACTGCGACGAATGTGCGAAAGTTGCCGATGTGTCCGTAGTCGTAGACAGTGGGCCCGCAGGCATACATGCGGACCTCGGAGTCACGGAGAGGACGGAATTCCTCGATTTGCGACGACATCGTATTGAACAGGCGAAGAGGCATATGAATTTTTGTTCGCCGAACGAACTTAAGATTCTAGGGGGCTGGGGAAAAGGCGGTCAAATCCGCGTCAGGAAGAGCGTGCGTCAGGTGCTGGCGGCGGAGTATGGGTATGCTCGCGCAGTCGATGTTGCACGAGAATCACATAGTGCAGAGCGGAAAGGATGGTGAAACAGAATGTTGCGCGAAGGAATACGGTTCGGGCGATCCAGATCCAGCGTAGGGGCTTCACTTGCAGTAAGAGCACGAAAAAAACGGCGCTGATCTGAGAAAAAGTGTTCGCCTTGCCGAAAATACTTGGGCGGAAATTGCGCAGGCCGGCTATCGCAAACAGCACAGCGCTGGCGGCCAGAATCGAGATGTCGCGGCTGAAGACCAGTACTGTGAATTTCCATGGAATCTTGTGCAAGATGGAGAGCACCAGGAATAACGTACTAAGTAGAAGTTTGTCGGCGATGGGGTCGAGATACTGACCAAGGAGAGTCTGTTGATGGAGCCTGCGGGCCAGCAAGCCGTCGAGGCCATCACTGAATCCGGCGACAACAAAGAGGATGAGCGCCCGAGCATAATGTCCATCAGCCAGATCGATGACAATGAACGGTACGAAGATCATCCGCAGCAGAGTCAACTGATTGGGGGCAGTGAAGACTTGCGAGAACTTCACGCCGGCTCCTTGGATGCATGCCGGGTAGATTCGTGGCGAGGGGCCAGAGCTGTGGAAGGCTCCAAGCCGGTCTTGGCTAGAAAACGTTGCGAGAGCGAAGGTAGAGTTCCGTCCGGGAGATCGAGTTCGACGCGCTCAATTCGGTGCATGGGGAAGAAGACGACGGCGGGAGTAAACGGGTCGCCATCCCGGACCATCACGGTCAAATCCTCAAATGAGGCCAACTCTGCTCCGCTCAAGCTCAAGCCTTCGGAGGCGAGTGCGAGAATCATCCCCCAGAATTTTTCGCGCGGATTGCACAGGGTGACGATGACCAGCGCTCCCGGAGCAAACGGCGCGCTACCGGTAGGAGTGATTCCATTCTTCTCCATGTCACGATTGTCGCTGGGAGGGGCGCCCATTGCAAATCGAGGATCCACAAAATCGCACGGTTTGGGCCGGATGAAAAACTCCGGTATGCTGAGCGGAAAGCAAGGGGCCAGAACTCGTGATCGAATTTCGAAATGTCTCCTATCAGGTGAATGGGATTCAGGTGCTCAGAGGTCTGACTCTGCACGTAGCACGCGGCGAGACGCTGGTGCTACTGGGCCGCAGTGGCTCGGGAAAAACAACGACGCTAAAACTGGTGAATCGTCTGGTTTCACCGAGTTCGGGCGAGATCCTTGTGCACGGCACGCCACAGGAGCAAATTGACGTTATCAGGTTGCGGCGGTGTATCGGCTACGTCATCCAGGAAGTCGGGCTTTTCCCGCACTTTAATGTCGAGCGGAACATAGGTCTGCTGCCGAAAATCGAGGGCTGGCCCGAGGATCGAATACGAGCACGTGTCCGGCAGATGTTTCAGCTGGTGGGGCTTCCGGAAGAGCTTGCTTCACGCTATCCGCATCAACTCTCAGGTGGGCAGCGGCAGCGGGTGGGGGTCGCTCGTGCCCTTGCGGCCGATCCGTCGATTCTCCTGATGGATGAGCCGTTTGGCGCGCTAGATCCACTTACGCGAGACGATGTCCAGCGGGAATTTCTCTTGCTGCAACAACGCTTGCAGAAAACGGTCGTGTTCGTGACCCATGATCTGCGGGAGGCGTTGCGGTTGGGGTCGAGGATCGCATTGATGGAAGCGGGGAAGCTCGTGACTGTGGTGACCCCAGCGGAGTTTCTGAAATCTTCCGATCCGTGGGCTTCCGCCTACATCCGCGCATTTGGGGACGGGCTGGAATCGGCAGTGAATCGAGGGACGTCATGAATGTACTGCAGTTCATACTTCAAAACCGCACGCAGGTGCTGGAACTCACCGTGGAGCACCTGTGGCTGGTTGGGTGGTCTACTTTTCTGGCCGCCCTGATCGGCATCCCACTAGGGATTCTGATCGCGCACTGGACACGACTGAACAAGCCGGTTCTCGCCGGGGCAAACATCATTCAGACGATTCCGAGCCTCGCCCTGTTTGGATTTTTGCTGCCGGTGCCGTGGTTGGGAGAGCGGGTGGACCGTTTGGCAATCCTGGCGCTGACGTTGTACGCGCTGCTGCCGATAATCCGTAACACCTACGAGGGTATCCGCGGAGTGGATGCGGCCGTGGTGGAAGCGGGGCGCGGTATGGGGCTGACCGAATCTCAACTTTTGTTCCAGATCGAGTTGCCCCTGGCCTTGAGCGTCATCCTTTCTGGAGTTCGCGTGGCCGCGGTGATTTGCGTAGGATTGGCCACCATAGCAGCGGCCATTGGTGCCGGTGGCCTGGGCGAATTCATTTTTCGTGGCCTGGCTATGGTCGACAATCGCGTCATCCTAGCGGGTGCGATTCCGGCAGCGATACTGGCGCTGCTTGCGGATTTTGGCGTGGGCTGGATCGAGAAACGGTTGAGACCACGATGACCAGATCCCCAGCGATGGTCGCATTCGTACTATGCGGAGTTTTCCTCTTGTCGTGTTCCCCTTCGCATTCAGACCGAATTGTCATAGGGTCGAAGAACTTCACCGAATCGTTCATCCTGGGGGAGCTGCTGGCGCAGCAGATCGAAGCACACACCCGCCTGAAAGTCGAGCGGCGCTTCTATCTCGCCGGAACTTACATTTGTCAGCAGGCGATACTGGCAGGTCGAATCGATATCTACCCGGAATATACCGGCACGGCGCTTACGGCGATTCTGAAACAGCCCATCTCCCGCGATAAGCCGGATGTATATCAGCGTGTAAAGAACCAATATGAGCAGAAATTTGGGCTCACCCTTGGGCCGGCCTTCGGATTTAACGACACGTTTGCTATGGAGATTCGTGGAGAGGAAGCACGGCGATTGAGCGTGCGGACCTTGTCGCAGGCGGCTCAATATGCCCCGCAATGGCGAGCGGGGTTCGGATACGAATTCATGGAGCGACCGGATGGGTATACGGGACTAGTCGCGACCTATAGTCTGCGTTTTGCCGAGCAGCCGCGCATCATGGATCTCGGTCTGCTGGCACGGGCACTGAAGGAGCGGCAGATCGATTTCGCCGGAGGAAATGCGACCGATGGGCTGATTCCGGCTCTAGATCTGTTTGTTCTGGAGGATGACCGCCATTACTTTCCGCCGTACGAAGCTGTGCCGGTGATCCAGCAGCAGATGCTGCATCGGCATCCGGAAGTCGCAAGCGCACTGGCGGAGTTGAGCGCGAAGATCTCCGATGCTGAAATGCAGCGGATGAATTACGAGGTGGATGCGGAACATCGCGATACGCAGGATGTCGCGCGTGAGTTTCTCAGAGCAAAGAAGCTGGTGCCTTAAGACCGTACTCAGATTGAGAGAAAACCTTCCATGGTGACGACTGCTTTTCCTGTGAGCAGCACGCGATCTCCTTTTAATTCACACCACAGTACGCCTCCACGTTCCGAGAGTTGACGTGCATGCAGCTTTGTTTTCCCAAAGCGCCCCGCCCAATACGGGGTCAGGAGACAATGAGCCGATCCGGTAACCGGATCTTCCGGAATACCGTAGCTTGGGGCGAAATACCGCGATACGAAGTCGGCATCGGTGCCGGGTGCCGTGACCGCGACGACAAATGGGTGAAGATCTTCAAGCATCGCAAAGTTCGGGCGCAGATTCTCAATCACATCCTGGGAGTCAAATACAACGATGTAGGTGTTATTAGCCTCAAGAATTTGCGCGGACTGAGAATCAACACGAAGTGCCGATATCAGGTTAGCCGGCACATTCTCGAACGGCATGGGCAGTATGGCAGGGAAATCCATCACCAGAAATTCCCCAGACTTCGTCACGGTCAGGATTCCGTGAAATCTTGTCCTAAAGGCCGCGCAATCAGGCGGGTTATTACGTACGTTAATCAGCGCATGAGCGGCCGCAAGCGTCGCATGGCCACACAGCTTCACCTCACAACGCGGACTGAACCAGCGTAACTCGTACCCGTTTTTGCCGGTTACCATGAATGCGGTTGCCGAAAGATTATTTTCGGCGGCGACTCTACGCAGCAGACTGTCATCTAACCACAAATCCAAAAGGCAGACCGCGGCGGGATTGCCCCGAAATGGCTGTTTGGTAAAGGCATCAACGTGAAAGAGCGGTATGCGCACGAGGTTGATTTTACCCGGTGCTCAGGCTTAGGCAATTTCCTGCAACGAGAATGCAGCGTATTGCGAGCCGTCGCGAAGGCGTATATAGTCGTGAAACTTTCTCGTTGGACGCGCCATCCTATGTCATGCGCAAGGTTTGGCGTATATCGCGGTGTCCGGGCTGACCACTTCGTGTTTTGTACCCATTCTGGCTTCTGAGCACTCCACTATGCCGGGGGAATCAATGCTTACCGTCCAGAGAGAATCCGCCTTAGGGGACTCGCTTTTCCACAGAATCGCGGATGCGCGGCAATACAGCGACTCGCTGTTTGAGATTGTGCGGCCGGAGGCTTTGTACGATCGACCGATTCCAGAGCGCCACCGGATTGTCTTTTACATCGGACACTTGGAGGCGTTTGACTGGAATCTGCTGCACGAAAATGTCTTTGGCCTGGGAAGCTTCCATCCAGAGTTTGACCGGTTGTTTGCATTTGGCATCGATCCGGTGGGGGGCGGTTTGCCGACCGACCAACCTTCCGATTGGCCTTCTCTGGATAGTGTGCGTGAGTACGTGCGTGGCATCAGGACCTTGTTGGATGAGAAGCTTGCCGACGCGACTTCTGCCGAAATTTACCAGCGTGATGGGTTCTCGCTCGAGACCTTGTTGAATGTCGCGATTGAGCATCGCCTGATGCATGTCGAAACGCTAGCGTACATGTTGCATCAGTTGCCGCTCGAGCGAAAGCGTCCACAGATTGTTTCCCTCCCGGTCCTTAGTTCCGCCATAACGCACTCGATGGTCGAAGTTCCCGCTGGCTTTGCGCACCTGGGGCTTTCCCAAGGGAGCGGTGTCTTCGGATGGGACAACGAGTTTCAAGCTCAGACCATCGACGTACCCGAGTTCGCGATTGATCGATGTATGGTGACGAACGGTGAATTCCTCGCTTTCACGGAGGATGAGGGTTACCAGAGGCGCGAGTTGTGGAGCGACTTGGATTGGGATTGGAAGAGTGTGGGCGGCATCTCCCATCCTGTGTTCTGGACAACACGCAACCGTTCGTGGGCATACCGCACGATGTTGGACGAAGTTCCTCTTCCGCTGGAATGGCCCGTTTATGTGAGCCACGCGGAGGCCTCAGCGTACGCACGTTGGGTGGGGAAAGCGCTACCTACCGAAGCACAGTGGCAACGCGCTGCGTATGGCTCTGCAGACAACACGGAGAGATTTTATCCATGGGGAGACAGCACTCCAGATCCGGCCCACGGGAATTTTGATCTCCAGAGTTGGGACCCGATGCCTGTGAATGCGCATCCCAGGGGTGCCAGCGCATTCGGCGCAGAGGGAATGCTGGGCAATGGGTGGGAGTGGACTTCCACTGTATTCGGGCCCTTTCCAGGGTTTGAGCCCTTTGCTTTTTATCGGGGCTATTCCGCGGATTTTTTCGATGGAAAACACTATGTGATCAAGGGAGGCTCAGCGCGCACGGCTGCGTGCATGCTGCGCCCCTCCTTCCGCAACTGGTTCCAATCGCATTACCAATACGTCTACGCAGGCTTCCGCTGTGTGAGTCATTAAATTGAGGAGTCCATCATGCTGGTCCATGCGATCCCCACCAATCTCAACTATGACTTTGCCGCCGACGTGCGCGAGGGACTGGCACGCCAAGGACAAAAAGAACTCCCATCAAAGTATCTCTACGACGACGTCGGGTCGGCATTGTTCGAGGTGATCAGCCATCTGCCGGAGTATGGTCTGACGCGTGCGGATGAGCGCTTGCTCCGGCGGTATGCCAAGGAGATTGTCGAGCGGGTTCAGGGGCCGGTCGCGGTGACCGAACTCGGCAGCGGCAGCGGTCGGAAGACACGCTGGTTGCTAGAGGCGTTTTGCCGCAAGCAGCAAACGTCCTACTATCCCGTGGAGATCTCGCATTCCGCGTTGGTTATGTGTGAGCGGGCGTTGAGCGACATCGATGCGATCAGCATTGTGGGTTTTGAGCGCGAATACCTCGACGGCCTCGTCGAAGTGGCTGCATACCGGAAACCCGGGCAGTATCTATGCGTGCTTTTCCTGGGTAGCACCATCGGTAACTTTGATCGTGCGGCCGGTGTGAAGTTCCTGTCCGAAGTTCGGTGCGTACTTCAGCCAGGGGACTCGCTGCTGCTGGGAACGGATTTGGAGAAGTCGCACGCAGAATTGATACGCGCCTATGACGACGAACTGGGAGTTACCGCGGCCTTCAATTTGAATCTGCTGGTACGCATCAATCGCGAACTTGACGCTGATTTCCGTCTGTCGGACTTCCAGCACGTGGCCCGGATCAACCAAGATGCACGAAGCGTAGAGATGCACTTGCTTTCCAAGCGGCGGCAGGTGGTAAGTGTTCCGGCTGCCGAGGTGGTCGTCGCATTCGATGAGGGTGAAACGATCTGGACGGAGAGTAGCCACAAGTATTCTTCAGATGAGATCGGCGAGATGGCAAGGCAAGCAGGGTTCCGATGCGAAGTGCAATGGGTGGATGAGCAGTGGCCATTTGCAGAAAATCTGCTAGTGGCAGAGTAGTACGCGATCAAGGCGAAAAGTTTTTACTGATTCGAAAAATCTTCGAACGAATTGGTTGCTTAGCAGGACCTCGATCTTCGCCAAGCGTGCAGGTTGATGGCACTGACCACCATACAAAATACGTTCGCCGGGATGAATCCCAACTGCGCTGTGCGGAATCCTATGACGCACATGACCACGCTGTTGACACCGGCCAGTGCCCAGCCCTCCCAACATCGCCGTCCGACAAGAATGGTCGACGCAACAGTCAAAACACAAGAAAGATAATCAAGACGAAGCACGGAAAAAACCTCCAAAATCATTTTGAGTGAAAGCAGGACGCTTGTGTCATGATGGTGGCCTTTCGTTACGTGACGGAGGTTACTTGACCGAAATTGCTTCTGGCAGGGGGTATCGTGAAGAATCAGTGCTCGCATCTCGATCAGATCAAGATTCGAAACACCGATAAGCATGTGTGTGAGGAATGCGTGAAGATGGGGGATACATGGGTGCATCTACGCTTGTGCCTGACGTGCGGCCATGTGGGATGCTGCGACTCGTCCAAGAATAAACACGCAACCAAACACTTTCACAAAGTGCATCATCCACTGATACGTTCGATTGAGCCGGGCGAATCGTGGGTATGGTGCTATGTGGACCAGATCGAACCGGGGGAACTGGACGCCTAGGCTTTCGGGGGGATATTGTTTCTCCGCGTTGCTGCAACTTTGCGCGACCAAACCGGCCCTTCTAGTATCTAACAACCGTAATTGCGTTCGTGCATACCAGAAAGCCGAGCATTTATGGGTAAGCCTATCTTGCTGACGGTGGACGATGATCCGGATGTGCTGCGGACCATTGAGCGGGACCTGCGTACGCAATACGGTGCCGGATATCGAGTGATTGGCAGTGATTCTCCCTTGGGTGCGCTGGATCTTCTCAAGGGCCTGAAGGTGCGCAATGATGGCGTGGCCCTGCTGCTGGCGGATCAGCGAATGCCGCACATGGACGGAGTCGGATTCCTGCAAGCCGCGCGACAGATCTATCCGGACGCAAAGCGGGCGCTCCTGACCGCTTACGCCGATACCAACGCGGCTATCAGCGCCATCAATCAGGCCAACATCGATTATTTTTTCATGAAGCCCTGGGATCCACCCGCGGAACATCTGTATCCGCAATTGGATGATCTGCTGGACGACTGGCAAGCATCCTATCGTCCGGCGTTTCAGGGGATTCGGGTGCTGGGTACGCGATGGTCACCCCGATGTTATGAGCTGCGGGATTTTCTAGCACGAAGCCATGTTCCCTATCAATGGATTGATGTGGAGGGATCCGCCAACGATCCAGAGACTAAGCGTCTTTTGGAAGCGTTGGGGCCGGATGCAACGGAACTGCCTGTGGTGCTATTCCCCGATGGCGGCAAGATGCTCAACAGCGCACCCGGAGAAGTGGCGCAGAAAGTGGGATTGCGCACGCGAGCGGAAACGAGTTTCTTCGACTTGGCGATTATTGGTGGCGGGCCGGCAGGACTGGCGGCTGCTGTGTATGGAGCGTCCGAGGGGTTGCATACGGTAATCGTGGAGCGCGAAGCTCCTGGCGGACAGGCGGGCATGAGTTCTCGTATCGAGAATTATCTGGGATTTCCCACCGGTTTGAGTGGCGGGGATCTGGCGCGGCGCGCGGTTGTTCAGGCCCGCCGTTTCGGCGTGGAGATTCTCGCTCCTCAAACTGTTGTCGGGATGCGCACCGAGGGCTCGTATCGCATTATTAAGCTGGCCGACGACAGCGAAATTTCCTGCCATGCTCTGATGATTGCGACGGGCGTGCAATGGCGCCGGCTAGAGGCTCCCGGGATCGATCGATTGCAGGGCGCGGGTGTGTACTACGGAGGCGGAACCACCGAGGCGCTATCGTGCAAAGGGGAAATTGTTTACGTCGTGGGCGGCGCAAACTCGGCGGGGCAAGCTGCCATGAATTTCTCGAAGTATGCAGAACGGGTTGTCATCCTGGTGCGCGGCGACGGACTTTCAGCCACCATGTCGCAATATCTGATTGACCAGATCAAAGAGACGCCCAATATTCAGTTGTGGACGCACGCTAGCGTTGCCGAGGTGCATGGCGACACACATCTGCAGGAAATCTCCGTGCTTTGCTCAGACACGAACAAGATAGAGCGTGTGCCGGCCGGTTCGATGTTCATCTTCATCGGGGCGCTGCCGCGGACCGATTGGCTTGGAGATGCGATCGCGCGAGACGATCGTGGCTTTGTACTAACCGGGTCGGATCTCAAGCAACGCGAGGAGCGCCAAAAGAAATGGACACTCGATCGGGATCCGTTTCTGCTGGAGACGAGCCTCCCTGGAGTTTTTGCTGTTGGTGATGTGAGGCACGGGTCAGTCAAGCGGGTTGCCTCAGGTGTTGGGGAAGGATCAGTTGCGGTTCAATTCATTCATCAGTACTTGAGCAAGGTCTAAATGGCTGAAGTACTCGAACTGTTGCACCAGGTACCGGCATTTGCCGACCTCCCGGAAGATCAGATTGGTTGGTTTATAGGCCAGTCACGAGTGGTGCCTCTCAAGGCCGGAGATGCGTACGTACGGCAAGGAGACCCCGCCGATGCCATGTTTGTCCTGCTGGAGGGGCAGTTCCAGTGGCGAGGCGACTTCTCCGGCGAAACCTTTGTGCGCGATTTGGCGGCTGGCGAGGTTACGGGAGTCCTTCCTTTTTCGCGGATGAAAACTTACTCCGTTGGAGGTCGCGCGCTGACCGATGCCCGTATTTTGCGATTTCCCGCATCGATGCTTCCTCAACTCGTGCAGAGAATGCCGGAACTGGCGACCCGGCTAGTCGGAATCATGTCCGACCGGATTCGTGAGATCACCAGACTTGAGCAGCAGCGGGATCGGCTGGCGGCTCTGGGCAAACTCTCGGCTGGACTGGCGCACGAGTTGAACAATCCGGCGTCCGCGGCCAAGCGGGCGAGCAGCCAGCTTCGGGAGTTGCTAAAGCGGCTTCGCGATGCCAGCCACGACCTGGGCAAGCGGAATTTGACGGCTTCCCAGCGAGCAGAGATCGAGGCGGTTGAGGCATCGCTTATGCAGGCGGATGCGCAGCCGCCGGATGCTTTGGCGGTCGCCGATCTCGAAGACCAACTAGATTCGTTGTTCCGCAGTCATGGACAGAACGATCTCTGGCAGTTGGTTGCGGATCTTGCACGACAGAATTTCAAGCCTCAAGACGTGGAGCATATCTTTGCGACCTTCGATGCTGACACCGCACGCGCAGCTTTGTGCCGCATTTCCGCCTCCGTAGAAATCGCCGGGCTGTTGCACGAAGTTGAGAGTAGCACCTCGAGGATTTCCGACTTGGTGAAGGCCATCAAGGAATACACGTTCATGGACCAGTCCCCGGTGCAGAACGTGGACATCGTGAAAACTCTTGAGAACACTCTGACCATTCTGAATCACAAGCTCAAGAAGGGTGTGACTGTACAGCGTGATTATCAGAAGGTTCCGCTTTTAGTGAATTCTTTCGGCAGCGAGCTAAGCCAGGTGTGGACGAACATCATCGATAACGCAATCGACGCGATGGGGGGCCAGGGTGAGCTACGGGTTCACACCTATCGCGCCGATGATTGCGTTGTGGTCGAAATTGGAGATAATGGCCCAGGAATTCCTCCAGAGGTGCAGCCGCGCATTTTCGAGCCATTCTTTACCACCAAGGGCGTGGGTGAGGGGACGGGCCTGGGACTCGACACCGTTCAGCGGATCGTGAAAAAACATCGAGGCAACATTCAGGTCCATTCGAAACCGGGCGACACGCGCTTCCAGATTTGGCTGCCGCTGGCTCCCTCGAGTTAGCTGAAGCGCTCACGTTCAAGATTCTTGTTTTCCGGCCCCAAAATCGTCGTACCGGGAAAATTTGTGAACTTGACATTGTTATTCGTCTTCGGTATCGGATTTGTCGCTGGGTTGCGGTCCTTCACGGCGCCAGCGGTGGTAGCCTGGGCCGCTTACCTGGGCTGGATCAATCTACAAAGTTCGCCATTCGCATTTATAGGATCAAAGTGGGCCGTAATCGTCTTTACCATTCTGGCTTTCTCGGAGCTGATTGCTGATCAACTCCCCAGCACTCCGCCCCGAACGGGCGCGCTGGGTCTGTCGGCGAGGATCGCCACGGGTGCATTGACCGGGGCGTGCATTGCCGTGGCGGGAAGCGGTTCGATTGCGTTGGGAGCGATTATCGGGATTGCGGGCGCCCTGGCCGGAGCATTCGGAGGATACTATGCGCGTGCCGGCTTGGTGCGGTCGCTGCGCGTGCCGGATTTCGTAATTGCTCTTCCCGAAGACGCTGTTGCCATCGGTTTGGGACTGCTTCTATCCTCCCGGATCTAATGACTGAGACTAGGCTCGCCCAGGGCCGTAAACCTTGCATCGCTATATCCCCGAATTCGGCCGCCCGAGCGTTGGAAGTCGATGAAACTATGGGATTCCTGAAGGCAATTGTCAACGCCGATACAAACCAGATTTCGGGAGCGGCAGTGCTGGGAATCGAAGGCGGAGAAGTCATGACGGTGGTCGGAGACTGCGATAACGGGCAAATTGCCATACACCACGCTGTGCGATGCGAAATTTGCTCACCTTGGGCTTGGGAATCGCTCAACAATTTGTTCATGGCGATGGACAATACATAGCTGCCCCGTTCGTTTAATATCTTGTTTATCTTTAACCGAACGGCAATCGTCTCTGCATGAATGTTCATCTGATCGACGGCACGTACGAACTTTTCCGCCATTTTTACGCCGTGCCATCCTCTCGGAACGACGGCGGACAGGAGATCGGTGCCGTACGGGGTGTTCTCGTTTCTGTGTTCTCGATGATCGAGGCCAGAGCAACGCACATCGGTGTGGCTACTGATCATGTGGTCGAATCCTTTCGCAATAACCTCTACCCTGGATATAAGACAAGCGAAGGCGTGCCGCCGGAGTTGTTGTCGCAGTTCCCCATCTTGGAGGAAGCCCTGCAGTCGATGGGTGTGGTGGTTTGGCCGATGACCTACTTCGAGGCGGATGACGCGCTCGCTGCGGCAGCAGCCAAGGCCGCCAGCGACGACCACGTAGAGCAAGTGCTGATCTGTACGCCAGACAAAGATCTCGCTCAGAGTGTCGTCGGGAAACGAGTGGTGCAAGTCGACCGTCGCCGCAATATTGTCCGCGACGAGCTAGCGATTGAGGAAAAATTCGGGGTTAAGCCGCAATCCATTCCAGATTACCTGGCGGTTATCGGAGATAGCGCGGACGGATATCCCGGGATTGCTGGATGGGGGCCCAAAGCCGCGTGTGTTGTCCTGTCGAAATATCGCCATCTTGAGAATATTCCGAAAGACTGGCACGCTTGGGATTCGACGATCCGGCGAGCGCGCCCGCTGGCAGAATCACTTTTCGGAGACTGGGACAATGCTTTGCTGTACCGAACGCTAGCTACTCTGCGTCTCGATGTGCCCGTTTTTGATTCCGTTGACGATCTCCGCTGGAAAGGCCCGCTCGAGAACTTTGAGCAGAGCTGTGAACGCCTGAGAGCTGGGGAACTTTACCGCAAGGTTGCGACGAGGGCAGGTTCTCAGCCGGGAACCGCGAAGCTTGTTTGATCCGAGACAGGTGAGGCTTTTCAGTCGGCTCTGATTGCTACGATCCATCTGTGCGGTGCGAGGTGTGCGGATGCTGAGAAAAATGCGATGGCTCTTGCTGTTTCTGATCTTTCCTGCCAATTTCGTGACGGCTCAAATCCCCTCGCCCGCCTTGCTGGTGCTGGAGAAGAACGACAAATCGATGGCAATCGTGGACCCGGGCACTTTGAAGGTCGTGGCACGAGTTCCCGCAGGGGAAGATCCGCATGAAATCGTTGCTTCCGACGATGGTAGGTTTGCCTACATCTCAAATTACGGAGCCTTCCAGGCCCCGCAACACACCATCTCCATTGCGGATTTGTCGACACAAAAAACTGCACCGGCGGTTGATCTCGGGGCGTTGCGCGCACCTCACGGGCTGGAATTCGTGAATGGCAAGGTCTACTTTACGGCGGAAGGAAGCAAAGTAATCGGGCGCTACGATCCGGCAACGCACGCGGTGGATTGGACGCTGGGAATTGGGCAGAACCGCACGCACATGCTCGTGGTCAGTCGGGATGAGAGCAGGATTTTCACTGCGAATGTGAATTCCGACACAATCAGCATTCTTGATCGTGATAAGAGTGGGGACGCCTCAGGGTGGATTGAAACTCCCATTTCGGTTGGCAAAGGGCCGGAGGGTTTTGACGTTTCTCCTGATGAAAAAGAACTCTGGGCGGCGAATTCGCACGATGGCACGGTTTCAGTCGTTGAGTTAACAAATCGCAAAGTTGTGCAAACTATTGAGGTGCATACTAAGCGGGCTAACCGAGTAAAGTTCACACCCGACGGCAAGCTGGTCCTGATCTCTGATCTGGACACAGGAGATTTGGTTGTGGTCGAGGCCGCAAGCAGGAAGGAAGTGAAGCGGATGACTCTCGGCCGTGGAGTGGCAGGTATTCTGATCGTCCCCGATGGGTCCACGGCGTACATTGCGGTAAGTACAGACAGTCAGGTTGCGGTCGTCGATCTGAAGACGTTGTCGGTGACCGGTCGAATCGCAACCGGCAAAGGCCCCGATGGAATGGCTTGGGCACTGAGGAAGTAGAAGGGATCGCGTGGTAAACTGCTAGAGGTTGTGGCGAATACCCCGACACATTCGTCCCGGTAGGATCAGCAGGCCCGTAGCTCAGTTGGTCTAGAGCGCTTCCTTGACACGGAAGAGGTCGATGGTTCGAATCCATTCGGGCCTACCATCCATCTCATTGAATTTGCTGCGTTGCCTCTGGCAGTTCCTCCAAGCGCTTGTCTGACTCGTCACCATTCGTCACCATTTGCGCTAGCGGTGAAGAGCGGCTAATCCCAAGGCCTGCCGGGGTTCCCGCCAGTGCGTTCTGGTTTGTGGCATCGTGGTTTCCTGACAGTACGCAATTGCTCGCCGACGCATCGGACGGACACCAGAGCATGTGGACTGTCTCAGTGCTGGGGCAATCTCCACGCGAACTTCGGGAGGGCGCATTGGGGATTGGGGTTTCGCCAGACGGGACGCACATTGCCTTCACCCCTGCGATGTTCTCGGATGTAGGTTTTCGCGAAATCTGGGTGATGGGCAGTCAGGGTGACAACCCACAAAAGGTCCTCGCGGTGGGAGAAAACGACTGGCTGGAACAGGTGCACTGGTCGCCGGACGGACAGCGCCTGGCCTACCTCAGGGTGCAGCGCACTGCGGAGAGATACGAGAGGTCGATCGAAACGTGCGACCTGAAGGGCGCGAGCCCGACAGTGGTTGTGTCAGAGATGGACGTGAAGGTATCCGATTTTTGGTGGCTTCCGAACGAACGGATCGTCTACTCGCGGCGGGAGTCTTCGGCATCGAATGACGACAATCTTTGGCAAATCGGCGTTGATGGTCATTCCGGCACGCCCACTGATAGACCCAAACGAATCACCCAGTGGGCGGGATCTACCCTTGGGGGGGTAAGCGCCACTGCGGATGGGAAGCGGCTTGCACTAAAGCGAACGGATCAGTACCAGGTTTACTTAGGCGAACTCGCGGAAGGAGGGACGCGCATGAATTCCCCTCGCCGGCTGACCAATGACGAAGCCTCTGACTTTCCCAGTGCATGGACAGCGGACAGCAAAGCTGTGTTGTTCTTCTCCGACCGCGACGGGACAGGAGGCATTTTCAAGCAGCGAATAGACCAGGACACAGCCGAACCTGTAAGCACACCGACGCAGGAGGTCGGCGGGGCCGTCTACAGTCCCGATGGCGCGTGGATACTCTACCTAGAGAATCAGAAACAATCCCACAGCCGCCTGATGCGTGTCCCCGTGAACGGTGGAGTGCCTCAGCTTGTGTTGGAGACGCGGAACGATGCGCGGTATGAATGCGCGCCTGCCCCCGCGAGTCTGTGCGTCCTATCCGAGGAGAGCCGGGATCAGAAGCAGTTGACGCTTACAGCCTTCGACCCCGTGAAGGGCAGAGGCAAACTGCTCCGGAGTATAGAGAAGGACCCCACTGCTTCTTTCGCCTGGGGGAACGGGATCTCTCCCGATGGCACAACCTTCGCGCTTGCGAGAAGTGGCGAGCCGGAGATTCACATTCGCTTGCTTTCACTCTCGAACGGCTCGGATCGCGAAATCACGGTGAAGGGTTGGCCGAATCTGAATGGTCGCAGCTGGGCCCGCAATGGAAAGGGGCTTTATTGTGGCTCTTACTCGGCGCAGAGCCGCACGCTTCTCTACGTGGATCTCAATGGGAATGCCCGAGTGCTATGGCGGTTAAAGGGGTTTGGCGGCATCTTGGGCATACCTTCGCCGGACGGCCGCTACCTCGCCATATTGGGCGGCGATGTGATCAATACCAACGTGTGGATGGTTGAAGGTTTTTAAACAGCGCTATATACGTGACCCCAGGCAAACCGCGGTACGAGTGTGGGGCTTCCAATGACTCTGGGCAGAGAAGGGCAATTCCGAAGTCGACACAGTGCTTAGTACGACGTGGTGCACGTCTGGGCTACCTTTATTTCCTACCAGTGATCTCTACCTGTAAAGTATGCAAGAGACAGTGTGGAGAGGTTGTTCGATACGATCTAAGTTGTTGTCTTTTTTGTGCGTGGTAGGTTGACACGGAAGAGGTCGATGGTTCGAATCCATTCGGCCTACCATCCTTCTCAATCACTTATCGCTCTCTGCGAAATTCCGGCACAGTTTTCTACTGTGATTTCCTGCCTGAAACGGGTATAACGCTTGTGGAGAGGACGTTCGATACGATCTAAGTCCTTCTCTTTTGTATGCGTGGTAGGTTGATACTGTGCGGATGCGCCTTGCGGCCTGCATTCGCGCAGAACGCTCCCTCTCTCCGCGAGACCGACTCCGGTCTTTGGGGATTCTCAACAGAATATGATGTCTGAACGCGGTAATAATGGGGCAGCAACGGAAAGCGTGGTGGCCCTCTATCGGCGAGTCATGCTGGGAAAGTTTACCGCCGACGGTTTGTTTCGACGCGCCTGGCGGCCACCTTGCTCGCTGATGGGGCGCCTTCCTTCGCCATCTGCGCCTGCCCCGTCTTGGTCATCAACCGCGATTGTTCGTACATCTCGATCCACTTCTCGCTCGGAATCGCCGAGATCAGCTTGCCAATCGCTTCGAGCGGTAAATCGTCTGGCGACTCGAAATGAACGCAACACTTCCCCATGTCGAGCTTCTTCCGCGCCGCCTTGAACGCCGCCTTCAGCTGCTCGAGTTGACTCGAACTCCAAAACGCGCCCATCAAGTAGAGCGAGCAGTAGTTCTTCTGCGACGAGAGCGCGACGTAGCAGATCGGCTGCTTGTTGTAAGTGTCTGGATATCGAGACAGGGGGATCGACAA
>Ga0335077_10000874_pt1 | contig 34437 bp, 27 predicted proteins | sample Lox_Sample_31_FD_207151 | JGI IMG/M metagenome (GOLD analysis project Ga0335077, IMG submission 207151) | Soil microbial communities from Loxahatchee National Wildlife Refuge, Florida, United States - Lox_Sample_3.1 | ecosystem: Environmental > Terrestrial > Soil > Wetlands | place: USA... | reverse complement strand
GCGTGCTGCTCGAGATGCTGAAAGAACTGGAGCGCGATGCCGGAGCCGATGGACGGGATCATCGTAGTCGATAAGCCCGCGGGCTGGACTTCGCACGACGTAGTGAACCGGATGCGCAGGCTCGCGGGCACGCGGAAGGTCGGGCATCTCGGCACGCTTGACCCCATGGCTACCGGTGTGCTGCCGCTGGTGATCGGCCGCGCAACACGGCTGGCTCAGTTCTTCATGCGCAGCGACAAGGTTTACGATGCGCACGTGCGCTTTGGCTACGCGACCAGCACGTACGATGGCGAGGGGACGCCCATTTCGAATCCCGTGGAGCCGGTTCTCACTCGCGAGACGCTCGAAGATGCGTTGCAGGCATTCCGGGGCGAATTCCTGTTGCGGCCTCCACCGGTGTCGGCCAAGAAAGTCCAGGGCACACCCGCGTACCGGCTGGCCCGGAAACAAATCGAGGTTGATTTGAAGCCGATCCCGGTTAATGTCTATGAACTGAAACTCGTGGAATGGGTGAGTCCGGAGGCCAGGTTGTGGGCGCGGTGTTCGGCAGGAACGTACATGCGAACCATCGCGCACGAACTGGGTGAGGTGATGGGTTGCGGCGCGCACCTTTCGGCCTTGCGGCGGCTGTGCGCCGGCGATTTCTCCATAGAACAGGCGCACTCCTTAGATGAGCTTGCGACGCTCTCTGGTGAAGGCCGACTGGTTGAAGCGCTCATTCCGGCGACGGAGCTGTTGCCGGAGTTCCCTTCGGTGATCGTGGATGATACGACGGCGGGCATGGTCCGGCAAGGCAGAGACTTTCCGGTATCGCCTTTCCGCGCGGGCGTTGGCGCGCGGTACGTCAAAGCGGTCTCCCGCGAAGGGCGGCTGGTCGCTATCGGCGAGGCAAAGTTGCCGCACATTTACCATCCAGTGGTGGTGATGTAGGGAATTATTTTCTCAAAAAGTCAAAATCACAGCCGAGGTTCGCCTGAGTGACGTGTTCAAGAAAAAGCCGGCCATAGCCGCGCGTGTAATGTGGCGGAGCAGGCCGGAACGCGGAGAGGCGCTGCGCGATTTCCGCGGCCGGCACATGCAATTCGAGGCGCCGCGCCGCCACGTCCAGTTCAATCTCATCGCCGGTGCGAACGGCATGAAGCGGCCCGCCCACCGCGGTCTCAGGAGCGACGTGCAACACGACGGTGCCGAAGCTGGTGCCGCTCATACGCGCATCGCTGATGCGGACTACGTCGTCGATGCCGCGATCGAGCAGCACCTTCGGCATGGGGATGTGTCCCCATTCCGGAAATCCGGGCGCGCCTTTCGGTCCGCAGTTCTTCATCACCAGCACCGTGTCTTCGTCGACAGGCAGGTCTTCGCGATCGATCTCGGCGCGCATTTGCGCATAGTTGTCGAACACGTACGCGCGTCCGCGATGTTGGAGCAGCCGCGCCGATGCGGCCGTTTGCTTCAGGACTGCGCCGTCCGGAGCCAGGTTGCCGTAGAGCACAACCGTGCCGCCCTCTCGATGCAGGGGTTCAGCCGCGGTGCGGATGACTTCACGGCGATGGCATTCCGCCCGTTCCAGATTTTCGCGAATGGTTTTGCCGGTTACTGTCGGCGCATCTCCATGCAACAGGTGGAGAATCTCCTTCATGACCGCGGGTAGTCCGCCGGCATAGTAGAAGTCTTCCATCAGGAATTCGCCGGAGGGTTTCACGTTCGCAACCCATGGGGTGCGGCGCGAGATCGTGTCGAAATCGGACAGATCGAGCGGTATGCCGAGCCGTCCGGCGATGGCGACAAGATGCACGACGGCGTTGGTCGAGCCGCCGATCGCCATGTCGACGGTTACCGCGTTCTCAAGCGCCTGCCGCGTCATGATGCTGGAAGGCCGCAGGTCTTCCCACACCATATCGACAATACGCCGGCCGCTGAGTTCCGCGATGGCCAGGCGGCGCGAATCGGCCGCAGGAATATTGGCGCAGCCGGTCAGCGTCATACCCAAGGCCTCGGCGATGCTGGTCATTGTGGAGGCGGTGCCCATCACGGTGCAGTGGCCCGCGCTGCGCGACAGTCCCCCTTCGATCTCCGACCATTCTTCTTCCGTGAGGCGGCCGGTGCGGAACAAATCGAAAAGCTTGCGTCCGTCGGTACCCGAGCCGAGTCTGCGATCTTTCCACTGCCCGCTGAGCATGGGCCCGCCGGGGACCACGATGGCGGGGATGTCCGCGCTGGCCGCGCCCATCAGTTGCGCCGGTGTGGTCTTGTCGCAGCCGCACAGCAAGACCACGCCGTCGATGGGATTCGCTCGGATCGATTCCTCGACGTCCATTGCCATCAGGTTGCGATAGAGCATCGTGGTCGGTTTCATGAACATCTCACCCAGCGAGATGGTGGGGAATTCGAGCGGCACTCCGCCGGCCGCCCACACCCCGCGTTTCACCGCTTCGGCGACCGTGCGCAGGTGGGCGTTGCAGTTGTTCAGCTCGCTCCAGGAATTGCAGATGCCAATGACCGGCTTGTTCTGGAATACGTCGCCGGGGAATCCCTCGGCGCGGAGCCAGGCTCGCCGGGCATAGTTTTCGTACGCCTGGCCGCTATACCACTCCTGGCTGCGGAGTTTGCGCTGGGTGTTGGTGGGCATGAGGTTTCATTAGAACGCGCGGAAGCGAGTGAAGTCCAGACGGCAGGAACGAAACGGAACTACCTTTCTCTTGCTGGTGTCAAAGCTTTCGTAGACACGCGCGCGGGTCTTTGAAAGCACGATTCGGCCATGAGGAGGCGATCATGTTTGACCCGATTTTCAACGGAAATATCGCGCGCACGCGGCGGCCGCTAGCCGTTGCTTTGTCATTTGCCGGCCAGGTTCTGCTTGTGGCCCTGGCCGTCCTGGTCCCGATCCTGCGCCCGGAGGGCATGGCGCTCGGCGGGCTGCTGCATGTCATCACAGCGCCGCCGGCAAGGGGCGAGCCGGGATCCATCAAGCAGAAGGCAGGGCCTCGCACGACCGCTGCCCGCACCGGTCCTCACGTTTTTGTCGATCGGGTGTTTCGGCAGCCGGCGGAAATTCCTCAAAAGATTGTCATCGGCACTAGTGAGCCCCCCGTCGTCGCCGCTGAAGGACCCGTGGGCCCAGGGATTCCCGGTTCTCCCGACGGCGTGCCCTGGGGTACGGGTATCAATGTCAGTCCGGCGCCCCCGCCTGCCCCGCCGCGCCTGACTCCTCCCTCCGCCAGAGCCATGCAGCGCCTCAAAGTTGGAGGAATCGTCCAGGCGGCGAAGCTCTTGCACCAGGTGATGCCTGTCTATCCACCGTTGGCCAGACAGGCGAGGATCTCGGGAACGGTTCGTCTGGAAGCTGTCATTGGTCGCAGCGGGGATATTCAGAGCCTGCAAGTGACCAGCGGGCATCCGCTGCTGGCGCAGGCCGCGCTGGACGCTGTCCGACAGTGGACCTATCAGCCGACTCTGCTGAACGGCGAGCCGGTGGAGGTGCTGACGCAAATCGAGGTGAATTTCAAGCTCGGCGAGTAAAAAGCATCCGTCATGGCACCAGGGTTTACTTTTCGTGCCTCCCGGAATATAGTGTGTTGTATCCCACGGTAACAGAATCTAAAGGAGGAACGATGAGACGACGCAGTATTCTGACGACCTTCGCCTTGATCCTGGGCGTCCTGGTAGCTGTCGCGGTTCAACCGGCCGTTGCCGCCGACAAAAAGATGAAAGAGGGCCAACTCAACGGGACCGTGAAGATGATCAACAAGGATACCTCAACGATTACTGTCGCGAAAGGCAACGTGGAGCGGCAGGTCGTGTATAGTGCCGACACCAAATGGATCTACGGCACTCAGGCGAGCAACAAACCTAGCACCTTCGATGATCTTAAGGAGGGCTGGTATATCAACTGCAAAGGCTCGTTCGAGGGCGTCAAGCTTAACGCCAAAGCCTGTCGATTCCGCGAGTCAAAGTAAGATTGTAGCGGGAGTGCGAGCCGGCCAAAGGCCGCACTCCGATTTTCCTGCCTCTAACCACGCTCCACAGTCGTCCGCAGGTTTGACAAGATGAAGGGGTGTCGTCTGGCTTATTGAAACGCGCCTCGGCCTTCCTGGCCGTGGTATTTCTCTTCGGGTGCAAACCACCGGAGGAATCGCTCCAGAAAGCCATTATCGGAGCGGTCCTCATTGATGGGACTGGAGGCCCGCCTCTCTCGAATTCTGTCGTCATCGTGGCCGGTTCCCGCATCCGCGCGGTCGGGAACCGGGCGAACATGCCGATTCCGGCCGGAGTGGAGAAAATCAATGGCGCCGGGAAGTTTCTGGTTCCGGGCCTCATCGACCTTCACGTCCATCCGGGTTCGCGTGGCGGCCCGGTTTTTAAGGCGGCGGATTACACGCGGGAACGCATCGAACGGAACCTCAATGCGTTTCTGTACTTCGGGGTCACATCGGTCCGCAGCATGGGAACTGACCGGCAGGCGGCCTTCGACGTTCGCAACGCTGAGCGCACCGGCCCGTTGCAGACCGCACGCCTGTTCACTGCGGGACGCGGCTTTACCGCACCCGGTGGGCACCCTTCGCAAGAAGTCGGCGATGTGGTGATCCAGACCGACAGCCCCGAGGATGCGCGGCGCGAGGTGGATACTCTTGCCGGCCAGAAGGTGGACGCAATCAAGATCTGGGTGGACGATTTGGGCGGCAAGGCGCCCAAAATCAAGCCCGCCGTAATCGATGCGGTTCTCGACCAGGCGCGCAAATATGGCATTCCGGTCACCGCGCACATTTATTCACTCGCGGATACCCGGCACCTGGTTGAGGCCGGTGCGGCGGGATTCCTCCATATGATCCGTGACACCGAAGACATCGATCCTGCGTTCATCGCCCGGCTCCGCGACCTGCGCATCGTTTTCGCTCCGACGCTGGTGCGGCAGGAACTCGCTTGGCTGTTTGCCGAGCACCCCGAGTTTCTGAACGACCCCGACGTGGCCCGGTCGGTGGACGTGGATGTCATTGCTGCCGCGCGGCAAGCTGCTCGGACGGCGCATTCGTCGCCGGCGGACCGGGATGAGTTCGAGCGAGCCAAGCGGAACACCCGGAGATTGGCGGAGGGGGGAGTGCTGATCGGGGTCGGGTCCGATGGCGGGTCGGCACTGGATTTTCCCGGCCTGATGACCCACCGGGAGGTTGAGCTACTGGTGGAAGCCGGGCTTTCGCCGATGGATGCTCTTGTGGCGGCCACGAAAAATGGCGCGCTGGCACTGCGAAAAGGAGACGAGCTGGGTACCATCGAACCCGGCCGACGGGCGGACCTCATGCTGTTATCGGCGAACCCGCTCGAAGACGTCCGGAATCTGCGTAAAATCGACCAGTTGATGCTGGATGGCGAATGGGTGGACCGACCGGCTCTTAAGCTGAAGTAAACGCCCAATTTTTTCCGAACTTCGTGCTCCGAATTCTCGTAATGGTTGATGCTGAGGTGAGATATGCGTAGACGTACCTTCCTGTTGATGGCTCCGGCCCTGCTGTTCATGGTGGGCTGCGATCTGGAGGATTTTGGCTCATCGGACCGGTACACGGCGGACTTCCATTACGGTCCGTACAAATCCGTCAGCCGGCTGTCGGTCGACAACTTCAACGGCTCGGTTGAGATCACGGGATCGAATCAGGACACGGTCGACATCTCGGGCACCAAGTATGCGGGTTCGCAGGAACTGCTGAGCTCGATGAAGATCGACGTGGTGCAAACCGGCGATTCAATCCAAATTCGTACCGTGCGGCCCTCGGAACGGCACGGCAACATGGGCGCCAAGTACATCATCCGAGTGCCGCGAAAAATCGAACTCGAGCGCATCACCAGTTCCAATGGCGGGATTCGCGTCAACGACACCGAAGGCCCGGCCCGGCTGCGAACCTCGAACGGCGGCGTGCACGCCGACAATCTGAAAGGTACGTTAGACGTGCAGACATCCAACGGCGGAATCGAAGTGCAGGATCTTGAAGGGACGGCGGTGCTCAAGACCTCGAATGGCCGTGTGCAAGCGGAAGGAGTACACGGGGCGCTGGAGGCCCAGACCTCCAACGGCGGCATCCGAGTGCACCTGGCGAAAGCAGAGGCAGGCCATGCCGTGAAGCTCGATACTTCGAACGGAAGCATCGACCTGACCATGGATCAGACCGGCCAGAATGACGTGTATGCGTCGACGAATAATGCCGGAATCACGGTCCATATGCCGGCCTCCATCGCGGCACGGGTGCGGGCGCACACCTCAAACGGTTCGATCTCTTCGGATTTCGACGTCCAGGTGCAAGGCCAGGTCAGCAAGCACAGCCTGGAAGGGACGATCGGATCGGGCGGCCCGCTGCTGGACCTTTCGACTTCGAATGGGAGCATTCATTTAGAGAAGCTGTGAGCGGGCATGCTGTTGGGATAATGCTTTCAGGCGGTTTCTTAATCGCCTGGCTGAGCGTTGAGGTTGCCGTGGCTGTTGACGAACCGACGCACGCGCTCCTGGACGTTCTCCTCCACATCGTACAATTGTTCTGGTAGGCCAAACTCTGTATGCGAATCACTCCAGCTGAAGGTCTAGCCGCAACGCGACGCAGGATCAAAGTGCCGATCCTCAAGTCGAAGGAACCAGGCACTCTTAACCTTACGAATGCGGAGATCGACGATATCCTGTCTGACGACGATCTACGGATCACCTCACCCGATTACAACCAATAGGTCCTTCGCCTCCACTTGCTGGCCGGCTTGGGCGTGGATTTCCGTGACTTTGCCGCCGAGTGGCGCATAGACGGTACTCTGCATCTTCATCGCTTCGATCACGAGCAGCCGGTCGCCTTTTTCGACGGAATCATTCAGCTCGACCGCAACGGTGGTGATCATACCGGGCAGCGGCGCGCCGACCTGCCCGGGATTGTTGGGTTCCGCTTTGAGCCGCTCAGCCGCAGTGCGCTTGAGTGAGTGGTCGCGCACGGTCACTTCGCGCGGCTGGCCGTTGAGCTCGAAGAACACGGTGCGGCGGCCGTCGGGATGCGGCTCTCCGAGGGTCAGGAACTTGATCACGAGACGTTTGCCGGGCTCGATATCCACGGTGATCTCGTCGCCTTTTTGCATGCCGAAGAAGAACTGAGGCGAGGGCAGCACTTCAACGTCGTCCCAGGCCTGCTGGGCTCGTGCGAACTTCACGAACACGTCGGGGTACATGAGATAGCTCAGTACTTCGTCATGCTCGGGCCGCCTGCCGATCCGCTTCTCGACATCCTGGGCCGTTTCTTCAAAGTCCACCGGTTTCAGCCGTGCGCTGGGCCGTCCGCGCTCCGGTTTGCGTCCCTGCAGGATGACCTGCTGCAGCTTCTTAGGCCAGCCGCCGTCGGGCGTGCCCAGCGCGCCAGAAAACATCTCGACCACGGAATGGGGAAGCGAGAGATGGTGATCCGGACCGAGCCGCTCTAACTGGTGAATGGTCATGCCATGCGTCACAAGAAAGATGGCCATGTCGCCGACGACTTTGCTCGATGGCGTCACTTTCACAATGTCGCCGAACGCCAGGTTCACCTCGGCGTAAGTGCGCGCGATCTCGTGCCAGCGCGGACCCAGGCCCATGGCTTCGGCTTGTTCCTTCAGGTTGGTGTACTGCCCACCGGGCATTTCGTGGATGTAGACTTCGGCGGTCCCACTGGGAGGACCGGTATCAAAAGGCTTGTAATATCCGCGCACATCTTCCCAGTAGTCGGCACAGACATTCAGGGCATCGAGATCCAGACCTGTGTCGCGGCGTGTATGCGCAAGCGCTGCGACCATGGAATTGAGATTTGGCTGGCTGGTCTGCCCGCTCATAGAGGCCATGGCTCCATCGGCCACATCCACTCCGGCGTCGGAGGCTTTCAGAACCGATGCCGCATTGATGCCGCTGGTATCGTGCGTATGGAAGTGAATGGGAATCCCGATTTCGTCGCGCAGCGCCTTGATCAGCTTTTCCGCGGCGTACGGCTTCAGCAATCCGGCCATATCCTTGATGCCGAGTACGTGCGCGCCCATGCGCTCCAGCTCCTTGGCCATGTTTACGTAATATTCGAGTGAATATTTCTGGCGGTTCGGATCGAGGATGTCGCCGGTATAACAGATCGCCGCTTCGCAGACCTTGCCCGTCGAGAGCACGGCTTCCATGGCTACTTTCATGTTGGGCAGCCAGTTGAGGGAGTCGAAGATGCGGAAGATGTCGATGCCCTGCCGCGCTGCCTCCGCGACGAACTCGCGCACCACGTTGTCCGGATACGCTGCGTAGCCCACGGCGTTGGAAGCCCGAAGCAGCATCTGGAAGCAGATATTCGGAATCGCCTCGCGCAAGCGCCGCAGCCGCTGCCAGGGATCTTCGTGCAGGAAGCGCATGGAGACGTCAAACGTCGCCCCACCCCACATTTCCATGCTGTAAAGATTCGACAGACGGTGCGCTTTAAAATTCGCGATGGCGAGCATGTCGTAGGTGCGAACCCGCGTCGCCAGCAGCGATTGATGCGCGTCGCGGAAGGTGGTGTCGGTGAGCAGCAGGCGCCTTTGCTGCCGCGTCCACTCCGCGAATTTTTTGGGACCGAGTTCATCCAGCAACTGCCGCGTACCGGACGGAGGCGGCGAAGAATTGTGCGGGGGGATCTCCGGAACGGGGAAGCGTTCCGGCTTTGGTTTACCGGCCACTTCCGGGTTTCCGTTCACGATCACTTCGCCGAGGTAACTGAGCAGTTTCGTTGCGCGGTCCCGCCGCGGCGTGAAGCGGAACAACTCGGGATGATCGTCGAGAAAGGAAGTGGTGACATCGCCCGCCTGAAAGTGCGCGTTGTTCACCACGTTTTCCAGGAAGGGGATGTTGGTCTTCACGCCGCGCACACGGAACTCGCGCAGGGAGCGATCCATCCGCTTGCAGGCCTGATCGAACTCGCGGCCCCAGGCTGTCACTTTTACGAGCAGCGAATCGTAGAAGGGCGTGATAATCGCGCCGCTGTACGCCGAGCCGCCGTCGAGCCGGATGCCGAAGCCCGCCGGAGAACGATAGGTGTGGACCTTGCCGTAATCCGGCACGAAGTTGTTGCCCGGGTCTTCCGTGGTGATGCGGCACTGCAGCGCGTGACCGTACAGAGGAATCTTGTCCTGCGGCGGCAGGGAGATCGGAGGCTCGTACAACCGGTGGCCCTGGGCCACCAAAATCTGGCATCGAACCAGGTCAATGCCGGTCACCATCTCGGTCACCGTGTGCTCTACCTGAATGCGCGGGTTGACTTCAATGAAGTACCACTCGCCAGTGTCGGCATCCACCAGGAACTCGACGGTGCCCGCGTTGTAATAGCCCGCGGCTTGGGCGAGCCTGACAGCGGCGTCGGCGAGTGAACGGCGGATCTGGTCCGCCAGACCTTGCGCCGGCGCCACCTCGACAACTTTTTGGTGGCGCCGCTGCACCGAGCAATCGCGCTCGAAAAGATGGAGAACATTGCCGTGCCGGTCGCCCAGAACCTGGACTTCCACGTGGCGCGCACGGCGGATGTATCGCTCGAGAAAGACCGCATCGTTTCCGAACGCCGCTCCGGCCTCACGGCGCGCCTCCTCCAGCCGCCCGGCAAAATCAGCGGCTTTTCCGACAACGCGCATGCCGCGGCCTCCGCCGCCGAACGCGGCTTTGATGATGAGCGGGAAACCGATTTCGCCCGCCATCTTGCGCGCCTCGTCCGCATTCACAATCGGACGCTCGGTGCCGGGCACCACCGGCACGCCCGCATTTTGAGCGAGTTCCCGTGCCGCACGCTTATCACCAAGCAACTCGAGCAGACGCGCGTCCGGGCCGACGAAGGTTATGCCCGCGCGCACGCACGCACGCGGTAGAGCCGGGTTCTCCGCGAGGAACCCGTAGCCGGGGTGAATCGCATCCACTTGCTTTTCCTTGGCAAGCGCGACGATGCCGTCTACATCGAGATAGGCTTCCACCGGGCCTTTGCCCTCGCCGATCTCGTATGCTTCGTCGGCCTTGAAGCGGTGCAGGCTCAGCCGGTCTTCTTTCGAGTAGATGGCGACGGTGCGCAGGCCGAGTTCGGTGGCCGCGCGCATGATCCGAATGGCGATTTCGCTGCGGTTCAGGGCGAGGAGCTTTTTCATTCGGAGAGCCGTGCTAATCCTTCAGTGTTTGCTGGATGCGCTCAGTGAGCAGATCTACAAATCGCTCTGGAGCAAAGCCGTTCATCCGGCTGGCGATTTCGCCGTGCCTGTCCACGATGATGGTTGTGGGAATGGAAGTGATCTTCAGCATCCGGGACAGGCCATTTTCGAAATAGACGGCATTGCTCCAGTGATTCTCTCTCAGAAATTGGGATACCAGTTCGCGTTCCTCATCGGTGTTGATCGAAAGAAAGGTCACAGCCGAGTTGCCTTCAAAACGCTGCTTCACCTGCTCGTAAAGAGGATGCTGTATCCGGCAGGGACCGCACCAGGTGGCCCAGAAATCGAAAATGATGGTTTTCCCTTTCAGAGATGCCAGGCGCAGTTGATCGCCGTTCACGCTGTCGAGCGTGAAATCCATGAGCGAGGCTACCTGGTTGTTGGGATCACCGGCGCGAGCCAGCAGCTTCTGTTCGGCAAGCAACGCCGTGGTGCGATCGTACGATTCCAGGATCAAGTCGCCGAGACCCTTTTCCGAACCGTGTAACTTCTTGTAGATTTCACCCATGCGAATACGTTCCTGGCTGCGCGCCGCATCCGTATTATGGCTGTCGACAATGGTGAACGCATCGGCCAGGTGAGGAATGGCCTCCGATTCACGCCCCAACTTGATGAACCATTTCGCGATTTCCCTCGCGCCTTCCGCCGTCGGAAACTCCTGATAGCTCTTTTGAGCAAGCGCCAGGGCCTCTTCGTGTTTACCCAGGTTGCCGGTGGCACGCGCTTCCAGGACCACGGCCCGCGCCACACCGCGGTCCACTTCGATCAGCCAGTCGCCTTTGCCAAAATGAGCGGGCGGCGCCTGCTGGCGCAGACTGGTCACCTGTTGCACATAGCGAATGGCGTATTGGAGCGCCCGCTGGGAATTGTCCCGGTCATCGTTTGCAAGTAAAGCGCGCACCACGCGATCCAGGATCTGCGGATCGCCAGGCTCTCGATCCAATACGCGCTCGCCATAAAGCACGATGCGCTTGTCGTCTTTCAGTTCGATGGCGGCCTTCACCAGGGCGCGCTCGATCTCGGGCTTTTTTGGCGAATTGGGATAGTGGGCCAGGTGATTTTCGAGCGCACGAACAAAGTCGATCTGGCTGTTGCCGGCTTCAGCCAGCGCGTCATTCAGCGCCTTGTCTTCGGCGTCGGCTGCGGGCCGCTGTGCCCAGACGAGCGCCGTCATAAGAACGAGCAGGAGCGGGACCCAGAGCCTCATTTCGACGCGCGGATTGCGTCCCCTAACCCGGCGGCGCGCTCACGGTCCATGTGCATGTAGCTTTCGTTCTTGGCAATGCGGTCGAGAAGGGGCAGCAACTGCTGTGGCGCCACCAGGCGCTTGTGATCGTACGCCGATTGAATCAACAGCAGCGCACGATTGACGCCCAGCTTGTCGTATTTGGCCGCGCGCTCCAGGTTGATGAGATTTTGTTCGGTTTCGGCAATGCGCTCGAAGCAGTCGAGCAGGGCCTGTGCGTCGGTGTCTTCGGAATAGTTGAACTTCACTTCGTTCTTTTCGGAGCCGTTTTCGAACCGGAAGGTCTTCATCCCCATGAATGCGACCTTAATGGGGGCCTCCAAGGGGTGACCGAAGTGACCCAGCTTATCCGCCAAGCCGAAAATCTGTGTTATTTCGCTCTCCGGGATTTGGAACTTAAGGGGCTGATTATCATCGGGCGCCTCTTTATACGAGGCCTCGCCGTCGTGCTCAACTACGATTTCCACATACGCGGGCGAGCTGCCGGGAAACGACTTCGAGTAGGATAAACGCGGACCATCTCCGGCCAACAAAGGCAGAACGGCAAGCGCCAGAGCCCACTTCATGCGCGCACACCCTCGAGTTTGTGGCGCGTGGCGCGGTTGGTGACATGGCACATGGCCACCGCGAGCGCGTCACAGGCATCTTCCGATGCGATCGTCTCGTCGAGCCGCAACAGCGACCGCACCATCAACTGCACCTGGTGCTTTTCGGCACGGCCGTAGCCGACCACGCTGGTCTTGATTTCGAGCGGCGAATACTCGCCCAGTTCCAGACCGGCTTCCGAGATCAGCAGCAACGCCACGCCGCGCACGTGCGCCAGCTTTAAGGCTGTTTTAACGTTGGTGGAGTAAAAAACTTCTTCGACCGCGGCAGCCTGAGGCTCATCTCTGGCAATGACGCCGCGCAACTGGCGGGAGATTTCCTGCAAACGGGCTCCGAGTGGTGATTTAGTGTCAGTGCGAATCACCCCCGCCGAAATCAGGCGGTGCGTATGGCCGTCGGTTTCGATTACGCCGTAGCCCGTACGCTCGGTTCCGCAATCGACGCCCAGGACGCGCATCTAGTGAGCCAGCGCCTCCAGTGTCTTCTCGTCCACGTCGAAGTTCGAATAGACGCTCTGTACGTCGTCGTGCTCTTCGAGAGCCTCACTCAATCGCAGCATGGCGTCGGCCGTCTTGCCCTCGAGCTTGATCAGGTTCTTGGGAACCATGGCTACTTCGGCATGAGCGGTTTCGACGCCCGCCTTAGCGACCGCAGCCAGCACGGCCTCGTGACTCTCGGGGGCTGACAGGATCTCCCAGTTGGGTCCGTCAGCTCGCAGGTCATCAGCGCCTGCGTCCAGCACGATGCCCATCAATTGATCTTCGGTGGCTTTCTCCTGCGGAACCAGGATCTGGCTCTTGCGTTCGAACATCCACGAAACGCTGCCCTGCTCGCCGAGGTTACCGCCGTTCTTCGTGAATACATGACGAATCTCGCTGACGGTACGGTTGCGATTGTCAGTGGCAACTTTGACGAGTACGGCGGCGCCGCCCGGCCCGTAGCCCTCGAACACGACCTCGTCGATCTGGCCGCCTTCCAGTTCGCCAGTGCCGCGCATGACCGCTTTCTTGATGTTGTCGGCCGGCATGCTGACCCCCTTGGCCGCCAGGATCGCCGTGCGCAACCGCGGATTCGAGTCCGGATCGCCGCCATTGCGCGCGGCGATCGTAATTTCCTTGATGATGCGCGTAAACATTTTTCCGCGCTTAGCGTCGAGAGCGGCCTTTTTATGTTTGATGGTCGCCCACTTTGAGTGGCCTGACATATGGATACCTCAGGAAGGCCCCGATCTCACGACCGGGAGACGAATTGTATCGTTTCCAACCAATGAGGATAGCAGATTCGTGGCGCGGGCGTCGCCTCTGGCGCTCCAGCCATGTCGCTGGTTAGATGGGATCCGCCGTCATTGCGGCTTGCGAAACAAGATGCCCAACTCGCGCAACTGGCGCTCGGGCACCGGAGCCGGGGCGTCGCACATCAGGTCTGTTCCGCGTGCGGTCTTGGGGAAGGGAATGACGTCGCGGATCGAATTTTCTCCCGCGAGGATCATCACCAGCCGGTCAAGACCCAGTGCGATGCCCCCATGCGGCGGAGCGCCGTATTCGAGCGCGTCCAGAAGCCAGCCAAATCTGCGCCGCGCCTCCTCGTCGCTGAAGCCGAGCGCGGCAAACACCTTTGACTGAACGTCGCGCCGGTGAATACGGATGGAGCCCGAGCCCAGTTCCACACCGTTCAGTACAAGATCGTACGATTTCGCGCGGCAATGCGCGGGGTCGGCCGTTAGTTTGTCAAGGTCCTGATCATGAACCGAGGTGAAGGGATGGTGCGCCGCTTCCCACCGGTTCTCGTCCGGGTTCCATTCGAACATCGGGAATTCCAGTACCCAGAGAAACTCGAAGCGTTTCGGGTCCAGAAGCTTGTGGCGTTCGTTATACTTCTGCGCGGCGAACAGACGCAGTTGCCCGCACGCCTGATACACGGTCTCTTCGGGACGATGCCCGGAAGGCTCGCCGGCCCAGGAGGCCAGGATTAACAAATCGTCGTCCGCGGCTCCGGTGCGACGCCGGACCTGCACCATCGCATCCGGAAAGTCGCGCTCCAGACGCTTGGCGTCGTCAAATACACGTAAGCCGCGCTCGGTGCCGAAAGCTTTGAGCTCATCGCGTTCCTTGCGGCTCAGCGCGCCTGTTTTCGGGATGTGAATCGCTACCAGGGGCAGTCCATAAGCGCTAAGTGCATTTTCGGAGAACAGGTCCTGCACCGAATGCATGGGCGGCAAGCGACGGTCCGGTTTGTCGCTGCCGTAGCTGCGCATGGCTTCCGCGTAAGTGAGCCGCGGGAAAGGCGCCTTCACTTCGTAGCCTGCCACAGCGCAGATTCTCTGGACCATCGGCTCGATAACGTCGAAGATCTGTTCCTCTTGAGGAAACGACATCTCCAGATCGATCTGCGTGAACTCGGCCTGGCGGTCGGCGCGCGTGTCTTCATCGCGGAAGCACCGCACAATTTGGAAATACTTATCGAAGCCGCTCACCATCAAGAGCTGCTTGAAAATTTGCGGCGATTGCGGCAGGGCATAGAAAGTGCCTGGCTGCACGCGGCTGGGCACAAGGTAATCGCGCGCGCCTTCGGGTGTCGAGCGCGTCATAAACGGCGTCTCGATTTCCAGGAAGCCGCGCGAAGTGAGATACTCCCGCACGGCGAATGAAATCTGCGAGCGCAGGATGATATTCCGCTGCATGTGGGGGCGCCGCAGGTCAACGAACCGGTATTTCAGCCGCGTATCCTCGGAGACATCGACGTTCTCTTCCATGGGGAAGGGCGGGGTCCGTGATTCATTCAGAATCCAGATCTTGTCGGCGACTACTTCGACTTCGCCCGTCGCCAGGTTCGGATTCACCGTATCCGGCGTGCGTGGCTCGACTTTGCCCTCGACGGCGATCACGTATTCGGAGCGCAGGATTTCCGCCTTGGCGTGAACCTCCGGGTCCACGTCGTTGTGAAACACGATCTGCGTGACGCCGTCGCGATCGCGAAGATGTATGAAAATGACACCGCCCAGATCGCGGCGGCGATGCACCCAGCCCATCAGCAATGCGCGGGAGCCCGCATCCTTGGCGCGCAGTTCGCCGCATGTATGCGTGCGCCGCAAGTCGCCCAAAAAGTCCAAAGGTACAGTCTGCATAGTTTAGTTGGTGGCGTGAAGACGTCGCGCGATCTCTTCGCGCGCGATCTGCTCCTGCTCGCCCGAAGCCATATTCTTCAAAGCATACCGGCCTGAGGCGATCTCGTTCTCGCCGATGATCAGCGCATAGCGCGCGCCCAGCTTATTGGCCAGTTCCATTAGACGTTTGAGCTTCCTTTCAAGGTGCCCGCCCGACGCAACCTCGACTGCAATTCCACTATCACGGAGTTCATGGGCGAGATCTGCAGCGACTTCTAGGGCTTCGTTACCCAAAGGAGCTATAAACAGGTCCAGCGCAGGTGCTGCTGCAGCGCCTTCCGCAGTCGCCACCAGACGATCTTCGCCGATTGAAAAGCCGATGCCTGGCGCGTCCAGGTCTGAGCCCAACGACCGAGCCAAACCGTCGTAGCGCCCACCGCCGAGTACTGAATTCTGTGCGCCCAGCGCCCCGTGCACTACCTCAAACGTTGTCTTCACATAGTAGTCAAGCCCCCGCACCATACGTGGGCGAACCTCGAACTGGATATTGCGCTGGCTAAGGCGCCGCTTCACTAGGTCGAAGTCAAGCCTACAGGTCACGCATAAATGGTCGAGGATCGAAGGCAGCTCATCGATGACAGCCTGGTCCTCCGGCACCTTGCAGTCGAGCACACGCAGCGGATTCACGACCGCTCGCCTTTGACAATCCTCGCAGAGTTGCGGAGCCACCTTCGCTAGGGCCTGGCGCAGCTCTCTAATGTATTCGGGCCGACAGTTGGAATCGCCCACTGAATTTAGCAGCAGCGTGAATCCCTCAAGACCTACGCGCTTCAGTAGATCGACCACCATCTCGATTACTTCCGCATCCACCTCCGGCGACACCGAACCGATCGCCTCCGCTCCTATTTGGAAGAACTGCCGGTATCGCCCCTTCTGCGGCCGCTCCCGCCGGAACATGGGGCCCATGTAGTAGAGCTTCTGCACGCCGGGCCGCTGGTCGAGCCGGTGCTCGATATAGGCGCGCATCACCGACGCCGTGGCTTCCGGTCGCAGCGTCAGCGAACTGCCATCGCGGTCCTCGAACGTATACATCTCTTTGGTGACGATATCGGTCTCTTCCCCAACGCCGCGCGCGAATAATTGCGTCTCCTCCAGTATGGGAGTGCGAATCTCGTAGTAGTTATACGTGCGAAAGATCTGGCGCGCGACGGCTTCTACGTGGTTCCAGACCGACGTCGATGGAGGCAATAAATCCCGAGTTCCTTTGACTGCGCGAATCAATTCTCATCCTTATTGTGCAACTGGGGGAATGCAATCCATGCTAGCATGCCGCGATACAATCGGGGTTATATGCACATCCGGATGGCGCGGGCCATTGTGCTCGTGCTGTGGCTCTTCCTGGCGTCCGCTGTGGTCGCGCAAAAACAGCCCTTTGACGTAAACGCGATGATGCAACTGGCGCGCATCAGCGATCCCCAGCTTTCGCCGGACGGCCGGTGGGTTGCCTTTACTGTGCAGACTGTTGATCTCGAGAAGAACACCAAGCCCAAGCAGATTTACATCGTCCCGCTCGGGGGCGGAGCGCCGCGCAAGATTGCAGAAGACGCGGAACGGCCCCGCTGGTCACCCGACTCGAAAAGGATTGCGTTCGTCTCCGATCACGGCGACACGTCACAAATCTGGATCATGGATGCCGACGGTGCAAACGCGAAGCCAATCACGAATCTTGCGACGGGAGCCGGCGGAGTGCTCTACACCCACGACGGCAAGAACCTGATTTTCACCAGCGAAGTGTTTCCGGAGTGCGGAGCCGACGACAATTGCAACCGTCAGAAAATAGAAGCGGAGAAAAACAGCAAGGTCAAGGCACGGATGATCACCGGGCTGTTGTATCGCCACTGGACTACGTGGCAAGGGCCGCGGCGCAGCCACCTGCTCAGCGTGCCCGCCGGTGGAGGGGTGGCGAAGGACTTGACGCCGGGAAGCCGCGACGTGCCGCCGTTTTCGCTGGGAGGGCCCGAAGACTATGCGATTTCCCCCGATGGCACGGAAGTCTGCTACGCCATGAACTCGGACGAAGTGCCGGCGGTGAGCACTAACACCGATCTCTACGTGGTGCCGATCGCCGGTGGGCCTTCGAAGAAAATCACCACGAATCCGGCTGCAGACAATTCGCCGCAATACTCGCCGGACGGCAAATATCTCGCATATCGTTCCCAGAACCGCGCCGGTTACGAAAGCGACCGTTGGCGCCTGATGCTGCTCGAACGGGCCACAGGAAAGGTCACCAGCCTCACCGAAACGCTCGACCGCTGGGTGGAGAGTTTCGCGTGGTTCCCGGATTCGTCGCGGATTTTTTTCACCGTGCAGGATCGCGGCCGCCAGTACATTCAGTTCATCTCTGTCAATGGCGGCGCTGCGCCCATCGCGCTCAGCGGCAACAGTGTGCTCGATGACATGCAGTTGACGCCTGACGGCAAGACGATCATCTATACACGCCAGAGCGGATCGAGCCCGGTCGAAATCTTTCGCGCAGCCTCCGGCGGCGGCACCGAAACACCGCTGACTCACCTGAACGACGCGATTTTGAGCGCCCATCAGCTTACGCCCCTGGAAGAACTCTGGGTTGACGGTGCGGAAAATGCGCGCGTGCAAGCTTTCCTGGTGAAGCCACCCGGTTTTCAGCCGAATAAGAAGTACCCAGCGCTGATGTTGATCCACGGCGGACCAGAGGGTTTCTGGGGCGAGAACTGGAGCTATCGCTGGAACGCGCAAGTCTTCGCCGCTGCGGGATACGTTGTCGCCATGCCCAATCCGCGCGGCTCCACCGGTTACGGCCAGAAATTCATCGACGACATCAATGGCGACTGGGGCGGCCGCGCCTACGACGACATCATGGCAGTAACCGATTACGTGGCTAGGCTTCCTTATGTCGATGGCGAACGCATCGCCGCGGCCGGCGGTTCCTACGGCGGCTACATGGTTGACTGGATCCTCGGCCATACGCGGCGATTCAAAGCACTCATTTCGCACGCAGGCGTGTATGATCTGCGCACTGAATCGACTGAGACCGAAGAGCTGTGGTTCCCGATCTGGGAGTTTGGCGGCATGCCGTGGGACAATCCGGAAATGTACCAGCGCTGGTCGCCCAGCCTGTTCGTCAAGGAGTTTCGCACCCCGACCCTCGTAATCCACGGCGAACTGGACTTCCGCGTTCCCTATGGCCAAGGTTTGCAGTTATTCACGGCGCTGCAATTGCAAAAGGTTCCGTCGCGCCTCATCGTCTTTCCCGACGAAGGTCACTGGGTTCTGAAGCCACAGAACAGCGTGTTTTGGTACCGGAATTTCACCGACTGGATTGATACCTGGACGAAAAAGTGAGACTGCTGATCGTTGTCCTCATTGTGCTGGTGATCGCTATACCGCTGTCGCTGCTCCTGTTATCGGGTGGCACCGTGCTGAAACTCGATCCCCCCGTTGCCGCCATCGGTAACCAGACGCCTGTTCAGGTGCGCATTGAGAATCCTCATGGCGTGCGCCGGATTACCGGCGTCATCGAACAAGGTGGATCGCGCTATACCGTTTTCGATGTTCAGGAGGTTCCGCACCGCGCCCTGTTTTGGCGCCGTCACGAAGCTCCGCAGCGCAAAACATTTCAGGTGGGCAAACAACAGGCGCCGGCCCTGCATGACGGCAAAGCACGGCTGATTGTAGAGGCGCAATCGAACGACTTTTGGGGCCGCACTGACACGATTGAGTCCCAAGTCGAAGTGGTGACGCAGCCGCCTCGCATCTCGGCTGACGGCGCACAGCACTACATTAATCAGGGCGGTTCGGAACTGGTGGTGTTTACGCCATCAGGCTACGTTACAGATTCCGGCGTCCGCGTAGGCAAGTACACGTTCCGCAGTTTTCCGCTCCCATCCCAGCCGAGTCAGCGATTCTCGCTTTTTGCGTACCCATGGGATCTTGCCGTCGATGCGGTGCCTGTGGCGTTTGCGCGCAACCCGGCCGGCACTGAAGCCACTGCGCGCTTCTGGTACAAGCTGTTCCCGAAGAGATTCCGCGCGCGCGATCTGCCGATCGACGATGCCTTCTTAGATAAGGTGGTGAACCAGATCGATCCCGGCGGCTCCGGCGACCTGCTGACGCGGTTTCTGAAGATCAATGGTGACCTGCGCCGCCAGAATAACCAGACGCTGGCGGACCTGCGGCTCAAGAGCGCGGATAAGTTCCTATGGTCGGGTCCGTTCCTGCCACTGACCAATGCCGCGGTGGAATCATCGTTCGCTGACAAGCGCAGTTACATTTACAAGGGCAAGAAGGTCGACGAGCAGGTCCACCTGGGTTTCGACCTTGCGGTGACGCTGCATGTATCGGTTCCTGCGGCCAACGATGGCCGCGTCGTCTGGGCGGACAATCTGGGCATCTATGGCAACTGCGTGGTGGTCGATCACGGGTACGGTCTGCAGTCGATCTATGGCCACTTGAGCGAGTTCGCCGTAAAAGCTGGTGACATGGTGAAGAAAGGGCAATCGCTCGGGCGCAGCGGCTCAACCGGTCTGGCCGGCGGCGATCACTTGCACTTCAGCATGCAGGTGGATGGCGTGCAGGTGAATCCCATCGAATGGTGGGACGAGCACTGGATCAAGGACCGGATCTTGAGTAAGGTGAGCGCGCAGTAGTTATTCGAAGAGTTCAGCGACCGGGAAAGAAAAGCCGGGGATCAGCTCAGGGGCTTCCAGGTTCTTGCCAACGCCAAACGCCTGCAGTCGATCGTTCGGCCCACAGCCAAGAACTTTTTGTTCGGCCGGATAGATGACCCAGACACAGCCACAACCGGCCGCCAGGTATTGGTCCACCTTGCGCATTAACTGTGCTGCAGTGTCGTTCGGCGAAACAATCTCGGCAATCAAATCGGGCACGACCTCCAGAATGCTCTTGGCCTTGTCGATTTGCGAAGCCTTTTCAAATCGCATGAAGGCCACGTCCGGCTTACGCACTGTGTCCTCACCAAGCCGGAATTCCTGCTCGGCCACGACTTCGCCAATTCGGCGCTCGGCCAGGAATAAACGTAAGGATGTTTCCAGACGTCCGCGAATCTGATTGTGCTGATAATTCCCGCTCGACACCTCGATGAGCTCCCCGTGGTCCAACTCGTAGCGGTAGTGCTCCTCTTCGGGGAGTTGCTCGAATTGCTCGACGGTTAGCAGCGTTCTGGTGGCCACAGTCTCGATCATAGCATCCGCTTGTTGCGCCATCTCCCGTGCTTCGGTACAACAGTTCCAAGTGAACTCCTTTCAGGAAAAAGTCAGCTTCATCTGGGGTCTCGCCGATCTGCTGCGCGGCGACTACAAGCAGTCGGAATACGGCAGGGTGATTCTGCCATTCACGGTATTGCGGCGCATGGATTCACTGCCGAACTCAACCGGCATCCGATTTCCAGCCCTTGCCCACCAGCCGGGTCGTTTGCCCGATTACATCGGAGGTTTTTCATCTGAAGTGCGCGACATTTTCGAGTGCTTTGGATTCGACGCGCAGATCGCGCGGCTGAAACGTTCAGGTCTGCTGTCTCTTATGATCGAACGATTCTGTGAAATCGACCTTCAGCGCGAATCGGTCTCCAATCACGAAATGGGTACCATTTTCGAGGAGCTGATCCGGAGATTCGCGGAACAGTCCAACGAAACCGCGGGCGAACACTTCACTCCGCGTGAGGTGATCCATCTCATGGTCCGCCTCGTGTTTGGAGAAGATTCCGGCGACGGGAAGACGCTCTACGATCCTGCCTGCGGGACCGGTGGCATGCTGTCCACCGCCGACGAATTTGTCCGCCAGGGCAATCCCGCTGCACGACTCCAATGTTACGGCCAGGAACTCAATCCCGAATCCTACTCCATCGCGAGGGCTGACACGTTGCTGCGCGGGCAAGAGATCCACAACATCGCCCACGGCAACAGTTTCACCAGCGACGGTTTCTCGGGCCGCCATTTCGATTACATGCTCTCCAACCCGCCCTTCGGCGTGGAATGGAAAAAAGTGGAGCGGCCAATTCGCGAGGAACATGAGCGGCGCGGTTTCGCCGGGCGTTTCGGCGCCGGGCTGCCTCGCGTGACCGACGGTTCACTACTCTTCCTCCAGCACATGCTCTCGAAGATGAAACCAGAGGGTTCGCGAATCGCGGTGGTATTCAACGGTTCACCTCTTTTCGCCGGCGACGCTGGCTCCGGCGAGAGCGAGATTCGCAGGTGGATCATCGAGAACGACTGGCTGGAAGCGGTGATCGCCCTGCCCGACCAGCTTTTCTATAACACCGGTCTCGCCACATACATCTGGCTGCTGGCTAACCGCAAGACTGCCGAACGCAAAGGCAAGGTGCAACTCATCAACGCCGTGAGCTTCGCGGAAAAAATGCGCCGGTCTCTCGGGGCCAAGCGCAACCGGGTCTCGCCGGCAGGCATCGATGAGATCTGCGGAATCCACCGTGAGTTTCGACAGGACCGGTACTCGCGAATTCTGCGCAATGAGGAATTGGGGTACCGTCGCATCGTCGTCGAACGGCCTCTCCGCTTGAGTTTTCAGGCTACGGCCGACCGCATTCGTTTGCTTGAGGGTAAGGTTGAGCCTGCCGTGCTCGGTGCGATCGCCGGCATGGACTCCGCTGTCGCCTACCGGGATCAGAGCGCATTCGGTGGAGCGCTCTGCGCAACATTCCAGCGCGCCGGTCTGAAGCTTGGACGCACCTTGGAGTGCCGTCTCAGCGAAGCGCTCTCCCAGCAGGACGACAGTGCAGAAATCTACCGCGACACCAAAGGCCGCGCCGTACCGGATGCGGCACTGCGCGATTGCGATGATGTCCCGCTCGATCAAGAAGTGGAGATCTGGTTTGACCGCGAGGTGCGGCCCCATGCGCCGGACGCGTGGATTGCGACGAAAGAACCGGTCGTGGGATACGCCATCCCGTTTACACGCGTTTTCTTCGAGCCGGAGCCAGTGCGTTCTGTGGAGGAGATCGATCGCGAGATTTGCGATCTCGAGCAACAGACGCAGGCCCTCCTTGCGCAGATCCATTCCGCATGATCGAACTGTTTGGTGAGGCTCCGGCGCATTGGCATGCCGTGCGGCTCAGGCAGACCGTAATCGCCTGCACGAACGGCGTCTGGGGCGGCGAGCCGTGCGGCGATGCGGGAGACATCGTGTGCGTGCGGGTCAACGATTTCGATCGGGTACGGCTCCGCGCCGACCTCTGCCAGCCCACACTGCGTTCCATAACGCAACCGCAGCGGCGTGGAAGAATGCTGGCGCGCGGCGATCTGCTGCTGGAAAAGTCCGGAGGCGGCGAGAATCAGCCCGTCGGCGCCGTTGTGCTCTATGACGCCGATACGTCTGCAGTACCGTCAAACTTCATCGCCCGCATGCCTGTGGCACCCGGATTTGATCCGCCGTATTTGTGTTATCTGCACGCTGCGCTCTTCTACTCAAGGGTGAATTGCCGGTCGATCAACCAGACCACGGGCATTCAAAATCTGGATAGCGCCGCCTATCTTTCCGAGAAGGTGCGCATCCCGGATCTCGCCGAACAGCGCGAAATCGCCGCGAGTCTCGATCGCAAGACGGCGTGGGTCGATCAAGTGGTGGAGAACAAGGAGAGACTGCAAGAGCTGTTGAAAGAAAAGCGGACTGCTGTGATCAGCCGTGGCATAGCTGAGGGTAGTCGAGAGCGCTGGCCGGTGACGCGGTTGAAATTCGTCCGCTCGGGTGCGTTGCTTTATGGCGCTAACGAGCCTGCGGTGCTGGAGGATCGCGCCGCACCGCGTTATATCCGCATCACGGACCTCAATGACGACGGCACGTTGCACGAGGACACATTCCAGTCTCTCCCCGAGCCCCTGGCCGTGCGCTACCTGCTTCAGGATGGCGACATCTTGCTGGCGCGCAGCGGCGCAACCGTCGGGAAGGCGCTTCGCTACCGCGCCGAGTGGGGCCGCGCCTGCTTCGCCGGCTATCTGGTGCGGCTACGGTCCGACCGGCGCAAGGTTCTGCCCGATTACCTGTTCTATTACACGCAGAGTCAGATGTTCCGTGATCAGGTTGCGGTCTGCGCTGTCCAATCCACCATCCCAAACGTGAGCGCCGAGCGATACGGTAACTTTTCGATTCCGCTCCCGCCATTGGAAGAACAAAAGGCCATCGTGAGTTTCCTCGACGGTTGCACACACAAGCTCGATTCGGCCGTACGGCTTGTCAGCCGCCAAGTCGCGAAACTGCGCGAGTACCGCCGGGCGCTGATTGTGAGCGCGGTGACACGTGGATGTTGCGGAGCGAAGGCTTCCAGCGACGAGGCTTAAGTCAGCAAGCCGCTGCGGCGGCCAGTGGCCTAAAGCCAACCAGCCGGGGTGCGGCATTTCCGCAATCGCAGCATTCATGCTGGATCGAGCCGGCCGTGCGCGTGCCAATGCGCAGTGTCGGGTGACGGAGATCGGTGAGCGAGGTGAACAGCAGTTCCGAGCCTGCGGTTTCCTCAAAGGCCGCGCGTTCCGGCACGATGTGCAGCCCGCTGTGCGCTTCACATTCGTAGGCAATGACCCTGCCGTCGAATCCCAGGCGCTGCTCGAACAGAGGCACCTGGAAAACCCTCCAGAAGCGCTCCCGATCGTCTTCTCTCAGTTCGCCCTGTTCGCCGCCCGTGAATGGAATGACAAAGTGTTTCAGCCCGCCGATTTCCTGGTCGCCGTGCTCCACGGCGGCGGCCAGTTCGCGTAGCACGGTCAGGGGCGCGGCCAGTGCGCTCGCTCCGAACCGCTTCAGACTCTTGCTCCAGTTGTGGGCCATTACCTTCACGCCCGATGTCTGCTCGAACCCGGGCATCAGGATAGCCGTCTTCGGCGTGTGCTCAAGCGGCGATCGAAATATCTGTGGTGGAGGACTGAGCACGCCAGGGCTTTCGAAGGCCGCCGGCGAGCCGCGAAACTCTTCCAGTGCAATGGCTGGGAGGCGCTCAAGCGTCCCTTCCACCGAATCCACCGCGGCCAGTGCTTCGGGTGTGGCCAGCCCCGCGCTCTCCAACAAGGGTTGATACCGCTCAGTGCGTTGCGCGGCGCGCAGCACCCGCTTGAATCTGGCAACACGCACGTCCTCGCCAGGACATGCCTGTGAGCAGGTCCATCTTAAGATGACTCGCATAAAATGATTTTTGGGCTCGGCTGAAATCCTGCTTGCTACTGCCTTGTAACCTGTCGCTTCATTTGGGAAGTGTGCGTTTCGTCACAATTCTCTCAGGGCTTTTCGGGATTCGGCCTTCGGTATGCGAATCTGCCAGCCGATTACTCGTCTTCGTCTAGACGGGAATGCCCGGCGGCGGCCTCAACGCGCCCGGCGATTTTGGCAAATTCTTCGTCGAGATCCGACGGCACAGTCAGGTCAAGTGCGACTTTCGATCCGCAGGAATCCGCACCGTCTTTCGCCAGGACCACAATGCGTGTTCCCAGGTGGATCGCCTCTGCGATGTTGTGCGTGACAAACAGGACGGTCGTATGGGTCTCGCGCCAGACTTGCCGGATGAGCTTCTGCATGCCTGCGCGGGTGCCGGGGTCGAGTGCGCTGAATGCTTCATCCATCAGCAGAATCTTGGGCTTCATGACGAGCGCTTGAGCGATGGCTACTCTCTGCTGCATGCCGCCTGAGAGCTGATCGGGGTATTTGTTGGCGTCGGACTCATGCAACCCCATCCTGCGTAGCTGTCGCATGGCCTCGGCGCGGAATTCTCTGCGCCGGCCGTAAAAGCCTGGCGTGAAACGCGTCAGCAGGCTGAACTGCTCCACTTCTGGGCCGAACGTGATGTTATCAATGACGCTTTTGTCCGGGAACAGCGAATACTTTTGCGGGACGTAGCCGCGGTCGCGATCAGGCCGCACGACTTCGCGTCCATCCGCGAGCACGCGCCCTTCGGTCGGCGTCTCCGCGCCCAGAACCAAACGCAGCAGGGTCGATTTCCCGCACCCCGTCCGGCCGATTACCGACACAAACTCGCCGCGCCGGATGTCGAGATCGATTCCGTCAAGAACTTTTTTGCGGCTGCCGTCCGCGAGCTCGTAACTGACGTGGATATTCTCCAACCGGATCAGAAGATCCGCGGCGGGTTCGGCATCGAGCATCGCCGGCGCGGAAGCGCGTTCAGTTATGCTTCCCGGAACCATGGATGCAGCCTTTTGTTGAGAAGTCTCATCGTCAAGTCAACCAGAAACAGCAATAGTGCGACCCACAGAACGTACGGAATGATGATGTTCATGCCCATGTGACGCCGCAGCAGCGCGATGCGGTAAGCCAGCCCGTCGGTGGAGGCAATCATCTCGCCCGCGAACAGAAACAGCATCAGCGGCTTTAGGTTTAAGCGGATGCTGTTGAGCACGCGCGGCCAGATCCGCTTGAGCACCACCCGGTATGCGACGTCGAAATCGCGCGCCCCCAGCGTGAACCCCTTCACAATCTGCTCCGGCGGCACGCTCTTAGTCAGATTGAAGGTGTCCAGGATGATGGTGGGTGTCACGCCGATAACAATCAGCATCACCTTCGACAGTTCATCGATTCCGAAGGCGATGAAGAGGATCGGCAGCACCGAGAGCGCGATGATTTTGTCGAAGAAAAGAATGAAGCGCAGGAAGAAAGTGCCGAAGTAGGGAAAGAGCCCCATGTGCAGGCCCAGCAGCACCGCCGGAAACAAAAGCGCCAGACCATAGAAGAAGCGGCGCGCACTCGCCACCGTGTCTTTCCACAGCATGCCGCTGCGAAAGCGTTCGAGCGCGGATTGGCCCGCGGCGTCGGAGGCCGGCTCTTCATCGGCATCGGGGTTCATCGCCGCCTGATAGAGGCCCGCGCCGAGCTGCGCAAGAGTCGGCACTACCCGGTCGTCGGGATTCTCTTGATGCCGCTTCTGTGCCGTGTAGAAATACAGGCTGATTCCCGCGGCAAACAAAAACCACGACAACACCCAGGCGGTGAAGCGATTCGGTTTCACACTAATGCTCAAGAGGCTCATAACTTCCCGTCGCTGGCGGCCTGCATATAAGCCTTTTCGAAGCGCAGCCGGATGCGATCCGCCTTGCCCTCGACCGTGCCATCCGGATAACGGATTGCCACTTCGTCCATCGACTTCGTACTCTCTCCCAGCAGCCCGTGATTGAAGCAGAACGTCTTCACCAGCGTCATCTTCTGCTTCATCTCGGGAGAAGTAGCAAGCTGCAGCGCGGCCTGCGGTGTAAACAGCATATGGGTCGTGCTGAGCTGCTCCTTGTACGACTGCAGGCTATCCTGCGATCCTTCGGCGATAGCGGCCAGCACTTTGTCGGCCCCCTTCGCCGACATGAGCCCCATGGTCTCGTACCACGCGCCGGTGAGCGCTTTTGCGAACTTCTGGCCGGATCCATCCGCACGGTTGAGCACGTCGGTGCGAACCACCGTAAGGTCCAGAATCTCGCCTGGGATTTGCGATGAGTTGAAGATGTTGGTCACCCCCGGCGTTTTCAGGATTTGCGAAACCAGCGGCTTCCACGTCACCACAGCCTCATGCGAGGTGTCGGCGATGAAGGCCGCCGCAATATCGGAATCCGACGTGTTCACTAGGTGCACGCGCTTGATCTGCGACTCCATGCCGTTCATGGCCATGCCGCGCTCGAACAGGTACTGCGAGACCGTCTTCTCCACCAGCAGCAGTTTCTTGCCCGGAAGGTTCTTGAACGTCACGCCGTTGCGCGTGAGTACGGCGTCATTGCCGTTCGAATAATCGCCCACAATGATCGCGGTGGTGTCGATGCCCGCCGCGGCCGGCATGTCGAGCGCTTCCATATTGGTCATGGCGCAGGCCTCGATGTTCTTGGCCACGAATGCCTCAAGCGACGGCGCGTAATCGAACCGCTGGACCTTGATGGTGATCCCGTATTTGTCCGCCCACTTCTGCATGATTCCGGACTTGGCCATGTAGTAGTACGGGTTCCACCCCACATACACTGACCAGCCGACCGTGAACGCAGGCTTCTGCGCAGCAAGCGGCAAGCACAGTGCCGCCACGACAGAAAACAGAAGTGTAGGTCTCAATTTCATTTCGATTCTGTCTGATCCCACATGTGCCGGAGCTGTTGTTCCTGTGTGATCGTGCGTATCCGATCCAGCGATTTCCATTCGCTGTCGTCCGCCGGCCAGATGGTAAAATCGCGCAGCGCCAGGCGCACCGGATGATCTCCCATTTCGTGCAGCGCCTCGTTCAGCTCCAGGAGGTGAGCGTGCGAAAGCTCGAGCGAATGCTCGTCCGGCTGATACATGGAGCCGATCGGGTAATCCAGATACGGCGTTCGCGTCTGTTCAATATGACACCCGACGATGTGCGTAACGGTCTTGCCCTTGGTGAAATCTACCAGCCGCTGTGTGCTGCGAGCGAATGCCGCGAAGTCCGCTACATAAAGCCGCCCAGGATACAGGCTGTCGCCGGCGTGCAGGATGCCCGTCTGCCGGTCATAAAGCGCCACGCTCAGCTTGTCGTGGCCGGGGATGGGAACTACGTCGATCACCCGGTTTCCAAGATCGATCTTCCCGACATCGTCCGGCCAGCTTTTGATTCCGAAAAACTGCTGTGTGCCGGAAACGCTGAGGGGCACCATGACGGTGTTCGGGAGCTTTTCAAAACGGGCATCGCCGGCGGTGTGATCGTCATGCGAATGCGAGTGCGCCACAATCAGGGAAATCGCGTTGCGCTGATTCCGCCGAAGCCACTTCGCGATGACTTCGCTCACAATGCCAGCGGCATCCGCATCACCTGAACCCGTGTCCACCAGCATCACCTTCTCGCTCCCGAAGAAAAGGTAGAGAAACGGCTTCTCATAGTGAGTGCAGCCGGACTCGCGCAGAATGTAGAGATCGGGATTGTACTCGTGCACCTGCCAGTCCGGAACCTCCATGCATTTCGGACCGCCCGTAATCCAGCTCTTCGGAAGCGTTCCCGGACGCACGCCGGCGCTGCCAGGATCCACGGCTCTGGCGGCGAGAGCTCCCGCCAAAAGCAGAAGGAGCAGGAACATCAGCCGGTAGGTTGAGATATAGCTCGAGAATGGCCCCTTGATTTCGGTCATGAAGGAGTACGCGCGATCCGGCAATCCTGGCCGGCAAGCTTCGAAGCGCCTCGGGTCGGCGTGGACCGGAGGATTGCCCGTAGTATAGCGTGCGCGTGACCTGAAAATTCGCGTTCCGGGCATAAACTTTTCCAATAGCCCGCATAAAACATTTTTGTTGCGAGGCCTGTGAAGCCGTAGTTTCCTGCGCCACGCTCGGCTAAAATAAGGAACTCAATCCACATGGCCTTCTATCACCGTCACGCACCCAATCACCGTGAGCACAAGCGCCCGCTGCCCGACTACAGCGGCTTGCAGGGAATGAAAGCGCTCCAGGACGAGGCGGCCCTGCCGTCAACGCAATGGAAGGAAGAAGTCCGGCGCGGCAAGGAATTCGGCCTGGAGTGCGTGGACTCCATCCAGGACAAGTCCGACATCAGTTGCTTTCAGCGCGGCGAGCTGCCCCACTGGTCCGGCATCAACACATTTTTGAAAACGCCCTACCTGGAGGACGTTCGCAAGGTCGCCGATTATGATGTCGCGTTCCTGGGCGTGCCATTCGACATTGCCACCACCTACCGCGCCGGCACTCGCTTCGGACCGCAAGGCATCCGCCGTATTTCCTCGCTCTACACCACGTACAACTTCGAGTTGGGCGTCGACCTGCGCGAGTCGCTCAAGATGTGCGACGTCGGCGACGTGTTTTGTCCCGCCAACATCACCAAGAGCCACGACCAGATCTCGAAAGCCGTGGCCCACATCCTCTCCCACGGCACCTTGCCGATGATCATGGGGGGCGATCACTCGATCGGTTACCCGTGCGTCCGCGGCGTGGCGCAGTGCATCGAGGGAAAGGTGGGAATCATCCATCTCGACCGGCACATCGATACGCAGGAAAAGGACATGGACGAGATCATGCACACCTGCCCGTGGTTCCATGCGACCAACATTGCCAACTGCCCGCCGACGAACCTGGTGCAAGTCGGCATCGGCGGCTGGCAGGTGCCGCGGCCTGGTGTCACGCAGGGACGCAAACGCGGTTCCACGGTGCTCACCATCAACGACATCGAGCGCATCGGCATCGACAAAACCATCGAGATCGCGCTCGAAGTGGCGTGGAAGGGCGCCAGCGCCGTCTATCTTTCGTTTGATATCGATTCCGTGGACGCCGGTTTCGTGCCTGGCACCGGCTGGCCCGAGCCCGGCGGTTTTTTGCCTCGCGAAGCCCTCGCCATCCTGCACGGCGTCGCTAAAGAAGGTATCGTCGCCATGGAAGCGGTGGAGGTTGCTCCCCCGTACGATATCTCCGACATCACCGCGCTGCTCGCCGTGCGCGCCATGGTCGACGTGCTTGCCACCATGGTGAAGTACGACCGCGTGGGCGGCCGCCTCAAAGCCGCGTGACTTCATTTGTTCTGGCGAGCGATCTGCTTCCCAGCCAGCCCGACTGGTCCCGCACTCAGGCGCAAGCCGGTTCGCTCGGCGCGCCGGTCGGGAGGATTCTGGGCTTCACGCCGCGGGTACGCCTGGCCTCGCTCGCTATGCACCCCGGCGAAGATGCGGGTGAGCAAGCTCTTGAACGAGCCCTCCGCGAGGAAGCCGCGAGCGGGGCCCGTGAAATTTTCGTCCTACCGTCTGCGCTCGATTGGAACCTTTGGCAAAGGGAAGCCTTCGGCCAAATCCTCGCCGAGTTCCGCCGGGAACATTCCAACATCTTGGTCTTCCACGATGACGTGGATCCCTGCCATCCGCTCCTGGTGGAGTGTTTCGCGGATCTGGTGGCGCGAGCGCTCGCCGGCCAACCGGTTCCTCCGCAGCGCGTCGGCCTGCTCCTGGTCGCGAGCGGACACGGAGATAGCGGCAGCCGCGCGCAGTCCTACCGGCTGATGCGGCTGGTCTGGGAGCAATTGAGCCTGGGCCGGGGCGACGTCGCTTTTCTCCGCCATGCGCAGGACTTTCTCGGCGCCGCTCTCGATCGCTGCGCCCGCGAACCGCTGCACTGGATTCTGGTTCCGCAGAGCCAGTGGCGCACAGAACATCTCGATTACGCCAGCACCATCCTCGAGAATTTCAAGCGGCGGCATCCGGATTTCTCGTGCTGCCCGCTAGTTGATCCGCCCGGCGATCATCCCGCGATCACCTCCTGGCTCACACAACGCATGACGCGGCTCTGGCAGGAGAAGCGCAGCCGAGAAGCCACGCGCACCCGCTCGGCAAGATCCGAAAGATCGGAGTGCGCGCCCCAAATCTGGTCGGGCGAGCGCTGGGAAGCTGTCGATACCAGGCCGCCGCGAACGGGCTTCATCGCACGGGCTCGCAATCGCGATGCCCTGGCGCACGTGCTGGCCGGTGTGCTGCCTCAGTCCGACACTTACATCGTGAAGGTCACCTGGCACGGCTACGCCACCGGCACCTACACCGATCCAGCCGCTCTCGATCTGCTGCTCGGTGCATTGCCCGGCCGCGCCGTTATCGTCGAAGGGCACACCAGCAGCCGCAACGTCGGCGGAGCCGATTGGAATTGGGAAACTGAAGCCTGCGAGCACCGCGCCTGGATCAAGCAGCAGGATATGGAGTACTTGCGGCGCACCGGTCTCGCCGAAATCATGACCCGCCATCGCGCCCAGTATGTAAATGTGACCGAGGCATATTGGGATGGAGCGTGCGCGCCGCCGGACGAATCGGTCGTGCTGCAACACCCGGAGCTGGCAGCCTTCATCCCCGAATCGCTGCTCGCATTGCGTGGCGCGCCGTTCCTGAGCTTCGCGCGCTTCAAAGGTCCCACGCGCATGGCCATTTCGAATCTGTTCGGTCTGATTCCCACACCCCTCCGCAGCGTGTGGCACGGTGCCAACATCACCGATTTTGCCAGCGTCTGCTGCGATCTGGCCCGGCTTTATGGCCGCTTGTTTTCCATGTTTGGCTTGGTAGAAGCGCTCCACTCAGCGGTTCGCTGGAACCGGAAGGGTCTGTACCGGAACCGTTGGGGGAACTACGATCTGGTGCTCTCAGACGGCGTCATCACGCTGAGCGAGGGCCTCGCCGGCGCTGATATTCTGGCGAGCCGGCTGCAAGGCCAGGACGTCACGCGCAGTGCGTTCTTCGATGTCGTACGGCACGAACTCGAGTGGCCCGGCGCGGCAGCCATGCAACCGCTTCCCGCGGAGCTGCAATCGATGTTCGCCTGACAGACTGCATGGTGTCTTTCAAGAACGCGATAAGATGAGGTTCCTGGAGGTTCAAGCGTGAGCATCAAGTTGAATACGCGGCAGGTAGGTGACGTGGTCGTAGTGGATGTTGCCGGCCGCGTCACTCTAGGCGAAGGATCTAGCGCGCTGGGCGACACGCTGCGTAATCTGGCTGCGACAGGTTCGAAGAAGATCCTGCTGAACCTCACCGAAGTCTCCTATATCGACAGTTCTGCCATCGGCGAGCTGATCTCAGGCTTCAACACCGTTTCTAAAGTAAGCGGCCAGTTGAAGCTCACGGGCTTGAGCAAACGAGTCAAGGATCTCCTGCTGATCACCAAGAATTACACCATCTTCGACATTCACGACGACGAAACCGCCGCCCTCCGGAGCTTCACTTAGGGCACTTTCATTAACGATAAATAATAGTCACCGCTGCACCGCCGCGCCGGCCGCCCGCGTCTCTCGCCACGAGGAGAGATGAAAAAATGCGAAGTCTCATAATGCGAAGTTTGGCCGGCGGCAGCTTGCTGCTGATGGCTCTCGGCGCATACGCCCAGGACTATCCCCGCTATCGCAACGATGATCGTTATTCCGATCATGACGCCCCCGGCTATTCCGGCCGCCAGGGATACCGTGGCACGTTAATGGACAAGGTGCAGGCGGATCTACGCTACGCGCAAAGCGCGGCGTATTCGAGGAACGAAGCCAGGCGCCTCGATAAGGCTAGAGAGGAACTGTGGGAATTCCAGCGAAAGTGGACGGCTGGACGGTTCGATCATCACGAGTTGGATGACTCTATCGCGGCAATCCAAAAGGCCGTCGACCACAACGGCCTGGATGAACGTGCTCGCTCCGTGCTGTGGAGCGATTTGCGGGACCTCAGAGACTTTCGCGCACAATACGGCAGCCGCGGATACTATCGGTAGGGGCCGGACTTGTCCGGCCCAAACCTAGAATTCGTACCGCAGCGCGAACTGCATCGTCCGTGGCGGCGCCACTCCTTGAAACTCGCCGAAAGTGAGCGGCGCAAGGAGCGACAGGCTCGGGTTCGTGAAGTTCACGTTGTTGAAGGCATTAAAGGCTTCCGCGCGGAATTGCACGCGCTGGCCTTCCCACGGCAGCTTGAACGACTTCGCCAGCGTCAGATCTGTGTTGAAGAACGGCGCCAGTCGAACCACCGCGCGCGAGCCGCTGTGGCCCGGGAGCTCGTCCTCGAACGAACTCGAAGTGGACGTGTTTCCGAAGATGCTCGGAATCCCGTTCTGGTCGATCTGCGTGGCGGTGTGTACCGGCTGAGTCATCACTGCCAGCGAATTCAGCCAGTAGTTTGCGTTATAGGCCAGGTCTCCCGCGATTGTTGACGGCAACCCCGAACGGTAGCGGATCACGCTCGAAACCTGCCAGCCGCCGATGATTTGATTCACCCAGCCTGGTGCGTTGCGGAGCAACATTTTGTTTTTGCCGATGGGCAGCTCATAAAGAAAATTGGCGCTGATGTTGTGCCGCATATCGAAATCGGAGGAGCCGCGGAATTCCTTGGTGTTGAAAATATTCTGAATCGCAGCGCCTTGCGGTCCGGCACCCGATTCAGCCGCTGATCCAAGATCTATCGAGTGCGACCAGGCATAGTTGAAATCGAATGAGAAACCGCTGCTGAACTGCCGCCGCAACGCGATCGTGAGGCTGTGGTAGGCTGCAGTGCCGGCGTTCATCCACGTGGGCATCGAACTGCCCTGGATCGGAAAGAACGTATAGCAGCCGTACTTAGACAGGCACTTACCGTTCACGTACGAGCTGGTCGTATTGCGGTCCAGCGCGTGAAGGCAATCCAGGAAGCTCCCGCCGTAGTCGTTGTAGACGCAATTGAAGTAATTCGCGGAGGCGCTGCCCGGGAAATCGACGTTCTTCAGGCCAGGCCACATATCCTCCACGAAGGGCAGAGTCGGCACCAGGCCCGGATTCTTCTGAACCATGGCCGGCGTCAAGCCGGAATCGAACAATTTGCGAACGATATTGGTGTTCTGTTCCCAGGTGATTCCCGATTTCGGGTCTTTGAAGTACTCGAGCGGGGTGTAGACGTCGCCCTCCATGAGCAATCGGTGTGAAAGCCGGCCCGTGTATCCGACCTCAAGAATCATCTTGCCCGGAATCTCACGCGCGAAACTGGCGTTCAGAAGATAAGAGTAGGGTGGCTTCAAGTTGGGCGAGATGCCCTCGAATGCGCCGCTGATGGCGGCGATGTTAGGCGGTGTGAATGGGAAGGTCTCCGCGGCGTTCGGCGGCACCACGGGCGCGCTGCCGGTAAATCGGGGGCTGGTGGAGAAGCTGTAAGAATCCGGGAAGTTCGATTGCGTGGCCAAGCCGATAGAGCCGTACTGGTCGTACTGCGTGATCAGGTCGCTGCCGAACCGGTCGTAAGCCATGCCCGCACCCGCCCGGAATACGCCCGCTTTGCCGAAGATTTTGCCGATCAGCCCGCTGTGATCCGCAGGAGCATAAGCCAGGCCCAGCCGCGGCGCAAACGCTTTGTTGAATGGACTCCACCACGTCGGCTTGCCGTTCGCCGGACCGTTCAAGGCCCACTGCAAAATAGCATTCGGCATGGCATTCTGCGGCACCCCCTGCGATTGCAGATAATCCCGCTGGGCAAAATACGAGGTGAGCGGGAATGTGGAAGTCACCTGAATGCCATTGGACTCGTACGGCGGCCGGAAATTTTCATAGCGCACGCCGAAATTCAGCGTGAGCGCCCGGTTCACGCGATAGGTGTCGCCAATGTAAGCGGCGTAATCGCGCTCCACGAAATTGCGAACTTGCAACGTCCCTTGCGGCGACGGGCTGCCGGTTTTGCCGAAAAAGTCGGTATGAAAATTGTCGTTGACGATTCCCAGAATCGCACCCATGCCGTTGGCTACCGAGGTCGGGTCGGCGAGCTGGGCATTGGGGTTGCCGGTGCGCTGCTGGATGTAAGCCGTCACTGCGTTGTCGATGTCCGCGCCCAGCCCGATCAGC
>Ga0335077_10000873_pt1 | contig 34443 bp, 29 predicted proteins | sample Lox_Sample_31_FD_207151 | JGI IMG/M metagenome (GOLD analysis project Ga0335077, IMG submission 207151) | Soil microbial communities from Loxahatchee National Wildlife Refuge, Florida, United States - Lox_Sample_3.1 | ecosystem: Environmental > Terrestrial > Soil > Wetlands | place: USA... | reverse complement strand
TCGGCTACAGCCAGCCCTTCTCCTCCGCGACACGCACCGCCTCCGCCCTGTTCCGGGCGTCAAGCTTCTGCATCGCCGAAGAGAGGTGGTTGCGGACGGTTCCGGGAGACAGGTAAAGCGCCTGAGCGAGGTCGGCGACGGTGGCGTGTTCCCGCGAGGCGATCAACACCTCGTGCTCGCGGGGGGTGAGCGGGCTCACCCCCTGGCTCAGCGCTGCAGCCGCGAGACCTGGATCGACGACGCGCTCGCCGGCGACCGCGCGCCGGATCGCGGCGGCAAGCTCGGTCGCGGGGGCGTCCTTGAGCAGGAACCCCGCCGCCCCGCCTTCCATAGCCCGGCGCAGGTAGCCGGGTCGCCCGAACGTGGTCAACATCAGGATCCGGCAGCCCGGAACCGCCCGGCGGAGCTCGTCGGCGGCGTCGAGTCCGGTGGATCCCGGCATCTCGATGTCGAGCAGCGCGACATCGGGCGTCGCCCCAGTCGCGGCGGCGACGACCTCGTCGCCGCGCGATACCTGCGCGACCACCTCGATATCCGGCTCGAGATCGAGCAGGCTCGCGAGTGCGCCGCGCACCATCGTCTGGTCTTCGGCGAGGAGTACGCGGATCACGCGCGCGCTACGGGGACCGTGACGGCGAGCCGATAACCGCCGTCCGGAAGCGGCCCCGACTCTGTCCGGCCGTTCAGGAGTTCCGCTCGCTCCGCGAGCCCCTCGAGCCCATGCCCGCCGACGGACCGGAAGTTCCCGCGGTCATCGCCACCGGTCGCCACGCGCGAGCCGCTGGCCACGCCCGCGTAGCTCGGGACAGGCGCGTAGCTCGGCAGCCGGGCGCCACGGCCGTCGTCGATCACCTCGACCATGGCGTCGGTCAGGCTGACGCTGATCTTGAACGTGCAGCGGTGAGCGCCGCTGTGGCGGATCACGTTCGTCGCCCCCTCCCGGACCGCCCACGCGAGGACGGCCTCGACGGCCGGGTCGAGCGCCACCCGCGCCTCCTCCACCTCGGCTTCGATGCCGGCGGCGGACAGCGCCATGCGGGCGCCGGCGAGCTCGCCCTCGAGCGTCGGCTGGCGGTAGCCGCTGACCGCCTCGCGCACCTCACGCAACGCGGTCCGCGCCACCTGCTCCAGCTCGGCGACTTCGTTAGCGGCGTCGGGCGGTCCGTCGGCGAGCAACCGGCCGGCCAGCTCGGCCTTGAGCGCGATCACCGACAGCGAATGCCCAAGCAGGTCGTGGAGGTCGCGGGCAAACCTCTCGCGCTCCTCGGCCACCGCCATCGAAGCGAGCTCGGCCCGGGCCTCTTGGAGCTCAAAGTTCCGGACGCGCAGGTCGCGCATGACCAGCATCAGCAGCCCGATCCCCGCCGAACTGGCGACGAAGCCGACGACCGTGCCGCCGTCCGCGCCGCCGGCGGCCGAACACACACCCGCGAGCACGGCGCACGCGACCACCGCCCAGAAGCCGGCCGACGCCACGAGCGCGGCACACGCGGCGCAGTACGTGAACAGGAACCCCCAGCCCGACGCCTGCCAGATCGTCAGCGCCGCCGAAACCGCCAGCATGACGCCGAACAGCAGCAGCGGCGTCGAGGCCCGGGGGTGACCGCGCCAGTGCATCACAAGAATCACGTAACAAGCGACGAACACGGCGGCCCCCGCGATCACCAGGACCTGTTCGAGCGCTGTGCCCTTCTTGCCGATCGCGTTGGCCAGCGGAAAGACGATGAACGCCAGCCACACGATCGCGGCCGTCGCGCGGATCCCCCGCGGGTTGCGGCCGTCTACCGGGGTCCAACGGCTGAACGGCCGCCAGGAGCGGCCCGCCGCCGGCGGGCCGGCGGCGAAACCGCAGTCGTTCCCTTCGTCCGTCATCGCACCTCGCCCTGGGGGTGGCGCAGGAATCTCAACATCAAGAAGATACCCACGACCGTCCAGATCGCCAGCGTGCGTGCGTCCTGAGCGTTGATCCCAGCACCCACGGTCCTCGGATCGAATGCGTGCTGGAGCCCATCCGCGAGCGCCCGAATCGGGAAGAGGTTGGCGATGTCGATCAGCGCCTTTGGCATCCCGTCCGTCGGGAACCAGATGCTCGATATGAACGTCAACGGCAGGATCACGAGGTTCACGACGACCGGCGCGGCCTCCGCGTTCGGGATGAAGCGGGTGATCCCGATCCCGAGGGCGGTGAACGCTGCGGTCCCCAGCACGAGCGTGATCAGCAGGCCGGGGAGCGTTGAGGCACGCACGTGCACGTTGTACGCGAGGACCCCCAGCGCCAGCGTGAGCACGGTCATCAGCAGCACGATCACAAGCGTGGAACCGATCCGCGCGGCGACATAAGCCCAGCGCGGCAGCGGCGTGCCCTGCATGCGCTTGAGCACTCCCTGGTCGCGCAGGATCGCGGTGCTGATCGCCATGTTGACGAATGTCGTGGCGATGACGCCGTAGGCGAGGATCCCCGGGACGAAGAACACGTCGTATGGAATCCCGCCGCGACTCGAGATGTGCGCTCCCTTGTCGAGCGACCCGAAGATCACGAGGAACATCAGCGGGAACACGAACGTGAAGATCCCGCGCCCGCGATTGCGCCAGTATGCGCGCTGCTCGTACCGGACCTGCCACGCGACCAGACCAAGGTCGCGCTTCAGTGATGGTGTGGCCACGGCGCTCATCGAGCTACCTCCTCCGAAGCGTGAGTCGCGGCCTGAGCGCCGGACCCGCTTCCGGTGAGCTCGAGGTAGATGTCCTCGAGCGTCGGCTGGTTGACCGAGAAATGACCGAGGTCGACGTCGTGGTCGAGCGCCCAGGTGGTGATCCGCTGCGCGGCCACGACCGGCTCCCTGGTCACGACGAGCACCCGGTCGCCCTGGAGCGAACGTTGCTCGCACGGCATGTCGGGGAGATCGCCGAGCGACCATTCGGTCGGGAGCGAGAAGCGGATCTCGGCCGGCCGCAGGTCCCGTCCGCCGAGCTCCTCCGGCCTTCCGATGGCGATGATCAGACCAGCGTTCATCACCGCGACGCGGTTGGCGAGGTGCTGTGCTTCGTCCATGTAGTGAGTAGTGAGGAACACCGTCTTTCCGAGGTCGCACAGCGACCGGATCGTCGTCCACGCCTGACGCCGCGCGCCCGGATCGAATCCGGTCGTCGGCTCGTCGAGGAAGATCAGATCCGGATCCCCGACCAGTGCGAGCGCCAGATCAAGGCGCCGCTTCTGACCACCGGACAGCTGCCGGGCGCGCACGTCACGCTTCTCGCCGAGCTCCACGAGCTCGATCACCTCATCGACGGGACGCCGGCGCAGGTGATACCGGCCGTACATCTCAACCAGCTCTCTCACCGTCAGGTCGTTCTGAACGCCTGACTCCTGCAACACGATCCCGACGCGTTCGTGGAGCTCACGCTCCCCACGCGCCGGATCCATCCCGAGCACCCTGACCTGACCGTCAGTACGCGTGCGATAGCCCTCGAGGATCTCGACGATCGATGTCTTGCCCGCCCCATTTGGTCCCAGCAAACAGAACACTTCACCCCGTGCAACTTCGAAGCTAACCCCGCGCACAGCCTCCACCTCGCCGTACGACTTGCGCAAGTCGCGCACGTCGATGGCGAGTCCATTCGTCTGTGTATGGGTTGTTGTCATGCCTGGCAGCGTACGTTGCACAGGCGGGTCGCGTAAGTGGTGCACGACCGAATTCCGACATGACAAACGTCACGGAGTAAGGCGACGCAGCTAAGGCGTGAACCGCGAGCGGCGCGGGCTGACGCGGTGTGGCTAAGGCTCTTTATTCCACAACTGGATGACCTCGGTCTCGCGCTCGTAGCCGAGCACGCAGAGAGCACCGGCGCTGAGCGCGAACCGGGCGCCGGCGGCCGCGTCCATCTGCAGCCAGCGCGCGGTCAGGACCCGGAAAACGTGACCGTGGGCGAACGCCAACGCGTCGCCGTCGCCGGCTTCGGCCTTCATGCGCGCGATCGCGCGATCGGCGCGCGCCCCCACCTGGTCGGGCATCTCGCCACCAGGACAGCCGTCCCGCCAGAGACTCCACCCCGGGTTCATCTCGCGAATCTGGGGCGTGGTGAGGCCTTCATATTCGCCATAGTCAAATTCGCGCAGGTCCTCGCAGATCTCCGCTCGGTTGGCGTAGCCGGCGATCTCGCACGTCTCGCGCGCTCGCAGCAACGGGCTCGTGAGGACCACCCCGAAGTTCCAGCCCGACAATGCAGGTCCGAGCTGCGTCGCCCGCTCACGGCCCTTCTCGGTCAGCGGCAGGTCGGTGCGGCTCGTGTGCTGGCCGCTCAGGCTCCACTCGGTCTCGCCGTGGCGAACCAGGACTATATGCATTCCCCGTACCCCGGTACCGCCTCAGCCTCAGGCGTCGGCGGCGTCGTAAGCCTCACGCGCGATCGTCTCGCGCGCCTCCTCTTCCTCGAGCGCCGACGCGTCGCCGTGCTCTGATTCGTGGTGCGCCTGCATCTGGCGCAGCAGCTCGTCGTCGGTTGCCGCCGAGAGCGGCTCACCGCAGACGTTGCATTCGATCACTCGCTTGGTCATGACCGGCTCACTTCCTTTGGGCTTTCAAAGATTCTGTGCTCGCGTGCAGATCTCCCCCACGCCGGGCCTTGCCTCGATCTCCTGCGCCGCGAGCAACGCCGCCCCGAGCACGCCGGCGCGCACGCCGTGCCAGGCCAGGCGGATGCTCGTGCGCCTGCCGAGGCCGGGAACAACGTACCCGAGCGCCACCCGCTTGGCGGTCTCGAGCATGTGCTGACCCGCCCGTGCCGCACCGCCGCCGATCACTACCTCGTCCGGGTCGAAGGTATTGATCGCGTTGGCGATGCCGATTCCGACGTGCTCGGCCCAGATCTCGATGACCCGCTGCGCGGTCGCATCCCCCTCCTCGGCCGCGTGAACGGCGTCGGGACCCAACACCGTTTTGCCTGCAGCCTTCAGGCGCCCCAACGCGGACCCCGGATCGTCGGCCGCGGCCTGACCAACAAGCCGATCGAGCGCATGTCCCGCTGCCTCGTACTCGAGCGAGCCGGGCTGCGGGAAGTGCGTCGGAGCCGGAACGGAAGACCCGGACAGATCCAGGCCCACAAGCGTGTGTCCAAACTCGCCCGCGCCGCCCGTCGACCCTCGATAGATCCGCCCGCCGAGCACGATCCCACCCCCCACTCCGGTGCCGATCGTGATCATCACGAGGTTGTGCGCGACCAACCGGAGCTCCGCGTCGTGCGCCTCGGCCAGGGCCGCCACGGTCGCGTCGTTGTCGACGAATACCGGCACGCCGAGCCGCTCTCCGAGCACGGATCGCAACGACACGTCCTTGAGCGGGATGTTGACCGACGACACGACTGTTCCGGTATCGAACTCGACGATCGACGGCACACCGATGCCGACCGCTGCGAGGTCGTCGCTTCGGATCTTGTTCACCATCGCGACGAGCTGGTCGATCAACAGGCCGCTGCTCGAGCGATCGGTCGGGAGGACCAGCGAGTCTCCGAAATGGCGCCCGACAAGCGGCGCCACGGCGACCTTGGTGCCGCCGAGGTCGACGCCGATGACCGAACTCATGCCGACCCTGCTTCCGACCCGAGTCCGGCGGCAGCCGCCGGGTCGAGCAGCACTTTGAGCTCCTTGGCCAGCGGCACTAGCAACGACGAGGGCACGTGTCGATCCGGCTTGGCTCGGGGGCCGAACGCCGCGGCCACGGCATCGGCCTTCGACTCTCCCGTCGCAAGGAACACCACCTGTCGAGCAGCAGCCAGCCTCGGCAACGTCATGCTGACCCGCGGCACGTACGGCTCCAGGCCCGCGTGCTCGACGCCGACGACCGAACGCGACCGCTCGTTCAACGAGGGCTGGTCGGGGAACAGCGATGCGCAATGCCCGTCGGGGCCGATCCCGAGCAGCACCAGGTCGAACCGCGGCGACCCGGCGTCTCGCAGCACACGCTCGTAGTCGTCGGCCCCGTCATCCGGCCCGAGTTCGCCCTTGATGCGATGGATGGTCGGCATTCGGGTCTCGCCGAGCCGCGAGAACATCGCCTCGTTGGCCATCGAGTAGTTCGACAACTCGTCCTCTGGCGGGACGCACCGCTCGTCGCCAAACCACATCGTGCACCCGGATACGTCGATCCCGACCGCATCGACCGCATCCACGAACTCCTGGTAGGCGACACGAGGCGTCGAACCGCCGGTGAGCACAATCTGGCCTCCCCCGGCCGCCACCCCTACGAGCATGGCCGAGCACGCCCGGCCGGGATCGTCAACGACCTCTATCTCAAGCGGCATACGCGCTGAATCCCCTGGCAACACCGAGCGCCGGCCCGTACGTGGGGTCGCGCAGCAGTGCCTGCCGGACCCCTTCCCCGAGGATCCCCCCCTCGCCCCGGGATGCTCCCAGCACCAGCCAGCTGTGCTCGCCATGGCTCTCGATCACTTCGTGGGCCCTGAGCCCGCCCTCGGCGCGATCGAGCGACAACGAGTAGCCCTCGGCGGTCACGGTAACTCCGGCGAGTCCCGGCACGTCCTGCTCGGCCGTCTCGAGCCTGATGTCGATGTAGCGCGAGCTCGAGGTGTACGCCCGCCCGTGCATGCCGGCGCCGTTGACCGGGACCAGCGGCCGCGTGTCCCACTCCAGGCGCGACGCGAGCCAGGCCGCCAACAGCAGCGCGCTCGCGGTCGAGCCTGCCTCGTGGCGGATCGTGAATCCCTCGATCCTCGATAACGACGAACGCCGCGCCGGCGGGTCGAAGCTCGCCGCCAGACGCTCGCGCCAGGGCGTCGTGCGCAGCCAGGCGAGATCGACGACGTAGGCGGACTCGAGCTCCTGCTGGGCCCGTGCAAGCCCGTCGTCCGCGTCGGGCAGGTCGTCGGAGTCGAGCAACATGACATCGGTGATCCCCCGCAGCGCACAGACGGCATCGTCGTGGCCGTGGGGGCACCACAAGACGGTCGGCAGCTCCGACACCACGATCGGGTCGACGATCGTCTCTAGCCCGGGCAGGTGCTCGGGCCCCATGTCGATCTCGACCGTCTCGCGCATCACGCCGATGCCGCCGCCGGCTGAGTCTTCATAGCTCATCACCGCAACCGCGTCGAGCGTGTCCCGGCCGTCTTCGACCGCGCAAAGGATGGTGCGCGAGGCGTGGTAGCGGCCGACCCGCTCGAGCCGGTTGGCGATCTCGCCCTTCCAGGAGCGGTCGACCACCACCACCAGGTTGAGTACGCGGGCAGGTGCGAGCGCCTGGTTGGCGGCGTGCCGCTCACGCAGCATCTCCCGGAGCGCCGCCTCGATCGCGTCCGGGTTCGTGTCGCGTTCAGACCAGACGTCTTCGCTCACAACCGGCGCCACTTCCGGTCGCCTTCAAGCAGGGCGTCGGCCTCAACAGGTCCCGCTGACCCGGCCGGATATTGAGGCACCGGCGTCGTGGTGTCCTCATGCCAGGCGGTGAGGATGGGGTCGATGATCCCCCACAACGCCTCGATCTCGTCGCCGCGGGTGAACAGAGTCGCGTCCCCCCGCATCGCGTCGAGGATCAGCCGCTCGTATGCCTCGGGCGACTCGGACATGAACGACGTGCCGTAGCGGAACTCCATGTTGACGGGCCGGATCCGCATGCGCGTGCCGGGAATCTTGGCTCCGAGCGAGACCGACACGCCCTCGTCGGGCTGCACGGTCAGGATGATCTGGTTGGATTGGACGCCCACCGACCCGCTGCTCTGGAAGGCGAGGTGCGGCACCGGCTTCAGCGTAACGGCGATCTCGGTGATCTTGCGCGAGAGCTGCTTGCCCGTGCGCAGGTAAAACGGGACGCCGGCCCAGCGCCAGTTCGAGACGTGCAGGCGCAGCGCGGCGTATGTCTCCGTGCGGGAGTCGGGAGCGACGCCCTGCTCGTCGTGGTAGCCGACCACCCGCTTCCCGCCCACGGTTCCGGGGCCGTACTGCGCCCGCACGGCCATTGAGGACACCTCGGACACCGCCGGAGGCACGATTGCCTCGAGCACCTTGAGCTTCTCGTCGCGGACGCGGTCGGCGTCGAACGCGGTCGGGGGCTCCATCGTCAGCAGCGCCAACAGCTGCATCATGTGGTTCTGGACGAGGTCGCGCAGCGCACCGGCTCCCTCGTAATAGCCGGCGCGGCTGCCGATCCCGATGTCCTCGGCGGCGGTGATCTGCACGTAATCGATGAAGTTCCGGTTCCACACGGGCTCGAACAGCGCATTGGCGAACCGGAGCGCCATCAGGTTCTGCACCGTCTCCTTGCCCAGGTAGTGGTCGATCCGGAAGACCTGGGACTCGTCGAACACGTCGAGCACTTCGGCGTTGAGCTGGCGCGCCGATGCAAGGTCGTAACCGAACGGCTTCTCGATCACGATCCGCGTCTCCGCGTCGCGCTCGCGATTGAGGCCGCCCGCGCCGAGCTTTCCCGCGATCAGCGGAAAGAATTGAGGCGCGGTCGACAGGTAGAAGATGTGGTTGAGCTCCTGCCCCGCGCGCTCGTCGAATTCGCGGAGAACCCTACGGAGCTGGGAATAGACCTCGTCGTCGTCGAACGCTCCCGGCACGTAGCGCATGTCATCGATCAGGCCGTTCAAGACTTTTGGATCGGGACGACGCCGTGAGAAGCGCTCGATCGACTCGCGCGCCATCTGTTGGAAGTCGTCGTGCTCCTGGTCGCGGCGGGCTACGCCGACCATCTCGAACCGCTCGGGGAGCGCGCCCTCGTGGGCCAGGTTGTACAGCGCCGGCAGCAGCTTGCGGTGCGCGAGGTCGCCGGTGGCGCCGAAGATCACGAGCGCGGTCGGCCGGACCGGCAGCCGCTCAAGCCCCTCGATGAGCGGGTTGTCCTGTTCGACCCCGGTGGCGACGGCTGCGCTCTGCATCCATTAGCTCCCTTCGAGGATTGCTTTGATCCGAGCAGTCAGGGTACGCACTGCCTGGGCGGGGTCGCCCTCGAGCTCGACCCGATCGGCCGCGAGTCCGTGCGACCGTAGCGTCTCGAGATCACCGGCGGCCTGCGCCGCGATCAGCGTCCCGAACGAGTAGCCGGCGCCGGGGATGTCCGCGTCGCGCTTAGGCGGACTGACCAGCTGTAGGAACCGACCGGTCGGCGGGCCGCCCTTATGCAGTTGCCCCGTCGAGTGCAAGAAGCGCGGGCCGTATCCGAACGTGGTGGCGGCGCCGGTGGCCGACCGGAGCGCGCCGCGCAGCTCCGCTATCGCCTCCTCGAACGCCGACGAGGGCGGGACATAGCCCATGATCGCCACGTAGTGTGGTGGCCTGGCATCGGCCAGCAACGCCCGCAAGGCGTCATCGTTCGCGGCGCCAATCGACGGCACCGAACCCGACCCGAGGACGCGCGCGGTGTTGTCCTTTGCCTCTTGCACGTTGGGCTGGTCGAACGGGTTGATCTCAAGCGCCCATCCCGCGACGGCGACCGCGAACTCGGTGAGGAAGAAGATGCGGCCCAGGTCGGCCGGTCCGTGGGCCGGGAGCGTGATCGTCGGATGTCCGGCAGCCGAGATCTGCTCGATCGCAGCGTCCAGGCGCTCCTCGGGGTGCTCGCGGTTGCGCCGGTACACGAACACCCGGTCGTCCCCATAGACGTCGGCAGTGTCGCTCAGCGGCTCGTCGACGATCGGGACGATCCCGCGACCGTGCTTGCCGGTCGACTCCGCGACGAGCTGCTCGGCCCACAGCCCAAAGCTCTCGATCGGCGGCGAGATCAGGAACGTGAGCTTGTCGCGACCGCGACGCGCGAGCTCTCCGATCACGGCTCCGAACCACAGCCCCGAGTTCGACTCGCTGGAGTCGTAGTGCGCGCACATCTGCTCGGCGACCTGGCAGCGGTGCAGCAGCGCCTCGATGCTCACGCCCATCAGCGCCGCCGGGACGAGCCCGAAGTACGAGAGCACCGAGTAGCGGCCGCCGATGTCGGGCGGGTTGATGAAGCAACGCCGCAGCCCGTCATCCGAAGCCAGCCGCTCGAGGGGACTCCCGGGATCCGTGACCACGACGAACTGCGAAGGCTGCGCCAGCGCCTTGAAGTACCGGTAGTGCGACAGCGTCTCGATCGTCGACCCAGACTTCGAGGAGACGATGAACAGCGTCTTGTCGAGTTCGATCGACTCGCGAAGCGCCAGCACCGCATCCGGATGCGTCGAATCGAGCACGGCCAGACGCAACCCACCGGGGATGTCGCCAAATGACCGGCGGATGACTTCCGGCCCCAAAGATGATCCGCCCATGCCGAGGAGGACGGCGTCGGTGAAGCCGTCGGCGCGGCACCGATCGGCGAACCCGTGCAGATCGGCGGCGTGCTCGAGCATCGGCTCGGACACGGTCAGCCACCCCAGTCGGTCCTCGATCTCGGGGACGCCCGGGCCGCCCCACAACGATGCGTCGCGCCGCCACACCCGCTGGGCCACATTCTCGGACACGGCGTGACGGACCCGTTCGGCCACCGGCGGCTGGAGCAGCATCGGGAGCCGCGCGTCGATCCGGCTCGGGCGGCCGGTCACGACGGCGGCGCGGCGCTCCTCGATCCCCGCCAGTAGCCGGTTCATCGCCTCCTCGAACTGCTCCACCCCGTCGACCAGCAGTTCGTCGGTGACCTGGTCGAGGTCGATGCCAGCCCCCGCGAGCGCGGCGAGCTCGGTCGACGGGTCGTGATCCGCGGTCGGCCCGCGGACCTCGCCGTGGTCCGCGGCCGCGAGCAGCGTCGCCAGCGGCATCGTGTTGACCGTGTGTGGAGCGATCAGCCCGTCGACGTACATCGTGTCCGGGTAGTGGGGGTTCTTGGTGCCGGTCGAGGCCCATAGCGGCCGCTGCACCACGCCGCCCGCCGCTGCCAACGCATCCCACCTGGCTCCCGAGAACAGCTCCTTGAACCGCAAGTAAGCCGCGCGCGCGTTCGCCAGAGCCGCCGTCCCCGCCAGATCGGACCGCCCGAGCTGCTCCAATCGCCGGTCGACGTTCGTGTCGACGCGCGAAACGAAGAACGACGCCACCGAATTCACGCTCAGCTCGAGTCCCTCGGCGTGCCGGCGCTCGAGCGCGCGCATGTACGCCCCGGCGACCTTCTCGTATGCGGCGACCGAGAACAGCAGCGTCACGTTGACGTTGATCCCCTCGTACAGAGCCTGCTCGATCGCGGGCACTCCCTCGAGCGTCCCCGGAATCTTGATCATCACGTTCGCGCGGTCGACCCGCTGCCAGAAGGAGCGCACCTGTTCGAGCGTGCCCTCGGTGTCGTGCGCGAGCTCCGGAGCGACCTCGAGCGAGACGAACCCGTCGCGCCCGCCGGTGTCGCGATGAACGCCCGCGAGCACATCGGCGGCCAGCTGCACGTCGCGCATCGCGATGTGCTCGTAGATCGCCACCGAATCGAGGTTCTCCCGCGCCAGCGCCTTCAGGTCGTCGTCGTAGTCGTCGGAGCCGAGAATCGCCTTCTCGAAGATCGCGGGGTTCGATGTCACGCCGCGGAGCGACTCCACCGCGACCATCCGCGCGAGCTCTCCCCCCTCCACCATCGACCGCCGAATCTGATCCAGCCACACGCTCACGCCCGCCTCGGTGATCGCTAACAACCGGGGATTGAGCTCGGTGATGGTGCTCACGGTCGGTCCCTTCGTTTAGCCGGCCTCGCTCGAGCGCGCGCGCTTGACGGCCGCGCGGCCGGCGTCGGCGACGCGCTCGGGGGTGAAGCCGAAGTGCTTGTAGAGGGCGCCGGCGGGCGCGGACGCGCCGAATCCCTCCATCCCGATCGCCTCGCCGACCTCGCCGACCCACTGGTGCCAGCCGAACGTGGCGGCCGCCTCGAGCGACACGCGGGCCCGGACGCCCGGCGGCAACACCTTGTCGCGGTACGCGTCGTCCTGGGCGGCGAAGTTCTCCATGCACGGCATGCTCACGAGCCGAGTCGCGATCCCCTCGGCCTCGAGCGCGTCGGCCGCACGGGCGCAGATGTGGACCTCGGTGCCGCTTGCGATCAGGATCAGTTGCGGCGGCTCGGGCTCATTGAACGAGTACCGGAGCACGTACGCTCCCCGGTCGATCGCGTCGGCCGGCACCGCGGACGGGTTCCAGGTGGGGATTCCCTGCCGCGACAGCACGAGCGCCGTCGGATGATCCTCGGCCTTGATCGCGTAGTGCCAGGCGAGCGCGGTCTCGTTCGCGCCGGCCGGCCTCACCACTCGCAGCACCGGCATCGCCCGCAGTCCGGCCAGTTGCTCGATTGGCTGGTGGGTGGGGCCGTCCTCACCCAGGCCGATCGAGTCGTGCGTGAAGACGAAGATCGACGGCAGGTGCATGAGGGCGGCCAGCCGGATCGAGCCTCGCATGTAGTCGCTGAACGTGAAGAACGTGGCCCCGTAAGCACGCAGGTAATGGAGGTTGATGCCGTTGACGATCGCGCCCATCGCGTGCTCGCGGATCCCAAAGTGGAAGTTGCGACCGCCGTAGGCGCCGGGCTCGACGCTGCCGCCGTCCGCGATCAGCGTCAGTGTCGAGGGCGCGAGGTCGGCCGAACCGCCGACGAGCTCGGGCACGTTGGCCGCGGCCCACTGGATCACGGTCTCCGAGGACTTGCGCGTGGCGGTCATCGAGCCCGAAGCGTGGAACTTCGGCACCTCTTGATCCCAGCCGTCCGGCAGCCGGCCGGCGATGATCCGCTCGAGCTCTGGTGCAAGCTCGGGGTGCGCCTGTGCGTAGGCGTCGAATCGCTCACGCCAATCGGACTCGAGCACCTCGCCGCGCTCGACGCAGCGGCGGAAGTGCGCCAGAGCGTCTTGGGGCACGTAGAACGGCTCGAGCGAGGGCCAGCCCATGTGCTCCTTGGTGAGCTTGACCTCCTCCTCCCCGAGGGGCGAGCCGTGCGCGCCGGCGGTGTCGTGCTTGTTCGGGCTGCCCTGGGCGATGTGGGTCCGGACGATGATCAGCGACGGCTTGTCCTGCACCGCGATCGCGTTCTGAAGCGCCCGCTCGAGGTTGTCGAGCCCGATGTCCTCCTCGAGGTCCTGAACGTGCCAGCCGTACGCCTCGTAGCGCCTGCCGACGTCCTCGGTGAACGAGAGCTTGGTGTCGCCCTCGATCGAGATGTGGTTCTGGTCATAGAACGAGATCAGGCGCCCCAGGCCGAGGTGTCCCGCGAGCGAACACGCCTCGCCGGAGATCCCTTCCTCGAGGTCGCCGTCGGAGGCGATCACGAACGTCCGGTGATCGACGATCTCGTGGCCGGGCCGGTTGAAACGAGCCGCCAGCATCCGCTCGGCGAGCGCCATCCCCACCGCGTGGGATATTCCCTGGCCGAGCGGCCCGGTGGTCACCTCGATCCCGGGAAGGTCGCCGTACTCGGGATGCCCCGCGGCCATCGAGCCGAGCTGACGGAAACGCTCAAGGTCGTTCTCGAGGCTGACGTCGTAGCCGGCGAGGTACAGGGTCGAGTACAGCAGCATCGACGCGTGCCCGCACGACAGCACGAACCGGTCGCGGTCCGGCCATTTAGGTTGGCGGGGGCTGTGGCGCATGACCCGGGCGTACAGGACGTACGCCACCGGCGCCAGCGCCATCGGCGTTCCCGGGTGACCCGAGTTCGCCTTCTGCACGCCGTCCATCGACAGCGTGCGGATGGTGTCGACGCACAGCCGGTCCAGCTCGGTCGCGGTATCGGTCGCGGTCACGGGCGCAGCATAACCCGATCACCATGCCGGAAAGAAACGTCCGGTGAAATCACCCGAACAGCACGTCGAAGTGCTCGTACTCCTCGACCGGCACGTGCCGCACCTGGGCGACCGCGTCCGCGAGCGGCACCAGCACCACGTTGGTCGAGTGCAGCGCCGCCATCATGCCCCAGGCACCCTCGTGCGCCGCGTTGATCGCGGCCAGCCCGAGCCTCGTCGCGAGAACGCGATCGAACGCGGTAGGAGTGCCACCGCGCTGAACGTGACCGAGGACGGTGGCGCGGGTCTCGTACCCGGTCCGGCTCTCGATCTCGCGCTCGAGCGCGTAGCCGATCCCGCCGAGCCGAGGATGACCGAACTCGTCGACCGAGCCGGTCTGCGCGACCGGCATCGTGCCCTCCTTCGGCATCGCTCCCTCGGCAGCGACCACGATCGAGAAATACCGGCCGCGGGCGTGGCGTCGGCGGATCAGCCGGCAGACCTCGTCGATGTCGAACGGGATCTCGGGAATCAGGATCACGTCGGCGCCGCCGGCGACCCCCGAATGCAACGCGATCCAACCCGCGGTGCGGCCCATCACCTCGACCACGAGGATCCGGTTGTGGCTCTCCGCAGTCGTGTGCAGCCGGTCGATCGCCTCGGTGGCGATGTGCAGCGCGGTGTCGAACCCGAATGTCACGTCGGTGCCACCGAGATCGTTGTCGATCGTCTTGGGAACGCCGATCACCTTGACGCCGTCCCGGTTGAGCCGGTTCGCCACGCCCAGCGTGTCCTCTCCCCCGATCGCGATCAGGCCGTCGAGACGAAGCTTCTCGAGGTTGTCGCGGACCCGCTCCACGCCGTCATCGCGCTTGTACGGGTTCGTGCGCGAGCTTCCGAGGATCGTGCCGCCCCGGGGCAGGATCCCGCGCGTCGACTCGATCGTCAGCTCGCTGTGGGAGTCCTCGAGCACCCCGCGCCAGCCGTCGCGGAATCCGACGATCTCGTCGCCGTAGCCGTCGATCCCCTTCCGGACGGCCGCGCGGATGACCGCGTTGAGCCCTGGACAGTCGCCGCCGCCGGTGAGCATCCCGATGCGCATCCGCCGGAATCCTAGGGATCCCGCGCCCGCGGGCGCGGCCGCGTGCGGAAGTCCCGGAAACTGCCGGTACGGTCGCCCGGCGATGCGGGTAGCTTGAGGCCCAGCATGAAGCTCTCGTCCGTCACGCGCCACGTCCATGACCGGGACCGCTGGCTGTGGGCCGGCGTCGGCCTCGGCGCGCTCGCGACCGGCGCGGCGATGCAGGCGGTCCACGTGCGCCGGATCTCGCACGACCCCGAGTACGAGCCGCTCGGGGCGCCGCCGCAAGGACAGGTGCGGCTCGTCCGCTCCGCCGACGGCACGATCCTCCACGCGGAGGTGTTCGGCCCCGAGGACGGCGACACGGTCGTGCTCGCGCACGGCTGGACCGAAGCCCTTCAGTTCTGGATATACATCATCAAGGCGCTGTCCGAGCGCGGACTTCGCGTGGTCGCGTACGACCAGCGGGGTCACGGCAAGAGCGAGCCGGCCACCGGCGGCGACTACGGCCTCGAACGCTTCGGCGAGGATCTCGAGGCGGTGCTGGCGGCGTGCGTACCCGCCGGACGGCAAGCGGTCGTCGCCGGCCACTCGCTCGGAGCGATGTCGATCGTCGCCTGGGCCGCGGACCACGACGTGCCGCGGCGGGTCGGGGCAGCCGCGCTTCTCAACACTGGCGTCGGAGACCTGGTCGCCGAGCAGATGCTGTTCCCGCTGCCGCAGATCGCTCAAGCGCTCAATCGGACGCTCGCCACTCGCGGGTTCCTCGGGAACAGGGCACCCCTGCCCCGCTTTTCGACGCCTCTGAGCTCCGCGATGATCCGCTACGTCGCGTTCGGCCCCGCAGCGTCTCCCGCCCAGGTGGCGTTCTACGAGCGGATGCTGGTGACTTCCCCTCCCGATGCTCGCGCCAAGACCGGCATCGCGATGTCCGGGATGGAGCTCCACGACGCACTGCCGCGGTTGACGGTCCCGACGATCGTGATCGCCGGCGCCGAGGACCGCCTGACCCCGCCTTCGCACGCGAGGCGCATCGCCGGCGAACTGCCACAGCTCCGCCGCCTGACGATCATGCCCGACACCGGACACATGACCCCGCTCGAGCGGCCGGACGAGGTGACTCGCGCGCTGGTCGAGTTGTTAGCGCTCACGGGTGAGCGCGTTGTCGTCTGAGCCTTTGACACAGTGTGCGCGTGGGAGTTCGCGCCGTGCCTAGCCCGTCGTCCATTTGTCACGTCCTGAGAGAGGATCCCGAGCTCGCCGATGCGATCCCCCCGGAGCGCCGGGAGCGGGCGATCGAGGACTGTACGGCCCCGGAGCTGCGGATCGGGTCCGGTCCCGTCAGCAGAAACGGCTCGCTGGGCTTCCGCGGGGGAATCGGAGTACTCGTGCTCAGCGGGCTGATGATCCGCCGCGTCGGCATCGAGGGCCGCTACGGAGCCGAGCTGATCGGCGAGGGCGACCTGCTCCGCCCCAGCGATCAGAACGTCTCGCCGCTGCTGCCGGTAACGACCGACTGGACGGTTCTGCTGCCGGCCCGCCTCGCCGCGCTCGATGGTCGATTCGAGCAGCGCCTCTCGCAGTATCCCGAGCTGGCCCGGTCGCTGATCGAGCGCGCCATCCAGCGATCCAAGAGCCTGGCGGTCAACATGGCGATCGTCCACCAGGCCCGAGTCGACATCCGCCTGCACCTGCTGCTCTGGCACCTGGCCTCGCGCTGGGGACGGGTCCGTAGCGACGGGACAGTGCTGCGATTGCGCCTCACGCATGCGGTGCTCGCCGATCTGGTCGCCGCCCGGCGTCCGACCGTGACCACCGCACTGTCGGAGCTGACCAGACGGGGGCTGATCCGGACCGATGGCGAAACGTGGGTCTTGCCCGGAGGAGTGCCGTCAGACCTCATAGCCTTCGCGCACGGGGCGTCCGCTCAGCCCGGCGACCCGCCCACGAGCCCCGACCTGAACTAACCCGTTGCACATCGACCCGTACATCGTTCTCGGGAGCGCGATCATCGGGCTGCTCGTCGGCATGACCGGTGCCGGCGGCGGCGCGCTGATGACGCCGATGCTGATCCTGCTGTTCGGGGTGACCCCGGCGGCGGCGATCTCGAGCGATCTCGTCGCGGCGGTGGTGATGCGGCCGTTCGGCGCCGGCGTGCATCTTCGGGCGGGGACCGTGAACCTCAAGCTCGTCCGGTGGATGGTGATCGGCTCCGTGCCGGCGGCGTTCCTGGGCGCCTACCTGCTGCACGTGCTCGGCAACTCGAGGTCGGCCCAGACGCACATCGAGACCGTGCTGGGCATCGCCCTGCTGATTGGAGCCGGCGCGATGGCGTTGCGGTTCGTGCTCGACCGCCGCGGCGGTCACGAGCGGCTCGGCGTCGTCCACGACCTAAAGGTGAGGCCGGTCCCGACGATCGCAATCGGGATCGTCGGCGGCGTGATCGTCGGCATGACCTCCGTCGGGAGCGGATCGCTGATGATCGTGCTCCTGTTGTTCGTGTATCCGGCGATCGGCGCTAACCAGTTGGTAGGAACCGACCTCACGCAAGCGGTCCCGCTGACGGTCGCGGCCGCGCTGGGCGCGCTTGTCTTCGGCCATGTCGTGCTCGACGTCACTGCATCGCTGATCATCGGTAGCGTCCCCGCAGTGCTCGTCGGGTCGATGCTGTCCTCGACGATCCCCGACCGGTACGTCCGCCCCGCGATCGCATTCGTGATCTTCGCCTCCGGCCTCAAGTACGTCGGGCTTCAGACGACCGCGCTCGGCTGGACGCTGTGCGCGGTGCTGTTCGCCGGCGCCGGGACGTGGCTGTACTTCGCACGCCCGTGGCAGACGCGGATCGCGCCCGTCGACGGAGGCCAGCTTGTCGGCAATCGAGAGGATTGACGTCCCGGTCGCCGGCGGTTTGCTGGCGACGTTCCGGCTGGGCGACGGGGCCGGGCCGGTTATTGCGGTCCACGGCATCACCGCCAACAGCCGCGAATGGCTGGCCGTCGCTCGCGCGCTCGAGGGCCAGGTGTCGCTGATCGCGCTCGATCTGCGCGGACGCGCGGCGTCGAACGCACTCCCTGGTCCGTTCGGGATGGACGCCTACACGCGTGACCTTCTCGCGGTGGTGGACCACTTCGGGCTGGAGCGTGTCGTGCTCGTCGGGCACTCGCTTGGCGGCTACGCGGCAGCCCGGTTCGCGGCCGACCATCCCGAGCGCGTGCGCGCCGCGGTCCTCGTCGACGGCGGCCTATCGGCCCCGCTGCCCGCCGGCGTCGATCCCCAGGCGGTCGCCGCGGCGGTCCTGGGCCCGGCGCTCGAGCGGTTGAAGAAGCGGTTCCCGACCCGCGAGGCCTACCACGACTGGTGGCGGGCCCACCCGGCGTTGGCTCACTCGGACGTCCCGGCCGAGGATCTCATCGCGTACGCGGACCACGACCTTGTCGGCGAGCCTCCGGAGCTCCGGTCCTCGGTCGGCGAAGAGGTGGTGCGCGCGGACGCCGCGGAGCTGCTCGAGATCGGGAAGCCTGCAGACCGCCTCAAGGTTCCGGCTGAGCTGCTGTGCGCCGAACGCGGGATGCTCGACGACCCGAACCCGCTCCAGCCGCCTGCGCTGGCGGAGCCGTGGGCCGCCGCGGCGCCGCAGCTGCGACGCACAATCCGCGTCGCTGGCGTCAACCACTACACGATCGCGATGGGGGTGGCCGGCGCGTCCGAGGTCGCGCGGGCAATCGTGCGCGGATTGCAAAGTCCAGCCTCTGGTCGTGGCCTACGATCCGGCGGATGAGCAGGTCGGAGACCGTCGGCTCTGGGTTGGCGCCATCCGAGCCGGATCTGACTCCGGAGCAGATGATCGGCCGCGCCGCGGCGCTTCGCCCGGCGCTCATCGCCGGCCAGGAGGCGACCGAGCAGCGCACGTACTACTCGGCCGAGATGCACGAGGCGTTCTTGAACGCCGGCTTCTACCACCTGTACGTCCCGCGGCGGTACGGCGGCTACGAGTTCGACGTCCCCACCTACGTCCGGGTCGTACAGGAGATCGCGCGGGGGTGTGTGTCCACCGCCTGGTGCCTGGGCTTGGCCATGAACCACGCGCTGATGGTGGGTTCGTGGTGGCCGCAGGAAGCGCAGGAAGAGATCTTCGCCGGCGGGGACTTCCGCTGCGCGTCGGTGGCGGCGCCGGTCGGCCGCGCTGAGCCTATCGACGGCGGTTGGGAAATCAATGGTCAGGTGGCGTTCGCGTCGGGCTCGCCGTACTCGACGTTCTACATGGGGCAGGCGATGCTGCCTCTGGACGGCCCTCCGAACCCGGGCGAGATGCCACCGCAGCTGCTGTTCGTGGCGCCCCGGTCCGGGTGGGAGATGCTCGACGACTGGGGCGACATGCTCGGGCTCAAGGGATCGGGCTCGCACAGCATCCGCTTCCCGGGAACGCGGATTCCGGCGAGCTGGGGCTTCGAGGGGAGCATGCTGGACGTCGAGGTCGGCGGCGGCACGCCGGGATCGCGGCTTCACGGCAACCCGATGTACTCGGGGCGGGCGGTCGGAGTGTTCACGATCTCGCTGGGCGCGGTCACCGTCGGGGCCGCGTACAACGCGCTCGACGAGTATGAGCGGCTCATGCGCGAGAAGATGACGCCGCTCCCGCCGTTCATCCCGCGGATCAAGGATCGTGAGTATCAGCGCTGGTACGGGCGCGCGCTCACGCACATCGCCACCGCGGAGGCCGCGGTGCACCAGGCCGCTGACCGGCACATGGAGGCGTGCCGGCGCAACGTCGAGGACGGGATCGCGTACACGTTCGGCGAGGACATGCTGATCGCCGGCATCGCCCGCGAGGCGATGCTGATGTGCTGGCGCGTGATCGACGACGACCTGTGGCAGACGGTCGGGGCGAACGTGGCCCGCGACGGCGAACGCACCGCGCGCGTGTTCCGCGACATGGCGGTCGCCGCAGCCCACCGCAACCTGCAGCTCCGCGACATGTTCTACGGCGACATCGGCCGCGCGGCGCTGGGCGAGCCCCGGCTCCTGTCCGGCAGCTGATCACCTCAGCCACCCATCGACGGGATAACCCAACACTCGGCCATGCAGGTTCGCCGGGTGTGGACTTGTACCGGTCAGGCCGCGGACCGCTCGGTGGCCCGCCGGGCGCCCTCGGCCAACGACCCGAGCTTGGCCCAGCAGATGTCGGGATCGATCGCGCCGAATCCCGACCACGTCCCAAAGCCGCAGTCGGTGCCGCCCATCACCCGGTCGGCTCCGACGATCCGTGCAAACGTCTCGAGCCGCTGGGCGACCAACTCGGGGTGCTCGATGTAGTTGCACGTGGAATCGATGACCCCCGGGACCAGCGTCTTGTCGCCGGGGACCGCCGCGTCCCGCCACACCGCCCACTCGTGCTCGTGGCGGGGGTTGGCCGCCTCGAACAGGATCGTCGACGGCTTGGCGCGCAGGACCACGTCGATGATCTTCTCGACGCCGATGTCGAGGTGGTGCGGGCCTTCGTAGTTCCCCCAGCACAGGTGCAGGCGGACCCGGTCGGCGGGAATGTCGCGCAAAGCGTGGTTGATCGCCTCGACATGCCGAGCCGCGGCGGCGACGAACTCCTCGTCGGAGTTGTCGCGGTACATGATGTGGCGGCCCATCGCGAGGTCGGGCGCGTCGATCTGGAGCATTACGCCGGCATCGACGATCGCCTCGTACTCGGTCTTCATCGCCTCGCCGATCGCCTCCAGGTACTCATCCGTGCTCGCGTAGTACTCGTTCGGCTGGAACAGCGCGATGATCCCGGGCGACGGGGCGTTCATGAATGCGCCCGACACCGGTTGGCCCGCGACCGCCCGCGTCAGCCGCGCGAGATCCGCCCGGAGCGGCTCGGGGTGCTCGTACGTGATCGGGCCGCGGCAGATCGGGCGCAGGTAGCGGGCGCTGCCGCCCTCGTCCGCGAGCCGCTTCATGTACCGCGGGTAGGCGGCGAGATCCGCCGGCGTCGCGCGCGGCACGTCGCCGACCTCGAACCCGCTCAGACGATGGCGGATGTAGGTGGCGTAGCCGATCTTGCTCATCTCGCCGTCGCCGACGAGGTCGACCCCGGCGTCTACCTGGTGCTGGACCCGGTCGCGGACCGCCTCCTCGAGCAGCCGGTCGTACTGTTGGCGGTCGACCTCCTCGCCACGGTCCTCGGCGAACACGAACTCGACGAGCTCGGGCGGCCTCGGAAGGCTGCCGACGTGGGTGGTGAGGATGCGCGTCATCTACCAGACCTCCTCGAGCAACTCGAGCACCGCCTCGGACGGAGCCGGACGTGGGTTGGCCTTCGCCGGCGCGCGCTCGGCGACTGCCTCGGCCAGCGTCTCGAGGTCCTCACGCGGAACGCCGTAGTCGCGCAGGCGACTCGGGCCGGCCAGTCCGCCCAGCTCGCGAACGCGCGCGATCGCGTCGCCGCGATCCATCGCCTCGCCGAGTCGCGCGATCTCCGTCGCCGCGACGTCCTGGTTGTAGCGAAGCGCGACCGGGAGGCAGACCGCGTTCATCGTCCCGTGCGGGAGGCCGTAGCGCCCGCCGAGTGCCTGCGCCATCGCATGGCCGAGGCCCATCCCGACGCGTAGGGCGGCCCCGGCGTACATCGCCCCCTCGAGCAGCTGCCGGCGCGCCTCGAGGTCGTCGCCCCGCTCAATCACTACGGGGAGCCAGTCGGAGATCAGCTTCGCGCCGTCCATCGCCACGACATCGGTGTCATCGGTCCGGCGGCGCGTGTACAGCGCCTCGGCGCAGTGGGCGAGCGCGTTCATCGCCGTGCCCGCACTCTCGCCCGCCGGAAGTCCGAGCGTCAACGACGGGTCGTAGACGATTGCGACCGTTCGCGCGCCGCCGCCACTTCGCTTGATGCCGGCCTCCGGGTCACGCATCCCGAAGCCCTGGGTCCACTCCGCGCCCGAGTAAGTGGTCGGGATCGAGACGATCGGCAGCCCGGTCTCGCTCGAGACCGCCTTGCTGGTATCGATCGCGCTCCCGCCACCGAGCGCGACGAGCCCGTCCGCGCCGGCGCTCGCGTCGGTCGCGCCCCGCACGCCGGCGACCTCCGCGTGCGGCCGAGCTCCGTAGAACCGGCGTGCCACCGGCAGGTCCAGGTCCCGCCACCGTTCGGTGCTGATCAGCAACGGGTCGCGCACGGACAGCTCCTCGAGCACGCCGGGCAACGCCTCGAGACCCCAGCGTACGATCAACGAGCACCCGCCCTCATGGGACCGCGATCCTGTCACACTCGGGTTTCTGGCGGTGGGCTCGCGAGCGCTGGCGACGGCGACCTGCGCAATGCGACAAACGGTGGGCGGGCGAGAAACGTTGCCGAGTTAAGCGTGATAGTCGTGCGCAATACGGCAAGGTCTGCGAACCGGAAGCGGATTGTCGTGCTGCGCAGGTCCGTGGGGCGGATCCGGGGCGTTCTGACGCAACGCCGGGAATCCGTCACCAACCTCCAGGTGACCAGCCGTACATCACTGATGCGCTTCGATCCGCCTACGGACGCCGATCAACCCGCGAACCTCTACGACTGCCTGGCCTGCAACCGCCGCATCCCTGCCAGCCACCGGTCGTAGTCCATCGCCTTGCGCTGGAAGAACGTCAGCACCTCGGGATGCGGCAGGATCAGGAAGCGCTCGGCGTCGACCGCGTCGATCACCGCGTCCGCGACGCCCTGTGGCTCGAGCACGGCACCGGCCGCCTTCACCACCCGGTGACTCAGCTCCTCACCCTGGAGCATCCCCGTCCTCACCCCCATCGGACACAGACAACTGACCCGGATTCCACGGTCGCCGTAGGTGACCGACAGCCACTCCGCGAACGCCACCGCGGCGTGCTTGGTCACCGCGTAGGGGGCCGATCCGATCTGCGTGAGCAGCCCGGCGGCCGACGCGGTCGTGACGAAATAACCCTCGCCGCGCTCGAGCCACCCGGGCAACAGCCTCCGGGCCGCGAGGATGTGGGCGCGCACATTGACGCTGAACGCGAGATCCCACACCGCGTCGGGCGTATCGACTGGATCCTCGCCGATCGCCACGCCGGCGTTCGCAAAGAACACGTCGACCGGGCCAAGCGCCGACTCCACCTGTGACAGCAAACCGGCGAGTGCTTCCTCATCGGTGACGTCGGCGGTCACCGCGAGGTGTTCCCCCCCAAGTTCCTCCCCCACACGTGCCAACGACTCGGCCGAGATATCGGTGACCGCCACGCGCGCGCCCTCCTCGGCGCACCGCAGGGCCAGAGCACGACCGATTCCGCCGGCCGCGCCGGTGACTACGACCGTGCGTCCACCCAGGTTCATGCGATTCCGCCTGAATTTGTCAAATCAATTGAAGGATGCTCGTTACCAGCGAACTGATTATGCGGTTTCCCGCTCAAACCGCGTGGGTACGACATGCAATGAGACGAGGAAAAGCGAGGGTTGGCGATGAGTTCTATCTCGACGGGCGGGAGAACGCTGCGCACGGCCGCACCTCCGGTCGGCGAGAACACGCCCAAATCGATTCTGGCGCGACTCGACCGAATCAGCGTGTGGTCGCTGCCGTTCATGTTCATCGGGATCATCGGGACCGGGTTCCTGTTCGCCTTCTACGACGTGTTCGACATCAATGTGTCGTTCATCCAGAGCTGCGTGGCACTCAAGCATGGCTGCACTCCCGCCAACGCGGTCACCGCGCTCCGCGTTCCCGTTGTCCTGAACCTGGCAGGTTACGTGGTCGGCGCCCTCGCCCTTGCCCCGATCTCCGACCGCATCGGACGCCGGAACATGCTGCTGTTCACGATGCTCCTCACCGGCCTGGGGTCGCTCTACAACGCGTTCGCCCCGGACTACACCCAGTTCGTTCTGGCCCGCGTGATCACCGGCATCGGCGTCGGCGCAGACCTCGCGATCGTCAACACATATGTGGGCGAGGTCGCTCCGCGCCGCAATCGCGCACGGTGGATATCGGTGATCTTCATCATGTCTTCGCTGGGGGCACTGCTCGGGATCTGGCTTGGCCTGTTCCTCACCACCACGCCTGCCCCGTGGCCTCACGGCCTATCGTTCGCCCAGGCCAGCCCCAGCTTCACCGACGGCTGGCGGTGGATGTACGGAGTCGGCGCATTGCTGGCCGCGATCGGTGTCCTCCTCCGCCTCGAGCTGCCCGAGTCCCCTCGCTGGCTCGTCGGGCGGGGAAGGCTCGAAGAAGCTGACAAGGTCGTCAGCGACATGGAGGTCGTGGCCGCCGAGCACGGGCCGCTGCCACCCGTACCTGACGACGTCCCGGTCGACCAGACGACCCCGGAGAGCAGCCACGCGTTCGGGGCCTTGTTCGAAAACCGGGTGTACACGCGCCGCGTGATCCAGCTACTAGCCGTCTGGTTCCTGGCCTACGTGACGGTGTTCGGGTTCTCGGCGGGCTTCACCTCGATGTTGGTGTCGCTCAAGTACCCGCCGCCCGAGGCCGGCCTGATCACGGCCATCGGCGCGTTCGGCTTTTTGGCCTGCGCGCTGTTCGCGGTCGCGTTTGCCGACAAGATCGAGCGAAAGCTGTGGCTCCCGATCGGAGCGGTGATTACGGTCGTCGGGGGCGTGATCGTTGCCGAGGCTGGGACTAGCAGTCTCGCGATCGCATTCCTCGGGGCCGCGATCGTTTTCTTCGGCTTCAACATCTGGGTCCCGCCGACCTACACGCTCTCTACCGAGAGCTTCCCCACACGCGCCCGCGTGACCGGGTTTGGAATGGTCGACGGCGTCGGACATCTCGGCGGCGGGATCGGCGTGCTCGTGATCGCGCCCCAGATCCCGAACATGACCGTGCTCGAGGCGATGTTGGTGATCTCCGGATTCCTCGTCGCCGCCGCGGTCGTCGCCCAGTTCAGCCCCAAGACGCGCGGCCGCTACTACGAGGAGATTTCGCCCTGACCGACACCGGGGTGAACTGCGCGGTGCGGATGGTCCGCCCCCGGTCCCAGGGCCGCCGCACCGCGCGCCTTTCAATGCCTTGAGCTATTGCCCCGACGCTAGGCGCCGGCGTCAACGCTGCGCAGCACCACGCCCATGTACTCGATGTGCGTGCGCATCGCGCGCTCGGCCGCGGATCGCTGATGGCGGCGGATCGCGCGCATGATTGCCTGATGCTGACTGATGATCTGATCGCCGTCGATTGCCTGCCCTAGGTGATCGATCAGCGAAGGCTGGAGCACGTCGAGGATCCAGCGGGTGAACGTGACCAGCAGATCGTTGCCGGCGGTGACCGCGATCGTCTGATGAAACCGTCCGTCGGCGGCGCGGAACTCTTGGCCGGCCGGATGCTTGCCGGCTGCGTCGGCGATCGCCTCCGTGAGCGCCGTGATCGTCGCCTCATCGGCGCGCTCGGCCGCGAGCCCCGCCAGCGGCACTTCCAGGAACGTTCGGGCCTCGAGCAGCTCGTACAGCGTGACGCTCTCGGACTCGAGCATCGCCGCGATCGATTCACTCACGTGATGGCCGATGCCCGCGTTCGGCGTGTTCTCGACGAACACCCCGCCGGCGCGCCCCTTCTGGACCCGGATCAGGTGGGAGCCGGCCAGGCGGCGCAGACCCTCGCGCAAGGTCGGGCGGCTTACCCCGAACTCCCGCGAGAGCTCGTGCTCGGTCCCGATCCGGTCGCCCGGCTGCAGGCCTCCGCGCTCGATGTAGAGCCTGATGGCGTGAGCGATCTGCTCGCTCGCGTCCGCGTGCACGGCGCCGAACCGAGGATCCTTCTGCCTGTCGGTCGTAGCTGCCATTGGCCGAGTGTATGGGGACCGGCCCTGATCGTCCGCCGATCCGCCGGCGCGGCTAAGTAAAGCGCCGGCCCGACCGATTAACACGATCATGCGGAGGACCGACTCGCGCGTTGACAGCGCATCGTCGACCGGCGCGGCCCGACGGCCGCGCGGCTCTGCCGACCCCACAGCACCGCTCAACGAGCGTTTCCGGATGCTGTTCGAGCGCGCCTCGGTCGGCATCATCACCGTCGGACCCGATGGCCGTGCGATCGAAACCAATCCGGCGGTCGAGCGGATGCTCGGCTACGGCCCCGGTGAGCTCGTGGGCGTCAGCTTCACCGAGTTCACCCACCCCGACGACTTACACATCTCGAAGAGCTCCTATCAGGAGTTGCTCGACGGCCTGCGCAGCTCCTACGTTTACGAGAAGCGCTACGTCCGCAAGGGCGGAGATGTGATCTGGGTCCGAGTCAGCGTGTGGAGCGACGCGAGCGCGGCCGAGTCCGGCCAGGTCGCAATCGCGATGATCGAGGACATAACGCAGACCAAGGTTGCCGACCTCGAGCTGCAGGAGAAGGCGTGCCGGCTCGAGCGCATCATCGCCACCCAGCGCGACATCGCGGCCGCCTCCTCGGGCGACCTCGACCACGTCATGCAGGTGATCGTCGAGCGCGCGCAGGCCCTGACCTGCGCCGAGGGCGCGATGATCCACCTGATCGAGGGCGACGACGTGATCACCCGCGCCGCGTCCGGGATCGGGGCGCGTTTCCTGAACGCACGTCGCCCTCTTAGCGAGTCCGTGTCCCGGTTCGCCATCGCCGCACGCGCACCGCTGCTGATCGAGCACGCCGAGGACGACCCCCGTCTGAACGCGCAGATCCGGGCCAAGATGGGCGACCGCTCCCACATCTGCGTGCCGCTTTTCGCCGGCGAGCGCCCCGTCGGCGCGCTGAGCGTGATGAGCACGTCCGAGGACGTGCGGTTGGGAGAGGAGGATCGTCAGATCCTCGAGCTCCTCGCCGGCGTCCTGTCCGAAGGCGTCAGCCGCGCCGCCGAGTTCGAGGCCAAGCGCCGACAACTCGATGCGCTGGCGCGGTTCGAGGCGATCTACCACGGCGCGATCACCGGAGTCATGACCTTGAGCGACGACGGCCAGATCGTCGACGCCAACCCCGCGATGTGCGCGATGCTGGGACTCCAGAACGCCGAGCAGGTCCGAACCCACATCGCCGAGTACCTCGATCCCGAGGAACACGAGCGGGTGTCGGTGGCGGTGGCGGAGCTGTTTGCCGGCGAATCCAACTCGCTCCGGATCGATACGCGACTGAACCGCCGCGACGGGTCGGTGGTGTGGGTCGGCGCCTCGTTCTCGATCGTTCGCGAGCCCGACGGGCGGCCCTCGTTCGGCATCGTGATGGTGCAGGACGACACCGAGCGCAAGGCCGCCGAGGACGCGCTGCTGCGTCAGTCGGAGCTCAACGAGCACCAGGCGCTCCACGACGCTCTGACTGGACTCCCGAACCGCACCCTGTTCCGCGACCGGATCGAGCAGGCGATCGCGATCGGCCAGCGCGAGAGCAGCCAGGTGGCGGTGGCGATGATGGACCTCGACCGGTTCAAGGACGTCAACGATTCGCTCGGTCATCACGCCGGCGACGCGCTCCTGATCGAGATCGGACAGCGCCTGCGCGGGATCCTGCGTTCCTCCGACACAGTGGCCCGGCTCGGCGGCGACGAGTTCGGGGTCCTGATCTCCAAGCCGAGAAGCGAGGAGGACGTGGTCGTGGTGATCGAAAAGATCCGGGCCGCGCTCGAGGAGCCGGTGACGATCGAAGGTCTCGGCCTGCCCGCCGAGGGCTCGATCGGCATCGCGATGTTCCCGCATCACGGCGAGGACGTCGACACCCTGATCCGCCACGCCGACGTCGCGATGTACGGCGCCAAGGAGGAGAAGGGCGGCTACGCCTTCTACGAGAAATCCCGCAACGAGTCCGATCCGGCGCGGCTCACGCTCGTCTCCGAGCTGCGGCGTGCGATCGAAGAGCGCGAGCTCGAGCTCTACTACCAGCCCAAGGCGGACCTCGCCAACGGCGCGATCCAGTCCGTCGAGGCGCTGCTGCGCTGGAACCACCCGACGCGCGGTCTGGTCGGCCCGGACGAGTTCATCCCACTCGCGCAGCAGACCGGACTGATCAAGCCGCTCACCCTGTACGTGCTCGACGAGGCGCTCAGCCAGTGCTGCGCCTGGCAGCGCATCGGCATGACACTTGGCGTGGCCGTCAACCTGAGCGTCCGCAACCTGCTCGACGCCGACTTCCCCGACCAGGTCTCCGAGCTGCTCGCAAAGTGGCGCGTCGATCCGTCGCTGCTCGAGCTCGAGATCACCGAGTCGACGATGCTGTCGGATCCGGTTCGGACCAAGCGCGTCCTCGACAAGCTCTCGGCGATGGGAATCGCGCTTTCGATCGACGACTTCGGCACCGGCTATTCATCCCTGTCGTATCTGAGCCAGCTTCCCGTCAACGAGATCAAGATCGACCGTTCGTTCGTGATGAATATGGCCGACAGCGACAACGACGCGGTGATCGTCCGCTCGACGATCGATCTGGCCCGGAATCTCGGCCTCCACGTGGTGGCCGAGGGCGTCGAGACCGCACAGGCCTGGGACAAGTTGTCAGAGCTCGGGTGTACGCTCGCCCAGGGCTACTACCTGAGCCGCCCGGTGCCGGCCGCCGAGCTGACCGAGTGGCTCATGCGGCGGGCGTTGAAGCGCGCTGCTTGACCTCCTCGGGGATCATCGGGCCCTCGCCCGAGGGGTCGATGATCCCCTCCTCGAGCCACCGGTAGCGGCCCTCCAGCACGCGCGCCGCCGCGGCGCGGTTGGCATCGTCCTCGTTGTCCCACAACTGGGCGAAGAGCGTCTCGACGCGCCGCTTGGCCTGGGCGCAGAAGAGCTCCGCCAGCTCGGCTGCTTCGGCCTTGCGCTCCGGCCGCTCCCGCCCGATCGTGTCCGAATACGCGGCGGCGGCGGCCATCGCGAACAGCTCGGCCCCGATGTCGACGAGCCGGCCCAGGAACGCCTGCCTGTACTCGAGCTTGGCCTGCCAGCGGGTCATGCCGTAGAACGTCGAGCGGGCCAGCTTGCGCGAGGACCGCTCGACGAAACGCATGTACGGCGCGAGCGAGCCGAGCTCGTCGAACGAGCTCGGCACCTGCCCCTTGCCGACCGCAAGCTGGGGCAGCCACTTGGAGTAGAACAGCCCGGCCCGGCCGGCCGACGCGAGCTTATCCTTGATCTCGCCGCCGGGCTCGAGGAGGTCGCCGGCGATCTTCAGGTGCTGGTCGACGGCCTCGCGGGCGATCAGCAGGTGCATGATCTCCGTCGAGCCCTCGAAGATCCGGTTGATCCTCATGTCGCGCAGCGCCTGTTCGGCCGGGACGGGCTTCTCGCCGCGCGCCTTCAGCGACTCGGCGGTCTCGTAGCCTCGACCGCCCCGGATCTGGATCAGCTCGTCGAGCACCTTCCAAGCCATCTCCGAGCCGTACAGCTTGGCGATCGCAGCTTCGATCCGGATGTCGCCCGACTTGTGATCGGCCAGGCGACTGGCGACGTCCAGCATCGCCTCCAGGCCGAACGCGCTCGCCGCGATGAACGCGAGCTTCTGCGCGACCGCGTCGTGCTTGCCGATCGGGCGGCCCCACTGGACCCTTTCGTTCGACCATTCGCGCGCGATCTTCGTCGCCCACTTCCCCATCCCGACGCAGATCGCGGGCAGCGCCAGGCGCCCGGTGTTGAGCGTGGTGAGCGCGATCTTCAGACCGTCGCCCTCGCGTCCGATTCGGTTCTCCTCAGGCACGAATACGTGATCCAGGCGCGTCACCGAGTTCTCGATCCCACGCAGGCCCATGAACGCGTTGCGGCGCTCGACGGTCACCCCGTCGCTCTCGCACGGCAGGACGAACGCGCTGATTCCTCCGCGGTGACCGTCCCGCTTCGGGACCTGCGCCATCACCACCACGATGTCCGCGATCGCGCCGTTCGTCGCCCACAGCTTCAGACCGGTCAGCTGGTAGCCACCGTCTACCGGCGTCGCGGTCGAAGCGAGCCGCGCGGGGTCGGAACCGACGTCGGGCTCGGTGAGCAGGAACGCGCTGATGTGGTCCTTGGCGACCAGCGGCAGCCATTTACGCTTCTGTTCCTCGGTCCCGAACAGCTGCAGCGGCTCGGCGACGCCGATCGACTGGTGCGCGCTGAGCAGCGTCGACAGCGACGCGTGCCAGACGCCGGCGAGCGCGAGCGCGCGGTTGTAGTACACCTGCGAGAGGCCGAGCCCGCCGTACGCCTCTGGGACCTTCATCCCGAGCGCCCCGAGGCGCTTCAGGCCGTCGATCACGGTCTCGGGGATCTTCGCGTCGCGTTCGATCTCGAGCGGGTCGACTTCGTGCTGGAGGAACTCGCGGAGCTGCGCCAGAAACCGCTCGCCTTTCTCAACCGCCTCCGGGTCGAGCCGCGGCTGTGGATGGATCAGATCGAGGCGGAAGTTGCCCAGAAACAGCTCCTTGCCGAAGCTCGGCAGCTTCCATTCGGATTCGCGCGCCGCCTCGGCGACCTCACGGGCTTGTCTCTCTGAGACGTTGCTGGACACGGGCGTTCTCCTCTGCGACGGTTCAGATTCAGTCCTTTGGTGAAGCTACCCAGTATCAGGAGGAGTAGGTGAAGCTCAGCGCGCGCAACCAGCTGGCCGGCACCGTGACCAGCATCAACAAGGGCGAGGCGATCGCCAACGTCGTCCTCGACGTCGCCGGCCAGCGGATCGTCGCCTCGATCACGGTCGAGGCGGTCGGCGAATTGGGATTGCAGGAGGGGAGCGCGGTCACCGCGATCATCAAGGCCTCCGACGTGATGATCGCCACCGACGCGAGCTAAGCCACCCCGCAGTGTCTGTTCGTCTGACTTAGGACAGCCGCCTACAGACGGACCCAGCCCCGGCCGATAACCCCGCTAACGGAGTAATTGCGTGGGAGGCGGAGGGATGGGCGATGTAGAGGCGACTTTTTCTGAGACTCGTGCTCGTGCGAGCACGCGGCCGACGTCGTCCCGTCAGCAGCGAGCGCAAGCGGCAGGCCACGAGGAGTTCGGCGACGGGCTGAAGGCCCTGTACGCGTTCCTCGGGCTGATCCTGGTCGGGTATGCGGTGCCGCTGATCCTCCGCGCCAACGGCGCCAGTTCCACCTGGCTCGACGGCTGGGGGGTGTCCGCGTACGAGCTGTTGGCCAGCCTGCTCGTCCTGCTGCGGGCGGCGATGAGCCCGAAGGATCGAGGCTTCTGCCTCGCGCTCGGCACCGCTATGTGCCTGTGGGCGCTCGGGGACTTTGCCGAGACGTACGCGGGCCTCCACAACCCGGATCCTCCCACCCCGATCCTTGCGAACTATTTGTGGGCGGGTTTCTTCCCCTTGGCCTACGTCGGCGTGATGATGCTGATGCGCCAGGAGGTGCGTAAGTTCACCACCGCCAACTACCTCGACGGCGTGGTGGTCACGCTCATGTGCGCCGCGGCGTTTGCAGCGTTCGCGTTCGGGGCGATCCGGCACGCGGCGGGCGACGACTCGGTCACCGTGGCGTGGAACCTGATCTACCCGGTCGGGGACCTCCTGCTGCTGATCCTCACGCTAGGCGCCGCTGCGCTCGTGCCCGCCGGGCGGCGTATGCGCTGGTACCTGATGGCCGCCGCCAGCCTCTTCAACGCGATCGGCGACATCTGCGCGCTGTTCGACAACGGGATTGGCGCCACGCACTTCGGCTACTTCTGGAACTCGATCGCCTGGCCCGCGTCGCTGTTCCTGTTCTCGCTGTCGGTCTGGGTCGGATCGCCGCGGCCAGCCGAGAGCGAGCTCAAAGAGACGAGCTCCGGCTTCGCGGTCCCCGGCGTCGCCGCCGGCCTCGCGCTGCTGATCCTGTTCGTCGGCTCGCTCAACCACATCAACCAGGTCGCGCTGGGTCTGGCCACCGCCACGCTCGTCGCCGCGGGGGGCAGGTTCGGGCTGGCCCTGATGCGGCTGCGCGAGCTCACCGACGAGCGCCACCGTCAGCTCGCGGACTCGGCCAAGACCGAGCGAGACTCGCGCGAGGCGCTTCAAGCCGCGGTCCGCGACTACTCGGAGTTCGCGGGCAAGGTCGCGGACGGCGATCTGCGCGCCACCGTCAACGCGGCGGGCAGCGCCGACCTGGAGCGGCTGTCGGACAGCCTCAACAGCATGGTCAGCGGGCTGGCGCAGATCTCGAGCCACATACAGGCCGGCGTGCAGGACATCGGCTCCTCCACCGCCGAGATCCTCACATCGGTCAGCCGGCACACCGAAAGCGCGGGACTTCAGTCGAAGGCGATCGCGGAGACCTCGACGACGGTCAACGAGCTCCGGCTCGCGGCCGAGGACACGGCGAACATGGCCAGCGAGGTCGCCGATCGCGCCAACGACTCTCTCCAGGTGTCAAACGAGGCCACGACCGCCGTGACCGCGATCGCGAGCGCGATGGAGCAGATCCGCGAACGCGTCGATGCGATCGCCCGCGATATCGTGACCCTGTCGGAGCGGACCCAGCAGATCGGCGACATCACCGCGACCGTCAACGGCCTCGCGGATAAGTCCAATCTGCTCGCTCTCAACGCGAGCATCGAGGCCGCTCGGGCCGGCGAGCACGGCAAGGGCTTCGCGGTCGTCGCCGAGGAGGTCCGGAAGCTCGCCGAGCAATCCAAGGCGGCCACGGCGCAGGTCGCGTCGATCCTGGGCGACGTTCAAACCGCCACGTCGGCGGCGGTCGCCGCGAGCCAGGAAGGCACCAAGGTCGTCGAGCAGGGCCTGGAGCTCAGCGAGCGCGCCGGCGAGGGCATTCGCAGCCTCGCGGATACGATTCAGGAGTCGTTCGCCGCCGCCCAGCAGATCGCCGCGTCGGCTCAGCAGCAGAGCGTCGGCGTCGAGCAGATCGCCCGGGCGATGAACAACGTCAACGAGGGCACGACTCAGTTCCTCGAGGGCGCTCACCAGTCCCAGATGGCCGCCGAGGCGCTCAACGAGCTCTCCGGCCAGCTCGCGGCGCTTACCGAGCGCTACCGGGTCTGAGCGCCGGCGGTCAGCCCGGGTCGGCGTCCGGTGCGCGCACGTACAGCGTGCCGCCCGGCCCCTTGGTCCGGATCCGTAGCCGGGGCGCGCCGGGTGGCGGTAGTCGAGACGGCGGCTCGATCACCTGGCTCGCAAACGGCGCCGTGCCCTCGACGTCGAGCTGGACTCCGGACGGGACGAGCACGGTGACCGTGCCGAACGTATTGTGGATGTCGAGCTCCACCACCGGCCCGGCGAGCCGAGCCTCGCGCAGGTCGAGCACGATCGTGCCGAACAGCGAGCGCCACGACGACCGCTCCGGGATCTCCCACGAGCCCCGGCGCACCAGCCTTGAGCAGATCGCGCGGTGCTTGGCGTGTGAGACAAGCGCGGGCACCGGCGCGCTCACGGGCAGATCGACGGTCAGCTCCGCCAGATCGTGCTCGGTGCGCGCCAACTGGGCGCGACCGACGCGATCGCTGAACTCCTCGAGCGTAAGGCGGCCGCTGACCACGGCGTCTCGGAGCAGCACGATGGTGCGCTCGCGCTCCTCGTCGCCCGCGCGGATCGCCGGAAGATTGGACCCGTCTTCCATCGACGGTCCACGGTAGAGCAAGGCCGTGTTCGGCGACTACTCAGAGTCGAGGTAGGTGACGACCGCGAGCACCCGCCGGTGGTCGTCGGGGGAGTGCGGCAACTGCAGCGTCCCGAAGATGTTCTTGATGTGCTTCTCGACGGTGTGCTCAGATACGAACAGCCGCTCCGCGATCGCCTTGTTCGAGCGCCCTTCGGCCATCAGCGCCAGCACCTCGCGTTCGCGGTCGGTGAGGTGCTCGAGCGGGTTGTCCGCCTGCCGGCGGCGGCCGACCAGCTGGCTCACGACCGCGGGGTCGAGCACCGAGCCGCCCTGCCCGACCCGGCGCACGCTCGCCGACAGCTCCTCGAGGTCGGCCACGCGTTCCTTGAGCAGATAGCCCACGCCGTCGGTGCCGCTCGCGAGCAGCTCGATCGCATAGCGGGCGTGGACGTGCTGAGATAGCACGAGTATGCCGATCGACGGGTGCGATTCGCGGATCGCCTTCGCGGCTCGAAGGCCCTCATCGGTGTGGGTCGGCGGCATGCGGATGTCGACGATCGCGACGTCGGGCTCCGAGCGGTCCACGAGCTCGAGCAGCTCGTCGGCGTCCGCGGCGACGCCGACGACGTCGAAGCCCGCCTCCTCGAGGAGGCGCGCCAGCCCCTCGCGGAGGATCACCGCATCATCGCCGACCGCTACGCGCACGGAATCCGCGCTTGTAGCCGGGTCCCGCGCCCGGGTGGGCTGGAGACGGTGAACTGCCCGCCGAGCGCCTCAACGCGATCGGCGAGCCCGCGTAGGCCGGATCCCGGTCCGATCGCCGCCCCGCCGATCCCGTCGTCGGCGATCTCGACGGTCAGCGTCGCGCCGTCGTAGGCAACGTTGACCCGCGCCTCGGTTGCGTGCGAGTGCTTGACCGCGTTGCTGAGCGCCTCGCTCGCGAAGTAGTAGGCCGCGGTCTCGACCTGATCGGGTAGGCGCACGTCCAGGTCGACATTCAGGTGCGCCGGCAATCCGGCGCGCCGGCAGAGCTCCTCCAGCGCCACCGGGAGCCCGCGCTCGACCAGCAACGTCGGGTGGATGCCTTGCGTGAGCTCGCGAAGCTCCTCGAGCGCGAGCGTCAGCGCGGTCCGCGCCTCACGCACGATCGGAGCGGCGTCAATCTGGTCGGGGGCGAGCTTTGACTCGAGCAGGCCGAGCGACATCGCGATCGAGACCAGCCGTTGCTGCGTCCCGTCGTGCAGGTCGCGCTCGATCCGGCGGCGCTC
>Ga0335077_10000872_pt1 | contig 34446 bp, 26 predicted proteins | sample Lox_Sample_31_FD_207151 | JGI IMG/M metagenome (GOLD analysis project Ga0335077, IMG submission 207151) | Soil microbial communities from Loxahatchee National Wildlife Refuge, Florida, United States - Lox_Sample_3.1 | ecosystem: Environmental > Terrestrial > Soil > Wetlands | place: USA... | reverse complement strand
GCCCGGGATGGCGACACTGGCGCCGGATTCAGAGAACTCGATGTGGTCAATATCGGCGCGAAGTTTTTCGCGGTGACCGTCTTTGTAGACGATTGTGGCCGGAGACTTCAGGTCGAGGCGTGAGATCGCACCCGCAGCCAGAGTTTGGCGGTGGCCGTCTTTGTAGACGATGACAATCGGGTCGCGTTCATCGAGCGGGGAGGCGTTTGCGCTCAGTACCGCGACAAGAGTAAGCAGAATTGCGGGAATAGCAATACTGCGGATGAAACTGAACATGAAGTCCTCCCTGACGTCAGGGTGAACAGAAACTGCTCCAATTTATGATACGCATGGAGCGCCAGGAAAGTTCCTATAACTCCGCTTGAAAGGCGGCTAACCACAAGGCTCAAAAAAACCACGGGAATTCCTTCTGGGGTCAGGCCTTGGTCTTGGCTGATTCCTTTACGAATTCGAGGACCTCGTCGGCGTGGCCGGCGGGCTTTACCTTTTCAAAAATATGGTCGATCTTGCCGTTGGGGCCGATGATGAACGTCGTACGGGCGATGCCCATGACCTTCTTGCCGTACATGTTTTTCTCCTGCAGAACGCCGTAGGAGATGGCGACTTTTTTGTCGGCATCGGCCAGCAGAGTGAAGGGTAAGCTTTCCTTGTCGGCGAACTTTCGCTGAGCTTTGGAAGTATCTGGGGAGATGCCAAGCAGCACGGCGCCGGTCTTTTGAATCTGTTTATATGAGTCGCGGAACCCGCGAGCCTCGACGGTTCAGCCGGGCGTGCTGGCCCGCGGGTAGAAGAACAGGATCACCGTTTTCCCGCGAAAATCCTTAAGCGAGACGTCGTTACCGTTCTCGTCGGGCAGAGTGAAGTCAGGAGCTTTATCATTAATCTTCATGGCAATGCCTAGTATGAAATCAGAGTTGAAGGTTCGGTCCCACCGGTCAGATTTCGACCGGGGAGCGTCCGGGAAGATTTTACATCGCACGATGAGCTGGCGCAGGGTGGTGCTGCTGGCGCTTATCGTTTGCTTTTGGGGTTGCGGGCTGGTGTCGTTGGCGCAGGAGGATCGGGCAGAGATTTTTCCCGGAGAGCGAAAGCCGAAGACGAAGAAGGACCTCGGGCCGCGAGCGCTCGGTGTGCTGCAGATGACGGCGAACGGGAAGGCTTCGCTGGTGCCGATCGCAATTCTGATCAACGGGAAATTCTGGGATGCGAGCGCGTACAAGGCCGATCCGGTGCCGATGGCGCTGGACGCGGGGACTATTTACGAGGCGGAGCGCACCGGCAATTCGTTGGGACTCTTCACCGTTGGAGGTGCGTTGCACCGGAACGATTCGACACAGGGGGACCTGGCTCCGTGGATCGGGACGGGAGTGTTTCGTGCCAACGGTGCCGAGCCGGAGAAGCAGCCTGCGAAGGCGGCCAAGGTGCCGGTGGGGATCGATCAGAGCGAGGGACCGCCGCGCTTGACGCGGGATGCGGCGACTGCAAATAAGCCGCCAGACGGGGCGGGGCCTGCGGTAAACAAGAGCTCAGAATCGAGCGCACCGGCTTCCGCTCCGCCGACGACTACTGGGACGTCTGGGTCGGGAGATGAGCCGCCACGGCTTAGTAAGCCGGCGTCCGCACCGTCGGAATCGAGTCCTCAGAACGTGCCCGCGGACAGTGGGGCGAAGCCATCCGGCGACGCCAAGGCGGCCGAGGTAAAAGGAGCAGAGACGAAGAAGGATGATGCGAACATTCCTGCCTCGGACAGCGGAGCAGGTGAGGGGAATCGGCCTAAGTTGCGGCGCGGTAAGCCGGCGGAATCGTTTGCAGATGAAGATGTGCCGGGATACAGCAAGGCCGGGGCGGCGCCGGCGCAGGGTGACTTGAGCAAGGCGGGCCCCATCGCCAAACAGGGGGATGTGCAGTTGATTCCTGCGATTTCGGATGCGGGCGGGCCGCAAATACGCTCCTATGTGTTCGAGTGGCTAAACGGCGAGGAGGATGACCGTCGCAAGCAAATGACGGATTTCGCCAAAGAGCAACTTCGTGCCTACATCGCTGCCCGCGCGAAGGCAACGGTGACGGCGACCACCGCGCGGTCGAGCAGTGGACGCAGTGCCGCTAAACCGCAGGATCCGGTGCTGGAGAATGTTCGGATGGTCGCATACGATCTGTGGGTTTCAAATCAGCCAGTCATAGTACTGAGTGCGGAGGGGCGCATGCCGGCTCCAGGGCCGGGGACGGCTCATTCTGAAGCCCAATCCGAGATGCAATATTGGGTGGTGATCGTGGCCTACCCTGATATTTACAACAATCTGCATAAGCTCTATGTAGGGATTACGGATAAATTTCATCTGGATGTGACGCCGCGGCTGGAGTTGGTTGACGCAGTAGACGCGGATGGGGATGGGCGAGGGGAGTTGTTGTTTCGGCAGACTGCGGATCAGGGGGCCGGGTGGGTGGTTTATCGGGCGACAGCGGATAAGTTGTGGAGAGTGTATGACAGCTTGCGGCCGGAGTAGTGGCAGTGAGTCCTGATTGAAATCGGGTTCATCTTTTGACATGCGTGAATGAGCGCAGCTGGCTGTTGCTTTTGGGAAAATCTCCTTGAAGGTAGCTCAGAACGAAATTATTCGGTAAATTGTGGAATCGTCGCTCAAGCGAAGCAGAAACTCGTCAACATAGTGCTGAATCAGGGTTCAGCCGCTGCTTGGCGCGACCCACGGACATGGCGACGCGGTATGTAACATCCGCTTGACTTGCCCGTGTTCGAGGACTACTCTCCGACCGTCTCCAGAGAACCTGTTGGTACCGCTTCTCTCGGCCCCGGCGAACATTCGCATTCACACGAAAGTACATAAGGAGGTCGTTCACCATGAAAACCTTAAACAGGTTTTGCGCGGTAGTACTGGCGATTGGAGCAGTTGGTTCCGCAGTGGCGCAGGAGAAGTCTTCGAGCACGATGTCGCCGCCCAAAGTGCTCACCATTATCAGAGAGTACGTGAAGCCTGGCAAAGCGGGAGCGATGCACGACAAGACCGAAGCCGTGTATGTTCAAGCAATGGCCCATGCGAAATGGCCAACCCACTATTTAGGAATGAACTCGGTTTCGGGCAAGGCCCGATCGCTGTTCTTTACGGGCTATGAGTCGTTCGACGCCTGGGAGAAAGACGTTGCGGCCACACAGAAAAACGCCATGCTCTCGGCCGGAATGGAGCGGGCCAGCGTTGCCGATGGCGAATTGTTGGATTCCGTGGACACCGGGGCGTTCATCTACAACGCAGAATACAGCCTGAACCAGCAAGCCGAGCATGCGACTCCCGCCACGCGCTATTTCGAGATCTCGGTTTATCACGTAAGGCATGGCCACCGCAAAGAATGGGATGAGGGGGTCAAGATGGTAATGGAGGGCTACAAGAAGGCTCTTCCAGACGCTCATTGGGCCTGTTACGAGGGCATGTATGGGGCGCCGGAGGGCACCTATCTCTTCATTGTTGCCCGCAAGTCTGCCGGGGAAATCGATAGCGACTTCGCCCACAATAAGGACTTCATGGCAGCAATGGGAGAGGACGGTATGAAGAAACTGGAGGAACTCTCCGCCGCATCCATCGAATCAAGCGAAGCCAACCTGTTCGCACTTAATCCCAACATGAGCTACGTTCCGGCGGAGTGGATCAAGGCGGATGATTTTTGGAAATCCAAAGCCGCCACTTCCGTAGCCACGGCTCCAAAGAAGCCCGCAGAGAAACCGGCGGAGAAGACGGGCGCGGGGCAATAAGCTGTAACTGAGGCAGCACCCCGGGATAGTCCCCGGGGTGTCCTTTGTTCTTTCGCCCGCGTAATTGTTGAAATCTTTAACTTACAGCCATCGAGTGGTCTGAGGAAGTAGGGAAGGATTCACAGTGCCCCACGCTGTGTAGAATAGGTGCCCGTACTTCAAAACTAACGTGAGGACTAGCATGCGCAAGGTCTTGCTGGTTGTGGCTGCCGGATTGTTCACACTTGGTTGGGCATTCGGCCAGAATGACGATTTCAGCAAAGTGCAGATCAAGGTCACGAAGGTGGCCGGGAGCGTGTACATGCTGGAGGGAGCCGGCGGAAATATTGGCGCGTCGGTGGGCGACGACGGGATCGTGGTGGTCGACGATCAGTACGCGCCGCTGGCGGACAGGATTCAGGCGGCGCTAGAAGGGATCACGGACAAACCGGTGCGGTTCGTTATCAACACGCATTACCACGAAGATCACACGGGCGGGAATTCGTATTTCCAGAAGCAGGCGCCAATTATTGCCCATGACAATGTGCGCAAGCGGCTGGAATCGGGAGGCAGGGCGGGTAATGGCGGATCGGTGAAATTCGATGCGAAGCCGGCGGCGAAGGATGCGCTGCCCATCATCACGTTTGATCACGACGTGACCGTGCACCTGAATGGCGAGGATATTCGCGCGCTTTACTTTCCCGCGGGACATACGGACGGGGATGCGGTCATCTTCTTTCCGAAATCGAATGTTGTACATATGGGAGATGACTTTGTGACTTATGGATTCCCGTTCATCGACATCGATTCGGGTGGCAGCATTGACGGGATGATCGATGGAGTGGAGAAGGTGATCGGTCAGGTGCCCGCTGATGTGAAGATCATTCCAGGGCACGGGCCGATTTCATCTGTGGCCGAGGTTCGCGCGTATCTCGCGATGCTGAAAGGTACGCGCGAAGTTGTGGCGAAGGCGATCGAAGGCGGGCAAACGCTGGATCAGATGAAGCAGGCAAAGCTGCTGGATCCGTGGAAGAAGTACTCGGGCGACATGATCAAATCGGATACGTTTATCGAGACCATCTACAATTCTCTGACCGGGCAGAAGAACGGGAAGTTCATCAAGCACAATTAGGGCGATTCTTCGGGTGGGGAGTTGGGTTCTGGGGCGCAGTCTACTGGGCTCCGGGAGTTGGGATTTTGAGGCGGTCGCGTTCCTCTGCCAATTTTCTCTGCAATGCAGGATTCACTAGAGAGACGGGAACCTCCATATCGCCGACTTTGAACTCGGTGGGCTCGAAGGTGGCGTATCCGTCTTTTTCTCCCATGTGACCGGAAATTGTGACCCATACCTCTTTGCCCGCAATCTCCGTCAGGAAGCGGCCGTGGATGATGTCGCCTTCCATGGTGACCTGCTGATCTTTGATGTTCGGCATGCCGGCACCGACGTTGGAATCGGGTGAGAGGCCGGCGTTGCCCGAAGCGCTGCCGAGCATCTTCGTGACCATCGAACTCATTTCGTCGGAGCCGACGGATGATGTCGATTTCGGATTGGCCGCGACTGCCGGAGCTGCGGGCATTCCTTGCACTCTGACTTCTGATGCTGTACTTGCTCCCGATGAGGGAGGAGTCGCCTCCACTGGCTGACTCGGCCGGGGATTTGTAGTGTTCTGATCCGACGCCGCGCGCTCTACGATCACCGTGGCAGGCTGTGAGACGGGAGCCGGTCTCTTGAGGACCAGAACTATGGCAGCGACGGCTGCGATTAGCGTCGCGATGCTGATGATGCGATCCAGCTTGAGTTTCATGGTTGCTCCCGGGTTCGCAGTTCCCAAGTCTCGCAAAATCGGCGAGGCGTGGGGAACCCCCGTCGGGGGTGAGGCGAGGCCCAATGGTTATGGTATCGGCGGATTGGGGTCTCGATCAGATGACTTCGGTCACGTCGCTTGCGGTTACCATCCCAGCTTCTTCGCCAAGAGTTCGTTCACCAGTTGGGGACTGGCTTGGCCTTTGGAGGCCTTCATGACCTGGCCTACGAAAAAGCCCAGCATTTGTTTTTTGCCGGCGCGGTATTGCTCGAGTTGTTTGGGGTTAGCGGCGAGGATCTCGTCGATGATTTTTTCGAGGGCCGTTGTGTCAGTGGATTGTCGCGGGCGGCCTTCTTCTTCGTAGACTACGGGAAAGTCCTTGGCCCGCGCGAAGGCGAGATCGTAAAGATCTTTGAGCATCTTGCCGGAGATCATGCCGGATTCGACCAGATCAGCCGAGGAAGCGATGCCCTGCATGGAAATGGGTGACTGGTCGATTGTGAGGCCTTTGGCCTTGAGACGGCCCATTAATTCTCCCTGGACGAGGTTGGCTACCCGCTTGGCATTCTTTGCTGCTTTTGCGGCCTGCTCGAATTGGTCCGCCAAAGATTTCGAAAATGTGAGGACCTGAGCGTCGTATTCGGTGATGCTGTATTCCCTGACCATGCGGGCGCGGCGGGCTTCGGGGAGTTCGGGTAGAGCGCGGGAAATCTCCGTCTTCCATTTCTCATCGACTACGAGTGGAAGCAGGTCTGGCTCGGGGAAATATCGGTAATCGTGCGCTTGCTCTTTGGAGCGCATGCCGTAGGTTTTGCCTTCGCTGGCGTTATAAAGGCGTGTTTCCTGGGTGATCTTGGCGCCGGATTCTATTACCTCGATCTGGCGGGCGATCTCGTATTCCAAGGCTTCACGAATGAAACGGAAGGAATTCACGTTCTTGATTTCGGTTTTGGTACCGAACTCCTTTTGACCGCGGGGGCGCACGCTGACGTTGGCGTCGCAGCGGAGGGAGCCTTCCTCCATGTTGCAGTCGCTCACGCCGGTGTAGAGGATGATTTCCTTGAGGCGCGTCAGATATTCGTAGGCTTCATCGGGCGTGGAGATATCGGGCTCGCTGACGATTTCAATCAAGGGCACGCCGGTGCGGTTGAGGTCGATGGCTGTTTTCTCTTCGGAATCGGGAAACCCTTCGTGCAAGCTCTTGCCGGCGTCTTCTTCGAGGTGGAGACGGGTGATTCCTATTTTTTTCTTGCCGCCTTCGGAGGGGACGTCGATGAAGCCAAATTCGGCGAGTGGCTTGTCATACTGAGAAATCTGGTATCCCTTGGGGAGGTCGGGGTAGAAGTAGTTCTTGCGGGCGAAGATCGAGGTTTCGTTGATACGGCAGTTCAGGGCCATCGCGGCCAGCGTGGCGAACTCCACCGCCTTCTTGTTTAACACCGGGAGGGCGCCGGGCATTCCCAGGCAGACGGGACAGACGTTGCTGTTTGGAGGCGCTCCGAATCTGGTCGAGCAGGAGCAGAAAATTTTGGTCGCGGTCAGAAGCTGGACGTGAACTTCGAGGCCGATGACCGGCTCGAATTTGGGATGCGCAGCAATGGACTTCGGCGCGATCGTGGCCATGAAGTAGAGATTATAAAGGGCCATGTGAGATGGCGCATTCCTGGCAAACGCGAAGCATCCTTGGGATGGTGTTCGGATTTGCGCTATCAAAATTCCCACTCAAGCCAAAGGAGCGCTTGAGGGGGCCACCCGATGGTGATGATGAGTGGCTAGGGATTCCGAGGGGCGCTTAAGTACTTGTCCATGGGGATCTCGAAAAAGAGGAGTTCGTTGCCTTTGGCGTCGTTTACTCCTGAGATATCGACAGTAGCGCCGCGCAGCGGGGAGTTCAGGTCGGTCACATCCAAATAGAAGAATCCCGCCTGGGTGGTGTGGGGCTCGACGGCCTTCGCTGCGAACTGGGACGACTCAATCTCGTCCATTTGCTGCTTGGTAACGCCGCCTTTCACCTTGTGGGGGAATGGGAGCGGATTGTTGGTGTCGGTTTTCGCTTGCGGGTTGGAGAGGCGGCGATAGAGGTCGTCAGTGCCGACGGGCGTGAGCTTTGAGCCCCTGCCGGTGGTCAGCGTGATCTGCATGTTCATGATCGAGATAGGCTGGTCGCCGTCGTTGGTTACGATGAAAAAGATGGGCATGAATCCGTGTTCGGCGAAGTTGATGGTGAAGATTTTTGCCTTTTCTGGCGTGTCGTAGGGGTCGGCGGCGATGGTGACTTGTTCGTCGCGATGCAGGTCGTGTGCGGGATAGTGGAATGCAGCCTTGGCAGCCGGTTTGACGAAACCCTTGCCCGCGACAAGAACGACAGGACTGAGGAACGTCAAGAATGCAAGGAAGAGAATGCGCCGACTCAAGCAGAATGCCATCCGCTGCATTTGGACATTATAGAGGGCAACTTCGATGCGGTGGATGGCGCGGTTTAGAATGGCTCAGGATTGAGCTACTTCTTCTACAGTATGGCCCTGGCGCTCGGAATGCTGCTCAGCATCCCGTTCTGGCTCTATCAGATGTTGCGGCATGGGAAGTACCGACGGGGATTTTGCGAGCGCATGGGAAGAGTGCCGGAACGATTCAGGAGCGCTTCTCCACAACCGGTTCTCTGGATTCATGCAGTTTCGGTGGGGGAAGTACTGGCAGTCAGTGGACTTGTCGGGCAAATGCGTCGGGTATTGCCGCGATATCGGCTAGTAGTTTCGACCACGACGGATACCGGGCAGGATCTGGCTCGCAAGCGGTTCGGCGAGGAGAATGTTTTCTATTTCCCACTGGACTTTAGGTTCGCGGTCCGACATTACATGCGGGCGTTGCGGCCGGACCTGGTTGTATTGGCTGAAACCGAGTTCTGGCCGAATTTCTTGCGCCTTGCGCACGGCAGCGGAGCGCGGGTGGCGGTCGTCAATGCCCGAATTTCAGACCGGTCGTGGCCGCGGTATCAGCGCTTTCGCTGGGCGCTCAGGCATATGCTGTCGAACGTAGATTTGTTTCTGGCGCAAACGGAAGAGGACAAGTTGCGGCTTCAATCGATCGGGGCAGATGCGGACCGGGTGCAGGTTACCGGGAATCTGAAGTTCGACGTCGTTTTGCCCACGCCACCAGCAATCGTTGATCGGCTACGTCGCGCCCTGGCGGCAGAAGGAGCCGGGCCTGTGCTGGTCTGCGGCAGCACAGTGGAGGATGAAGAGGCGCCACTGCTACGCGCCTTCGAAAATCTGCGGGTCAGTCATCCGCGGGCAGTGATGATTCTGGCGCCACGACATCCGGAGCGGTTTGACAAAGTCGCTTCCCTGCTGCAGGAAATGGGGATCTCCTCGCACCGGCGTTCCAGTTGGGGGGGGGAGCCGCTGGCCGGGGGCGTTTTGCTGGTGGATACCATCGGGGAACTGGCTGCGCTTTATGCTCTCGCTGACGTTGCGTTTGTGGGAGGGAGCCTGGTGCCGCGCGGGGGACACAACATCATAGAGCCGGCGCAGCATGGCGCGCCCATGGTCACGGGGAATCACACCGAGAACTTTCGCGACATCGTTGGTCTATTTCAGAGCCGCGATGCGGTGAGGATCGTGGGTGTGGCGGAGCTGCCACTGATGCTGATGCACCTGGTAGATCACGATTCGGAGCGCATGGCGCTGGGACGCCGCGCCAAGGAGACCATACTTTCCCAAATGGGCGCTACGACAAGAACTATGGATGCGCTGCAGAGATTGCTTGCGCGACGGGATGATTCCCAGCGGGCCTCGGCGCGGGCAGCACACAAAGATTGAGTCCTTTCTCGAGCATCTACGGGCTTGCGGTGCGGGCACGGAACGCGCTCTACGAGAGCGGACGGTTGCGGGCTCGACGGTTGCAAGGACCAGTCATCAGCGTGGGTAATCTGTCGGCTGGCGGCTCGGGCAAGACTCCATTTGTGATGCTGTTGGGAGACTTGCTGAAGGCGCGCGGCATCAAGTTCGATGTGCTATCGCGAGGCTATGGGCGCAAGAGTCGGGGAGTGCTGCTGGTGGATCCGGCTGGATTGCCGGAGCAATTTGGCGATGAACCATTGCTGATTGCGCGCAAGATACAGGTTCCAGTCATTGTTGGCGAGAATCGATTTGAGGCGGGGAGTTTCGCCGAGGCGCGATTTGGTGCGCAGCTGCATTTGCTGGATGACGGATTTCAGCATCGGGCCTTGGCGCGGGATTTCGATATGGTGCTAGTGACGGCCCAGGATGCGGGCGACAAGCTGCTTCCGGGAGGACGGCTGCGCGAACCGTTGAGTTCGCTCCGGCGGGCAGATGCTGTGGTGCTGGCGAGTGGGGCATCAGAAGAAGCCTTCCCCCTGCCTGGGAAGGTGGTGTGGCGAGTCCGGCGGGGGATTGTGCCTAATGGTATTCCGGCGCGTCCGGTAGTGTTTTGCGGGATCGCGCGTCCGCAGAATTTTCTTCTGCAGTTGCGCGCTGCGAATGTGGAGCCCGCGGCGCAAGCCTTTTATCGCGATCATCATGCATATCGCGAGGGGGACGTGCGCGAGTTGATCGAACTCAAGGGTAAGAGCGAGGCTGGCGGGTTCGTTACTACAGAGAAGGATGCGGTGAACCTCGGACCATACTTATCCGCGCTTGCACCGATGGCGGTGGTCCCGGTACGGATGGAGCTGGTTGACGCGGCTAACGCCGTGGATACCATGCTGCGCAAGATTGAGGAACGGCGGCGCGAGGCGTGAGAAAATCTGTGCTGGATTGAGAAACCGTCTCGCTGAGGGCGAGACCGTTCGGCGGCGGGCGATCCGAAATCCCCACTCTGGCAAAATCGGCCACAAGTGGGGAACCCCAGCGAGAACAACGCTACTATGAAACATCCGAAAGAAGGGGAACGGCTCCGGAAGATCGTTGAGGACTTCCCCAACATTACGATAACGGTACTCGGCGATCTTGTGGCGGATGAGTTTGTGTTTGGCGAGATTTCGCGCGTGTCGCGGGAGGCGCCCGTTCTGATTCTGAAGCATCGTGAACGCACCATCCTGCCGGGGGGCGGCGCGAATGCTGCGAACAATCTGGCCGATCTGGGAGTGAATGTTTTGCCGGTAGGCATCGTGGGAGAGGATGAGCCAGGGCGGTTGTTGATCAAGTATTTCCGGCACAAGCGTATTGCGGTCAGTGGCGTGCTGAAGGATAAGAGTTATACGACGGTGACCAAGACGCGGATTGTCGCTGGCATGACGCATAATTCGAGGCAGCAGGTAGTACGAGTGGATCGGGAACCCCAGGAAGCGCCGAACAGCCATCTCACGCGCGAGCTTTATCTGGCTGCGCGCAACTATGCGCATGCGTCGGATGCATTGCTCGTGTCTGATTACGGGTATGGGGCGGCGACGCCGGCGATCGTGAGCACACTGCGCGAGAAGGGCAAACTCGGATCCGTGCCGATCGTGCTCGATTCGCGATATCGCATGCTGCAGTACGAGGGCATCACAGCTGCGACTCCGAATGAGCCCGAGGTGGAAGAGGCACTGGGGGTTCGGATTGGACACGACTGGAACAAAGTGGTGTCGGCTGGCGAGCGACTGATGGAGCGAATGAAGTTGCAGTCGCTGGTGATCACACGCGGGCGCGACGGCATGGTGGCGTTCCAGGAAAAGCACAAGCCGTTGGATATTCCGATCGTGGGGTCCGATCAGGTCGCGGATGTTACCGGAGCGGGAGACACGGTGATAGCGGCGTTCACAGCGGCATTGGCCGCGGGAGGGACGACGGAAGAAGCGGCGCAAATTGCGAACTACGCAGGCGGGATTGTTGTGATGAAGAGGGGGACGGCGACGGTTTCCCAGGGAGAGTTGCTGCGAGCGATCGAGCAGTGCCCACCGGCGATAAGACCTCATTGAGCACAAAAAGCAAAATTTTGAACCGTACCGAACTTCGCCAGAAGGTGGAGGAATGGCGTCAAGCCGGCGAGCGCATCACGCTGGCGAACGGGAATTTCGATCTGCTGCATGTGGGGCACGTGCGTTATCTGCGGGGAGCGAAAGCGCTCGGGGGCAAACTGGTGGTTGCGATCAATTCGGATACATCCGTGCGGGCGCTAAAGGGAGAAGGACGTCCGGTGATGCCCGAGCAGGAGCGGGCGGAGATCGTGGCAGCGCTGGCGGACGTGGATGCGGTTCTAGTTTTTCCCGAGCTTGACGTGCGCGCCATCATTCGGGAGATTCGGCCTGACGTCCAGGCCAAGGGGACGGATTACACGGCCGACTCCGTTCCCGAACGCGACGCCGTCGCCGAGTGCGGCGGCAGAGTTGCGATCGTAGGTGATCCGAAAGATCACTCCACCAGTGAAATCCTGCGTGTACGGCTTTCTCCGAGGAAAACTTGAGCGCGGCCGATGACGGGAGAGTCGAGCATGTGCTGATCGTGCGTTTGAGCGCGATGGGAGATGTGATACACACGCTTCCGGCAGCACACGCTCTGCGTCGGGCCTTTCCGGAGGCGGTGATCGGGTGGTTGATCGAGGAGCGCTGGGCAGAGCTGTTGTGCGCTCCGGGAGCTGCGAGACGGGGGCCGCGGTCGGCACAACGGCCGCTGGTCGACTGGGTACACGCAGTCGACCTGAAAGGATGGCGCAAGTCTCTTTTTTCTATTCACACCGCCGAGCAAATCGCGCGGGTGCGGAACGATGTTCGGGCTGCAACCTATGACGTCGCCATCGATTTGCAGGGGGCTATTCGGTCGGCAGTGCTGGCGGCGTGGTCTGGCGCAACGGTGGTGTGTGGAGGGAGAGAGCCGCGAGAGACTCCGGCAGCGTTGTGGTACACGCGGCAGGCGAGACTGCGGGGTGCGCACGTGATCGAGCAGAATCTTTCGATTGTCGAGGCGGTGGCTGGCAAGAGAATGGATGTTCCCGATATCGAGTTCCCTAGAGATTCCCGTGCGGAGGAGAAGATTGAGGAGAAATTGCGACAGGCCGAAATTGGAGAGTTTGCCATTCTGAATCCCGGGGCGGGGTGGGGAGCGAAACAGTGGCCGGCGGAGAGGTACGGGCATGTGGCGCGAGCATTGGCCGGATTGGGCGTGCAATCACTTGTAAATTTCGGACCGGGGGAAGAGCACCTCGTGGGGGAGACAGAGGCAGCGAGCGAGGGGACGGCCCGCGCGCTGCAATGTTCGATCAGCGAACTCATCGCACTCACCAGGCGAGCGAGGCTGTTTGTCGGCGGAGATACGGGACCTCTGCATCTGGCGGCGGCGCTGAGGGTTCCAGTGGTGGCGATCTTTGGGCCGACGGATCCGGCGCGGAATGGGCCTTACGGAAGGCGCAGTGTGGTGTTGCGGAATGCTGCGAGCGCCACGACACATGCGCGGACGGCGCGCACTGACGAAGGGATGCTGGCGATCAGCGTGGATGCGGTAGCGGACGCGGCGCGGAGTCTTATCGGCGGAACCTCGGAGGCCGTGCGTGGCTGATTGGTCGCGGGTGGCGCGGCGTATCCGGGTTCCACTGGGCTTCGTGTTTGCGGTATTGTACCTGTGGCTGGCGCATCCTAGTTGGCGCTCGCTGGCGCTTGGTGCAATTGTAATCGTGCCGGGACTATGGATTCGCGCACTGGCTTCAGGGCATGTACGCAAGAACGAATCATTGGCAACTACAGGGCCGTACGCGTACACGCGGAATCCACTGTATTTGGGATCCCTGTTGATCGGGGTCGGCTTTGCGGTGGCGGCGCGGAACTGGTGGATCGGCGCTGTGCTGGTCGCGATGTTCTTTGCGATTTATGTGCCGGTGATCGGGAGCGAGGAGAGATTTCTGAGGGGGAAATTTCCTGAATTCGAGGAGTACGTGCAGCGCGTGCCGCGGATGCTGCCGCGAATTCCATCCGCGAACACCAGCCGTGGAGAATTTTCCGCCGAACTCTATTTCAAACACCGCGAGTGGAATGCACTGCTGGGAAGCTTGTTACTGGTTGCCGCACTGATTCTCAAGATGAAATTGCCTCCGTGAGCCGTTTAGTTTCGGTCTATCTCCCACGAAGACGTGGCTCTCATCTGGAACAGCGGAAATCACTATCCCGGCAATGAATGATGGTAGGGATGCTTCGACTCCGAACGAGCTCGCTTCGCGATCTCATTCTGCGTTCAGCATGACAAGATGGCTGCATTTTGTTCCGAGAACGCGGAGCAAAGATGCTGCGGTGCTGATGCGGCGGCCCAAGTTCCCCCACTTCTGGTCAAGACGGCCAGAAGTGCGGCACCCAATTCTTGTTCTTGTCTTGTTCTTCAGGTGCTCCGACTTGACGTTCTTGTCACAGATGACTCTCATCTTGAAGTCATGCTGCATTCGGTTACTACGGGTCATCGTCGGCGAAGATTAGAGATCGTGGGACAACCTGTCCCAACGTGCAGTGTGGGGGACAAGATGGCCCGCTGTCCTTTTCTGCGATCCCTGTAAACGCTTTGTAATGAGTAGCTAACGATGAATGCATTGGCGCTCGCCGTGCAGCAGGAAGGTGTCACCCAACTTTCTCCCCCAGCGAGAGAGCGTGCCAATCATGGATGCTCAGCAGAGATCCAGAACTTCGGGAAAACGCAACGAGCGTCACAGTGCGGCTTGGGGAAAGCGCGTGAGCGTTGCAGTGCTGCTTCTTAGCGGCGCGATGTCCGGACAAGCGAATCGTATGAGCGCGCAGAAAATGGGCGCTGAAAAGATTCATCCGGAAGTCGCGAGGATCATGAACCGCTTTGCGGCGCATCCGACCCAACAGGTGAAGGTCATTGTGCAGTACAAACAGACGCCAAAGAGCGCCGCATTGTCGCGGGTGCAGAATCTGGGTGGACGGATGGGGCATCACCTGGGTTTGGTCAGAGGTGCGGCATTCACTGTGCCCGTAGGCTCCCTAGCTGCACTGGCGAATGATCCCGAAGTTGCCTTCGTAAGTGTTGATCATCCCTTGAAAGGCATGGACGACTACACTGACGCGGCGATGAACGTGACCGCGGCGGTGAATGCCGCATATGACGGCACGGGGATTGGAGTAGCGGTCATCGACAGCGGAATCTACGACAAACAGTCTGATCTTCGCAACGGTTCTACCTCGCGCGTCCTTTACCATCAAGACTTCACCGGAACGACCACTTACCTGAACAACAAGCAGGTGTGGGATTTGTACGGGCACGGCACGCACGTGGCAGGCATCATTGGCGGCAATGGAAACAAATCGAACGGGCAGTATGCGGGTGTGGCGCCGAATGTGAACTTAATTGACCTGCGCGTGCTGGACGCCAACGGCGCAGGCAGCGACAGCCAGGTGATCGCCGCCATTCAACAGGCGATTGCGCTGAAGAACACTTACAACATTCGAGTGATCAACCTATCTCTGGGCCGCGGAATCTTCTCGGGCTATACACAGGATCCACTTTGCCAGGCGGTCGAGTCGGCGTGGAATGCGGGGATCGTTGTGGTAGTCGCGGCGGGCAACTACGGGCGCATCAGCGTGAATGGCAGCAACGGGTACGGGACAGTTGCGGCGCCGGGGAATGATCCGCTAGTGCTGACTGTGGGGGCGATGAAATCGATGGGGACGTACTCCCGCACGGATGACCAGATTGCGAGTTACAGTTCCAAAGGGCCGACGACGTATGACCATGTGGTGAAGCCGGACGTGGTGGCTCCTGGGAACATGGTGGTTGCGACGAATTCGCCCGGGAGCACACTCGAAAACGAGTTTCCGGGGAACGATGTAGCGGGCAACTATTCCAGCCATGATTACTTCACATTGAGTGGCACGAGCATGGCGACACCGGCAGTCGCAGGTGGGGTCGCACTGATGTTGCAGCAGAATCCGAATCTGACGCCCGATCAGGTCAAGGCGCGGCTGATGAAGACTGCATATAAGTCATTTCCCGCGTCATCGGTTGCCACCGATCCGTCTACGGGCATGACCTACACTTCGTACTACGATTTGTTCACAGTGGGATCCGGATATGTGGATTTGGGCGCAGCGCTGGCGAACCCTGATCTGGCACCTGCGAATATTGGCGCGGCGCTGTCTCCGAGCGTGACCTACAACCCTTCCACCGGCGCAGTGACCATTAGTAACGGCAACGGGGCGGTCGCCTCGTCGTCGGTCGTCTGGGGTTCGTCGGTTGTTTGGGGCTCATCGGTGGTGTGGGGCGCAAACGTATCGGGTTCGTCGGTTGTTTGGGGTAGTTCGGTGGTATGGGGAGCCAGCACAGCCACTGGATTCAGCGTGGTGTGGGGATCATCCGCCGATACAGCCAGCAGCGTGGTGTGGGGTGCGTCGTCTGACGGGAACGGAGCGTTCTCGGCGACTGACTCCGAACAATAACTCACATCTTTCCAACGCCCGCGTTCGAGGACTTCCGCTCACTTGGCGCGGGCGAAGTCTTGCCCACGGCTGCGACGCTGTGAAAAACTACAAAGACGCGAAATCTTCACTTGGGTGCGGGCAGATGTCCGTGCCGTAAGGACTCTCAGGGTGGACAGTCGGCAGAATGTCGGTACTACTATGGCGCGGACATTATTCGAGAAAATCTGGGATGCGCATTTAGTCGCGACGCCTACCGGGCGGTCGCCGATTCTCTATATCGATTTGCATCTCGTGCATGAGGTGACTTCGCCGCAAGCCTTCGACGGTCTTCGGGCAGCGGGACGGAAGGTACGTCAACCGCTGCGCACCGTGGCGACGGTGGATCACAACGTTCCCACCGAACCACGGGGAACTCCGATTACCGATTTGATCGCAGCGAAGCAGATCTCGGCGCTGCAGGCGAATTGCAAGGAATTCGGGATCCGGTTGTTCGATATGGACTCGCCGGAGCAGGGCATCGTGCATGTGATCGGTCCGGAGCTAGGGTTGACGCAGCCGGGTATGACAATTGTCTGCGGAGACAGTCATACCTCGACGCATGGGGCGTTTGGGGCGCTGGCGTTTGGCATTGGGACGTCGGAAGTCGAGCATGTGCTGGCCACGCAGTGCCTACCTCAGAAGAAGCCGAAGACAATGAAAATTGATGCACGCGGGCGCCTGGCGGAGGGCGTGACGGCGAAGGATCTGGCGCTAGGAATTATCGGTCAGATTGGAACTGATGGTGCGACCGGGCATGTCATCGAGTACGCAGGGCCGGCGGTGCGTGCGCTTTCGATGGAAGGGCGGATGACGCTGTGCAACATGAGCATCGAAGCAGGAGCGCGCGCCGGGATGGTGGCACCGGACGAGGCGACGATCCATTACCTGAAGGGACGACGCTTTGCTGCGAACGGAGCCGAGTGGGAGAAGGCAGTCGCTTACTGGCGGAGTTTGCCGTCCGATGAAGGAGCGCTGTTCGACGAAGTGATTGAGATCGATGCGGCTCAGCTTTGTCCGTTTGTGACATGGGGAACCAATCCAGGCATGGTTGCACCGGTGACGGGGCGGGTGCCGGAGATCAGCGGGATGGAGGAAACTGAACGGCGGGCGGTGGAGCTTGCTCTGCAGTACATGGGGCTTGAATCGGGCAAGCGGATTCAGGATATCGGGATTGATCGGGTGTTTATCGGATCGTGCACCAATTCGCGCATTGAGGATTTGCGGGCCGCCGCGCGGGTGGCGAAGGGGCATCGCGTGAATTCGAAGGTGCGCGCCATGGTAGTGCCGGGGTCGCAGACCGTGAAACGCGCCGCCGAACAGGAAGGACTGGATCGCATCTTTCGCGATGCGGGGTTTGAGTGGCGTGAGTCTGGGTGCTCGATGTGCTTGGGTATGAATCCCGATATTCTGCAACCGGGCGAGCGATGTGCGTCGACGAGCAACCGGAACTTTGAGGGTCGTCAGGGGCGTGGAGGGAGAACGCACCTGGTGAGTCCGATGATGGCGGCTGCCGCGGCAATCACCGGGCATTTTACGGATATCAGAAATTGGCAGTTTCAGTGAGTGCGTTTGTCTCTGTGAGTTGGCATCGCGCTGAGCAGACCAAGGCCCCCACGGGCAGCGTCTTAATCGCAGCGCTTAGAAGCGCTGCGTCACCAGAAATCAGCGGTTTTGACCGCGAACCTAGCAAGAGTGACGAGCAGCAAACCGAGAGAGCGAATCAATGAAACCGTTTACTGTGCATCGCGGGCGGGTGGCGCCACTGGACCGGGTCAACGTGGATACCGATCAGATAATCCCCAAGCAGTTTTTGAAGCGCATTGAGAAGACCGGGTTTGGGCAGTTTGTGTTTTACGACTGGCGGTTTGGCGTCGACGGCAAGAAGAATCCCGACTTTGTGCTGCATGAGCCGCGGTATGAGGGGGCGACGATTCTGGTCGCTGGGAAGAACTTCGGGTGCGGATCGTCAAGGGAGCATGCAGTGTGGGCGCTGGCGGATTTTGGATTTCGCGCAGTGATTTCGTCGTCGTTTGCCGACATCTTCGCGAACAACTCGACCAAGAATGGATTCCTGACGGTGCGTCTCAGGGAAGATGAAGTTGCTACCGTCATGAAGCGGGCGCATGACGTCGACGATTACCAAGTCACGGTCGATCTGGAAGAGTGCGAGGTTCACGACGATCAAGGATTCAGCGCCAAGTTTCCGATCGACGAATTTGTAAGACATTGTCTGCTCAACGGTCTGGATGATATCGGATTGACGCTGCGGCATGAAGCCGAAATTGCAGCGTACGAAAGCAAACTTCCCTCTCCTGCGGGGCTTAAAGTTTCGTGAAAATCAAGGACAGTCAATCCGAGTAAAAGTATGTAAAAGGGGCGCGCCAGTATTGACCCGTCCTAGGCGCGCGGTTGATCCTATAGTTGCGCGGTTCTGCCAAAGCAACTGCAGCGAAGTTACTGTAACTGTGAAACTGTGGGGCGACTTCCACAGGCGCGGGCAAGATGGCTGCGGCTTTCGACTACGCTGAGGGCAGGCTCGCCGACTGGCTCCTGGCGCTACCCGGGTAGAAATTCCGAGTTACCGCAAACCGAGCCTAGAATGCTTACGTCTAATACATGGGATCTCACCGGCCCAGGTAGAGCGACACCAACGGACTAACCTGTGAACAGCATAGAAGGTCATTATCGAGGACCTCGCGCAAGAAGAGTGCAGCGCGTGGCCTGTGTTGTTGTTCTTGCGGCAGTAAGCGCGATTGTTGTGGCCTGCAGTTCTGGCGACCCGAGACAGGGAAAAGCCCAGGCGGCAGGCCCTGCCCGGGCTGTATCCGTAGCCATTGCTCCCGTGCAAAAACAGGATGTGCCGGTGTATCTATCCGGACTCGGATCCGTGACCGCGTTCAACACGGCGAACATCAAGAGCCGAGTGGACGGCCAGATCATGAAAGTGAACTTCCGGGAAGGACAGGACGTCCACCAGGGAGAGCTTTTGATCGAGATCGACTCGCGGCCCTTCGAAGTGCAGGTCGAGCAGTTGCAGGCGCAGTTGTTTCGCGATCAGGCGCAGTTGCGTGATGCGAGGCTGAATCTGGAGCGCTACACCGCGCTGATTCCCTCGGGCAGCATTGCGCAGCAGCAAGTCGACACCCAGAAAGCACTGGTGGATCAGCTTGATGGGACCGTACGCAATGACCAGGCGCAGATTGATTCGGCGAAATTGAACATAACGTATTGCCACATCACGGCGCCATTCAATGGAAGGATTGGGCTGCGGCAGGTGGATCCGGGAAACATTGTGCATGCATCGGACACCAATCCGATGCTGATCCTGACGCAACTTCAGCCCATCGCGGTGATTTTCACGTTGCCTGAGGATGTGCTACCCAAGGTGGCGCAACAGATGCGGCACGGAACGCTCGAGGTAGACGCATTCAGCCGCGACGATCAGACCAAGCTGGCGACAGGAAGTCTGCTGACCATCGACAATCAGATCGATCCCGCTACCGGAACCGCGAAACTCAAGGCGGTATTCGACAACAAGGACAACAAGCTGTGGCCCAACCAGTTTGTAAATGCCGATCTGCTTCTGGAGACGCGGAAGAACAGCATCGTGGTGCCGACGGCGGCAATCTTGCGCGGGCCCCAGGGAGCATACGTATACACGGTAAATCCTGACAAGACGGTGCAGGACAAGGCGGTCACGATCGCCTTGACGCAAGGAGACGTGACGGTAGTGGCGGATGGCGTGAATCCGGGTGAGACGGTAGTGACAGACGGCCAAGACAAGCTGCAACGAGGATCACACATTGAGCCGCGCGGTGGGCCACCCAGCCGGAATGCGAATGCTCCAGTGACCGGAGCCGTGCAAAGGGAGTCGACCCAAGAAACGAGTTCGAGCATCTCCGAGCCGACGGAGCGGGATTCGAACCGGCGGCCGGCACAGCGTGCTGCGGGTGCGAATCCAGCCCAGGGCGACTGAGTGTTATGAACCCCTCACGCATATTTATCCTGCGGCCGGTTGCGACGACGCTGCTCATGGTGGGTGTTCTGCTTGTGGGCTGGGTAGCGTTCATGCAGTTGCCGGTCTCGGCGCTTCCGGAAGTTGACTATCCCACGATTCAGGTGGTTACGTTTTATCCGGGTGCAGATCCGGACGTAATGGCGTCGTCGGTAACGTCGCCTCTAGAGCGGCAGTTCGGGCAGGTCCCGGGACTGACGCAAATGACGTCGACGAGTTCGTTCGGCAGCTCGGTCATCACCCTGCAGTTCGGGCTCGATCAGAACATCGATGTCGAAGAGCAGCAGGTGCAGGCGGCGATCAACTCCGCGGGCACTTACCTCCCGACCGATCTACCCAATCCTCCGATCTACAACAAAGTCAATCCGGCGGACGCGCCGATCCTAACGCTCGCTCTTACCTCGGATTCGCTGCCCCTACCGAAGGTCGAGGACGTGGCGGACACATCGCTGGCGCAGAAGATTTCGCAGTTGCCGGGGGTGGGACTGGTTTCAATCAGCGGCGGGCAGAAGCCTGCGGTGCGGATTCAGGCGAATCCGACCGCGCTGGCCTCATATGGACTGAGCCTGGAAGACTTGCGGGCGGCTTTGATGCAGGCGAATGTGGACCAGGCGAAGGGTGTACTCGACGGTCCGCGGCAGTCTTACACGATCGGCGCGAATGATCAGCTCTTCTCGAGCGAGCAGTATAAGCCCATCGTGATCGCATACCGGAATGGTGCTCCGGTGCGATTGAGCGATGTTGCCAACGTGATCGACGGAACGGAGAACAATCAGCTAGCGGCATGGATGAATCTCACGCCGGCGGTGATCGTCAACATTCAGCGGCAGCCGGGCGCAAACATTATCAGCGTGGTGGATCGCATCAAGAAGCTGCTGCCGCAGTTACAAGCATCCCTTCCCAGCGCAGTCAAGGTGCAGATCCTCACGGATCGAACGACGACGATCCGTGCGTCGGTCAAAGATGTGGAATTTGAGCTGATGCTGGCAATCGGCCTGGTCGTGATGGTGGTCTTTCTGTTCCTGCGAAATCTTCCCGCGACGACGATTCCCAGCGTGGCCGTGCCACTTTCGCTAATTGGCACATTCGGTGTGATGTACCTGCTTGGGTACAGCCTGAACAACCTGACGCTGATGGCATTGACGATTTCCACCGGTTTCGTGGTGGATGATGCCATCGTCATGATCGAAAACATTGACCGCTTCCTCGAAGGGGGAGAATCGGCGCTAGAAGCGGCCCTGAAGGGAGCGGGACAGATTGGGTTCACGATCGTCTCACTGACCGTATCGCTGATCGCGGTGCTAATTCCGTTGCTGTTCATGGGCGACATCGTGGGCAGGCTGTTCCGCGAGTTTGCGATAACGCTGGCTGTGACGATCCTGGTGTCGGCCGCCGTTTCCTTGAGTTTGACGCCGATGATGTGCGCCAAACTGCTCAAGCCACGAAAGGAGGGTCAGCGCGGACGCTTCTACGACCTTACCGAAGACTATTACAACCGCATCATCGCGTTCTATGGACGCACTGTGAAATGGGTGCTGAAACATCAGACCGCGACGTTGCTGGTTACCGTCGCAACGCTGGTGCTTACGTTGTACCTTTACGTGATTGTTCCGAAGGGATTCTTCCCCGTACAGGATACGGGTGTGATTCTTGGGGTTTCCGAGGCTCCTGACTACGTTTCGTTTGATGCCATGTCCGAGCGGCAGCAGGCGCTGGCGAAGGTTATCTTGCAGGATAAGGACGTCGAGAGTCTGTCGTCGTTTATCGGAGTTGACGGGACCAATCTTACGCCGAATTCAGGGCGCATTCAAATCAACTTGAAGCCGCGCGACGAGCGGTCTGATAACGCTTCGACGATCATCCGGCGACTGCAGCCGGAATTGAGCAAAGTCCAGGGGATTACGCTGTATATGCAGCCAGTGCAGGATCTCACGGTGGAGGATCGGGTCAGCAGAACTCAATTTCAGTACTCGATTGAGGATGCGGATGCGAACGAACTGGCGCAGTGGACCCCGAAACTGGTGGCCAAACTGGAGACTCTACCCGAGTTGCGCGACGTCGCGACCGACCAGCTGAATGAAGGGCTGCGGACGCATATCACGATTGACCGGGATACCGCATCGCGGTTGGGAATCTTTCCGCAGGCAATCGATAACACCTTGTATGACGCGTTTGGGCAGCGGCAGGTATCGACGATCTTTACGCAGCTGAATCAGTACCACGTCGTGTTGGAAGTGTTGCCGAACTTTGCGCAGACCCCCGAGAATCTGGGTGATATCTACATTCGCCCAAGTGTAGTGGCGGCGAACTCCGGCGCGCCCACAGCGAATGGGGCATCGGTCACGACCAGCGGGGCTCCAGTTCCTCTTTCTGCGTTTACGAAGACCGCGGCCGCGAACACTTCGCTCGCGGTGAACCATCAGGGGCAATTCCCGGTCGTGACCTTGTCGTTCAACCTGGCGCCGGGAGCATCGCTGGGACAGGCTACCAAAGCAATCCAGCAGGCAGAAAGAGATATTCAACTGCCACCCAGTATTCATGCTTCATTTCAGGGGACCGCGGCGGCGTTTCAGAATTCGCTGTCGACTGAGCCTTTCCTGATCCTGGCGGCGGTGATTACGGTCTACATCGTGCTGGGAGTTCTGTACGAGAGCTACATCCATCCCATCACGATTCTTTCCACCCTGCCGTCGGCGGGCGTGGGCGCGATTCTTGCACTGATGATCACGGGAAATGATCTAACGGTTGTGGCCTTGATTGGAATCATTCTGCTGATTGGCATCGTGAAGAAGAACGCCATCATGATGATCGATTTTGCGCTCGAGGCGGAACGTGAGGAACATAAGCCCCCCGAGGAGGCGATCTACCAGGCCTGCCTGCTGCGGTTCCGGCCGATCATGATGACGACCATGGCAGCACTGCTGGGTGGACTGCCCCTGGCGCTGGGAACAGGCACTGGCGCGGAGTTGAGGCGCCCACTGGGAATCACGATTGTGGGCGGGCTGCTGCTGAGTCAGTTGCTGACGCTCTACACCACGCCAGTTGTTTATTTGTGGTTTGACCGATTGGCGCAGAGATTCGCGAAATACCGGATCGGGAACGAAATTCCGCCAGAGCCGATGCAGGCGGATTAGCTTGAGTACATGCGCGGCGGCTAAAGATGCTCGGAGAGATGAAGAGGGTATCGCAGCGCTGAAACGCCGCGCCACCCGGAATTGAGGCGTGGCAGACAGGCGAAGCGACTGTCTCCACTTTGAACGATGAATATTTCAAGTCCATTTATTCGCAGGCCGATCGGGACTTCGCTTCTGGCGGCGGCGCTGTTGCTGTCCGGAATTCTGGCGTTTAATTTTCTTCCGGTCGCTTCCCTGCCGAAGATGGATTTTCCGGTGATCAGCGTGGGTGCGGGGCTGCCTGGGGCTGATCCGCAAACGATGGCTTCTGCCGTCGCAACCCCACTGGAGCGCCAGTTTGGACGAATCGCGGGCGTCAATCAGATGACGTCGTCGAGTCAGTTGGGGAGCACCGGGATCGCGCTGCAGTTCGATTTGAATCGAAACATCGACGCCGCCGCCCGCGACGTGCAAGCCGCGATTAACGCAGCACGAAGTCAACTTCCCGCGAATCTACCGAGCAATCCCACTTATCGCAAAGTGAATCCAGCCGACGCCCCTATCTTGTTGCTGGGGCTTACATCGGACACGATGACCGTTCCCCAGATGTACGATGCGGCTGACTCGATCCTGGCCCAAAAACTAGCGCAAGTAGACGGGGTGGGTCAGGTATTTGTGTGGGGGTCATCGCAGCCGGCTGTACGGGCGGAAGTTAATCCGACTCTACTCAACAAGCTTGGGGTCGGGCTCGATACGGTTCGCAATGCGCTGAATGCGGCAAACGCGAACAGAGCCAAAGGCAAGGTATCGAACAGCAACCGAAGTTACACATTCAGTGACACGGATCAACTGTTTACCGCGGATCAATATCGACCGTTGATCGTAGCCTATAACAACGGCGCGGCAGTGCGGCTTGGCGATGTGGCAGAAGTGACAGATGCGGTTTCGGACAGGCGCGCCCTCGGCCTGATCAACGGCAAACCTGGAATCGTTTTACCAATTTTCCGACAGCCCGGCGCGAACATCATTGACACTGTGGACCGGGTGCGGGCAATTATGCCGTATCTGCAGTCTTCGATTCCGCCGGCGATGAATCTGTCGGTAGTCATGGATCGAACCACTTCTGTGAGGGCGTCAGTCAAGGATATCGAGCGAACGCTGCTGATTTCCATCGGACTGGTCATCATGGTCGTGTTTGTATTTTTGCGCACCGTGCGGGCGACGATCATTCCGAGCATCGCTGTTCCGCTTTCTCTGGTGGGAACATTTGGTGTGATGTATCTGCTGGGCTACAGCCTGGACAATCTGTCGCTGATGGCGCTAGCGATTTCGACTGGGTTTGTGGTGGATGACGCCATTGTGGTGCTGGAGAACATCACACGCTACATCGAGCATGGAATGGGTGTGGTGCAAGCGACATTCAAAGGCGCGTCCGAGATTGGCTTTACCGTCCTGTCGATGAGCACGTCGTTGGTAGCGGTGTTTATTCCACTCTTGATGATGGGCGGAATTGTCGGGCGGCTTTTTCGGGAGTTCGCAGTTACTCTTAGTGTCGCGATCGGAGTATCGCTGGTGGTCTCTCTTACCACGACTCCCACACTGTGCGCGAAGTTCCTGCGGTTGCCAAGGAAGGACGAGAAGCACAACATCTTCTACCGAGCAAGCGAGTGGGCGTTCAATCGATTGCTAGGAAGCTACACCCACGCGCTGCGCTGGGTGCTCCGATACCAGTTCTTGACACTCGCGGTGACGGTTGCCGTTGCATTCCTGAGCGGTTGGTTGTACTACAAGGTACCCAAAGGTTTCTTTCCGCAGCAGGATACCGGGCGCATTCAGGGGACGGTGATCGGCGCCCAGGATATCTCGTTCCAATCGATGTCAGACAAGATGCGGCGCTACGTGAAGATCGTGATGGCAGATTCCGCAGTGGACACGATGGCCGGCTTCACAGGCGGACAGACTGCGCTCAACCAGGGACGCTTCTTCATGATGCTGAAGCCGCTCGAGGAACGGGCACCCTGTCAGAAGAAGCATTTCTGGGAGTCATGCCATTACCCAAGTGCCGACGATGTGATCAACCGAATGCGTGGGAAACTTGCCGTGGTGCCGGGCGCGACCTTGATTCTGCAATCGGCACAGGAACTCACGATTGGCGGGCGCTATGGCAACGCGCAATATCAGTACACTTTGCAAAGCCCCAACATCACCGAGTTGAACAGTTGGGCCCCGCGTCTTTTGCAGAAAATGCGGGAACTGCCGGAATTGCGCGACCAGAATTCGGACCAGCAGGATAAAGGCCTGCAAGCAAAACTGGTGATTGACCGCGATACGGCTAGCAGACTAGGGATCACGCCGCAGACGCTGGACAATGCTCTCTACGACGCGTTCGGGCAACGGCAAGTGTCGACGATGTACCGACCACTGAATCAGTATCACGTGGTGATGGAGGTAGCTCCGCAGTTCCAACAGACTCCGGAAGCACTGCAGAATATTTATCTGAAGTCGACGGTGGGAACTCCGATACCGCTGGCGGCATTTACCCATTTTGAGCCGTCGAACACAGCGCTCGCCGTAAACCATCAGGGACAGATTCCGTCGGCGACAATCTCATTCAACTTGGCACCGGGCATATCTCTCGGCCAAGCGACGGCCGCGATTGAGGCAGCGGAACGCTCCATCGGGTTTCCACCCAGCATTACAGCAAGTTTCCAGGGGACAGCCGCAGCCTTTCAGGAGTCGCAGTCGAACATGCTGATCCTGATCATCACTGCGCTGGGTGCGGTTTACATCGTGCTCGGGATGCTCTACGAGAGCTATATTCATCCCATTACGATTCTTTCGACAATTCCATCCGCCGGTGTGGGCGCACTCCTGGCTTTGCTTCTAACGCACAATGAATTGAATGTGATCGGGATGATCGGGATCATCCTGCTGATCGGGCTGGTGAAGAAGAATGCCATCATGATGATCGATGTTGCTCTGGAAGTTGAGCGGAACGAAGGCAAGAAGCCGGTGGAGGCAATTTACGATGCCTGTATCCTGCGATTCCGTCCGATCATGATGACCACTATGGCGGCTCTGCTGGGTGGGCTGCCACTGGCGTTGGGAACCGGAACGGGATCGGAGTTGCATCGACCGCTCGGCATCACGATCGTTGGCGGCCTGATTGTAAGCCAGATGCTCACGCTATTCACTACGCCGGTTGTTTACGTATATCTGGATCGATTCCGGCTGTTCCTGAAGGGCGAAGCCGATCACGCCTTGCCATCCACGTCTTCAGGTGCTGGGCCCCGGCCGAGTCCAGCACACGGTGATTGATGAGGCGAGATCTACTGGTCAGGATCTTGCGGTTAGAGCGCCTATCTTGCATTTGATGATGGTCCACAATGCCGGCCTCAAGGACAACCCTGCCGGAGAAATCCTGCATCGCAGAGGAGAGAAACCCGACGGCTGCGCGTGGAACCACTTGTCCCGTATGATAGGGGATCACGAGTAGAGCCGCCCGGAGGCGACCGAGGTTGCGGGTTGCCGGGCAGGCCAGCGTTCCGAATTTTCGTTTCGACAAAATCCACCGAGGAGTAAGGGATGCTAAAGAAAGCAGCGGCGCTAGTGTTGGTTTGCGCCAGCATGAGCGCATGGTTGGGTTGTGGCACGACGAGCAGTCGATTTCTGTATGCGGCAATTCCTACGTCAAACACGCTTGTTGCCTATCGGGAGGACCCAAACGCTGGAGTACTGACGCAATTGTCGGGAAGTCCCATCTCGGCTGGATCCGCGGTAGAAGCCGTGGCCCTGCATCCTTCGGGGAAATATCTGTACGCAGCCAACTCGGGGAACAACAACATCTCGCTTTACACCGTTTCCAGCTCGGGGGCGCTGACGGAGGTTACACCGAGGACGAACGCAGGTACGTCCCCGACGTTGCTGGCGATGGATGCCGCGGGAGGCTTTCTATATGCGGCGAACTCGGGCTCTGCAGATATTTCGGTGTATTCCATCGATTCCAGCACTGGCCTGCTGACGGCGGTCGCGCAGGCAACGGGAACAACCGCGCCCATTGGGCTGCAGCCGATGAACATTGCCCTTACGCCCTCGGGGAATTTCCTTTACGTCACAGGGGAAGAGCCGCTGACGGGAGGGGCAAATATTGGAGTAATCGAAGCGTTCCCTGTGAGCCAAGGGGTGATTGAATTTCCGGTGGCTACATCTCCGTTTTTTACCGGGAACAATCCCTTGGGACTGGCAATTGATTCTACCGGTTCGCATCTTTATACGGCGAACAAGCAGGACAATTCCATTTCCGCATTCACGATCAATGCGGACGGCTCGCTGGTGGCGGTCGCGCCGGCCATCGGCGAGAGTTTCGTCGGGCCGGTCAGTCTGCTCATCGACAAATCGGGCAAGTTCCTGTACGTGGCGAATCAAGGATCGGCGAATGTGGCCGCCTACAACATCGGGTCGGATGGTGGCTTGACATTGCTCAGTGGATCGCCCTTCACTACGGGATCACAACCCAGCTTTCTCGCATCTGACTCCGGCGGGAATTACCTTTTCGTGGGCTACAGCTCTGGCCTTCAGTCGTATAGTCTCAGCAGCAGCGGCACCCTGACATCCATTGCCACTTATTCCGTTTCCGCCACGCCGACCTCGATTGTGATGACCCCGTAGACCCGAGGAGAAGAATGGGTACAGCAGTTGAAACCGGACCACGCCTCGACCAATCGATGCTCTACGCGGAATGCGTAAATCCGCAATGGGTGCGGCTTCTCGATTTGTTAGAAATGAACGTCCGCTACGAACGCTGCCTCGGAGCGGAACTTTTTACCGCCGATGGCCGTAGGATTCTGGACTTTCTGTCGGGATATTGCGTTCACAACGTGGGGCACAATCACCCGGAGGTAGTGCGAGCTCTACAGCAAGAGTTGGCGCGCTGTGGTCCGGCAATGATTCAGACTCATGTTGCGAATCTGGCCGGAGAGTTAGCCGAACGCTTATGTGCAAAGGCGGGAGGGCGTCTGCGCAAGGCGTTCTTTGCTTCTTCGGGAAGCGAAGGCGTGGAGGCAGCCATCAAGTTTGCACGAGCCCATACTCGCAGAGCCGGGATCCTTGCTGCGGAACACGCATTTCATGGGTTGACCTGCGGGTCGTTGTCGTTGATGAGCGATGAATTCTGGCGAGAGGGGTTCGGACCTCTTTTGCCGGAAACCGCGATCATTCCCTTTGGTTCGCTGGACGCGCTGGAGCGCGAGATCAAATCCAAGAAATTCGCAGCGTTCATTGTCGAGCCGATTCAATCGGAAGCCGGGGTGCGCATTCCTGATCAGGAGTATCTGCGGAATGCGGAAGCACTCTGCCGTCGCCACGGAACGCTGTTCGTGCTGGATGAGGTGCAGACCGGGATGTATCGCACCGGACCATTTCTGGCGGGGCATTATTTCGGAGTCGAGCCTGATATGGTTGTGCTGGCCAAGGCTCTGAGCGGCGGACTGGTGCCGGTGGGTGCCGTGCTGATGTCAGACGACATTTGCGACTCTGTCTATTCGTCATTACCTCGCGCGTTTGTGCATACGTCGACGTTTAGTGAAAACGGTCTGGCGATGCGGGCAGGATTGGCGACCCTCGATGTTCTGGAGCGCGAGCAACTGGGACCGTGCTCTATCGACGCCGGCAGTTATCTACGGGAGCAGTTGGCCAATGCGCTGCGAGAATTCGAGATGGTGAAAGAGGTGCGTGGCCTGGGGCTGCTCATGGGAATCGAGTTCCAAGCGCCTAAACGGACTCGGCTGCGAATTCCGTACGAGGCGTTTGGCGCCATCCACCGTGCAATGTTCGGGCAGATCGTGGTAATGAGACTGTTTCGTGATTTTGGCTTATTGACTCAGATTTGTGGCAACAACTTTATGGTGCTGAAGGTGGCTCCGCCACTGGTCATCACGAAGGGGCAGATGGATGATTTCGTGGCCGGAGTGCGACAGGTTGTAGAACTTGCGAATTCTCCTGGTGCTTTCTGGTCCGAAGCCGTCGGTCTGGCACGGCGGGCGTTCCGCAGCTGATTCTGCGAAACCTTCGTGTCGAATTTTCTGAACACCAAAAGTCCTTTTTATTTGACAATCGTGTGACAATTGCGGCTTCGGTACTCCGAGCACAATATAGGAAGGCTAGGACTTCGGCGAGTACAACCCCTAATCCGAGCGCGGCCATCAAAGTGTTCATCTGCAATGTCCCGCGCGGAGTTTATGGCGCTGAAATCACTTCCCGGGACTGGGGACCCACAACATGCACATCGCCAGCGCCGCGAGCGCGTTTCCGGAGCATTATTACTCTCAGAAGTTCCTGTTAAAGCAACTGGAGCAATATTGGGGCGACCGCCTCAGGAATCCGCAGATGCTCGCGCGTTTGCATCGGAGTGTTGCCGTCGAGGGGCGGCACCTAGCGATGCCTTATGAGAAATACTACGAGTTGAAAACCTGGGGCTGCGCTAATGACATGTGGATTCAAGTTGCGCAAGAACTAGGAGAGCAGGCGCTTTGCCGGGCGCTGCACCATGCCGGCGTTGAGGCGGGAAAGATCGGCGCTCTGTTCTTTGCGTCGGTCACAGGGATCTCGAGTCCGTCGATTGACGCGCTGCTGGTCAATCGAATGGGGCTATCGGCGAACATCAAGCGGATGCCGATCTTTGGACTCGGGTGTGTCGCCGGAGCAGCGGGAATTGCGCGCGCGGCGGATTATGTGCGGGCATATCCCTCGCAAGCGGCGGCGCTCGTGTCGGTTGAACTTTGTTCGTTGACGATTCAGCGCGAAGACCTTTCCGTGGCCAATCTGATTTCTTCGGGTCTGTTTGCGGATGGATCCGCGGCAGTCATTGTGACGGGAGATGAGTTGAGTGCAAGCGGGCCGGAGATTGTTGCGACACGGTCCGTTTTTTATCCGGACACGGAAGAGATGATGGGTTGGAAAGTCAGCGAGAAAGGCTTCAACATCGTGCTTTCACCGCAGGTGCCCACACTGATTCGTGAGCATCTGGGACAGGATGTGGATGCTTTTCTGGATGAGCACGGTTGCAAGAGAGGCGACATTGGAAGCTGGGTGCTGCATACGGGCGGCCCGAAGGTTCTGGAGGCTACCGCGGACGCACTCGGTTTGCGTAACGGTGAACTGGACGCGTCATGGGCTTGTCTGAAGAGGGTCGGGAACTTGTCGTCAGCTTCGGTGCTTGTTGTGCTTGAGGATGTGATGAAAAACCGGCGACCTGAACGCGGGACGCTGGGGATATTGGCGGCGATGGGTCCGGGATTCTGCTCGGAACTCGTGTTGTTGAAGTGGTGAGGATTAGCGTTTGCTGAATTCCACTGATGTGTTCGTTATTGGAGGCGGGCCCGCAGGGTTGGCAATGGCCATCGCGGCACAGCAACGCGGACTCCGGGTGATGGTTGCCGATGGCGTGCAACCGCCGATCGATAAGACCTGCGGGGAAGGTTTGATGCCGGATGGACTGGGTGCTCTGGAACGGTTGGGATTGCGAGTTCCTTTGGAGTTGGCATATCCGTTTCGGGGAATCAGGTTTTTAAGCCGCCACTTGGCTACCGCAGCTCTGTTTCCGAATGCACAATGTGGGTTAGCCGTACGGCGGACGGTGCTGCATCGCGTGATGACAGAGCGCGCGGAGCAGGTTGGTGCAGAGTTGCTTTGGGGCAAGGCAGTGACCGGCATTGCTACCCATGGCGTTCACGTTGGAAAGAATTTCATACGGGCCGGTTGGATTGTAGGAGCGGATGGAGCGAACTCACGGGTTCGGCGCTGGGCCGGGCTTGAGGCAAGCTACCGCCCCCGATTGCGCTACGCGTTCCGGCGCCATTATCGCGTGATGCCCTGGACAGATCATATGGAAGTGCACTGGGGGGAGCGCTGTCAGGGTTATGCAACCGCGGTCAGCGGAGAGCAAATATGTGTCGCCTTGGCGTCGCATGATCCCAAAATGCGATTGCAGGATGGACTGAAAGATTTGCCTTGGCTGAGTGCACGTCTGAAGAAAGCGGAAGTAGTCACGACGGAGAGAGGAGCCGTCACTGGAAATCGCCGGCTTAAGCGAGTATGGCGCGGGGACGTAGCACTGATTGGTGATGCTTCGGGAACTGTGGATGCCATCACGGGGGAAGGGCTGGGATTGGCTTTTAGCCAGGCAGTTGCCCTGGCCGAGTGCATCGAAACGGGCGATCTTACCCCGTATCAGGAAATCCACGACGGGTTGACGCTGCGGCCGCGGCTGATGGCGCGGCTGATGCTTACTCTGGATGGAAGGCCAGGGCTGCAGCACCGCACGTTGCAAGTGTTCAAGAACCGACCGGAAGTGTTTCGACGATTGCTGGCCTTGCACGTTGGGGTGTTGCCTCCGCAGCAATTGGTCTGGGATGGTCTGACCTTGGGATGGGGATTGATTACCGTCTAACGCAATGCATCAAACGAATCGATATTTCAGCAGGTGGATTCTCGGCGCGGTTCTGCTGTTTTCCATCTTCGCGGTGCTCGCGGTCGCGCAAGATGCGGATTACCAACTCGATCCGGCGCAGACCTCGGTGAAGTTCACACTAGGGGATGTTCTGCACACCGTACGTGGGACTTTCAGGCTGAAAAAGGGAGAACTGCAAATCGAGGGAGATGGAAAGGTATCCGGACAAATAATCGTCGATGCCGCCAGCGGCGACAGTGGTAGCGGGATGCGTGACCGGAAGATGCACAAGGAGGTGCTCGAAAGTGTCCAATATCCTGAGATCAGTTTTCGTCCCGACAAGATCGAGGGTCCGGTTGCGAGTTTCGGCAAGTCGTCGGTGATGGTTCACGGATTGTTCAAGATTCACGGCACAGAGCGGGAGATGACCGTTCCGGCCCAGGTGGAAGTCGATGCGGACCATTGGACTGCTACCGTGCAGTTCAGCGTGCCCTATCAGAAGTGGGGCATGAAGAATCCGAGCACATTGTTTCTACGCGTGAGTGACTCGGTGGAGATTGATCTTCAGGCTGCGGGTGCAGTAGTGAGACATGCTGCCCGTGCTGCTCAATAGCTCTTCCTAGGGGAAATTCCCTTTCCCTCTACGCAATCGTAGGCACGGCCTGAGGCAAGATTCTTGTATTCCTCTGTCTGTCCGCTGGGCCAGTGGATGACGAGACGATCGATCCGGTCCCGCTTCTCAATTCCGAACGTGACGGGGAGTTCGGACTGGGAGAGGTAGCTCGATCCGCCTTTGACCACCCGCAACTGCTCCATTCCGCCGGCAAGGATGCGAACGGTGGCGCCGATGGCATCGCGATTGGATTTTGTTCCCAGGAGATGAAAACGAATGCTCCGGTTGCCCGCGAGTTGGTCGTTGCGATAGAGGTAAGCGGGGCCATTGTTAGTCGTGATGAGGAGGTCGAGGTCGCCGTCGCGATCGAAATCGCCATACGCCAGGCCGCGGCCGACCTTGGCGCTGTCGAAGTTACCGCCTACATCCACAGCGATGTCACGGAAGACTCCCTTACCAGCGTTCAGAAAAAGTTGCGGCGGCTGCGCATATCCGACATTACCCCTGATGTTGCGTACTGTGTCGTCGATGTGACCATTGGCTACCGCGAAATCGAGCCAACCGTCGAGGTTAACGTCAAGGAACGAGCACCCAAAGCCGAGGCTATTGCGGGAGGCGATCCCTATACCCGACTGTGGAGCAATATCTTCGTAACTTTTTCCGCTAAGACGATACAAACCGATCATCTCGTTATCGAAGTTAGTGATGGCGACGCCGGGAGATCCGGAGTTATCGAAGTCGGCAACGTCAACTCCCATACCGGCGCGAGCTTTTCCTTCACTGCTGAAGGCGATGCCGGCTTCGACGGCGGAATCTTTAAAGGAGCCGTTGTGTTGGTTGCGATAAAGTTTGTTGGGCTGGGTATCGTTAGCGACGAGAAGGTCCGGCCAGCCGTCGCGGTTCTCGTCCAGCAAAGCTACGCCGAGGGATTTGGAACTGCTGTCGAAGATGCCACTGGTGGCAGTGACGTCCTCGAATGTGCCGTTGCCACGGTTGTGGAAAAGCCAGCAAGTGGCGCCGCGATACGCCTCAGGGGTGCAATAGGACTTGTGCTTGCCGTCGAGGCTGCAAAAGATATCGGTTTCCAGGGACCACTTCACGTAGTTGCAGACGAAGAGATCGAGCAGGCCGTCGCGATCGTAGTCGAACCAGAGAGCAGAAGTGCTGAAGCCTTCCCGTTTGCCGAGTCCGGCAGCGTTGGTAACGTCGACGAATGTGCCTTTGCCGGTGTTGCGGAAAAGGCGATTCTGGCCGACGCAGGTGATCAGAATGTCGGGGAATCCGTCGTTGTTGTAATCGCCGACGGCAACCCCCATGCCGTAGAGCTCCACATCTAGGCCGGCGCGAGAGGTCACATCCGAAAAAGTACCGTTGCCATTATTGTGATAAAGGCGAAGAGTCGTGCGGGATTTCTTATGACCAGGCCAGTCAGCACCGTTGATCAGCAGGATGTCCTGCCATCCGTCGCCGTCGTAGTCGAGGAAGGCGCAGCCAGAACCCAGGGTCTCCGGCAAGAGCTTTCCGCCGAAGGCACCGCTATTATGCTGAAACTGAATTCCGGCCTGGGTGGTGACATCAGTGAACCGGAAGCCAAGCGGAGCATGATTTCCAGATTGTGTCGCGAACGCTTTGAGGGGCGCAAGCTGCGACCACGTCGCGAATCCGGCCAGTCCTCCCAGGAAAGATCTGCGATTCACGGAACGTTCACCAGCCCGGCGCGAATGGCATAGACGACGAGTTCGGCGGTCTTGTGAATGCCGAGGGTATTCATGATGTTGGCGCGGTGAACGGCGACCGTGTTCGCACTGAGGTCGAGCGCTGTAGCGATTTCCTTGTTGGACTTTCCATCGACGATCATCTGAAGAACTTCGAGTTCTCGTTGGGTCAGCGCGGCGCTGCGTTCACCACGGAGAGCGGTCTTCTGCTCGACTTTCGGGTCGAAGACCGTTTCTCCGGCAGCAATCTTCCGGATGGCAGGCCCTAGCTCAAGATCCATCGCGTTCTTCAATACGTATCCCTTCGCGCCGGCCTCGATCGCCTGCCGGACCCACGTGCTCTCACTGTGCATGCTGAGCATGAGGACGGCTGTCTCCGGAGAGCTTTCGATGATCTGGCGGGTAGCTTCGAGTCCGTTCATGCCAGGCAGGGCGCAGTCCATGACCACCACCTGCGGATGAAGTTGCTTGGCGAGCTTGACGGATTCCTCGCCGTCTCCAGCTTCACCGACAACATCCATGTCAGGTTCGTCTTCAAGCATGCGGCGGAAACCACGGCGAACCAGACTGTGATCATCCACCAGCAAGACTGTGATCTTCTTTTGCATAA
>Ga0335077_10000871_pt1 | contig 34454 bp, 29 predicted proteins | sample Lox_Sample_31_FD_207151 | JGI IMG/M metagenome (GOLD analysis project Ga0335077, IMG submission 207151) | Soil microbial communities from Loxahatchee National Wildlife Refuge, Florida, United States - Lox_Sample_3.1 | ecosystem: Environmental > Terrestrial > Soil > Wetlands | place: USA... | reverse complement strand
GCCAGGAAGGCTCGCTGCTGTTCTGGAGCTGGCTGCTGGCGAGCTATTCGAGCGTGGTGGTGTACCGCAGCCGGCGCAAATTCCGCGAGATGATGCCCTACGTCACCGCGATTCTGATGGCCACTCAGGCCTTTTTTATCATTCTGATCGCGTTTGTGGCGAAGCCGTTCAACGTGCTTGAAGAGGGACGCTTGATTGTGAACGTCGGCGACGGGCAGGGGTTGAATCCGCTGCTTCAATACTGGACCATGGTGATCCATCCGCCGATGCTGTACCTGGGCTACGTGGGATTCACGGTGCCGTTCGCCTTCGCGATCGCATCGCTGATCACCAAGCAGCCGGGCGAGGAATGGATCAAGACCACGCGCCGCTGGACGCTGGTGACGTGGCTGTTTCAGACCACGGGAATTCTGCTGGGCGCCGGCTGGGCGTACGCAGTGCTCGGTTGGGGCGGATATTGGGGATGGGATCCGGTCGAAAACGCGTCGCTGCTGCCGTGGATCACCGCGACGGCATTCCTGCATTCGGTCATGATGCAGGAAAAGAAAGGCATGATGAAGGTGTGGAACATCGTGCTGGTGTCGACCACCTTTTTCCTGTGCATCTTTGGCACGATGCTGACGCGCAGCGGAGTGGTGAACTCGGTACACGCGTTTGCGCAGAGCTCCATTGGGACGTATTTCACCTCGTTCCTGGCGATCGGGATTGCGGGAACCGTGTTTCTGATTCTGAATCGCCTGGATTATCTGAAGAGCGAAGCGCAGCTTGAGAGCGTGCTGTCGCGCGAGTCGACTTTTCTGTTTAACAACCTGATTCTGCTGGCGAGCTGTTTCGCGGTGCTGTGGGGCACGCTGTTCCCGGTGATTTCGGAAGCGATCACCGGCGACAAGATCAGCGTGGATGCGCCGTTCTTCAATCGCGTGGAGATCCCTATCGCGATGTTTTTGATGCTGCTCACCGGCGTGGGTCCGCTAATCGCGTGGCGCAGGAGCTCATTCGAGAGCTTGAAAAAAGCGTTCGCCGGGCCGCTGATTTCGGGCGTGATTGTCGCCGGGGGACTGGCCGCGCTGGGCGTGCATCATATTTATGCGCTGGTTTCCTTCATGCTGTGCACCTTCGTCGCGGTGACGGTGTTCATGGAGTTCGTCAAGGGCGCGAATGCGATCCGGCAGAAGAGCAGGACCAACCTCGCGACCGCGATGGTCGAGCTGACGCATCGCAACACGCGACGCTACGGCGGATATCTGGTGCACATGGGCATCGTGATCATGTTTGTCGGGTTCACGGGGAAGGCGTTCGATAAAGATATGACCGTCGAGGTCAATCCAAATTCGATGCTGAAGATCGGCGCTTACCAGCTTCACGTTGGCGCAGTGCAGGATGGGCAGAACGAGGAGTATCAATGGTCGCGGCTGCCGGTGGATGTGACCAAGAACGGCGAGGATCTGGGAACGCTCGAGCCGGAGCATCGTATTTATCTGGCGCAGAAGCAGCCGACTTCGGAAGTCGCCATCCGTCGCAATTTGAATGAAGACGTGTATCTGAACTATGCGGGGATGTCGGCGGACGGGCAGCGCGCGGTGCTGCAGGCCTACGTGTTTCCGCTGGTGACCTGGATCTGGATCGGATACTGGGTGGTGTTTACGGGCACGCTGATTTGCCTGACGCCGTCGAAGCAGCGGTTGATCTGGGCGAGAACGCAGGTGCTGGGGGTCGCGGAGAAACATGCGGACGTCACTGAAAACTAGCCTGCTGGTTGCGGCTATGGCCGCGTTGTGCCTGGCCCAGACGGCGGGCGATCTGGAAAGTCCCGCGGTGCTGCGGGTCGCCGACAAGCTGAAGTGCAGTTGCGGCTGCAATCTGACCATGGCGTGCAAGATGGAAGGCGATTGCCAGATCTGCCGGCGCGGGAAGACGAAGATCTTCACCATGCAGCAGCAGGGACAATCCGACGACCAGATTCTGGCGTCCTTTGTCCAGGAGAGCGGAAAGGATATTCTTGTGCAGCGGCCGGGCATCATGGGCGCCGGAGGCGTCGTGGCGGCTGCACTGATTGGACTGGCGATGGTGGTGCTGGTGATGCGCCGCTACATGCGGCAGAAGCCTTCCGCCGCGGTCGCCAACGCGCCCGAGATCGATCCGGAGACGCTGGCGCGCATCGAAAAGGATCTTAGCAAGCTGGATTGATATGTTCGCCGCCGTCATTATCGTGATCGTCGCCTCGACGCTGTTCGTGCTGTTCATCCGGGCTAAGGACATTCCCGCGCCCGAACCGGTGTCGCCCACGCAGCACCTGGAAGAACGCAAGTCGGCGATCTATGAAAATCTGCGCGATTTGCAGTTCGAGTATCGCGTAGGAAAGCTTTCCGACGCCGATTACCAGGCGACCAAGCTGTCGCTGCAAAAAGAGCTGGCGGTGGTGCTGGGGGAGATCGACAAAATTTCAAAAAACGCCCCGGTGAAGGTGAAGCAGCCCGCGGCGCTAAAACCCGCGCCGGTGCATGCAGCCGTGCCAGCGGCGATGAACGGCGACTCGTCGGTGTGTCCGAGCTGCGGCGCAAAATTTGCGCACGCCATGAAATTCTGCGGCGAGTGCGGGAAGGCGATGGCGTCATGAAACTTTTTTTGGCGCTGATCGCGTCCGTTTCGTGTGTGCTCGGGGGCGTCGACGGAGTGGTGATGAACGGCACCACCGGCCAGCCGCAGCCCAACGTGATCATCACCATGGTCCAGCCGGGCGCAGGCGGAATGCAGACGCTGGCGACGGTGAAATCCGACGCGCAGGGAATTTTTAAGATCGAGGAGCGCGTTCCACCGGGGCCGGTGCTGTTGCAGGCGATCTACGGCGCGGTCATATACACGAAGATGCTGCCGCCGGGCTCGCCTACCAACAATCTCGATTTGCAGGTTTTCGATGCGACCACCAATCCGGAATCGGGCAAAGTGGCGCAGGACATGATTCTGCTCGAGCCGGGGCCGGGCGGGATCGCGGTGACGGAAACCATCCTGTGCAACAACGCGACCAAGCAAACGTTCGAAGATCCCAAGAACGGATCGGTGCGGTTTTTTGTAGCCGAAGCGGCGCGCGGAAACATTCAGGTCACCGTGAGCTCGCCCAACGGGATGCCGATTCAGCGGCCGGCGGAAAAGACCAAATCCAAGGGAGTGTATAAAGTCGATTATGCGCTGAAGCCCGGCGAGACTCGGTTCGACATCGCTTACTCGCTGCCGGCGGGCGACACGTTTCGCGGCGAGCGCATCGATGCGGGGACGCCGCTGCGCCTGGTCACGCCGGGGTCGGTGACGCTTTCGGGCGACGGAGTCGACATGCTCGGGCAAGAGCCGCAGACGCAGGCGCGCATTTACGACGTCAAGAACGCGAGCTACGCGGTGAAGATCGAGGGCACGGGGTCGTTGCGGTCCACCGATGCGTCGGCGCAGGGCGAGCAAGACGACGGACATCCTCAAGTGGAATCCGATGCGGCGCGCATCTACACGCAGAAAACGTTCGCGGTGAGCGATTTTTATTGGGTCCTCGGACTGGCGTTCGCGGTTCTCGGGCTTGGCGGCGTGATGCTGTACAGAAAAGGCGCGGCTTGAGCGCGGCGACTCAGTGCGGGCGGCGATGGCGGACCCGATGAATGCGCTCGAAGTCGACGGCGTGTTCAAATACTATGGCGACTTCGCGGCGCTGCGCAATGTGAAGCTCGCGGTGGAACCCGGGTCGACGGTCGCGCTTCTGGGCCGTAACGGAGCGGGCAAAACCACGCTGCTGCGCATCGTCGCGGGATTATCCAGGCCTTCCAAAGGGAACGTGAACATTTTCGGCGCGGATGTGCGGCAGGAGCCTGCGCGCAGGAGAATCGGCGTTTTGGGACATGGGATCTCGCTGTACGACGAGCTTTCAGCGATCGAGAACCTGACGCTGTTCGCGAAGTTGTACGGCCTGGAAAATCCCTCGGCGAAAGCGGATGAGTGGCTGGAGCGGACCGGTCTCGATCGCGTGCGCGACGGACTGGTGCGCGAGTTTTCCCGCGGCATGCGACAGCGGCTGGCGGTGGCGCGGGCGTTCATTCACAACCCGGAGCTGCTGCTGTTTGACGAGCCGTTCACCGCGCTCGACGATCGCGCGATCGCGGTGCTGCAAGCGCTGCTCGCAGACGCGCACGCGGCCGGGCGGACCATTATCATGAGCACGCATCAGCTCAAGGAGGCGCTGGTGCTGGCGACGCACGTCGCGCTGATCCGGCGCGGCGAGATCGCCTATACGGGCGAGCGCACGCAACAGATGGTGGACGATACCGGCTGGCTGTATCGCAATTATGAGGCGAACTGACGTGGCGGAAGCGGCGATTCCACAAACAGCGGCGCAGGAAAAATCGTCCAGCTTCGGGCTGTTGGTGCGCCAGGTGTGGACCATTGCCGCCAAGGATCTGCGCTCGGAGATGCGGACCAAGGAAGCGCTGAACGCGTCGGTCGCGTTTTCCGTGGTGATCCTGGTGCTGTTCAGCTTTGCATTCGATCCGTCGTCCGAACAGTTGCAGGAATTTTCGGGCGGATTGCTGTGGCTGGTGTTCTCCTTCGCGGGAGCGCTGGTGTTGAATCGCAGCTTCGCGCGGGAGACGCAGAACGATTGCCTGGACGCGCTGGTGGCGGCGCCGCTGCCGGCCGCGACGCTGTTTTTGGGAAAGGCGCTCGCGAATTTCGCCATGCTCATGAGTATCGAAGTGATTTCCGTCCCCGTGTTCGGATTGTTTTACGACGTACGCTGGCTGGGGATGTTCTGGAGCATGCTGCTGGTGGTGGTGTTGGGAACCTGGGCGCTGACCGTGATCGGGACGTTTTTCAGCGCGCTCACGGTGAACCTACGCATGCGCGAACTGATGCTGCCCACGCTGGTTTATCCTTTGATGATTCCGGCGCTGATGTCGGCGATGACGCTGACCACGGACCTGCTGAACGGCACGCCGATCGCCGGCGATAACGTGATCTGGGTGAAGGTGCTGGTGGGTTTCGACGTGATTTTCACGCTGCTTTCTCTGATGATGATCGACGTAGTTCTGGTGGGGTGAAGGCCGATGCGAAACAAGATTCTGCTTGGACTGGCGGTGGTTGCGGCGGGATTGCTCGCCTGGAATCTGCACAAGATTTTCGACGTGCTGCCGGATGAGGCGAACCAGGGCGCGATCTATCGCATCATTTATTTCCACGTGCCCAGTGCGATCACCTGTTTTACGGGATTTTTCGCGGCGATGGTGGCGGGGCTGCTGTACCTGTGGCGCGGCGATTTGAAATACGACGTGTTCGCGGCCTCGGCGGTGGAGGTCGGGCTCGTGTTTGCCTCGGTGGTGCTGGCGACCGGGAGCATCTGGGCGCGGATCATCTGGGGAGTGTGGTGGGCGTGGGACGCGCGGCTGACCACCATGCTGATCTGCTGGCTGACTTACGCCGGGTACCTGATGCTGCGCCGCGCGATCGATGAGCCGACGCAGCGCGCGCGGCTCTCCGCCGTGCTGTCGGTGTTCGGATTCACCGAAGTGGTGATCGTGTACAAAGCCAACGTGTGGTGGCGGACACTGCACCCGGGACCGGTGTTGAGCATTCGCAACGGCGGCGGGATGGCGCCGGGGATGGAAGCGGCGATTTACTGGAACCTGCTGGCTCTGCTGTGCCTGGCGGCGATCCTGGTGTCGGTGCGCATGCGCCAGGAAGAATTTTCGCGCGAGATCGATTCGCTTCGGCGCGAAGCGCACTCATATTAGGAGATCGAAAGAATGGACACTCGCAACCTCCAGTACATGTTCCTGGGATTTCTGGTCGCGTGGCTGATCGTGCTGGTGTACGTGCTGCTGCTGGCGATGCGCGAGGGGCGCCTCAAGCGTGAACTGGAACGCGTGCGGCGGATGGTGGAGAAGCACTAATGGCCGGAGATGCACGCCGATCAAAATGAAATTATCGGCGTGAATCTGCGTGCATCTGTGGCTGGGTCGCCGTTTTAATCCAGTCTCTGAACCACGCGCGGAATTCTTCCATTCGCTTCGATTCGTCGGCTCCCAATGGCGCCGCGTCCGGTCCGGGGTCGATGCCCCGCATCCGGAGCGCTTCGCGAAAGGCGATCGGAAAAGGAAAACTCATCGCGCGCTGGTTGAACTCGGCGACTTGCGCGTCGAGGGCGGCGGTGTCCTCGCCTGCGCGGGAGAGGCGATCGACAGAGACCATCAATTCCGGCGCGACGCTCGCGGTTCCCGAGATCGCGCCCGCGATTCCGGCGCGCGCGGCGCGGCTGTACTGCGGATCGGCGCCGCAATAGACGGCAAGGCCGGTCGCACGGAGTTTTTCGATATTTTCCCAGCGTCCGCTCGAATCCTTGATGCCCGCGAAAGCGCCGCTGGCAAGCAGATCGACGGCGGTTTCGACGGCGATCTCGCTGGTGAACTGCGGAATGTTGTACAGAAAGACCGGCGCCTTCACTCGCGCGGCGAATTCCAGACAGAACGCGCGAATGGAATCCTGCGTGTAGCGGAAGTAGTATGGCGCCATGATGAGCAGACCCGCGGCGCCGGCATCGATTGCGTCCTGGGCAATTTCGACCGCGCCATCGAGCGCCGAATGCGACGCGTTTACCAGCACGGGAACGCGGCTGCGCTTAATCGCCATGCGCGCCAGGCGCATGCGATCTTCGGGAGTGAAATGCGGGAACTCGCCCGTGGAACCGAACAGAGTGATGCCGTCGACGCCGCGGTCCACGAGAAAATCGACCAGTTCGAGCGCGCGCGCCGGGTCGATTTCGACCGAATCGGCGCGACGAGGGGTGATCATCGCGGGGAGGATGCCTGTGATCATCGTGTGTCACCAATATAGCGAGAGGAATCGGCTGCGTGCCGCACTATGTTGGTGAGTGAAGGTTCGCGATCTGATTAAACTGATTGAGGCCGACGGATGGAGATTGAGAAACCAGCGAGGAAGCCACCGGCAATTTGTGCACCCGGTCAAGCCTGGACGCGTTACCGTTCCCGGGCACCCGGGCGACGATGTGCGGCTCGCCACGCTGAGGAGTATTCTGAAACAAAGCGGGTTAAAAGAATGAAAAGAAAGTATGCGATCATCATCGAATCGGGGCCAAACAATTACAGTGCCTACGTGCCTGACGTTCCGGGCTGCATCACGACGGGCCGAACGGTTGCCGAAACGGTCGAACTGATGCGTGAAGCACTCGAATTCCACTTCGAAGGCATGCGCGAGGACGGCGATGCGATTCCGGAGCCGACCAGCTTATGCGAATACGTCGAAGTGGAGATCCCCGAACCGGCCGCTACCGAGCCGCCGCGCCGGTAGCCTCGCTGCTGTAAATCTTGGTCACCGGCAGCACGATCTTCGAGCGGCCATCGAGATAAACCGTGTTGGTGGCCTTTACTCCCTGATCGTAACTTTTCACGGGCATCCACGTGTTCGAATGAATTTCATAACGCGGATAGCTGCTGCTCTGCACCAGCACCTCGATTCGATGGCCCGCGTTGAACGCCAGCGCGGTGGACCACAGGTCAATCTTGATCGGATAAATTTTGTTCTTCTGCACGTGCTCCGGCGTGAGCAGGCTTTTCCAGTAGCGGAGGCGATAGGGCTGATCCATCACCAGCGCTTCATAACCGTTGGGATAAACGTCCACCAGTTTCACGATGAAATCCGTGTCTTCGGCGTCGGTCGAAACGGCGAGATCCGCGCTCAGCGGACCGGCGATTTCGACCGCCTGCTTCAGCGGCTCGGTCTGGAATTTCAAAACGTCGGGACGATCGCTCACCGGGCGCTGATCCATAGGACCGGCGTCCATCATGAGGTTATTTCCGCCGGCAGTCGGCACCGGATTCTTGGGATCGGAGACGTAGGAAAGTTTTGCGTGGCCGGAGGGTTTTGCAGCGGTCAGCGTGTGCGACGCGGTCAGATAATAAGAGGTCGCGGTGGACGGCGGCGGCCAGGTTGCAGAGGTGCGCCACTCGTTGCCTGGCGCGGATTTGTCCCCCGATTTATCCATTTCGTCACCCATCACGTAGTATCGAACCGCGGGCTCCTTCATGATGCCGTTGTCGACGCCCTTCATCCAGTAATCGAACCAGCGGATGCTGTCGCCCATGGCGAGGCTGCCGGCGTCCTGGGGATACTTCAGATCGCCCTTGAGCGCGCGATGGCCGAAGGCGCCCATCATGAGTTTCTGATTGCCACGTGCGTGCGAGCCGCCATGATACTCGAGTCCCGTGAACGCGTCGATGTTGCCCTGAAGGAAAATGTCGTACCATCCGCCGACGTTGTACATGGGGATATCGATTTTCGAGTAATAGCGGCGCATGTCCTGCTTCTGCGCCTCGTCGTCATATGTGCGGATGATCGGACGCGGAACGTCTTTGGGAGGGACACCGACCATGCGCAGCCACTCTTCATTCAAATTCAGGAGAAAAACGCCGCCAGGATAATTGGTGTGCTGGAATCGCGTGCCGCTGGCGACATTCACGAATCCGGTGACCAGATGCGGAGGCGAAGTCATTGCGGCGAGGTCGATGGCGATGCCCATGGCCGAAGCTCCGTCCATTCCCACCTTTCCGTTGCACCACGGCTGCTTCGCGATCCACTCGATGGTGTCGTAGCCGTCTTCCATATCGGGCCCGAACGCGTCGTACTTACCCTCGGATTTGAACTTGCCGCGCACGTCCTGCACCACCCGGACGTAGCCGTTGTCGAGATATTTTTTGCGGCTCGCGGCGCCGAACATCATGCCGTCTTTTCCGTAAGGTGTGCGCGTGAGAATGACAGGCCAGGGCCCGTTGCCTTCGGGAAGATAGATGCTGGTGTCGAGATGCACGCCGTCGCGCATGGGGACCATTTCGTCTTTGGTGGTCTGGGAGAACGCCGGGAGCGCGGCCGCGAAAGTCAGGACGAGGGTGAAACGTCGCATGGAGATATGATATTCGAACGATGGGGATCCTGGAATCGGCCAAACCTGCGGTGATCATTTGCACTCGGGACCGGGCGCGCGCCACGGCGTTTTACCGCGATGTGCTGGGCCTGGCGCTGGCTTACGAAGACAAGCTCGCTGCCGTGTTCAACATCGCCGGAATCACCTTGCGCGTTTCGACGGTTGCCGATTTCACGCCGCACGAGCACACCATCCTCGGTTTCAGCGTTCACGACGTGCCTGCGGCGGTGAAGGCTCTGGACGAGAAAGGGGTCCAGTTCAATCGCTATCCGGGCTTCCCGCAGGACGAGCGCGGAATTCTCACGCTGTCCGGAGGGACCGTACAGGTGGCCTGGTTCAAGGATCCCGACGGCAACGTCCTGAGCCTGACGAACGCGTGAAGATTTCAGGCCGCGATCGAGATTACATTCTTGATCCCGCCCGATTTTCCTTCGAGCGGCTCGGCTGCCTGGTCGATCGGGAAACGATGCGTGATCAGCGAGCGCAGCGCGGCCGGCCAGCGATGGTTGAAGCGGCCGATATCGGCGATCGCGTTGGCGAAGTGCGCGGGACTTGCGTTGACCGTTCCAAAGATGACCTGATTCTTCAGCACCGCGTCGCGCATGATGTCGTCAGTATCAACCGCGATCGGGCCTTTGCGGCCCGGAACGCCGGTGAAGATGAAAACGCCGTTGATTCCGAGAAAGCGCAGCACATCGAAGGCGAGCGACGATGCGCCGACGGCTTCATACACCACGTCGATATTGCCCATTTGCTTGGCGAGATCGGGAACAGAGACGGTTTCGGCGTGAACGAATTTCGCGCCGAGGCTTGAAACCAGGCCCGCGACGTCGCTGGCTGTCGGAGTTCGGGAATATACCGTGGTTGAAAAACCTTCAACGATCAGCTTCATCGCGCCGAGCAAGCCGACGGGGCCGGCGCCGAGCACCAGCGCATTGCGGCCATGCGCGGGAGGCTCGCCGGGCTCGATCGGGAGCGCCCACGGCAATCTCTGCTGCACCTGCCAGAGCTGCGCGATGCCTTTTTCGGCGATGGTCAGCGGCTCGACCAGCACCGCGACGTCGCGCAGGTGGGCGGGCACGGGATTCAGATACTGCTCGTCTTCGACGACGAATTCCGTCATGTAACCGTGACGGCGCATGATGCCGCGCTCGGTGTATTGGCCGCTATAGCAGAAATCCTGGCGGCCTTCGCGGCAGGCGATGCAGGAGGGAACATTGCACGGCCGGCGAACGGTGGCGACCGCGAGATCGCCGGGCTTGACGCGCGTGACGTTCTTGCCCAGATCGACGACTTCAGCGAGCGATTCGTGGCCGATCACCAGGTACGGCGAACCCTCCGGCGGCTGGCCGTAGTTAAAGCTGACGATTTCTTTGTCGGTGCCGCAGATGCCCACGTCGAGCATGCGCATTTTCACCTGCGTGGGTGCAGCCATGACGGGTTCAGGGTGATCGATCAGCTCGAAGCGGCGCTCAGCAGGGAAAACGGCGACGGCTTTCATATCTATTTGATCTCGGCCTTAATCACATAATATGGCGTTTTCGAAAACGGGTCAGGCTCGAACCATCCGCCGTCGCGCGTGAGGATTTCGAAAAAATAAATCGTGTTGGTGTCGGCCGGCGGAATGGTGAAGGTGAGAGATGCGGCCGCGGGCTTTTCGATCACGTTCGAGACGCCGGGCGCGCTCGCCGCGCGATAATGCAGGCGCACTGCGCGAATTTCCTTCAGTGGACTGATCGCGATGCTCACGTTCACCGGTTGGCCCGCCGGCGCGGAGCGCACCGGGGAATGCGTGATCGAAGGACGCGGGGCCGGACGCACGGGCGGAGGGATCTCCTCCATCGTGCCCGGTTCTTTCGCGAGCGCGCCGATGCGATCGAGCCCGATCTGCGCCGCCGACAGATCCATGTAGGATTGCGCGGACTTGAAATTCCTTCTCGCCTCTTCGAGCGATGCGCTGTCGCCGGTCTCGCCGAATAGCTCCAGCGCATTTCGCGCGCGCAGCGAATGCGCCTGGTAGCGCGCCAGGCGCGCGAGGAGCTGAATATCCGGCATCGGCGACGAATCGAGCGGCCCTGCGGCGGCAAGCAGCGCGTCGGCAATTTCAAGGGGCGTACTTTTCGCCGAGGCGGCGTGATGCAGGCGATCCTCGACGGCTTCGGGAACGGTCGCGATCCAGTCGCTCACGTTCGACGCGTGAACAGGGACGAAGGCGGAAGCTGCGTTCGCTTCGGGAGAGGTGTAGGCGTCCGGATCGGCGACCAGCGCTTGCGCCAGCAGCCTAATCACGTACGCTGACGCGGCGAGCTCAGCCGCGCTTCCGCCGTGAATCGCACGGGCCTGCGGATCGTAGGCGAGCGTCCCCCACATCCAGTACAGGAGGGCGTGATTCTGAAATTTTCGCGGAAGATCGACGTGGAAGCCGGGCGGCGAAACCACCGGTTCGCGGTACAGCGCGACCCCGGTTTTCTGTGCCGCTTCCAAAAATTCGGGTGCGGCGAGCGATCCCAGCGGCTCCAGCGCCACGCGCCGCCCGATCTCGTGCAGCGGAGTCAGAATGAAATCGCGATAGGAGTCGAGGCCGGCGGAATCGGTGCGCCACTGGACGGTGCGGATCAGCGGACAAGCCGTGAGCATCGCGCTCAGATCTTCCCGCATGGCCTGGCCGGGCGCGGAAGGCTGATGTTCCCAGATGCCCAGCGTGAAATCGATCCCGAATTCGGCGGCGAGCTGCGAAATCGAGGCGAGCTTCGCCGCGCTCGCGTAAGGCGCATCGAGAAACACCAGAGTGAAATGATTGAAACGGTCGCGCGCCAGGATGTTAAAGTAATCCAGCCAGTCGAACGATTCCAGGTCCGCCGCGCGGACGAACATGCGCGCGCCGCGGATGTGAATCACAGGCGCGGACTGCGTCTGCTTCAGATGACCGGTGGCGCGGATCTGCTCAGCCGCGTCGAGCAGGCCGTACATCAGTCCGCGCAGGTCGCCGCCGGTGATGTGCGCGCCACCGAATTTGTACGGTTCGATGTGATAAGTTTCGGGCGGGTCGACCGTCAGCTCGTATTTCACTTTCCATTTCAGGTTGCGCGAGGCGAGCGCGGCGTTGTATTCAGCGACCCCGAATTCGACGGGTCCGGCGAAGGTGCGCGACGCTGCCAGGATGGAGAGCGCCGCCACGGCGCACACCCATTTTGAGGCGCGACCTTCAGGTCGCGCGTCCACGCTGCTAGTTGACGACAACGTTCCAACCTCGTTTGGAAAGGTCCCAGTAAATCACGGCTCCTCCCGCGAGCCCTGCTACGAGCAGAGCCACACCCATGCCGGTCTCATGCAGCAACAGCTTTCCGGTCCCGAACAGAATTCCGTAAATCAGCACGCAGCCCGCGATCCAGTCGAGCAGATTCGAAAGCCCCTCGCGCGCGGGCTTGATCTCCGGCTTCATTCGCGCGATCCTTCGCCATCCCGCGGCGGACGGCCGCGTGCGCGAGTAAAACGTGACCAGCACGTCGTCCGGCTCCGGCTGGGTGAGGAACGTCGCGGCAAGCCACACCACCGTCGTGATCGCGACGGTGATAATCATGATCCAGGCGAACTCCACCGGCTTGTCCGTATCCATTTTCCAGATGGTCTGCAGCGATGCGGAGACGATGAATGCGGAGATCATCGCCGAAATTTCGCTCCACGCGTTGATGCGCCACCAGTACCAGCGCAGCAGAAGCACGCTGCCGGTTCCCGCGCCGGTAACGACCAGCAGCTTCCACGCGCCGGCGATCGAATCCATGTAAAAAGTGATGACGGCGGAGACCAGCGTCAGCAGAACGGTGGCGAGCTGCGAGATTCGCACATAATGGCGCTCCGTCGCGCGCGGTTTGAGGAAGCGTCGGTAAAAATCGTTGACCAGGTAGCTTGCGCCCCAGTTGAGCTGCGTAGCGATGGTCGACATGTAAGCCGCGGCGAACGCCGCCACCATCAGCCCACGCAGCGACGGCGGAAGATAGGCGATCATCACGCGAACGTAGCCGGTTTCCGGTTTATCAAGACCTGGAAAGAGAATCAGCGACGCCAGCGCAACCAGGATCCACGGCCACGGCCGCAGCGCGTAATGCGCAATGTTGAACCACAATGTCGCGAGCAGCGAATTTTTTTCATCGCGCGCGGAAAACATGCGCTGCGCGATGTATCCTCCGCCGCCGGGCTCGGCGCCGGGATACCACGTCGCCCACCAGTTGAGCGAAATGTAGACCAGGAATGTGATCAGCGGCATCCACGCCGAGTTCAAGTCGGGAATGAAATTGAGCACGCTCCCCTGATTCCCGCGCGAGGCGTCGATCACGGCGAGCTTGGCCTTCATCGCGTCGATTCCGCCCACCGCGCGCACTGCGAACACCGCCAGCGCGATCACCATGCCCATCTTGATAACGAATTGAAAAAGATCGGTGACCAGCACGCCCCACAACCCGCTGAGCGTAGATATAAAGGAGGTCAGCGCGATGATCCCGATCACGATCGCGAGCGCCTGGAGCTTGGTTACGCCGAGCACTAACGTCAGAATGTCGACCATCGCCTTGTTGACCCACCCGAGGATGATGCAGTTGATAGGAATGCCCAGGTACAGCGCGCGAAATCCGCGCAGAAACGCAGCGGGCTTTCCCGAGTAGCGGATTTCGCAGAATTCGATGTCGGTCATTACGCCCGAACGCCGCCATAATCGCGCGTAGAAGAAAACGGTGAGCATTCCGCTCGCGACGAAGCACCACCACAGCCAGTTTCCGGCGATCCCGCCCACCGCGACCATCCCCGTGACGGCCAGCGGCGTATCGGCGGCGAAGGTGGTGGCGACCATCGAGGTCCCCGCCAGCCACCACGGTACGTCGCGCCCGGAAAGAAAAAACTCACTGACGCTCTTTCCGGCGCGCGACCGGTAATACAAGCCAATCGCCAGATTAAAAAGGAAGTACAGCGCGACAACGGACCAATCGAGGGGGGTGAGACGCACTAAGCACGCCATTATACCCCGGCGTAACCTCCCCTCTTTTCGAGCATCCCGGTAGGGCAATTCAGGGATCGCTCCAGCAACCTTCAGTGTTTATGCTGGAACTGGGAGAATACCCACTATGGGAAGCCGCCTCCGCGTGGTGTTGTATTGTTTGCTGGCCGGGGTGATCGGCGTGCTCGTCGGATCGCGCGCCTGGAACAACTACACACGCGTCGCGGACGTTTCGGCCGCTCCGGCGTCATCGGCCGCTGCGCCCACCATGGCGGGCCTGCAAACCAGCTTCGCCGGCGTAGTAGACCGCGCGCTGCCCGCCGTGGTCAATGTTTCGGCGGCGCGCGTGGTGCGCAATCCGGGAGCGGGAATGTCGCCGTTTTTCATGGACCCGTTCTTCCGCCAGTTCTTCGGCAATGATTTCGGCCAGCAGTATCGCGCCCCGAGCCAGACGCGCCAGACCAGCCTCGGCTCCGGCGTCATCGTGCGGTCCGACGGTTACATTCTCACCAACAATCACGTGATCGACGGCGCGACGGATATCAAGGTGAAGTTGCTCGACAATCGCGAATACAAAGCAAAAGTGGTTGGCGCGGATTCGAGAACCGATCTGGCTGTCTTGAAAGTGGATGCCCGAAGTCTGCCGGTGTTGCCCTTTGGCGATTCCTCCAAAGTCCGCGTCGGCGATATCGTGCTGGCGATGGGCGAGCCGTTCGGCATCGGCCAGAGCGTCACGATGGGCATCATCAGCGCGAAAGGCCGCAGCAATGTCACCGAAATCGGCGGGATCCAGGATTTCATCCAGACCGACGCCGCCATTAACCAGGGCAACTCGGGCGGTGCCTTGGTGGACGTGCGTGGCGACCTCATCGGGATTAATACGGCGATTCTGACCCACGGCGGCGGCGGCAACGAAGGCGTCGGATTCGCCATTCCCGCCAACATGGCGCATTCGGTGATGGAGCAGATGATCTCGCACGGCAAAGTCGAGCGCGGATACATGGGTGTGCTTCCGCAGGACATCACTCCCGCGATGGCCGAATCCTTCCGGCTCACCGACACGCGCGGTGCGCTGATGGGCAACGTGACGCCCGGATCGCCCGCCGCGCAGGCCGGGATTCAGCGCGGCGACGTGATCACGGAGATCGACGGCGAGCGCATCGAAAATTCCAATCAGCTTCGCGCGCGGGTTTCCCTGATTTCACCCGGTACGACGATTCACGTGAAGCTGCTGCGCGACGGCGTCGCGCACGAGGTGAACTTGAAGCTTGGCGAGTATCCCTCAGAACAGGCGCAGGCGCGCACGCCGGCGCCGGGCGGCTCTTATCAGAATCCATCCAGCGCGCTCTCGGGCGTCACCGTTCAGGATCTCGACCCGGACACGCTGCACCAGTTGCGCCTCCCGGGATCCACGCGCGGTGTCGTGGTCGCCAGTGTCGATCCGGCGAGTCCCGCCGCTGATGCCGGTTTGCAGCCCGGCGATGTGATCCTGGAAGTGGATCACGCCCGCATATCGAGCACCAGCGATTTCGACCGCGCCATCCGCCGCGCCCCTGGGCACACCGTTCTTCTGCTGATCGAGCGCCAGGGCTCGACCATGTATCTGCCCGTCCAGCCGGAATAACCCTGCTATCTTGACAGGATATGGCGGCTCGCCGCGACTGGCCGTTTCTCATCGCCCTCGCCGCGCTGTTCGTCTTCATTTTCGCCATTCAGGCGCGACTCTCCTACGATTCTCTCGATGAGCAGATCCACATCACCGCCCGCGCACGTCTTCCGTTTCAGATCGCCGAGCCCGCGGGGACCGTCGAGAATGTGCACGAGGAAGCCACGGACGCAGGCCTGGCGAACGGCGACGTGCCGGTTTCCCTCGGTGGCCGCGAGATCCGCGGCTCCGGCGAGCTCGTCACCGCGATCAACGCGCATCACCCCGGCGACGTGGTCCCCGCCGTCGTCACGCGCGATGGACGCGCGATCTCCGCCACGATTCGGATCGCGCCGATCAGCCCAACGCCGTTCACCACCGCCGACTGGCTGCTGCCCGCGTTTCTCGACTACCTCACGCCGTGGTTCTGCATTTGTCTCGGATTCCTGGTCGCGTTTCTGCGCCCGCGCGACATTCTCGCCTGGCTCCTGTTGCTGCTGATGCTCAGCTTCAAGGAAGTCGCGGTCACCGATGATTTGCGGCTGATACCGCTCGGCTGGACGGACTCTATGCGCGCCGCCGCAGTGTTTTCCGCGTCGCTACTGGGCAGCTGCTGGCCCATCGCGATGCTGCTTTTCGGGCAGTATTTTCCGGATCGCAGCCCGAAGGGAATCTGGAATCGTGGCTTGCGCTGGTTGCTCGGCGCGCCCCTGACCCTCGTCGCGCTCGCGAGCGCCATCGTTTCCGCCGCGGAGATCGACAACGCCCGCGCGATCGAAAGCGTCGCGGGTTTCCTGCATCGCGAGCAGGTTCCCATCCTGGTGATCGCCATGTTCGCGACCGGGACCTTTTTCTTCAACATCTCCAGAAAAGTGTCCTTATCGCGAACCAGCGACGACAAGCGGCGCCTGAAACTGACTTACGTTGGTACCACGATCAGCCTCACTCCGCTGTTTCTGTTCGTCGTGGGATCCATGATTTTCAAGTACGATCTCACCGGGATGAAGGGCGTGTTTGTGCCGGCGTTCGCCATGCTGTTCCTCTTTCCGCTGACGCTCGCCTACGTCATCGTGGTGGAAAAAGCGATGGAGCTGCGCGTCGTCATCCGCCAGGGATTGCAGTACGCGCTGGCCAAACGGGGATTGCGCGTCCTGATGGCCGTGGCGATCCTGGCCGTGATCCTGATCGCGGTGCGAGTCATCACCGATCCCGCCGTACGCCGCCCGCAGCAGTTGATGGCGCTCGCCGTAATGGTTGTGATCGTTCTGCGCTTACGCAATGCTGCCGAATGGCTGCGCGGCTGGATCGACCGCCGTTTTTTCCGCGAAGCCGTCAACGCCGAGCGCATTCTCACCGAGCTCGGCGAAAGCGTCCGCACGATCGTCGAAGTGCAGCCGCTGCTCGCCACGGTGACCAAGACCATCTCCACCACCATGCACGTTCCGCGTGTGGCCGCCCTGTTGCGCGAGAACGGCGATTACGCGCCGGCGCAGGCCGTCGGATTCGCAGCCATGCCGCAGGTAAAGTTTTCAGCGCAGAGCCCCGTTGCCGAGCGCCTGGCGCGATCGCGCGAGCCCGAGCGCGTCTGGCTCGCTCGCCCCGATTCCTGGGTCGCGCGCGAATTCGAAGATCGCAAGCAGCTCGAGCAGCTCCAGACCGAGCTCCTGCTTCCGCTCGCCGTCAAAGATCGCCTGCTCGGATTTCTGAGCCTGGGCCCCAAGCTTTCCGAAGAGCCGTATTCGCCCGGAGACGTGCAACTGCTCGAATCGGTCGCGGCGCAGACCGGGCTCGCGCTCGAAAACACGCGCCTCACCGAGGCCGTTGCCAACGAGGTCGCGCAGCGCGAGCGCCTCAACCGCGAGCTCGAAATCGCGCGCGAAGTCCAGCAGCGATTATTCCCGCAGGAAGGGCCCGTGGTTCCCGGCTTCGACTACGCGGGCAAATGCCGGCCCGCATCGAGCGTCGGCGGCGACTACTACGATTTCGTTGCCATGTGCGATGGCCGACTGGGAATCGCCATCGGAGATATTTCCGGCAAAGGCGTGCCGGCTGCGCTGCTCATGGCGAGCCTGCAAGCATCGCTGCGCGGTCTGGCCATCTCGAATCCGCCCGCGCTTTCGACGCTCATGGAAAATCTGAACCGCCTGATCTACGACGCATCGCCGTCGAACAAGTACGCGACATTTTTCTACGGCGTCTACGATCCCAAAACGCACGAGTTTACATACGTCAACGGCGGACACAATCCGCCCATGATTTTCCGCGGCGCGGAAGTTTTGCGTCTGGAAGACGGCGGACCCGTAGTTGGTTTATTCGGTCCCGCGCGCTACACGCAATCGAGCATTCAGCTTCAGTCCGGCGACACGCTGGTGTTGTTCACTGACGGCGTGAGTGAAGCGATGAACAATGAAGACGAAGAGTTTGACGAACCGCGCCTGATCGATGCTGTCCGCAGAGGCGCGAACCTGAGCGCCTCCGGCCTGATCGACCACCTCATGGAGGTATGTGATGATTTCGCCGCGGGGGCGCCGCAGCATGACGATATGACGCTCGTCATCGCGCGCGTGACGTAAGAGTCGCAGTCTGTCAGCTTGCCGCTTCCGCCGCGTCGCTCGCGGTGAAATACGCGCAATCCGGATGATGGAACACCACAGCGCTCACGCTAGCCTCGGGGTCCATCATGAAGCCTTCCGTCAGCTTCACGCCGATCTCTTCGGGCTTGAGCAGCGCGAACAATCCGGCCTGGTCCTCGAGATTGGGACACGCTGGATAACCGAAGCTGTAGCGCTTGCCCCGATAGCGCGACGTAAAGCGCTCCTGCATAGTCATCGTCGGCGGATCGGGAAATCCCCAATCTTCGCGGATGCGTCGATGAAGCCACTCGGCGCAACCTTCCGCGGTTTCGATCGCGAGAGCTTGCAGCGCATGAGCGAGCAAAAATTCGCCACGAGCCTTAGCTTCCTCCGTATGCGACCGCACGCACTCTCCCGCGGTCACCACAAATAGCGCCATGTGATCGCGACGGCCTTCGTCGGCATCGAGAACGTAATCGCTGAGGCACAATCCATCGGATTTCGGCTGGCGTCCGAATTTGAACGTGTGAAGAGGGGTCGAAGAACCCGGTTCAAAGAGACGAATCGAGTTCCCGTCGCGCTCGGTTTCGAAAAATTGCCACACCGCGCGAATCTTCATGAATTTTTCGGCTTCGCGCTTCACTTCTTCCACCTGGTTGAACAGTTCAATAGCTTTCGCGTCCCGCTCCGCCAGCAATTTTTCGAAATTGCCTTTGAATCCCAGATGGCGGCCGTACAGCATGTACGGGTTGATGTAGCTCCAGATCTCATGAAGATTGGGAACATCGCGCACGCGACGGTCGAGATACGGCGCGGCGGGGATCGGAATGTCCGTCCGCACTTTCGGACTGCGCGCCGTTCCGGTGTTCGCGGCCGGCGCCTCAACCGCGGGTGCAGGACCGGCGGTCGTAAAAACATGCGTGCTGATCGCGACCCCGCGCGTCGCGGGATCCATCAGCTCATTCATGATGCGCAGCCCGGTCATCGCGTCTTTTGCATAAAACGTCGCGTTGCCGTACGCAGGCCCGATGCGCGTGGTCGTGAATTTTTCCGACAGCGCCGCGCCGCCCACCAGCAGCGGTACATCCACGCCGTGATCCTTGAAATCCGACGCCGTGGTCACCATCTGGTGCGCGCTCTTCACCAGCAGCCCGCTCAACCCGATCGCGTCGGGCTTATGCTCGCGCCACGCGTGAATCAGATCCTCCGGCGGAACTTTGATCCCCAGGTTGATTACGCGGTAACCGTTGTTCGACAAAATGATTTCAACCAGGTTCTTCCCGATATCGTGCACGTCGCCCTTCACGGTCGCGAGCACGATCTTTCCACGCGCGCTCGATTCGGACTTCTCCATGAACTGCTCGAGATGCGCGACCGCGGCCTTCATCGCCTCTGCCGATTGCAGCACCTCCGCGACAATCAGCTCATTGTTGTTGAACAGCCGCCCGACCTCGCTCATTCCCGCCATCAGCGGACCGTTGATGATATCCAGCGGCGCAACGCCTTGTTTCAGCTTCAAATCGAGATCCGGAATCAGCCCGTCTTTGGTGCCTTCGATAATGTAATTCGCCAGCCGCTCATCGAGCGGAAGTTCGGCGGCTTTCTTCTTCTCTTTTTTCCCGGCCTTGCGAAAGTGCTCCGTGATCGCCGCGATATGAAATTGATTGATCGCGATTTTTTGCTCGCGCGTCTGCTCGCGCCAGTCTTCCGGAGCATGAATCTCCGGCGGGGGAGTATTGAACAAAAGATTTTCCGCCAGCCGGCGTTCTTCCACCGGAATCGACGCGAAGCGCTCCAGCTTCTCTGCATTCACGATCGCCAGGTCCAGGCCGGCTTTGGTCGCGTAGTAAAGAAAAACCGAATTAACCACTTCGCGCGCCGTCGCCGGCAATCCGAACGAGATATTCGATACGCCCAGCACCGTCTTGACGTAAGGAATCTGCGCCTTGATCAGCCGAATCGCCTCGATGGTCTCCACCGCGCCGCCGATATAATTCTCATCGCCGGTCGCGCAGGGGAAAACCAGCGGATCGATGATGATATTTTCCGCCGCAATCCCGTATTTTTCGGTGAGCAGCTTCACGCTGCGCCCGGCGACCGCCAGTTTCCGCTCGCGCGTGAACGCCTGCGCCTGAATTTTATCTTCATCGATCGTCCCGACGATCAGCGCCGCGCCATACGCCTTCGCGATGGGGCACACGCGCTCGAATTTTTCCTCTCCGTCTTCGAGATTGATCGAATTGATGATCGATTTTCCCTGGCACCACTGAAGCGCGCTCTCGACTGCCCGCGCGTCCGTGGTGTCGATCATCACCGGGACTTTGATCTTGGGCATCAGCTTCGCGTAGAACGGGTCGATATCTTTCAGCTCTTCGCGATCCGAAGTTTGCAGGCACACGTCAACGATGTGCGCGCCGTTTTTCACCTGCCAGCGCGCGATCTCGCTCGCCTCTTCCCACTTTTCTTCCGCGATCATCTGCTTGAACAGCCGCGATCCGATCACGTTGGTGCGCTCGCCCACGATCAGCGGGCGATTGGATTCCTCGGCTTCGACGAGTTCAATTCCCGAGTAGTATGCCTTGTGCGAAGGCGCGGGCACCACGCGCGGTTTGTGGCCCTCCGCCATTTGCGCGATCGCCCGGATGTGCGCCGGCGTGGTTCCGCAGCAGCCGCCCACCATGTTGAGCCATCCGTGCTCGACGAACTTCGCAAGCTGAGCGGCGAGCGATTCCGGTGTTTCCAGATATTTGTCTTCTTCGTTCGGCAATCCGGCGTTGGGATAACACGAAATTCGCGTCGATGCCATCTCGGCCAGCGTGCGGATGTGATCCGTCATCAGGTCCGGACCGGTGGCGCAATTCAACCCGATCGACAGCAGATCCGCGTGCGCCACGGATGCGTAAAATGCATCGACGGGCTGCCCTGCAAGCATCGCGCCCCAGCGCTCGATGGTTCCCGAAATCATCAGCGGAATCGGCACACCCAGCTCGTGCTCGAGCTGCTTCACCGCGAACACTCCGGCTTTGATGTTGCGCGTATCGAATCCCGTCTCGATCAGCAGAATGTCGGCACCGCCTTCCACCAGGCCGCGAGCCTGAGCATAGTAGCTCGCCCGCATCTGATCGAAGGTTACATCGCCGCGCAGCGTGATCGATTTGGTGGTCGGTCCGAGTGAGCCCGCGACAAATCTCGGCTTGTTCGACGTCGAAAATTCATCCGCCGCCTGCCGCGCCAGCTTCGCCGCCAGCACATTCAGCTCATGCGTTTTGTCTTCCAGCTTGAACTCGGCCAGCACGATCGGCGAGCCCTGAAAACTGTTGGTCTCGATGATGTCCGACCCGGCTTCCAGATAAGCCCGATGCACACCCAGCACCCACTCCGGATGCGTGCGCGAGAGATTCTCGTTGCAATTTTCCAGGCCCGCGCCGCCGTAATCGGCCGCCGTGGGATGATGCTCGTGCAGCATGGTCCCCATCGCGCCGTCGAGAATCAGAATGCGCGAAGCGAGGGCATCCAAAAGCTGCTGGCGGCGAATCGGGTCCACATACTTATCGTAAGCTGCGGATGTACTCCGATGCACGCGGATTGCGTGGACCCCGCGTCTCTAATTGGTTGGAAATCCCGGCGTCGCCTTAACTTCCGCGATCTGTTTATCGTGCCGCATGTTGTGCAGCGGGATGTACAACACCCACTGATACGCGTTCAGCGGATTGAAGATCGGGAACGGATGCGGCGCAATATGCTCCTTGAGCGGGAGCTGCGTGTCTTCCACGAACTTCAGCGTGCGCGCACGATCTTTCTCGAAGCGGCTCATAATTTCCGCACGCGCCATCTTGCCGCTGGGCGTGATTTCCTGAGGCGAAGTCGCTTTGCCTTTGCGCTGCGCCATCACGCTGAGCAGGATCTCGGTTTTCCCGGCCGTTTTCTTTTCCCAATCCGGGTCAGACGGACTGGAGAGCGCCTGCTGCGCCGCGCCGAACAACATCTCCTCGGAAAGCACGATGTGCTCGGCGCATTCACCTACGCTCCAGCGCTCGGGCGAGGGTTTCCACCGCCACTGCTCGTCGGAGAGCCCGGTCACCAGATCGAGAAATTCTTTATGCGAGTCCTGAAGATACTGAATGAGGTCGGCGCGTTCCTTGGCGGTCAGATGCGCATCCGCGCTGAACGCCGGAATCGCGAAAGCGAGCGAGACTGCCAGAGCCAGTTTCATCGCTTCAAAATATCACAGCGGACACCCTACTCTGCCGCGACCACCCCCTTGCCTTCGGGCACTTCCGTGTTGAAGCTGTAACCGAACCCGCGGACGCTGCGGATGAACGCCGGGCCGCCCTCCAGCTCGATTTTCTGGCGCAGCCGCAGGATGTACACATCAACGGTACGATCCGTCACCGCGCGATCATGGCCCCACACTGCGTCGAGCAACTGTTCGCGGCTGAATACCACGCCCGGACGGCTCATCAGGAATTCGAGCAGCCGGAATTCGGTCGCGGTGAGGGATATTTCGTTGCGCGAAAGATGCACGCGGCAGCGCGCGCGGTCGAGCTCCAGCTCGCCGCTCTTGAGCAGCTTCGACACCGGCGGCTGGCCCCGGAAATGGATCTTGATTCGCGCGATTAACTCCCGTACAAAGAAGGGTTTAACGATATAATCGTTGGCCCCGAGCTCCAGTCCGACGATGCGGTCGGTTTCCGTGGCGCGCGCCGTTAAAAAGATGACCGGGACGTGCGCCAGTTCGGAATGCGCGCGGATCGCTTTGCAGATTTCCAGGCCGTCGGAATCCGGCAGCATGATATCGAGAATAATCAGGTCCGGCCGTTCGCGCCGGCAGAGCTCCAGCGCGCCTTTTCCCGTCTGCGACCCCGCCATCACGAAGCCTTCTTTTTCCAGGTTGTACTGAATCAGCGAGTACAAATCCTGATCGTCCTCGATCAGCACGATTTTCTTCATACCTACCAAGAGAGTAACCGATTGTAAGTAACAGATACATTACAAACGGATTACTGCCTGTTTAATCGTATTTTTTCCGCCGGTTCAGAAACGCGTCCATCATAAGGCGCGGCTCATCCGTCTCGAATGCCTCGGCGAAACTGTCGATTCCGGCTTCAATCGCGGCGGAAAGGGGCAGCTCCTCCCAGCTTCGCATCAGCTTCTTTTGCAATCGGATGGCGTTGGGACCAGTGTTCAGAATCGAATCCACGATCTTGTCAATCGCCTTCCCCAAATTCTGCGGCGCGACTACTTGATCCACCAATCCCCAGCTTTCGGCTTCGCGCGCGTCGTGGATTTCGCCCAGCAGCAGGAGCCGCCGCGCGCGTCCCCAACCGATGAGCCTGGGAAGCAGCGCGGCTTCGATCACCGACGGAATTCCTACGCGCACCTCCGGCATTCCGAAGCGCGCGGTTTCCAACGCGATCCGCAGGTCGCACGACGCGGCGATCTCGAGTCCCGCGCCGAGCGCATAGCCGCAAATTGCCGCGATCGAAGGAAACGGAAGCTTGCGCAATCCCTCGCAGCAACGATGCAATAGCGTGATCGACTCGCGCGCACCCGCCTGATCCAGGCGCGACATCTCCGCGATATCCGCACCGCCGCTGAACGCGTCGCCTCCCGCGCCTGAAAGAATCACTGCCCGCAGCGTCTCGTCCTGGGCGATTTCTTCCACGACGTGCGCGAAATCGCGCAAGTGCGCTCGGTCTAAGACATTTAATTTCCGCTGGTTATCTATGGTCAGACGCGCGATGGCGCGCGGGTCAATTTCTAGCGAAATCATAGTGGCTCCGTCTGTTGTTATACTCAATACGGCAGGAGGTCATAGCATGCCGGGTCCCAACACGGGTCTGAGGATGAGTCGTATCCGCAATTATCTGTTCGCGCCGGTGGTGATCATCGTCTGCTCGATCGGGGCCGGTTTCATCAATAGCGACAACGCCGTCGCGGCGACGCAGGACGACGATGTCGCCCAGAGCATGAGATCGTTCACCAAGATCCTGGACACCGTGCAACGCAATTTCGCCGACCAGGTGAACGACGACAAAGCCATCTACAACGGCGCGATTCCGGGCATGCTGCACACGCTCGATCCGCACTCCAATTTCTTCGATCCCAAGGCCTATGCCGAGATGCGGGATGAGCAGCGCGCCCACTATTACGGCCTGGGCATGACGGTTGGACCGGGCGGCGACAAGTTCGAAAAAACCGTGGTTCGCTACCCCATGAACGGTTCGCCCGCTGATAAAGCCGGGCTTCGCGCCGGCGACGCGATCCTCGTGGTCAATGACAAGAAGACCGACGGCATGGACACCACGCAGGTGGTCAACATGATCAAAGGCCCGCGCGGGACCTACGTGCAGTTGAAAATCGGGCGCGACGGCCACGATCAGCCGCTGACCTTCAACGTGATGCGCGACGAGATCTCCCAGCCCAGCGTGGCTGAGGCGTTCATGGTCCGTCCCGGGATCGCCTACGTGTGGGTGAAGAACTTCACAGACGAGCACACCAGCAAGGAGCTCGAAGACGATCTCAAGGCGCTCGGCGAAGCCAACCTGAAAGGGCTGATCCTCGATCTGCGCGAAAATCCCGGCGGAATCCTGAACGAGGGAATCGAGGTCGCCGGTCATTTTCTCAAGAAGGGACAGATTGTGGTGAGCCACAGCGGGCGCACGCAGCCCTCCAAGAGTTTCACCTCCCGCACCAACAATGGCGGCCACGATTATCCGATGGTGGTGCTGGTGAACCGGCGTTCGGCGTCGGCTGCCGAGATCGTTTCCGGAGCGCTACAGGATCACGACCGCGCCTGGATTCTGGGCGAGACGACCTTCGGCAAGGGATTGGTGCAGTCGGTGTTCCCGCTCAGCGAAAATACCGCGCTGGCGTTGACCACCATGCAGTATTACACGCCCAGCGGCCGCTGGATCCAGCGCAAGTATTCCGACATTTCGTTCCTCGACTACTACTTCAACAACAAGGACCAGAGGAACACCAACGACGTGAAAATGACCGACAGCGGCCGCACGGTATACGGCGGCGGCGGCATCACGCCGGATGAAAAATACGATCCGCCCAAGATGAACAGGTTCCAGATCGACATGATCCGCAACTTCGAGTTCTTCAATTTCGCGGCGGAATATTTCGGCCCGAAATCCGATCCCGCGCTGCCCAAGGGATGGGAGCCGGACGAAAACATGGTGAACAGTTTCCACGATTTCCTGATGAAGAAGAACGTAAAGTTCACCGAGGCCGATTTCACCGAAAATCATCAGTGGGTGAAGGAGCAGTTGAAGCAGGAGATGTACATCACTGGCTTCAGCTTCGACGCTTCCGAGCGCGTGCGCATCGAGCAGGACCCCGAAGTGGCCAAAGCCGTCGAGGCGATGCCCAAGGCGCAGGGTCTGCTGGACCGGGCCAAGAAGATGATGGTCGAGCGGATGCCCGTGGAGCGCGCCGCGCAGTAACAAGAGACGGCTCCCCCGCCCTCACGGGCGCGGACACCGCCAAACCGCGGCCGTCAGGCCGGGGGCACCGATTTCGCTCAAATCACATCCGCGAAGCTGCGCCGCAGGCGGTGAAACCATGCGTGGCCGGCAATCGCGACCGCCGCTGAGATAATCCACAGCGCCGCGACCCCGCGCCATGCCGGCGCGTGATTTTCGAGAAAGACGTCGCGGTAGCCGCGCACCAGGATATATATCGGGTTGGCCGACAAGATCCGCACTGCTTCGGCCGGGACGCTCGACCAGCTCGCTTCCGGATAGCAGATGGGCGTCAGAAAAAACCACAGCGTGAGCACGAAGCCGATCACGGCGCCGAGATCGCGCACGAAAATTCCCAGCGCGGCCAGAAACCAGCACAGCCCCGCGGTCAGCAGCAGTTGCGGGATCAGCAGAACGGGGAGCCAGGCCACCGCGGCCGGAATCGTGTGCCGCGCGGCCAGCAATCCGGCGACAAAGATGAGCAGCCCGAACATTTCGGTGACCGCGCCGGAGATCACCAGGATCGCCGGCAGCGTCTCCAGCGGAAAAACCAGCTTCTTGACGAAATTGCGATGCTCCACGATCACGTACGGCGCGCGTCCGACCGCTTCTGAAAACGCCAGCCACGGCAGCATTCCAGCGAGAAAGTACAAAACGTAGCCGACGCCGGAGGAGTCCGCGCCGAAGCGCTGCTTCAGCACCACGCCGAACAGGAACGCATACGTCGCCATCAGCAGCAGGGGATTCAAGAAGGTCCACAGCGCGCCGCCGAAGCTGCCGCGATAGCGCGCCAGGATGTCGCGCCGCACCATGGAGCGGATCAGCTTGCGATGGCGCCACAGGCTGCGCGGCGGATAGGTGAACGCTTTGGGAATCGCGCGCAGCATCCGCTCGCGCGCGAGCGCGGACGCGGTGGTGACGCGCGGCGCATCGATCGCCGCCTCGCCGGCGTTCATGCGCGCATCGATCAGAATGAATCGCCGGCGATCCTCCACCGGAGCGACCTGCACGCGATACGGCCCGTCCTCGATCGGAAGCGCGATCCGCATTTCCACTTTCGGATCATCCAGTTTCTTCCACTCGCCCTCGAACAGGAACGCGCCGGTGGAGGGATCGTAGATTTGCCAGCCCAGCACGCACGGCACGTCGAGGCGGAAGCGCAGACGGACTTCTCCCTGCTCAGTTTCAGCCTGGATGCCGGAAAACGCCGCCATGCCTCAAGAATACAGCCATGCCGGATAGCGTTCCTTCACCGGACCCGTCTTGCGCCCGACCGCGCAAATCCCGTCACCGCGATGCTCGCGCGGAAGAATGTAGCGGTCAAGCAGGTGCTCCACCCAGCTCAGCTCCGGCTTGGGCGCGTCGCGGAAGGGACCGGTCTCGAGCAGCGTGACCTCGAATCCGGAGTTATCGAGCAGCGCCTTGACCTCATTGGGAGTGTACTCGCGCGCATGGCGCGCCTCGATTTCGCCCGATTCCCGCGGGCGGATGTATGCCGGAAAGAGCATGGGATGGAAGCCCTGCAAAATTCCCGCGACCGCGCGCAGCGACGTAATATTCGGCGTGGTCAGTACCAGGTGGCCGCCGGGCCTGAGCACGCGATGGATCTCCATCATCATGTGCATCGGATCGTTGGGAAGATGCTCGATCAGCTCGCAGCACAGGATGGTCGAAAAATAATCATCCGTGTAGGGGAATTCGTCGCGCTCGGCGTCGAACAGGTCGATATTGCACGCGAAAGTTTCCCCGGATTCCGATGTAGCGCACCGGTGGTCGACGCGTCCCTTGGGGCCGTAATAGCAGCCGCGCACCTCGCCGTATCCCAGCTTGGTTTTGAGCGCGGGGGTGATGTGCAGGTAGGCTCCCATCTCGAGCACGCGATCTCCGGCTGTTCCCGGAGGCGTGATGGCCAGGGTCCGCTCCAGGCGGGTCATGTGCGTTTCGACGTAGCCGCGCGAGCCGTCCTCTTCGCGAGTCCAGCCGGTAATATATTCCGCCGGAACGGCTGCAGGCTCGAACTGCGGCGCGGCTTCCATCTTTGCGGGTTCGGGCGGCCGCCACTCGCGCCCTTCGACGACGGCCTCCAGGAAATCGCAATAGCGCCGCGCGACGGATTCCCAGTTGCATTCGCGCTCCACCCATTGCCGCGCGCGAGCGCCCAGCCCCTGCGCGACGTCGGGACGCGAAACCAGCAGGTTCAGGTATTCGAAAATATGATCTTCTTCGCTCGCGTCGACCGGCGCCTTGAGACAGATTTCGTCGGGATATTCTCGAAACGATCCGACATCGGAGACCACCACCGCCTTTCCCAAACCCAACGCGCGCAGAAGCGTGCCCGAGCTTTCGCCGACCGTCGGATAGCGCAGATTCAGCACCACATCGCAGGCGCTCATGTATCCGTTGAAATCCTCTATCGGCGCAAAGCCGATGTGCCGTACGTGCGCCGAGAGTCCCATCGACCGGACCATGCCTTCGAGCGGCAGCTCGGGATGGACTTCGCCCACCAGGATCATGCGCGCATCGGGAATTACGCGTATCAGCCGCCGAAAAGCCCGCAAGGATTCCGCCACGCGCTTGTAAGGTTTCAGAAATCCGAAGATGCCGATGAGCGGCGTGGCTTCGCTCAGGCCGAGGCGCGTACGGTAGCCGAGGCGGTCGCCCTCGACGAGCCATGCCCCGTGCGGAATTTTCCCTACCGGGCCCGTGAAGCCGCGCGCGCGCAGCTCGTTTTCAACCGCCGCGCTGTGAACGATGGCCGCGCGCGAGCGCGAGAGCACGCGCCGGATCATGGGGAGATCGTAATCCGGCGGCCGCTTGACGGTGCGCACGTACTCGACCGCGTAGCGCTGCGCTTCCGCGCCGGCGTCGAACTCGACTTCGCGAATGTAGGCATCCCAATCGCCCGCCACAATGGTGAGATGCGCGATCAGGTGATGGAGGTTGGCTTCGTGCATCACCACGACGCCCGGATATTCGAGGGCGGCCTGGTAGGCAAAGGCGTGATGCGGATTGTTGCCGAGCTGATAGACGGCGATGTCGTACTGCGCGGGATCGAACCGCGCGGGCTTTTCTCCGAATGCGTCCACGCGCGCGATCTTCGACAGCGGTTCGAGCAAGGCGGCGGAATAATCGGCGATGCCGCTCGGGACCGGCGGCAAAGGCGAGAAAAACGCGATCCGCATCAGCGGACCAGCTCCACGCTGAACGTGCCGAGCGCCAGCGGCAATCGCGCCAGAACCGGCGTGTGCGCCTTGTCGCGCGAAAAGAAAATTTCCACCGCGATCTCCGTCGAAGGCCCCTTGATATTGGCGACGATCCGCTCGGCGTCCACGTTCTGTTCGCCGACTTTCACCGTCTGGGTGCCTTTGAATTCCAGGCGAACATCGTAGACGGCGCCGAATACGACGGGTTGCGCGGAGGGGAGCCTGGCCTGGGCTAGCTCGTTGCGGACGAACTGCAGATAGCTGAACGCGCCGCGCGCGCAGGAGGGAACCGAAAAATCCGATTTTCCCCCGCCGGTGGTCTGACGCGTCACGCTGTGCTCCTGCTGGTCGAAGGTGATCTTTTCGTCGGTGGTATGACTGCCGTGGACGAATTTCTTGGTGAGAACGATGCTGCACAGATCCGCATCGGCTTCCGCGTGGTAATGATCGCGGACCGAATATCCGGGAATGCCGGCGTCGATATCCAGCGTCAAATTCCAGCCGCCAGGGCCTTTGTCTGTCTGCGAGCGCGAGGTGTCGAGCGTGGCGTCGCCCAGGCTCAGTCCGCTGGGGTAATTAATCGAATAATGCAGCGATTCGGCGGAGACACACAGAGTGAAAAAGAAAAAAAGCGCGGATTTCATGAACTACTATTATGAAGGTATGCTGGCCCTCAGGGCTGCCGGCTTCTTCACTTTAGTGGACTGCGCACCAGCGACTTCATAATAAACCTGGAGGGTGCGGCGCGCCGCCTGCTCCCAACTGAACTGCGCCGCGCGCTGCATTCCTAGCCGCTCCAGCCGCGCGCGCAGCTCCGTATCGAGCAAAACGTCTGCCATCGCGCGCGTCATTTCGCTGACCGAGTGCGGATCGAACAGGATCGCCGCGCCATCGGCGACCTCAGGCATCGCCGAGGTGTTCGAGCAGGTGACCGCGCGCCCGCACGCCATCGCTTCGAGAATCGGCAGGCCGAAGCCTTCATAAAAGGACGGGAAGAAGAACAGATCGCAGGCGCCGTAAAGATAGACCAGGTCGTCGTCATCGACGAAGCCGGTGAAGTGGACGCGATCGGCCACGCGGCTGCGTTCCACCGCGCGATGCAGCCCCTTCGACGACCAGGTTTCCTTGCCGACAAACACCAGGTGATGCCGGATCTGCGGGTGTGCCTGAAGCAGGGCTTCGAACGCGCGCACCAGCCCCAGATGGTTCTTGCGCGGCTGAAGATCGCCCACCATCAGAACGAACGGATCCCCGATGCGGAACTTGCGCTCCACAAACGCCGCCGCGACCTGCCGCTCCACCGGGCGAAAAACGGAGGATGCGGCATTGGGTATCACCACCAGCTTGCGCTCGTCGATGGCGTAATGCCGCAGGATCGCGTTGCGCGAAAAGTAGCTGGGAGTGAGGATCCGTGCGGCAGTCTCCACCGTCCGCTTCACGGTGATGCGGAGCTGGGTCGCGCGAAAGCTGGTGAAGAACCGGGGATGTTCCAGGTAGCTTACGTCGTGAACGCTGGCCACCAGCGGAACGTTCGCAAACAGCGGTCCGGTGTACTGCACGTGGAGCAGCGCGGGACGATCCCGCCGCAGCCGCAGCGGAAGATCGAATCCCAGCCGGCGAAACGGATTCTCGGAGACCGGGAGGTTCCGGAAGTGGCTGGGCACCGCGCCGGCCGCCTGGGGGCGCGAAAGATACGTGAAGAATTCGTTGTCCGGGTCCAGCCGCGCGAAACAATTCAGAAGATTCCGAATATAGACTTCATTTCCAGTGAGATGACAGCCAATGGCGTGTGCGTCAACCGAGAATCGCATGTACAAACTTTCAGTATAGCGGCTTAGAACATTGGGACGGGCCGTACTAGCCGTTACGTTTCACGACGGCGCGTGGATCGGCTCCCCACAGCCGTTATCTGCAAGTTTACAACAACCCCTGCCAACGGCTTAGGTTCCGGGAATTCGACGCGATCACGGGCCGAACGTTTCAGTCGCGCGTGTAGGACTATCGCGGACGGAAAGCGAAGAATGCAAGGACCGCGGCCAGGAAGGCGAGCGCGGCAAGGATCCCCAGCATCAGCCATAACAATGACTTAGCGGCAGTCGGCAGAAACCTGCGGCGCGGATCCCGGCCCTCGACCTCAATGCTGGCATTGAGCATACTCAACTGTTCGGGAACTTCGGCCGGGAATTGCTGAGGCGCGTCCGGATGCGCGTTCGGATGATAGGCTGGCGTTTCGACGGCCGCCGCGGCCGAGAATGCGGCCGGCCCCTTCATTGCAGGACCAGACATGGCCGGACTCGTCATTGACTGGGGTGGCGCGGCAGGAGCAGGCATCTGCGGTGCGGGGGAGTCGAAAAGCGCAAAGAACTGCTCGTCCACACTGAGCCGACGGGCAGGGGCGGGCGCGCTGGCCACGTTACTGGTGAGCCATTCCCGAAAGTCAGCGTAACCGGCCAGCCGGTCCGTAACGATATACGGAAGTCCCTGCGATTCTCCGCGGTCGAGCACCCGGCGCCGCTCGGCTTCCGGAAGCCGGTGAAGCATTCCCAGTAAAGTATCGGTATCGGGGGTATTGCCTTCTGTGAAGAAATGCACCTGGACAGGCCGCGCAGTGGCGATCTCGCGCGCATGGTAAGTCTGGATGCCGCCGTGCCGGCGGAGTTCGAGGAGCTCGAAGCGGTCCAGGCTCACCATGCTATTATCACTCGCCGCCCACGATTTGCGCTATTTATAGAGCATGTGCAGGAGCATCAAGGTTCTGCGCCGGCCGGCCGAGCCCGCGACTCGCGAAGAGATCTCGGCGGCGGCTCTCCAATTCGTGCGCAAAGTGAGCGGCTATCGCAAGCCGTCGCGGGCGAACCAGGAAGCGTTCGACGCGGCCGTGGTGGAGATTGCCGGATCGGTGGAACGCCTGCTGGGCGAGATCGGCGGACGCGAAACGTCGCTCGAAACGCATGCTAAATCCGCCATTCGCGGCTAAACCAAAACCGTGAAGGTGTTTTCCGCCCGCTGGACCGGGTGATACAGCGTGTCGCGCTCGACCGGCTCGCGGCCGGCTTCGCGGATGAGTCGAAGCAGCTCCCCGCGGCGCAAATTTTGCGATGTGGTCGCGCCCGCATCGTGATAAATTTTTTCTTCGACCACTGTCCCGTCGACGTCGTCCGAGCCGAACCGCTGCGCGATCTGCGCGACTTTGGGCGTCATCATGATCCAGTACGCCTTGATGTGCGGGATATTGTCGAGCAGCAGGCGCGACACCGCGATCTGGCGAATATCGGCAAAACCGGTGGTGCTCGAAATGTGCTGGAGCGGCGTGTTGGCCGGATGAAACGCGAGCGGAATGAACGTCACGAATCCGCTGGTTTCGTCCTGAAGCGCGCGCAGCTTCAGCAGGTGGTCTACACGGTCCTCTTCGGTCTCGATGTGGCCGTATAGCATGGTGCAGTTGGAGTTCAGCCCCAGCCCGTGCGCTGTGCGGGCGATATCCAGCCACTGCTCGCCGGTGATCTTGTGGTCGCAGATGATGCGCCGCACGCGATCCGTGAAAATTTCGGCGCCGCCGCCGGGAAGCGAATCCATGCCTGCCTCTTTCAGCCGTTCCAGCACTTCGCGCGGCGCGATTTTCGCGCGCTGCGCCAGGTACCCGATCTCGACCATGGTGAACGCCTTCAGATGCACCTGCGGGAAGCGTTCCTTCAGGCCGCGCAGCATGCGGCAATACCAGTCGAGCGTCAGCTCGGGATGCAATCCGCCCACGATATGGAATTCGGTGACCGCCTCGCTCCATCCGTGTCCAGCGGTGTCCCACACCTGCTCGAGCGACATCGTGTAAGCTTTGGGGTCCTTCGCCTTTTTGCCGAACGCGCACAGCTTGCAGCTCGCCACGCACACATCGGTCGGATTGATGTGGCGGTTGACGTTGAAATAAGTCACGTTGCCGTGCTTCCGTTCCCGGACCAGGTTCGCCAGCCAGCCCACGCCGAGCAGGTCGGGCGAGCGGTACAGCGCAACGCCGTCTTCGAAATCCAGCCGGACTCCAGCCTCCACCTTTTCGCGGATGGCGTTCAAGCGCGCGTCTTCAAACGTCGGGTTCATTTGAGAAGAAAGATGTCGGTCGCCCAGAATACAAAGAATATCACGCTGACGTAGCCGTTCATGGTGAAGAACGCGGCGTCGATGCGCGACAGATCGTCGGCATGGACCAGGCGATGCTCCCAGGCGAGCAGGGCCGCGACCACCACGACGCCGGCCATCGCAATCGGCCCCAGGGCGAACGCGCGCACCAGCGCGATCAGGCACGCGAGCATTCCCAGATGCAGCACCCGCGCGACCCACAGCGCCCCCGCGATGCCCAGCCGCCGTGGAACGCTGAACAGACCGGTGGCGACGTCGAAAGCGTAGTCCTGGCAGGCGTAGATGATGTCGAATCCCGCGGTCCACAGCGTCACGCCCGCGGTGAGCCACAGAATTCGCGGGTCCAGCGAGCCGCGCATGGCGATCCATGCCGCCGCCGGAGCGATCCCCAGCGAAAATCCCAGCACCAGGTGTGAAAGCGAGGTGAAGCGCTTGGTGAAGGAATAAAACATGGGGATGGCCAGCGCCAGCGGCGCCAGCTTGAAGCACAGCGGATTCAGTTGGCGCGCGGCGAAAACGAAAATGAAGGCCCATCCGGCAATGAACCCCCACGCGAAGCGCCGCGTCAGCACGCCGCTGGGAAGATGGCGCATTTTGGTGCGCGGATTTTTCGCGTCGATATCGGCGTCGAGCACGCGATTGAACGCCATGGCGACTGATCTCGCGGCGACCATCGCGACGACAATCCAGAACAGACGGGTCCACAATCCGGCCCGCAGAAAACCCTGCCCGCGCCACGCGAGTAGTGCGCCGGTGAGCGCGAAGGGGAGCGCGAAAACCGAGTGCTCGAACTTGATCATTTCGAGCGTAAGCCGGATGCGTTGAAGAAAGCGGGCCAACAACTTAAGTTTAACCAGGAAGTGGGGAGCGGGTAGTGGGTCCGATCCGCCGACTACCCACTTCCCACACCCTGCTCGCCTGCAATTTTTGGATCCGCCCCGCTAATCTCAGGCGCGCTGCTCCGCCCTTAGGGATCAGCGAGACGGTTATGAAAAAGCGATCTTGATCCGGCGATGATCCCGGTGGTTTTCACGACGCTGGCTGCGGCCGCGCAGTTTACACCTATAGCACGGGTAGTACAAGTTTGCGGGGCGGTAAGAAGCGACCGCCTCCGCGTCGGGGGACGGCCCCGGTCCGCTCAGGATCGGGGCCGTTGTTTTTCGCCGCGTTTGACGCGATGGACTGCGTGGTGTAGGCTGTCGCTCAGGTGAGCGGCAGCGGCCGGCAGAGCGGGTTCGAGCGTTGGGTTCACCAACCGCACAATCTCCGCCTGAGGCGCGCGCTGTTCCAGCTACACCTGTGGAGCGGAATCCTCCTGGGGCTCTACATCTTTGTGATGAGCCTCACCGGAAGTGTCCTGGTCTACAGCAACGAACTTTTCTACGCCGCAACGCCGCCGCCGATCATCTCGAAAAGCTCCCGCCCGCGCCTCTCCGATGACCAGCTCACCGCGGCCGCAACGCGCGTTTATCAAGGCT